>Ga0247824_10001740_pt1 | contig 12021 bp, 11 predicted proteins | sample 13C_PalmiticAcid_FD_194412 | JGI IMG/M metagenome (GOLD analysis project Ga0247824, IMG submission 194412) | Soil microbial communities from agricultural site in Penn Yan, New York, United States - 13C_PalmiticAcid_Day48 | ecosystem: Environmental > Terrestrial > Soil > Agricultural land...
GGCGCCCCCCCAATAAAAGAAAAAAACATGGCAGAGCAAACCCTTCACCGCCTAGTCATACGCGCACACGCATACACACATATCCTCTCACTCTTCATTCAATCAATCACTCAACACGTATGATCTCGTACAGCCATGCGAACTCTGTCCTTGGCTGCTGCGGTGGTTCCTTGCTTTCCGAGTCCAACCACTGCCACTTTTTGAATTTCAGATCCGAGCCCAAAGTTTCCATAGAGAACTCGGCTCTCGCCCGCTTTACCCTTCGCACCCGCGGCCTTGACCAGAGTGTTCAGGGCCTCCTTGCCATCGTCTGTCATTGAACGAGGAGCAAGAAGCTGACCGTCCGAATGAAGGCCGATCACCGCGGCATCGTGCAAGTTGAGTGGTGTGGAGTGGAAGCCTCGTTGGACGCGAACCACCCTGGTAACGGCGCGAAGACGGAACATGACTGAATCGAAGAGGAGTTTAAGGACAAAACGAGAGATCAGATCGCGTGGGCGAACCCGGCTTTGTGTGACAAAGGTGACAAAGAGAAGCCACAAGTGTTTAATCGATTTGCAATTCTAAAAGTGTACAGCATTGAACAGGACGACGCTCAGTCGTCCTCGTAGCGAGATCGGATGCGGTTACCGCCAGCATCATCAGCTCTGTTGGCCCCGCGTGCTTGAGCCGAGTCGCCTCCAAAAGAGATCTTCGAATGGTCGCCGATCACACTATATCAAAGCACAAGCAATTGAACGACGTCAGTCTACAATGAGAATCACAAAGCGCGGCGAGAAAGTGTGGAGAAGAGGGGGGGATCTTACCGAGGCTTGATAACGTGGAATGCAGTGAAAATGATTCCAAGAGCCGCACAAAGAACAGCAAGGAAGACGTAGGCGATGCCCAGGAAGTTGTTACGACCTCCAATGGATCCAATTGTCGTGATTACAATGAACTTCTTGCCTCCGTACTTGTCGATGGGGAAGTCTGTCGAAATAGAGACAAAGGATTAGTCTCTAACGGAATGCATTGTTTTGCTGTTCATGTTCATCTCTCCTTGCAAGGACCACTTACTCATATCAATGGTCATCTGGTACTTGCCAGCCTTCAGAGCCTCCTTGTCATTACGCCCATAGGCCTTCAAGAACGTGGGCCACCCAGCAGTTCTCATCCAGACGTGAAAGTGCTCGTCTGAGGAAAGGTCGGGTGGAGGGAAGTCGTTCGAGTAAAGTCCTTTAGGGTAACGGTCTCGCCAGTTGACAGGAGGGAGAATCTTGGTGACATCGGGGTAACCGTACTTTTTATACCTTCCACGATCTGAGGACCATGCAATTCCCGTATGTTCAAAGGTATAGCCGGCTCCACCATCAACGCCAGTCAACTCGCTGATAGAATCTAAAATGATGTCAAAACGGTTGGTAATGTCAGTCGATAGAAACGGATACTCTTGCAAGCATGACAATCGATCCAGTTGACATGGGGGTCCATCCCTCCCCCCCCTTTTTTTTTCCTGTGAATATACCATTGAACATTGAGTTGGCGATGAATCCACATGGGTAGACCAGGTCGGTGCTGCCTTCGGGCACAACGCAACCCTTCCTTGCCTTAATTTGCGGAAGTTCGCTCGCCTCACCACTAAGTTGCTTGTGATCCAAGCTCTTGGTATATTTGCGGTGGTTCTGGTAAAAGTTGGTCAACTTGTAATAAAGCATCACTGGCGCCTGAATATCAACAGGTATGGTCAAGTTGATGGTGCAGGCATTAACGGGATACTCGTGAGGTAGAGCAGTGCTTCCCTGGACAGGATTAACTGTCCTGTTTTGGGGGGGCTGGATCACATATATTGGCTTGTCAAAGGCTCCAACGGCAGTAGAGTGGACAAAGGTCGATTCTGGGACAGGTCTGGGCGTCTGAACGGATGCACAATCTGTATACTCAAAAGTCATTTCTGTGATCTAAGGGGGGGGGGGGGGAGGAAGCGAAAGCCATATTCTCAAGTTAGACCATAGAAGGGCAATTGCCCACAGCCCAGAGACATTGCCATTCCTTGTGGACACCGTTCTCGAACCACACCTTCAGGTGCTACTCGTTCTTACCTGACCATTCCTCCACACAAGGAGACCACCCAATGGCGCACATAGGATACCGAGAATGAAGAACGCTGGAAGGACGGACTTTGCTGTCAAGATAGGCTGCCACGCTTTCAGACGCTGCTGTTTGAAGGAGGTGTCTATCAGGAAACGAAGGCTTTGTTAGAGATACACAGCCGCAAGGTCTATCTGTCCAGAAGGATGTTGCAAGTGCCAGTGTGCCAGTGTGCCGTACTTGGTGGCCTCCTCTTTGGCGGTTCATCCAGCATGATGGGTTTATGGGTTTTTTCGAGAGGCTGGGTAGGTGTCGGGGGATGATGAATACTGCTGTTGGTATTGGGGGTGGTGTGCTTTACAATGATGCTAGAACACGAGGATGAAGGGGGAGGTGAGAGAGAGAGAAGAGGGAGCGGGTCCACACAAGATGAGGAAAGGGGGGTACCAGCAGAGAGAAGGTTCGTGAATCGCATGGGTTGCACGGTGGCAGTGGCTTCGTGGAGATTCAAAGCTGACCACGACCACACGGCCCATTCTTACTCCTTCTCTCTTCCGTTCACTCCGTTTCAAGGTAGACTACCTGCGCTCATTCCAAGGAATACTGTGGCGAACAACACTCTATCAGGACTACAGGATACGCCAGCAATGGATTCTTCTCGGGATCTTCCACGAGCCCAATCATACCGATCGACTATTTCGTTTTTGAATGTGTACTGGTGGAATCGAATTGGATTCAGGAGTTGATCATCTTGATCCGTTGGATCCCCTCCGTATTTTGGATTCCAAGAGCATCGTGGCAGCAGGACCTAGGAAATCGCAAAGACCCGGTTGTTAACCTTTGTTGACATCTTTGCCGATAGAACACTCTATTTTCAACATGGGTCGCATGCACAGCCGTGGCAAGGGTATCTCGAGCTCCGCTCTCCCTTACAAGCGCACAGCCCCTTCATGGTTGAAGGCTACTCCTGAAGATGTGTACGACTCCATCTTCAAGCTCGCCAGGAAGGGTATGACCCCTTCTCAGATCGGTGTCATTCTCCGTGACTCCCAGGGCATTCCTCAGGTGAAGAATGTGACGGATACCAAGAACGTGACGGGTACCAAGATTCTTCGCATCTTGAAGTCCAACGGTCTTGCTCCCGAGATCCCCGAGGATCTGTACCACTTGATTAAGAAGGCTGTCTCGGTTCGCAAGCACTTGGAGCGCAACCGCAAGGACTGCGACGCAAAGTTCCGCCTCATTTTGATCGAGTCTCGTATTCACCGCCTCGCGCGCTACTACAAGGCCAAGGGCCAACTCCCTCCCACCTGGAAATAGTATCAACTCGCGTGTCGACTGTGGTGCTGGCGTTGTTTGGTGATGGTGGTGTTTGTGATGCTTCTTCTATTATGCGCTGCTTTGCTCATGCATTCTCCAATCATCATACCAAAGTCTATATTCGACAGCACGTCCGAGTATCCAAGGGGTTCAATGAGAGGGCACTGAAAACTCAGGAACACATGCAATACAATGGCACGATTGGTCGTTGGCCTTTGCGCTTGTCTCCTGGGTTTAAAGAGTCCTCTCTTTCATTGAACCCTGCTCCGTGCTCGTCTGGCCTTAACTCGATAACCTGCGCCTCTGTCATTGTGTGCTGCTCCTTCTTTTTCAACTTGATAGTGAGTCTGCCACGGCCTCCGCCCTCGTTGCCTAAAACGCCTCCGTCCGCCGATTGTCTGGTCCAGAGTCGTTCGGTGATCACTCAACCCAATAAAAGAGCCGACTCTCGCTCGTTTTTTTTTCCCAGTTTCCACTAAGGATTGTTTCGTGTTGTTTGGATATGTTGTCAGGAGGACTGGCGACTCTATGAGATCCCGTTGCCATGAGAGACATGATGAATGTTCAGATCTAGATAACGAGAACACAATCTCATGCATGGTATTCTCTTGCAACACCTTTCTTGTCTAGCATAGCAGTGGCATACCAGCTACTTGCACGTGACTCGGCCCCCGCTGTTTTGGGAAGCCGAGAAGCACAGTCGATGGTTCGATGGTTAGACTGAACGTTTTTACATCAGGCGATGTTATCGACCGAGAGCAGCTCGGCTTGCGCTCTCGCTGGCTGACAAGTCCGTTGGGCCCTTGACCGAATCAGCCCAAGGTCATCGTGCTCGTCCGCGGTTGATTACAGAAACGATCAGTGCAGTGCAGTGCAGTGGGGGAGGGTCCCTCGGTTCTCCATCGCCTTTGTGTTGTATAAAAACCGCCCAGAAAACCGTCATTCTCGCCTTCTTTCCTCCGCTCGTCTTCACACCTCTTGGTTCTCTCTTACTCCATCACTCTCTTTCTCTCTCGTTCAATCCCCTCACTCCATTCTATCATACCATGTCTGCGTCCGCGAGATTTGCTGCCCAGGTTCGAAACAAGTTGCAACTGGGAATCCCCCGATCGGCCTCGCCTGGTCTCATCGCCTGCTCAGCGCTGAGGATCCCTCTGCAACACCGATTGTCCTCTGCTTCTTGGGTGTCATTGAAGCATGTGCAACCGACGGTCCACATGCGCAGCTACAGCACAAGGCCAGCCGAATCCGATCAGCATCACGGTAAGCCAAAAGCAGACATCACTTTGGGTAAGGGGCAAATGAAAATGAACATGTAGGAACACATTCCACGCACAGGCGGTCCACTCCACCCATGTGCTTGTGTTGGATCTCTCAAGCCCAAGCGTGTGGAGTGCGTTAAAGTTTAGATCTCACCTCCACGTTTACCTGCCTCCTGGCCTCCTCTGTACACGGAACAACATGCCAAGATGACTGGCTTCATGGTCGTACAGATCGATCATCACACCTCCCTTCATCACTCTTCTACCGCACCTTTCTCTCTTCATAACACCCCTCATCGCAGGCACTGTTACTGACAATTCACCCGATCTCGTCCTTGTCCTTTGCTCTCATAGTACGCCCAAAGGTTACCCTCGCCACACTCCGCAAGCTGTACAAGCGTCGCGAACCTATTACGGTTATGACCGCCCACGACTTTCCCACGGGTAGCCTGGTCGACAAAGCCGGCATTGACATGACCCTTGTAGGCGATTCCTTGGCCATGGTCGCTCTCGGCCACACGTCAACCTCTGATATCACAATGGACGAGATGTTGCATCACTGCCGCGCTGTTGCGCGTGGCACGCACTCCAGCTTTCTGGTAGCCGATATGCCTTTTGGATCGTACGAAACCGGCCCCGATCACGCTGTGAACAACGCCGTGAGGATGATGAAGGAGGGTAAAGTTGAGGCTGTTAAGCTTGAAGGAGGTAAAGAAATGGCCCCTACCATTTCACGTCTTACACAGGTGGGCATCCCTGTTCTTGGGCATATCGGCCTCACACCTCAACGTCAAGCCAGCTTGGGTGGGTACAAAGTTCAAGGAAAGACGGCAGCAAAAGCCAAGGTCATGATCGAGGATGCGCTCGCGCTTCAACAGGCGGGTTGCTACGCCATTGTTCTCGAAGCAGTTCCTGAACCGGTGGCCAGACACATCACCAACATCCTAAAGATCCCCACGATTGGCATTGGTGCAGGCGCTGGTTGCTCGGGTCAAGTTCTGGTTCAGCAGGACATGTTAGGCCTCTACGGACGAGTGCCTAGGTTTTGCAAGACATACCGTAGCCTTGCAGACGAGATTGTGGGAGCTTTGCGCGAGTACAGTGCCGACGTCAAGTCTGGAGTGTTCCCTGCGGAAGAACACTGTTACCCTATGCCTTCAGAGGAACTGGAGCGTTTCATGCACTCAATCGGTGAGAAACAGGCTGAAAAGAAGCACCGTGAAGATGTCATTGCCACTGGAAATGCTTGAAAGGGACTGCGCCTATGTATTCATTCTTTTTCTGTTCACCACACAGATCAATAAATCTCAGTCCGACGTTGACCGTGATGCCTTTTGTATCCGGTGGACTATAAAGAATCTCAGTAGGTGAATCCTGAAAGAATGTTGATCTAACAAAAGAGATGGGGTGCGAGGGCACCGATCAAATTGGCGCCTTGTTCTGACTGAGGGGAAGGCATGCTGATCAATTGACCAAAGAGTTCTCAATTGAATCTGAACCTGAACTTCGTTGACACCATTCACTATGCCAGGGGCCGTGCTCAATTCCTTCGGGAGCGGTCCATTGTTCCAGGTTCTAGTCAAGCTGTTACGACAATCCCAACTCTCAAATATACATGTAGCTTCCTTTGGTGCACCCTCAATGAATCGGGCACATTGTTCTTCTCCACCTTGATCTGTCCGCCACTTAAAGTCCGAAAATGTGGGGTGGGCACTCTATTTCTCTGCACTTGTCCAATCCTTGGGCGGGGGGTGCTGCACACACCTTTCTAGCAGTCTTCATCCTCACCCCAAAGACCACGCGTAGGTCTTATATTTAGCACGAACACTACTGGACGCTTGCATGCCAAGATTACAGCGACAAACTTGTCAGCGCCTGCGAACTTGTAGGAGAAGGATGGTGGGAGGTCGAGAGACTGGATCGACCCATGACCAGCTTCACCTCCCGATCTCCACCGCTTTGTAACAGCGATCTGACAATGGTTGTAAACAAAGCTGCAGAGAGCATTCCGGCTACGATCGACCAACCGTTACACCGAACGATCGCAAACGTTGAGTGAAAACGCAACATGATCGATCTAAACATGCAGTACCGTACACGCCCTGATCTCTATGGCTGTAACAAAGGCAATCAAACCTCTCGGTCAAAGAGGGTAGACCGTGTCGCGAAGACAGGAGCCGCCCCAGATGTTCTTGATGGAGGTTTTTGCCGTTCAGCTCCCTCTGGATTTCATTTTTACAAAGAGGGTCCACATTGCCCAGCCCACCTTTGCCCTTGTCGCTCATCTTGGCCTCATCCTTCGATCACGCGTTCACTAACACGCGGTCAATTGAGGAAATGAGTCCATGAGCCCGAGTAGACACATCATTAATAGATCTCGCTTGACATACGGAACGCTAAAGGTTGAGCGAGCGTGTGTTTTCCTTGGCCACCCAACGCTCATATTCATATGTTACAGAGAGTGTTATATGACACTCGACCCTTCAGTGATTCGCTCGCTCTGAAAGTTGAAGCGCATATCCTTTGACCAATTGGCTCATTCTAGAGATAGTGGATACACTACTTGGGCAAATGGGCATTACCATGTGGACCACGGTCAAGGGGACTTTACTGAACGATTGATAGCTCGACACATCGACGCCTCGACCCCAGTTGTCCTTGGTGGTCATTGGCTAGTCAACTATGGTTCTTGCCCAACTCAATTGGAAACACTCCGAGAAACACGACGCGATTGAGTTGCCATGATAAGGTGTGGTTGGACCTCGCCACAACCCTTGCCCATTGCGCCGCGAGAAGTCGTGATGCTCAGTCCTCCCTGCATCCAAGGCTGACCTCTTTTGCGTCATTGCGCGCTTGACCTTTTTGACCGGGGCTATTAGACTGAAGGGACCAAAGGAAAAGAGTGATGTGGAGAGGAATGTATCCTCGTTCAACTTGATATAAGGTTGCTGATAGGACCAGAGGACAATGGTGCCTCGTGCACCCTCGCTCCGAATAGGATACATGATCCTCCACGCTCCCTCTTCCCTCAATACGTGATATATATTGGCTTGTTGAAATGTGTAGAGAGTCATTGGGTGGATGTATGCACCATAAAGTCCAATTGTGCCTGAAAGGAATTTAAACTGTTTGTGTATTTGTTGTTTGCGGGTTGCATTGCTGCATTGTTGCATTGCATGAAATGGTCGGTCTTGTGCTTGTGCACCTGCGGGTGCCCCAAATACGGTACATGGTAGAGTATCACTCTACCTGGGTGATTGCAGACGGTGCAATATGAGTCAATAAGTGTTCATGGCACACAGAGTAAATTGAACAAGAAGGGCCCATGATGCCGACATGCTGAGAAGCTGTTTGTTCTTGCACAGTTCTGAATGAAAGAGGCAGCTGGCTTAATTTCATGCTTGTTGTGTGTGTGTGTGTGTGTGTGTACCCAGCCCTTTGGAAGGAGAGTGAATGGGGCAACTGAGGCAAAAAGGAGAGATGGGGGCGATCATTGTTGAGGACGAAGGTGTCCATGGCTATGTAGTACGTTTACACTGTGGACACCACTCTGGACATCTCCAGTCCAGGGGAGTCTAGATCTTGGCGTCTGATAGTACAGAGGGACAGTTGTCTCACTCAAAGGCGAAGTGCGCGCATTCCTTCCATTGAGAACAACCGCCTGAATGGGTTATATGACCGAGTGAGTCTCCCCTGCACCAATGCTTGCGCGGGCAGTAAATGAGCAAGAAGAGGGACCCTCTGGTCCACCCGCCTCAATTAGCATAGTGTGTGATCGCTGCACCATTAACAAACAAAACCAGATCGAACGACGAACCTAAACTCGTAAGCATAGGTCCATGCATGATGCCGCAAAAAGAGAGGAAAGCGAGAGAGGGAAAAAGAGATTAGACTGTTTGAAATTGACCTCGATCAACTCGGACATGCACATATGGTTCCATTGGGACCTATATAAGGGCGCCCACAACCTACCGTCCCGCGTCTTTTACTCTCTCTCTCTCTCTCTTTTTTTTTTTTTTTTTCCCTCCCTCACATCCAACGACTCGCTCTCTCTTTCCTCTACGACGCTTCACCTCTAATCTAACGCAGTTGTAGCCTTGCTCAGCACCTCTCCTCAACTGCATCCGGCATTCGCCAACGGTTCTCAGCACCCTCAGCCTTCCCCCTCCTTCCCCCTCCTTCCCACCCCTTTTGTACAGCTCCTTCCTTTACTCTATTCATAATGACACACCTCTCAGATCTCTCATACCTCGAGCGCGGCGTCAGCTCAGTCTGGTTCAGCATTTGGCTCCTCATCTACGTCTACCGTTGGGACCGTTTTGATGGCCTCAGCCCGCGGCGACTTATGCGATTTGAACTACGAAGCGTTGTCACCGTCCTCGCCATCATCTCAATGATTCTGAAGATTATGTAAGTAGACATTCTTCCCATCCATGAGCTCGAGCTCTCAACAACACCTACCACCCTCGACGTTGCACATGTTAATTCCCGTCTTCCCAAGAGAGCGTTGCTCGACCACACAAAATTCATGGATGACACAAGCATCCAGCGTTATATGATCGGGGGGCTCTAACGCTTGCAAGAGAATAGTGCCGATCGGGCACTTCTTTTGGTCGTGTCCAACCTAAGCCGTGCCTGGGATAATCCATCCCCCCCACCACCACCATCCCCATTCCCCATTCCACCATTCCATGCAAACGTGTACTCATCTTACATCACATGGCGGGTTGTTGTGCGGCGGTGGTTCCAATCTGTTCAATGGTCCGCAACATTCCTCAATCAAACATTCGCACACAGCCTATTCCGCTCAGCTTATCTCATGCGCCATCTCTCATCTTCCACAGCTACGATATAGGGAACACGATCCTAAAGTATAACGAAGGCTTCTGGGTGAACCCAGTGACGAAGGAGATTCAAGCCAAACCAGCCTCCAACTGGGACACACCAGCCAAGCACCTTGTAGAGCCTCTCTATTATGTCTTGGCTTGCACGCTCGCATCTTTGAACTCGATGTTCTTCCTGTTGCAGGCATTCTGGTCGTACATCTCGAAGACCGTTACCAAGACTTCGTTCGTGAGCAGTCTGGAGTTCAAGGTCAACATCGTCCTTTCCTGCCTTGCTGTGGCCCTCTACCCCACGGTTCAGTACCTCTTCCGAAACGACTATGTCTATCGCGAGACCGTCCCACAAGTGATCTTCAGCATTCTGACATTCTTTACAGGAGTGTTGGGTATCCGTACGCACTTTCGCCTTGTGGCGTTGATCAGGAATGCACGACTGATCACGAATGAAGCGACGTTTCATGTTGTGCAGAAGCTCGAGTACTTCAAGGATATGGTAAGGGCCCAAACAATGGCTAAGCCAAACGACGAAACACAGCGGTATGACTATGCCTCCTGTCATGCAGTGCCTCCAGCCGTGCCTTACCAAATCAAATATTTGTGTCGCTGTTAGAACATTATCTTGACATTCGGCTTCTTTGGAACATCAGTGCCACTGGGGATCATGTCAGTGGATGGCATGCTACCAAAGCCTATCATCGCACACAACAAGTTTGCTTCCGACTTTTTGATTACGAACATGAACTTTTTCGAATTCATCATGCGGTAAGTCTCCCTTGGAATCTCTGTGTAACCGATGCGGTGCAAGGCAGTGCGGCACAGGGCAGTGCGGTGCGGGTGCAGGGCAGGGCAGCAGGGCAGTGCGGTTACAGGGCAGTGCGATGTGGTGCAGGCAGGGCAATGTGATGTGGTGCAGGGCAATGCAAAAGGTGTTCGGAATGTGCTTAAAATAGAACTCTGCGTCATGCATGACCGTGAGGCTAAGCGTCATCTCCTTTTCTCCATAGTGTGACCCTGATCATGATCTTCTATCCGCGGAAGTCAAGCCTCGACTCGCCACCTGGATCATCCTCCTCCAAACCCCACAGCTCCAAAGACGCGCGTATGCCCCGATTCAATGATGTCAAGCCTAAGGAAGTGGAGCCCTACCACAGACAGGACAGAGATGTCATTCCTTACCGCAGAGAGGACAATGACATTGTGCCTTATCGCAAACAGGACGACATTGAGCTTTACAACAGAGAGGAGCCCAAGCGTAGTGAAGACACCAACCTTTGGTCCTATGAAACCCCCACACCCACTTCTACCCAACACCTTGTGAACGAACATCGACATGAGACCGTGATCCCAATGACACCGCCTCCTGCGGCAACCAATGCACCAGGCTCTGGTTTTGGAACAATGACCAACGACAACAGAAGCCGAAGCAAGCTTGAAATGTTGTCAAGCACCATTTATTACCAAGATGCACTCTCAAAGGCTCAGCACCAGGATCAGGAGCAAGCCAATGAAGCGTACGCGAGGGCTCTCGAGGATGGATCTATCTCCAGCAGCAGCAGCACCACCCAGTACACGCTACCACAGCGCACTTTTAGCCAGAATAGCTCGTACAGCAATTCAGGTCACCGAGAACACCAGCGGTCCGCTAGTCATTCCAGTATCCATCCATTGGTCCCCAAGCCCAGTAGGCACCCAGCTCGAGCTGCCAACAACTCTGTGGACTACTCTCGACCTTCTCGGGATTACCCTTCGCTTGTCCAGGAGACAACCTATCCATCCCAACAAGCCGATGTTCCACGAAAATTTTCAACCAGGGACAGTCGCGAACGCCGTCATTACCAGCAGCAGCAGCCTACAATCAGCGAAGCGGATTATTACAATACCTCCGGTAGATTTAGCAATGACAGCGATCGGGACATGATCCAAGTCGCCTACGTCCGTAATGTGAATCAGGACGACGCTGCTTATAACGAGAGCAAGTTTTACGAGGACTTGGGTCGGGCACACAGCGTCAGCCCCACTGCAGCGACCGCCCCAAGGCCATTTTCCCCGCTTGGCCCACGACTCTATTAACGCTAATGACCTGATGAAAGCAGTACAAAGGGTTCAAAAACACCTTGAAGGTGACCCATCACACCATAGCATTATCATACTTTCTACACCGTCTCACTATCAACCCACCACAGCCACGTAATTAAATGAATATTCCACTGTGAGCCCGAGAACCTGGAAGTCATGTACGACCTTGTGACCCGTTGGAGAGAGCCATAAACCTAGGTGATGGAGGCTCTATCTGATATTGAGTTTTCAGGAACCAACTGTTCAGACAAATCACGCCGTTCTCCGTGCAATTGAAGGCGTGAGAAGAGGGCTCTTTGGAATGCTTTTTGTGCAGCCAACGGCAATTGCTCGATCACTGTTGTTGGTCTTGTTGGGTCCACATACATATGAAAGAGAGTTCATTCTAAATCCTCCTCAGCTGTTACTCAATTCTAGGCCCTCGTGGACGCATTCTTGTCGCAACCTTCCTC
>Ga0247824_10001742_pt1 | contig 12017 bp, 12 predicted proteins | sample 13C_PalmiticAcid_FD_194412 | JGI IMG/M metagenome (GOLD analysis project Ga0247824, IMG submission 194412) | Soil microbial communities from agricultural site in Penn Yan, New York, United States - 13C_PalmiticAcid_Day48 | ecosystem: Environmental > Terrestrial > Soil > Agricultural land...
CTCCCCCTCCGTCGACCCCGCGCCCCCGGCCAACCCGCGCTCCGACGGCTACGGCGACAACCCGCGCTGCCTGCGCCGCGACATCTCCAACCAGCTCTCGTCCAAGTACTCGCGCACCCAAGACATCGTCAGCCTCATCACGGGCTCCAAGACCATCGCCTCCTTCCAGGACACGATGCAAGGGGTCGGCGGCTTCGGCGTCGGCGCGAGCATGGGCGTGCACTCGGCGGGCCACTTCACCATCGCGGGCGACCCGGGCGGCGACTTCTACACGTCGCCCAACGACCCGGCCTTCTGGGTGCACCACGGCATGATCGACCGCACCTGGACCATCTGGCAGAGCCAGGACCTCGCGGCGCGCACGCAGGTGATTGCCGGCGGGACGAGCATGATGGGGTTTGGCAGCCGGCAGCAGAGCTTGGATGACTTGGTGGATTTGGGGGTGGTGGCGGATAAGGTGTACAAGATTCGGGATTTGGTGAGCGTGGTGGATGGGCCGTTTTGCTATGTTTATGAGTGAGGGCCCCAGGAGTCGCGGGGGAGAGAGCGGTGTGAAAGGGGGTGCCATGTCGGGGTTTGCAGTGTGCATCGGTGTGAGTGGGTAGGCAGCTAGATACGCTCCATCGGGTCAGAATGTTATTTGAGCTCGATCAATTGCTCTGCTTCCTGTTTTAGCATGATTGTAATCCTTATACGAGTCCGAGTCAGCCGTTGCGACGACGCTCCCATTTTCTCCTCAGAATTTCAAACCAGGGTTTGTGAGCAAAGGGGCTGATAAACAAGCAACTCAATTATCTGATGGGTATCTATTTCATGACTTGCCACACCGGCAAAACCCCCAGTTTGTTATACCTGCAAGTTACCCTGCCTTACTCTTCTGTGCTACCTCGGCTGGGGCCTCCTCCGCAGCCATGCCAACTCCAAAACCTCATCATCACCCGGCACACTCGCAACGTGCGTCTTGAGGTGCTCGAACCCAATCTTCTCGTAAAACTCTTTTGCGTCTTCAGAACAGATAACGACGGTCCACAAGGCCTTCTCATCTGCAACGTCAAGCCCCCATCTCACAAGTAGTTCCGTCACGCCGCGGTATTCAGGGGCGGGGTCTACCGCCGAATGGTGGATCTGCCAGAATTCGAAGAAGGTGGCGAGCCCCGATACCCTGCGTATGGATTCGTGTGCCTCCTTGTGTTTGCCCCAGAACTCGCAGGCCTTTGACCTGGCGAGGAGGAGCTTGTCAGGTTGAGCGTCGGGATTGTATGCCCGCGGAGGCATTTCGGTTGGCTCCTCGGCCTCTTTTCATTTTTGTGTTAGGCTTGTTGGACTGGGACAAAGCTAAAATTGATGTTTTGGTATTGACGATTGAAGCGTACCCAACTCATTCCAAATCTCCTGGAGCTTGGTCGGCCTGTCTCTCCCCACGACCCGCTCGCCCTCTTTCCCATACTCGAACCACTCCCAGGCGCAGTAGCCCACTATCTTGCCAGTCTCCTCGACTTCGGCAACAGTGCAAGTGTACCAGCCACCCGAGCTGTGGATGAGCCCGATGACTAGGTCTTCGAATCCAGCGGAGGAGAGCTCATCGTGCCTGTGTCGGTCGGCACCCAGGTACCGGGGGATCGAACCGTGGCCGATGTTGCCTGGGTGTTTGCTGATTTCAATGAGTCTCTCGATGTCGCCGCCTCCAGCGAGGCGGACCTTGATGTTGGTCATGTTGGGGTTTGTTGTCAATGGATCTCATTGAGAAGAAGAAGGGGGTTGATGGTGTGGCTGAGGAGAGCACACCACGCCAGCCCCTATATTTTATACCTTCGGGAAAACCCATGTTTAAGTTTGTCTCTATCAGGTGCCCCCTTTGTGGCAATTGAGGCTCGTAGGGAGATTGGGAAACTGGGAAGAATGGGCCACGGTCGGGTGACGACTCGTAATCAGAAACACTGTTGCCCCCCTCGACGGAACAAAAGCTCCGTCTCAGGTTTTCATAACATCCGCGAACCCTTTTCCCCGTATAAACTCGTCGGTCGCTACTCGTTTCTTGCTGAGCTGTGATGGCCTTGATTGGCGGGCTGGTGTTTTAGGTGGTACTTTCGGCCAGTGTAAGGTATCTTGTGTCGGCTTGTGCTGAGCGATGAGACTGGTCCCTGACTCGCTGTTGACTGGACAAATGGTTACACGTTTATCAAATGCACTTCCGCCTGACAGAGTGGTCTCAAAAGTCACAGTTTTATCTATGAGAATCTATTAGTATTCCATAGAGCAACCAGTGCCGCTGTTTTGCACGCTAAACATTAAGCCTTTCCATCACCCCCTTTCCCCTACTTGCCCCCGTCCGACTCAGAACGTCAACACAAACATGTCCTCAATTCGGCAGCGTCCCCGAGAAGGGACCCGTCGAGATTTCCTCTTCGCCGCCGTCGCTGCTGCTGCTACTCTTCTCCGGTGTGGGAGGTGTTTGCTTTTTTGGACCCCTGCACATCTTCATCGTCCCAAGCATCTGGTCATTGCCATTTCGATCCGTTAGCTCTGAAAAGTACAAACACGAGTACAAGAACCCCGCCCGAATGAGCGAGTCTGCTGTCTCAACGGGCCAGGTGGCACGCAGCCAGATCTGCTCCTTGTCCGCGATGTCGCACGCCCAGCTGAGGAGTTCTTCCTCGACGTACTGCGTGTCGCAAGCCGGATTCACGATCATGAAATGGACGTTCCAGGATTCGGAGAAGTCGGTTGTTTGCCAGGTTAGTTGCTCGTCCTCATATTTTGGCGTCGCTGTTGCGTCCCCTTGCTTCACTCGAGGGGGGCCTGTTGGCTTCTCGCAGCCTAGCGAGAAGCAAGATTGATTAGCTGGTGTCAAAGGTCAGCTTGCAGAGCGATGTTGAGTGCTCACTTGGTAGGTACTTGTCCCAGATCTCTCTCACCCTGGGCAGCATCCCCCCTTTGACAGCCCCGTTGCCGTTGTTGGCATTCTTGTCGTACTCAACCCAGCTCCAAACGGCGTAGCCGGCGATCGACTTGACGCCCTGTTGGTCCGTGGCTTCGGCGACGATGCAAGTGCAGCAATGGTTCTTTGCAAACGTCTTCATGAGCTTCGGCAGGCGTTCCCGGTATTCGTCTGGGGTATGGAGAAGCTGGAATCCGAGATCACATTTTTCGTCTGGCGTGACTGCAGCTTCGGTGACCTCGGTCAGCTCATCCAGGTCTTGCTCGACCGCCAGGCGGAACTGCAGATTGGGCCTGTCGGCGGCCGTGTTAGTTGCCGTATTGGCGGGAGGTGGTGCCTGAGCCATTCTGAAGTCGAGAGCGGAGTGGTGGCGTAGAGGGTACATCTGATAAGGAAAGGGTGGCTGATGTAGGTATCTATCTGTCTTGCCGAGGAAGAGGTGGTGAAAGATTGCATCCCAAAATCCAAGAAGTTGGATGGGACGTGACCAAACAGCGCGGAGTTTACTAGGAACGTGAATCAGGATTCGAGCTTGGCTCGTTTACTCGCCCCTTCCTCCTCGGCATGGGGGGAGTTTGGGCAGCTCCGAGCCATGGCGCCCAGGTCAGCAGAGTGGAAGGTGCCAGTGTTGGCTGAAGGGTCGAGACGAGCTTTGACGAGCTTTGACGAAGACAAGGCCAGCCCATCAGCAACCCCTTTTGGCTTGTGTGTCAGCACTCACATCTATCTCACTCGAATTGCAGACCAGTAACTAAACACCGCTCTCTCACAAACACCGTCTATTAGCCTCCACCAGACAGTCTAGACAATCCGTTCTAATGTACTCAAGCAACAAGCGACTTGGCCTCGCCCTCCTTGAGCTTGCCAGCAGCGACAAGCCGCTCAACCTCGCCCTTCCAGACACCCTTGATCTCATCAGCCACTGTCAGGCCGTTGAGCTTGGCAGCCAAGGCAGCGATCTCATCGGGATCGATCTTGGCCTGAACCAGCTCGACGTCGCCCAGCACGGCATCGATGGTGGCAGCCGAGGCGTCGCCCGATGCGAAGTAGTTGGCGTCCTTGACCGAGCCGCGCAGCACGCGCTTGTTCTTCTTGACGGCGTTCTTGGCCGCCTCCTTGGACTTCTTGGCCGCGTCGCGGTCAGCCTTGGCCTTCTCCTCGGCCTCCTTGGCCGCCTTCTCCTCAGCCTCCTTCTTGAGGCGGGCGTCCTCGGCGGCCTGCTTCTCGGCAGCCTCGCGCTCGAGGCGCTTCTTGTTCTTGGCCGCGTTGGCCTCCTGGCGGAAGCGCTTGATGCGCTCGTCGCCGGCGGAGCAGTCGTCGAGCAGCTTGCGCAGGCGGGCGTTATCCTCGGCCTTCTTCTTCTTGCGGGCGTTGGCGTTCTTGCGCTCCATGTGCCGCTTCTGGTCGCGGTTCTCGTTGTCGTCGGGCACGTCCTCGTCGAGGTACTCGAAGGTGCGCCAGCTGTCAAAGTTGTACCAGAAGTTGTAGAAGTTCTCGACGTCCTCCTTGGTCGACTTGTCGTCGCCAAAGGACGGCACCGGGTGCGTCTTGCTGAAGCGGGCCTCGGACTTGAAGACGGCGCCCCACAGCTTGTAGAACTTGCCGTTGGCCAGCTGCTTCTTGGAAGGCGGCTCGACGTCGGCCTCCTCGTCGACCGAGTCGAACTGGCGGCGCTTGGTGGGGTCGAGCAGGACCTCGGTGGCCTTCTGGATGCACTTGAAGAAGTTGTCGTCGTCGGCACGGCCGGCGGCGGCCTTCTTGTCGGGGTGGTGCTTGAGGACCTTCTTGCGGTGGGCGCGCTTGATCTGCTCCTCGGTGGCCTTGTAGCGGTACTTGGCGAGGCCCAGAACCTTGTAGTGGTCCTGCGACTTCCAGTCCTTGGCGTCGCGCTGCAGCATCATGGGGTCCTCGGGCTCGCTGATCTCGCTGTCGTCGTTGTCCTCAACCTTCTTGGCGCGCTCCTGGGCCTGTATCCGGTCATCCTCGGAAAAGGTGCGCTTGTGGCGGGCACGGCGGGCGTGGGCGAGGAAGTAGGGGCCGACGGGCTCGATGGTGCGCTGCGTCGCGCCCTCCTTGGTGATCTTGCCAATGGCCTTGAAGTTGTTCTCGGCCTCCCAGCCCTCGGGCAGGGCGGGGAGCGGGAGCGGTACAACGGTAGCCTCCATGGTGTTGTGGTTGTGGGCGGAACGTGAAGCTGCTCCAGACGTGGAAGTGAGCGTTGGAGGGGCAGGCGCCTGGGTTTTGAAGGTCGCCTGGAATAATTTTTCGGTTTGAGCCAGCCCCGCTGAAATTTGTCTCTGGCCAATGAAACCACCCTCAATTGCCGGCCCACTTGCTGCTCGCCGCAGCGGCAACTTGCACTTGTTTGCGACACAAGCAACAAGACTCCCATCCTCCTTCACTGCGTTTTGACAAGGACACAAGCGACCGGACAAACGGCTTCCCATCAAACACACACATCACAATGGCAGCCATCCAAGCATACAGGAATTTGCTGCGTGCTGCAAGAATTGCGTTTGAAGGTAACAACCAAACACCCTGCCCCCCAGCATCCCGCGGCTAACACAGCAGATCAGGCGATGTGAGAGTGCTCGATGCTGCGCGGCAACAGATCCGCCTGGGATTCCGGGACAGGGCCTCACTTCCGGCCTCTGACCCATCGATAGCGCCGGCCATCCAGCATGCCGAGGAGATGGCCAGTTTTCTGAAGACCAACCTCGTGCAGGGGAAACGGGAGGGCACCAAATACAGTGAGTGGCTTTTGCTAGGCATTGCCACAGCACTCGTTTGGACTTTGTTGCTGACTTTTGCTCTTTTAGAACTTCGCATTCACGAACATACCGAACGGGGAGACAATGACAGCATCAAGCAGGGGAACAGCAACGTCAAGATGGACGGGGTGAAGTGCTGCTCAGAGAGGTAGTGGGAGGGCACTCCAACAACAAAAAAAACTTGTGCAAGACGGGCAACAAGCATGATTAGCAAAGACGCAGCCTGGCAGGAGTCCTGCCGTTGTATTATAGCCGTCTATGATACCCCTCCATGTAACAACAAAACTCAATGCCCAACAGAATGCAGCAGAGATATCTTTTGCCTCCCCAACCCTGACCGAGACCCATGCCCTCCCAACGCCATGCAGCCGAGAAAGAAGCAAGAAAGAAAAGACTTTAGTTGCCAGACAGACTGGCGTATTGTACATCATCAGCCCCAGGCGGCGCAGCCACGGTCAGCGCAGAGAGGTCGTCCCCCTCGGCGGCAGCTGGGGCACCTCCCTGCGCAGCTCCGCCCTGGAGAGCCTTCTGCTGCGGCCCCCTTCGGTTCGCCTGCCCGAACGCCGACCGACCGTCGCGCAGCATCTCGGTCCGCTCCTCCTTGTCCATGGTGCCGATCGCCTTGGGCACGCTCCATCGGATCCGCAGCGGGCACCCGGCAATGACCGCCCGCCCCTTGCACTCGGCCGCCGCCTTCTCCGCCCCGTCGCGCGTCTCAAAGTTGACAAAGGCGCAGTGCGTCATGTGCGACACCACCAGCGACTTGATCTTGCCAAACACCTTGAAGAAGTCGCGGAGCTTGTGCTCGGGCAGGTCGTCCTCGATGCCCGTGACGAACAACGACATGATGTTCCGGTCGTTGGGGGGGATCCAGTCCTTGGGCCCCGGCGGCGGGGCATTCGCGCCGACCGGACCCCGCCGCGGACCACCTTTCGCACCCACCGCCGCCGCGGCCCTCGAATCCCTCGTCCGTATCGGGCCCGCACCCCCCAGCCCGGCGCCCACTGCCGCGTTCCCTCCCGTAGCATGCCCCTCGTGGTCCACCTCCCTCCCCTTCCTAAAATACGGCTTGCTCTGCGCCAGCCGCCTCAGCAGCTCCCTCGCCTTCTCGTCCGTCTTCTCGTACTCCTCGATCCCGGCGCGCCCTTCCTCGATGGCCCGCTCGTTGTTCTGCGCAAAGTACTCGCGGTTGATCTCGCTCTGGGGACCCGGCGCAATCAGCTCGAGCGCCTTGTCGCGGATGACGATGGGCAGGCCGAACTGCAGGTCCATGATGCAGCACTGGCAGGCGTTCTTGAGGCGCGCGCACGTCAGGCAGATGTTGGTGCGCCGCTTGCGGCCGTGGGCGCGCCCGTCGCCCGACCAGCTGAAGATGGTGAAGGGCCGCGTGCAGAGCTTGCACTCGGCGCCGTGATCCTCCTTGAGCATCTTGACGTAGGGGTTCTCGGGCAGGCAGTTCTCGCACACCGAGGGGAAGTCGGTGGTTTCCCACCCGGACCGGTTGAGGTCTTGTTTGATCTGGGGCGGCATCGTGGGCGGGTTGTCGGTCGGTCGGTTTGGTGTCAGCTGAGATGTCGCGGATGGGGTGTTGATGGGGTGTTGCCTGCCGTCGCGAAGACGGTGACGGTTTGCTGGAACGTGGGGTGAGTTGAGGATTGTGGATCAGTGTTTCGGTGTTTGGCGATGAGGCGAGTCGAGAAGGTTGCTGTGGCTGGTTGATTGATAAGCCTTATCGAACGCCACTGGCCAAGCGCAGTGTGGCTCAGCAATAACTTGGTCTGTGCGCTGACATGGCCCGTGCACCATTGTATGGCCCGTGCGTCTCTTATTCGTATTCGCATTCTCATGTTTCCCACCGCCTTCCCTTTCGAATTCGCATTTCCAGACAGCCGCAGTGGAGCTCGATTCAGGAACACATGCAAGAGCGGGACCTCCCATCGTCGAATTCGCACCCGTATCTCCCTCGCTGCGGGGAAGCAAAGTCGTTTCTAGACTGGTAATAAAAGAAGCGGAGCAAACCGAACGCGAGTTCTTGTTCGGATCTCTAGCTTGTAATGTTTTATTGGCCCCCAATGCACTTCTCAGTGGTTCCTGGACTCGATGTTTGGATGCATGTGCTTGTGTGGGGCACTGCCCCCTGAACCGTCAATTGAGCCAGGAGATTTGCTGGATTCACGTCGGCTACTGGCCACCCCTGGCACTTCGCCCAGAGCCATCGCATGTCTATAATTAATAGGGGTCCGTGAAACTTTTTTCCCTGGAGTTCAACAACCAGCCGACGAACCCAACTTCACGTTCTCCTGTTGCATCCTTTTCCCTGCATCCTCGACATCGCATTCAGGAACCTCCGTCGCCTCAAACTCTCGCAATTCAACATGGCTCCCACCACAAAGGCCGGCCTCGAGCAGGAGGACCACGCGCGCGATGCCGCTTTCATGAAGGCCCTCCACGGCAAGTCCACCGAGGCTGCTGGCGGCTTCGCTGCCATGCTTTCCAAGGACAAGGACGCGAAGAAGCTGGCCGTCGACGAGTACTTCAAGCACTTTGACAACAAGCGCGCTGAGACCGAGACCGACGCCGACAGAGAGGTGGGTTCCCCGTCAGCCGCCCCCAAACGCGGGGACACAAGCTCACAGACAGTAAATAGGCGCGGACAAAGGAGTACGCCACTCTGACAAGGCAGTGAGTTTTATTCTGGCAAACTTGTGTTTTCGCACCTCGATCGAGTTCTGACCTTTGCCTCCCCACAGCTACTACAACCTCGCGACGGATCTGTACGAGTATGGCTGGGGCCAGAGCTTCCACTTCTGCCGGTACTCGATCGGCGAGTCCTTCTACCAGGCCATTGCGCGCCACGAACACTACCTCGCCATGAAGGTCGGCATCCAGGCCGGCATGAAGGTTCTCGATGTCGGCTGCGGCATTGGCGGCCCCGCGAGGGAGATTGCCAAGTTCACCGACGCCCACATCACCGGTCTCAACAACAACGACTACCAGATTGAGCGTGCCACGCGGTATGCGCAGAAGGAGGGTCTCTCGAACCAGCTCAAGTTTGTGAAGGGCGATTTCATGGTACGGCTGCCTGCACTATCCCTTTAGGGGGGAACATGGCTAACTTGAGCAGCAAATGTCCTTCCCCGACCAGTCCTTCGACGCCGTCTACGCCATCGAGGCGACCGTCCACGCGCCCAAGCTGGAGGGCGTCTACAGCGAGATCTTCCGTGTGCTGAAGCCCGGCGGCGTCTTCGGCGTGTACGAGTGGTTGATGACGGACAACTACGACAACAACAACCTGGAGCATCGTGACATCCGCCTCGCCATCGAGGAGGGCAACGGCATCTCCAACATGGTGCCCATCTCGGAGGGTCTGGCCGCCATGAAGGCCGCCGGCTTCGAGCTGCTGCACCACGAGGATCTCTCTAAGCGGGGCGACTCCATCCCCTGGTACTGGGGCATTGCCGGCGAGACCAAGTACATGCAGTCGTACTGGGATCTCTTCACCGTCCTCCGCATGACGCACACCGGCCGCCGGGCGGTCCACGTCTTCACCGGCGTGCTCGAGACCCTCGGCCTTGCGCCCAAGGGCACCAAGAAGACGGCCGACTCGCTCGCCAAGGGCGCTGACGGCCTCGTCGCCGGTGCCAAGAAGGACCTCTTCACCCCCATGTACCTGATGGTCGGCCGCAAGCCCGCCAACTAAGCGGTCACATACGGACCTCGACGCTATGATGGGATGACAAAAGGACTGCACTGTAATGCGGGTGGGTAGAAGGGGGACTTTGGAGTGATATAATCAGTTCTAATACCTTTGGTCGCGGGGGTTCGCCAACAGCTTCTGGCGACGACGTCTGGCCTGCGCTTCTTGTGTATATACCGTAATAGATTTCTTCGGCCACGAAACTCGGGCCCTGTGTGATTTCGCCTGCGTGCCATTTAAGCAGGCATTGTGCATTTCCGCCACGCTTCCCGGTTGCAACGGTTCATAGGGCAGATGTTTGCGCGGATCGGTTCCAGACTGAGGTCGCACAAATTGGAACTTCCAACGGAACCCCGAACAGTCGCCCGCGCCCATCCTGATTCATGGTCCATTAATTGAAGATAAAATCGACGAAATGTGGGAATCGACCAGGACTTGGTGAGTTGCGCGCGTTATCTTTGCACTAAAAAGTCCCCACCGCTTTCGGCGCGGTGGAGTGTCAAGCTGTCAAGTTCGAGGTTCGGCGAGACAAGCTCCTGGCCCGGAGCGCAGGGGTCCAGCTCACTAAGCCGCTCCCGTACTAGTGCGGATTGATTCGTTGGGGTTCAACGCCAATAAGTCCGGATGCTGGTCCCAAGCTTGTCGATTGTTGCAAAGAAAAATTCCCTCTGGCAACTGTCGTCCTCCGGCATCCTGCATCACCACTTTTCCGCTTCCTGCTGACCTCGTTGATCGCCGTCGTTCCTTACAGCGAGCGGGCGTTTCAATTGAACGGATTTTAATTGCAGGCAGTCTCCCATCCAGACTCCCGGCTCTCCCTTTTGTTTCTTTCCTCCTTTCTCAACACAAATCCTCCGCCATGTCGCGCTATCTCCGACCAGCGGCCCGCCTGGCTGCCACGGCGCGCGCCTCCGCCGTCCGCCCTGCTGCGACCTCCTCCTTCCTTACCAGAGCTGCTGTTGCGCCTAGCCAACAAAAACGCACATATGCCGACGCCTCCGGGGTCAAGGACTACACAGTCCGCGAGGCCCTCAACGAGGCGCTCGCCGAGGAGCTCGAGGCCAACCCCAAGGTCTTCATCCTGGGTGAGGAGGTTGCCCAGTACAACGGCGCATACAAGGTCACCAAGGGCCTGCTAGACCGCTTCGGCGACAAGCGCGTCATCGACACACCCATCACCGAGAGCGGTTTTACCGGCCTGGCCGTCGGCGCCGCGCTGAGCGGGCTGCACCCCGTGGTGAGTAGTTTGCGACTTGACTTTTCCATCTGCGTGGAGGTTGGAATTGCAAGACGCTAACGTAACCGTGTATTAGTGCGAGTTCATGACCTTCAACTTTGCCATGCAGGCCATCGACCAAGTCGTCAACTCGGCCGCCAAGACCCTCTACATGTCCGGCGGCATCCAGCCCTGCAACATCACCTTCCGCGGCCCCAACGGCTTCGCCGCCGGTGTCGGTGCGCAGCACTCGCAAGACTACTCGGCCTGGTACGGCAGCATCCCGGGTCTCAAGGTCGTCTCGCCGTGGTCGGCCGAGGACGCCAAGGGCCTGCTGAAGGCGGCCATCCGCGACCCCAACCCGGTCGTCGTCCTCGAGAACGAGCTCCTCTACGGCCAGTCGTTCCCCATGTCCGAGGCCGCGCAGAAGGACGACTTCGTCCTGCCCTTCGGCAAGGCCAAGATCGAGCGCGCCGGCAAGGACCTGACCATCGTCACGCTCTCACGCTGCGTCGGCCAGTCGCTGGTCGCCGCCGAGAACCTCAAGAAGAAGTACGGCGTCGAGTGCGAGGTCATCAACCTGCGCAGCGTTAAGCCGCTCGACATCGAGACCATCGTCAAGTCGGTCAAGAAGACGCACCGCCTGATGGCCGTCGAGTCCGGCTTCCCCGCCTACGGCGTCGGTGCCGAGATCCTCGCCCTGACCATGGAGTACGCCTTTGACTACCTTGACGCTCCCGCCCAGCGCGTCACCGGTGCCGATGTCCCGACCCCGTACGCTGCCAAGCTGGAGGAGATGGCCTTCCCCACCGAGCCGCTCATCGAGGCCTACGCCGCCAAGCTGCTCCGCCTCTAAAGAGAGATTGTTTTGACTAGGGATGTTGCTTCAGGAGGCGTGGGAGAATGGGAGTTATTTCAGCCCAGGAGGGAAACGAATTAAACAAGTAAAAAGGGCTGAAGTGGCGAGGAAGGGGAACTGGCGCCTTTGCCCGCCGCATTTTTTCTCTTTTGTGCCTGCCTGCTTCGGACAAACGTCACGGGCCGGATTTGAGGTGAAGCAGGTTAGGTTGGTAATGGTCTAATAGACAGGCTGTTGGGAATTCAATGTACTTGTACGTTTTGTCTTGGAACCCTGTTCTCTGCCGTGTCCACAGCAAAACAGTCATACCCTGCGGGACGGTGCTATGCGAGGTGACCGAGTGGTATATACCGCAGCTGTCAATTCTCTTTTGTTGCCCTGCCTACTTTGATGTCGATCTATTACCCGCCCTCATGCTTGTCAGAGATCCCGTCTCTGCCAGCCCTGCAACCAGTTCTTCCCCTCCAAGCAACCCATCGCCCCGGCAGTACAACTCCTGGAACTCCAAACCAATACCCCCTCCCCATCCCCTACCT
>Ga0247824_10001743_pt1 | contig 12010 bp, 16 predicted proteins | sample 13C_PalmiticAcid_FD_194412 | JGI IMG/M metagenome (GOLD analysis project Ga0247824, IMG submission 194412) | Soil microbial communities from agricultural site in Penn Yan, New York, United States - 13C_PalmiticAcid_Day48 | ecosystem: Environmental > Terrestrial > Soil > Agricultural land...
GAGGACGTCTACGCCCTGCTCATCGACGCCTACCGCCTGCGGGTCAGCGATGTGACCAACTTCGACGGCCCCGCCATGGTAGCCGACGAGATCTTCATGGACGACGAGCCCACCCCCTCCGACCCCTTCCCCGGCTTTCGGCACTTCCTCAACACGGCCCAGTTCTGCCCGCCCGCCGAGGCGACCGGGGCGAGCGTGCTCCCGCCGTGGTGGAGCGAGGCGAAGCGCCGCGAGTGCCAACTGCTCGTGGTGGGTCAGGGGGAGGTCGGGACGCCCGAGCTGCGGGCGTGGTGCGACCTGAGGACGAAGGCGGTTCTGGGCAAAGGGGGGGTGACCGCGCGGTACCGCAACCCGCAGTTCCCGATGCAGCAGCGCATGCTGGCCGAGGCGGTGTACCAGCGCGGTGTGGGAGACATGTCGGGGACGTCGATGAGGAAGATGATGGCCAGTATGGAAGGGGGAGGGATGGGGACTGCGGAAGCCAGCGCCAGCATGGTGGATATGATGACCGGGGGTCATACAAGGGTTCTTTAAGAACAGGGGCTCGAGATGGGCGGCCGACAGGTTCTGTAGACTTCACAACATCCTCACCACAAGAAAATCAACCAGGCTACCGCAGACACGGTCTGCTGCCCAAGTCAGAGGACCACCAAACGAGCGCACATATGTACACCTAACCTACAGATGAAGCAAGCCAAGAAATCGCAACCAATCCATCTACACGCTCCCATGTCCGCTAAACAACGATCCGTGGGAACCTGTTCGTCATGCTGAGAAACGATGCCAATACTATCCTAGGCCCCCCCCTCTCTTCCCATGATACAATATGACCACTGCAAAATGCGCCTTGTTACTTGGTGTCCCGAGACACTGCTTTGAGCAGCTTCTACCACAAGGTGGGATTGCCACATGAACCGTCAAAGCCAGCCTAATCAGTTAGACTCCCGTACTTGAACTCGTCTAAGCGCTCTTCGGCAGCGTGTCCTGAATGGTGTCCTTCGGAGAATCCACCAGCACCTGCTCTGCTGACGTAGTCGCATCCACGGCTTCTTCGATTGACGCCGGCTCTTCTTCCACAGGTCCCTCAATCACCGTCGGGATAAACGCCTTGTCTCCGTCCTCGGCCGAGGAGGGGTCGTGGCCCTTGCCGCTGTTGCTCGCCGAAACGCCCACTGGCGAACTGCCGCCCTCGGCGATCTTGGCTTTGGTGGTGCTGAGGATCTTCTCTGCCTCGCTGACCTTCCCAGACGCGGTGCCGGCATCGCCTTCAACACCAATGGCCTTGTCCTTGTTGGTCTGGTTTTCGAGAAGCGCCTGCTTGTCGAAGCGAATGATCATGCATGACAGGTTGTCGGTGCTGAAACGGGAGAGTGCGTGGTCCACGAGAAGCTTGGATGCGGCAGCAGGGTCTTGTATGTTCCGAACGAGATCGACCGCGTCTTGGTCTGAGCAGACATCCCAGAGCTATTGAAGAAGTTAGCGCTGTTTCCCATCTCGTTTGCATCTTCGGTCATCGACCTACCCCATCGCAGGCGATGATGACAAACTCGTCCATGTCCGGCTGAATGACTGTCTCGGTGGTGTAGGGGTGCCCGGTGACGAGATCTTTCATGTACGTGTCGCCGAGGGCGCGGGTAACAGCAAGCACGCCGTTGACTCGGTTGTTCAATATCAACCCGCCAGCGTTGGCGATGCGTTTCCCTTCATTCTCGTCGCTACCCTTGTGGTCGTACGACAAGCGCAGGGCCTTGCCCTGACGGCAGAGAATTATCCGAGCATCTCCGACGTTGGCAGTGTATAGGACACGCTGCCTGGTTGCGGTGCTCTTTAACCTTGCGTGCGCAGCTTCGGGGGCCGCCAGAGTAGACGACTCCTCAGAAGACCTGGAAACCTCCTCGGCTGCTTTGGCCAGTGCCGGAGCGATGGCCTGGGAGCCGGTCGCAGACAAAGTGCTCGGAACCCGGTCCTCCCAACGGAGCACCGCGACGGCCGCTGTGCAACCGCTGTTTTTTAGAGGGAGCTTCTCCAACTGCGCGTCTACCGCCGTAAAGGTCTGGTCGAGGAGCTCCGGTATAGGCGCATTCGGGTTCTTCCTGATGACCTCCTCCAGTATTATGTGCAGCTTCTTTCCACACCAATCCGCAGCGAAGGTTCCCGCATGGCCGTCAAAGATGGCAAAATACCCATTGTCGGTTTCCAGCATGCCCTGCTCCAGTGCATCCACACCGTGCCCTTCGCCCGCATCGACAGCGCCCTTGCCCGTGCCCTGGGCACTGCCCTCCGCTCCGATGGCGGGCGCCGGGGTGTGCAGAAAGTTGTACAGGAAGGCGTGGGTATCTTCCATGGTGCGCCTGCATTTCTTGTTCCTGTCCTCCCAGACGCCCACTCTGAAGGTCGATCGGGGCCCAGGAAGCGACTCGCCAGCGGCATTGTTGTGCTGGCCCTGGGGCACGGCAAGGGCCTGGTCCTGCTTGCCGAGCTTCTGCAGGGGAGTCTGGTTAGACGACTTTGAGTCAGCACCGAGATCGTTGTTGGAACGACTTCCAACTTGAGTAAAGAGAGTGGTCTTGGCTTGGGCTATCAGGCTGCTGGCTTTGCCGCTCACCCCGCTGCTCCGTCGTTTCTTCTGTTCCGCCGAGCTGCCATTGCCACTGCGCTTCTCGCCGCTAGGGGGCGAGTCCGACGCTTTGGCTGCTGACGGGGAAGAGCGATCGGCGCCGCCGGCCTCCTTATCCGGCGACGGCGACTTGTTGCCGACTTTGTCGTTTGGCGTACCGGCGGCGGTTTCAGGAACGAGGTTGGTCTCGGGTTTCGAAGCTCCGGAGTTGGAGCTGCTGCCACCAAACATCCTATTCAGCAGACCTCCCTGGGCGGAGAGACTGCGTCGCTTGCTGCCTGCCAGATTGGTGGGTGGGAACGAGGTAAAAGGGATGTGAAGTCGAGGGACGAAGGAGCCGGCGCAAGATACGGAATCCTCGCGGCAGGTCGAATCGCCTAAGCGCGGCGCAGATGATCGGGCGGGATGTTGGAACCTGATTGATGGCTGATGATGCGGCCTAACCCAAAAGCGACGGTCCGAGTCCGCGTCGGGGTTATTCTTGGTGCGAGAGGGGAGGGACAGGAGAGGAGAAGACGCTCTCGTTTGTTGCTCGCCAAAGTGTAAACGCAGTTGCTTTTGAGATAGCCGCTGGGGTTTGTGTCGGTGGTTTCAGTGCACCAACAGTCGAGGCGGTGGCCTGTCGTTGGTTGTTGGGTCGGGTGCCTGGCTTTGGGATGAGGGGTCTGGTGATGCACTCGGATGATGTAATGCACCGGCTGCTGCACCCTTGGAGACTTGGGAAGCGTGCGCACAGGCGTCCGGGCAACGAACTAGTGGGCTTTTGAGAATGATCGCAGGTGGTAACGATGGGTGAGATGGCCAAAGAACGCCGTGGAACCTGGAAGCTGCGAATCTCGTCGCAGCCCAGCGGCGCTGCGGTCCGTCCGAGGAGCTAGGCCTGCCTGGGTCGAGACTGGAGTGCCCGGGGAGTGGGTGAGGCGGCTGGTTGCTTGTCAATCTGAGGCCCAGCCCGGGCTGGTTATTGCGCAGCGACACTTGCATTCAGGGCGGGCAGCAGCTGGAGAGTGGGGTATGATGACACCGGGCTGCAGCGGGCTGTGCAAAGCGTCTCCACAGCGCGCAGGAAGGCGGGGCAAAGGGTCCAGCAGCCACCTGAACCGAGGGGCAAGTGAACATGCACGTTCGGACAGAGGTAACGAAGTGGAGGGACCTCGAAGTCATGGTGTTTTTGCATTCCGGTCAATGACCCGTCGCCCTCTGGGTAAAGGCACAGTGTTTGCGACATTAAGCAGCTCTGCTGTGAGGGGTCTCCCAAGTTTCAAGGCGGTGGTGAACCATATGCTGGGTTGGGCTGGATGCGTTTAGCGCTGCTGTGTCAGACAGCTGAGCACCGCATCTGGCCCCTTGATCTGCCCTTCTCAGGAATATTACTGGTCATCAAAGAGGGCTGTTGTCAGCGCTTCAGAAGTCTGCGACCCGCCCAGGAGCGCAGGGACTTGCGCGACCGTTGCCCAACTGGCGGATAAAGCCGGCCACTCTCGTTGCTCGAGGGACTCGACAGCTGTCAGTCCTTAGCCACAAAAGTCTCACCCCCCACACTTTGCCAACAGTGACCCAAGAATCAAAACCTTGCTGGCTAGCAGTAATCGCCTTGAAATGCAGTGAATCCGTCACGCCTAAACTCCAAGCAAATCCCCCCCCTTCCTCGAAACAAGCCCAGCCATCATCTACCGCGCCGCAGTTGGCAACTTGCGAGCCGTGTGAACATCAACAAGTTCGGGTGCCAGGCCCCGCGGCGCCAGAACTCGAGAAGGGTATTGTTAATCTGTCGTCGCGGCGTGAAGTTATCGTTCGCAGTTTAAGGTCGGCGCTCATCGTCTCAGGCTGTCGAGACGCGCCTGGAGGTCGTCGTCGCCGGCATCGCCGCCGCCACCGCCGCCGCCAACCGCTTGGGCAATTCTGGTCTCTGCCACTGTATTCGCCTGCAACCCTGAGGGGGTCTCACCGAGCTGAAACATCAACCGAGTAAGTCATGGGCCATGAAAAGGATCTGTGATCTTGGAGAAGGCCTACTGCTTGACTTAGGTCAACGCCGATCTCCTCTAGGACCTGCTCGACCACTTCGTCGCCCTCTTCCTCCAAACCAACGTCCATGGCATCGTCAATGGCATCGTCCATCATCTCCTGTCGCTGTTCCATAATGTCATTCTCGCGTTCGAACTCCATGGCGATGCGCTGGAGGGAAGGGAGGTTCATCGTCCGGTTCATGCTGCCAAGCGCCGTTGTTGCGCCCTTCATGGCTTGCATCATTTGTTCGTTTGTGCGATATGTCTGGGAACAGAGGTCATGTCAGAGGAGTGAGGATAAGTCTCTCGGAGAGCTGGGGGAACCGACCTGGAGGCGGAGGGACACCTTCTGCAGCTGACTCCTCATCCCATAGAACTTCTCGACATATCTGTGTGTAGGTTACGTGGGTTAATCAGGTGTGGCTCAATGCATGACGGGGGATGCGCAACACACCTCCTGGTACGAACCAAATCCTTGGCCTGGACTTTGCACGCACCCATCTGGCCCTTCTGGGCGCTCTGGCGGATCTGGGCGATGAGGGTCTTTTCCTGCTTCTCGAGCTTGACCCGCTGCTGATCCAGCTCCCGGATAGCCTTGTCGAGGAGGCGCTGGTTCTTGCGCAGACGCTCTGCCGGCGTGATGCGCTTGCCGAAAGCCCACTCCAAGATCTATGGCGGTGTTAGCCCCAGTCTGACCGTGGGTATACATGTGACGGGTGATGCTGACATTCATGTCGGCGGTCGGGAATTCGTCGAGAACTCTGGTCAAAAACAGATCAAACGGATGCTCGCAAGCGGGGAGTGTTGTGTCGGTTGATGGGCAAAGAGTGGACGGGAATCCTGGGCCAAGGTGGTGGTGCTTCGTCAGTGACCCGAGCCAAGGCAGGCTGGCAGGCAACGAGCGGCCCTGGAACGAGACGCATCCTTGGCATGGTAACGTTGGCCCCGACATATGCATAACCGCAACGACATGCATCAAGCAGATTTGGCCCAAGCCGCCCAACGCCCTGCATGAGATCACTGCGGGTCGCCACGCCAGATCCCTGCTTAGCGCAAGTGGCTCTGAGCGTTTTGTGGTGCAATGCGAAAGTTCATCCGGAATCATGTGCAAGCAAAAAGAATGAGCAAAACCGGAAAGCATTCGACCTCGCGACCCCGATTATGAGCTGCACCCAGCCATCTGCAACAACTCTGCTCGACCGCTCGTATTAGATGCACCACCCGCGATGAGCCAGGAGTACTTCTCGCCGAAGGGCAAGTCGGTGCCTCGGTACGGCGACGAGGAGCGGTATGATGGCGAATCCGAAAACGCGTCGAGTTCGAGCCACCCGAATGCTCCGATGGCCCCGGTGGCGTCGGCCGCCCCGGGGTACATGACTGTCGGCACCGGCTCGACCTCGCAATATGCCGCCCATCTCCAGGCGATGCTCGAACAGGACTCTGGCTACGGCGGCAGCATGGCCGGTGACGAAGTAAGCCCATCCATGTCCGGCCCAAGCGCGGCCGCCGCTTGGGACGCTGCCGTGCATGCAGACAGGCCAATACCTCGCCAGGCTTCCTCCTCCTCGAACCACATAACCGCTGCCGACCATCGTGCCCAGGCCGGAGCCGTCCATCAGCTCTGGTACAACCAACACCGGGCGACTCTGGGCCGTGCCATCAGCACCGTCGTCGAGCTGTTGAGAGAGCTGCAGGACAAGAACACAGCATGGCCGGCCCACTACCCGTCAGTCCAGCGCGCTGCGCTCGACGCACCTTCACGCCCGGCCTCGAGGCCTGGGATTCACCAGACCTATTCAACCGCCGGTGATCTCGCCACAGAAGCATCCTCCATCCCCGCTCCCGCACCGATGCTCCGACGAGCCATGACATCACTCGAAGACGCCGAGGCCGAATCCAGCAGAGCCGCTGAGAACAGGACGCCAACGGCCGAGCCGCGACTTGTCACCCCTCAGATTGCCCAGGAGTTCTCCGTGTTGAAGTTGGACCTGAAGCTCGGCGCCCTGCATCAGGCGGAGCTTGTGCATTCGTTGGAGAAGGGCTCGATCGCGTCACTGCTGGACGGGAAGATACAGTCGAGCATCAAGCACCTGCAGTCCCTGCGGGAGCGCATAGAGGATACATCAAGCAAGGTGTTGGTGACGGGCGATCTGAACGCGGGAAAGTCGACCTTCTGCAACGCACTCCTGCGACGCAAGATTCTCCCAGAAGACCAGCAGCCCTGCACGAGCATCTTCTGCGAGGTCCTGGATGCGAGGGTGAACTGCGGCATCGAAGAGGTGCACGCCGTGCACAAGGACGCCATCTACGACCGGCACGACGAAACCACCTATGACGTCTACTCGCTGCAGGACCTGGAAAAGGTGGTGGTGGACAACACGGTGTACATGCAATGCAAGGTGTATGTCAAGGATGTACGAACCATCGACGAGTCGCTGCTCAACAACGGCGTGGTGGACATCGCGCTCATCGACGCCCCCGGTCTCAACATGGACACCACCAAGACCACAGCCATCTTTGCGCGGCAGGAAGAAATCGACGTCGTCGTCTTTGTCGTCTCCGCTAGCAACCACTTTACCCAGACCTCGACCGAGTTCATCAGGGCCGCCGCCGCCGAGAAGGCTTATCTTTTCATTGTGGTGAACGGTTACGACAACATCAGGGACAAGGACCGATGCAAGAAGTTGATTCTCAATCAGGTCAGCGCCTTGAGCCCCGCCACGTACAAGGAGTCCGCCGAGCTTGTGCACTTCGTATCAAGCACAGCGATTCCCATGGCGCCGGCCCCGCCCGGCGGTCCGGGAGGCGGCGGCTCTGGCAGTTCAAGTGGGGGCGGCTTTGACGATGACCCGGGAGACGACGATCCCAAAGGAAAGGGCAAGAAGAAAGAGATGGCGCGGGACTTTTCCGCTCTCGAGCAGTCGTTGCGCAGATTCGTGCTGGAAAAGCGTGCTCGCTCCAAGCTCGCCCCGGCAAAGACATACCTGATGAACATCCTGAACGACTTGAATGTGCTGGCTACCGTCAACTCAGACGTTGCCCAGTCCGAGTTTGACAGGGTAAACAAGGAGCTCCAGGAGATTGAGCCTCAGCTCGAATCTAGCAAGCGGGCGAGGTCCGAGATCAGCGACAAGGTTGACCAAACCATCGAAGAGACCTGCAAGGACGTCTACGACTACTCCCGCTCCACAATCGGCTCGGCCATCACCCATGCCGGGAGCGGTCAACACGGCATCCCTTACCCCGGGCTGTTCGGGGCATTCCAATACGCCGACGACCTCAAGGAGGCCATGCTCTCGCAGATCGCGGCGTCGGTCGTGCAATGCGAGGAGCACGCCCGCACCAAGACGGTTTCTGGTGTCAACATGATCAAGCAACTCGGTCTCCTCCACCTTGGAAGCGAATATGAGAACCTCAACTTCAAGTCAGACGTCATGTTTCAACACAAGAAGCATGCCTTGGCCCGCCAGGTCGACGTTGCCACAGAGTTCTGGGACTTTGTCGACTGGTCCAACCTGCTTCAGAGAGAGGAAAAGGCCGGCATGGCGCTGACTGTCGCTGGCGTCGTCGGTACGGGCGTCATCAGCGGTTACGGCCAGATGAACATCGCCCTCCGTGCTGCTCAGATACTAGGCAGTGACAATCTGCGCCGCCTGGTTGTCCCCGGCGTGATCGCAGCTGGTAAGTGAAATCTGGCTTGAATATACCGCGCTCTCCTTGCTTCTGGTGCTAACAACCCTGATACAGCCGCGGCAATGGCCTTCTACGTCCTCAGCCAAATCCCCCGCTCCCTCCCGCATCGCCTCAACGCCAAGATCTCGGCTCAGCTTGCAGCGATGGATTACGTCCACACCAATAGCCACCGTATCTCGGGCACCGTGCGCAAGGTCCTGCTGATTCCGGCCAACTCGCTACGGGTCGGCCTCCAGCGCTCTGTTGAGCAGCTCGACAACCGCCGTGACGAGACGCTCAAGGTCCGCAAGGAGAGCAACGACGCACTCCGGTTCTTTGGCAATCTCGTTCAGAGAAGCGCCCACCAACGCCGCCAGATCGAGACGGTGGATCTTGACGGGCATCCCCCCGGTGCTCATGGTGGTTTTTAGAAGGGGGTTGTTCTACGCTAAGACACTGTTTTACGATTGGCGTTTGAGGTGATTTCGGGTTTCTCAAACACGGCAACACGCCCGGGGCTCTTGTTGTAGTTGGGAGGGCAGGTTCGAGGGGGCGTGGTGGCTTCAATGATTCCCCTGGCAGAAGAAAAGGTTGGGGAAAGGTTGATTACTATACAGCAGCGAGACTCCGCTCGTTTGTTTTTTCTTCGTCGTAGAGTGCGGTGTAGTCGAGCGAACACGGACAACAATGCAAACCGTATGGCTCCTGATCTGTGTTGTGCATTGTTCAGATCAATAATGATAAAACTGGTAACCTAAGAGCCGGCATATGCCCTTTCCATCAGTCCCTCCAGAGAATGTCCCTCAACCTCGTCTTTTCCTCTTCCCCTCCAAAGATAACATCCACCCCTTTCCTAACCAGGGCGCACATTTCTGGTCGGGTGAGTCGAAAGTGCTGAGCCACGAGGGCGTATTCATTCGATAACGGGCTACCAAAGACCCCGACATCGTCCGTCTGTGAAGAGTTTCGATTAGCTGCGGGTTGTTTGACCCTGATGTGAACACTCACGCTCAAAACGACCACGGTCTCATCCACTTTCCACCACTCCCCAAAGTGACTGTCCCCCGTCAGCATGGTATCTCCTCACTCACCGCTCACCTCAAATGAAACTCACTGGCTCTCAAACCCCCCACAAATCATCCCGGCATGCACGTTACAACTCAAACACAGCTCCAGCCCAATCCCATGCCTCTTGACAACCTCCTGCCGCACCCTCTCACTCAGACAAATAACATGGCCGATCCTGTCCGGCCTCCAGCCCAGTAGCACGTCCAGCTCGGCGTCGCTCCCAGAACATGCCGCCTCGGCGAAATGCAGCGTCATGCCCAGCCCCGATACACGCCTCGCTTCCTCGAAGACGGGGGACAGCCCCGGGTCAAGCGGCACGGCGGGGTCGCCGCACAGGTCGATGCCCACGACGCCGTGGTGGAGGAAGTGCCTGGCCAGGTCGAGGACGCGCGAGGCTTGGGCGGGGGTGTTGCGGCGGTCGATCTGGATACGCAAACTCAGCACCATCGCCGTCACCACATCACCGGTGGGGCCATCGTCCTGGGCGTTGCTATGTCAGGGAGGAGGGGTGACGAACAGACAGGATGAGCTTGGTCCGCAACTTCGGCTCCGGCTCTGCCGCCTGACTCTGCTCGTACTCGGTGATGGTGTCAAGGATGGTCTGGATGTAGCCCGTCTCTGTCAGGCCCGCGGCGGGCATCGCGCGGGGCGTGGTGCGCAGCTCGAGGTAGACGACACCGTCGGCGGCAAAGTCGCGGAGCACGGAGAGTGTGGTGTAGCGCAGGGTGGTGACATCGTTGACGAGGTTGTAGATGTACGAGGAGAAGAGGGGGAAGAAGCTGGCGGGCAAGTTATGGGAGGCTAACTTTGGTGTGGTGAGATGTGAGAGGGGGCGTGCTCACGTCTTCAGGTCATAGTCGTGTTTCCCTGGAGGCATCTCAATCAGGGGGTCCTGCAGGGCAGTTTCGCCCGCGGCCTTCTTCAGGAGCCAGACCTCGTGGAGGCATTGCCGGCTGATGCTGCCGCTGAGGTGGGCGTGGAGCTGGCAGGTTGGAAACGGGTGTTAGTCGAAGTCCGGAATCTGCTGCCGACAACCCCGGGCCGCTGTGGTGAAGGATAAGATTTGATAAAATAGTGTACCTCAATCTTGGGAAGCGCCTTGAAGTCAAGGACGGCAGTCTCGAGGTTTCCCATTTTTCACGGTGATGATATGTGGCAGAGTCTGGTGGTCACCTTGTTGTGTTGTCGTCGGCGTGCATCACTCTCAGACTTCCAGGTTGCTACATACTGTGTAGGTATGGAGGCCCGCATGCATGCAGACGGAAGCGCATCCGCCAGGTTCGGTACTTCAGGGCCGAGGGGACTCCATCCTTCATGCACCATGGCGATCTGCTGTGCGTCCCCAGCCCACAGATCGCCCCTCCTCCAGCGGGCTCTCATTCGAGTTACCGCAAGAGACCACCGCAACATGCATGCAGTAAAACTGTGTCTCAGTACGGAATATCTAAGTAACCGACAGAACCAGGACAGCGGCGCAACCGTTGCGCCCGGCTCGAGACCCGGAGGCAGCGGCGTCCAATTTCACACAATACCGGCCCGGTCGGCCCCGGCCTGCTTACCCGTGTGCCGCAGAGGTGCAGATGGGGAAATGGAAGCAACCGGCCGAGGCCCAAGCGTCCGTGCAAGCTCTCAGTCCACGTACATACAGAGGCACACACGTATACCGACTTTTCTTTTTGTGTCCTTTTCCGTTCTTTTGGTCATGTTGTGTTTCTTGTTCTCTTCTCTCTGGCCTTTGGTCTCTTGTGTTATTTTTTCTTCCATCCACAGTTTCCCAGGTCGTACGATACACTGCCGGGGGAATCCTCGTTTGCGTGGATCTGAGGAATTGATTTGAAAGCCATTTTCCGCCTCTTGAATTGCTGGATGGTCTTCTTGGCGTGAGCCATCTGGATGGAGCCCAGGAGGAATTGAGCATGGTCTGTGCGCGAGCTAATGTCCGGGTGCAGGAGACATTGCTTCCATGGCCCACTGGCCATTGCTCCCCTCGAGCCGTGCTCCTTGTTGCTGCTCATTCGATCCCGCACCTCCAGGTTCCTCCGTGCCTCCACACTGCCTGCTGAGAGAATCCACTCAATTACTCTGTAGAACGCTTCGAAGTCGCCCGCGACAGAGAAACGGGCCAGAGATAGCAGCGTCTGCCGAATCCCTTTGCATTTTGGCATCCCCAAGCAGCGCCAGTTGCAGGCTGTTCCCGAGTCCCGGCGCTGCTCCTTGTCGACCAGTCAGGGTCGCCCATTCTCCTGCAGCTTGCAACCCGCCTTGCAACCTTGAATCAAACCCCCTTGTCGCTACCCCCCAATCCATTCCCAAATCAGGGTAGCGCAGGGTAATAATCGCAAATCTGCCCGGCCTCCCGTCCACCAAGCCGAGCTGCTCATCCATTCGCGCTCGCTGCACACCAAATCTTTTCGCCCTCCTGCCTTCTCCTTCTCCCACCCCGTAAACCCACCCTCAGGATCTGGAGAACAATTCGCGGTCCGACACGGTTCTCGATTCGCGTTTGCTTTTTCGACCCTTTCCCCTTTCGCGAATTTCTCGGCTGCACGCCGGATCCGCCCATCGACGCACACCCCCCGGTCATCGCCTCCTCCCCTCTCTCCACTCGGCGCTCCGACAGTCATTTCGCTGCGGCACCTCTCCC
>Ga0247824_10001744_pt1 | contig 12008 bp, 17 predicted proteins | sample 13C_PalmiticAcid_FD_194412 | JGI IMG/M metagenome (GOLD analysis project Ga0247824, IMG submission 194412) | Soil microbial communities from agricultural site in Penn Yan, New York, United States - 13C_PalmiticAcid_Day48 | ecosystem: Environmental > Terrestrial > Soil > Agricultural land...
GGGGAGGGACGGGGCTGGCAATCGGCGGCAGCGTTGTGGGTGCCATCAGGTGGTACGAGCTTGTCGGCAGCTGAGGCTCCGAATCCGTCCTCCTCCGCCTTGCCGGCGGCTCGATTTCGCCGTACGAGCTTGAACGCGGGTGCGCGTGGGCCAGAGATTGGGCGAGAGGCTGGCGGAACGCAGCCGCGTGGTGCTGAGGTTGCGACGGGGGCGCCTGGAGAGCGGGGAGAGACGCGTGGTGAGCGAGGAGGGGATTGCTATCGGGCGTAAAAGATGCTCCCGCGTTCCTCGAGACCGGACTTGGTGGGCCACGGCCGGCCCATTCCTGGCCGCCCGGCATCTGATACAAGGCGTCTCGCAGCCGGTTCCGCTCGTTTCGGTAAAAGTCGCGTTCGGCCTCGACGTCCTGGAAGCGCCTGGCCAGCTCCTCAAGCCTCCTTTCCAACTCGCGGCGTCCGTTTTCCAACTTTTGCATTTCTTCCTGTAGCTCCTTCTCGCGCTCCTTCTTTCGCTGTCGAAATCTTGCCGACGCCCCTGCGTTGCGTTGACGCTTCTGGTCCGAGTGTATGGACGCCTGGTGCACATCTACTTCGACCACTATTTCCTCCCCGTGTTCTGGCGAAATGGCCAGCAGAGGCTGACCTTCCGTCAAGTCAAAGTTCCGTGCCGCACCTGCAGGCAACGCTGTGACATATCCCGATCCCCAGCTGCCGTCCCCCAAGCCTTCAAATGTGCCGAGTGGCCGGTTGGTAGGGAGCGGAGCTGGGAATGAAGGGCCTGTCGGGACAGGGCGCCCACTATGTTCACGCTTGAGGCTCGTTGCGGGCGACGGTCCCGGAGGCAGGGCCGGCGGGAGGCCGTGGCTCAAGCTGGGCTGCGAAAGTGACCGTGAGAGACCGGATGTTGGTCGGGTCGGCGAGGGTGCCACGGCCGCCTGTCCATGAGTCGAGTTCTGAGCCGGAGGCGGTGCTCCCAGAGACGGATACCCGCTGCCATATCCCTGAGGATCCTGCGCCGAGATAGTGCCTCTCGGTGTGGGAGCCGGGAGGCCCATTGCGAGGTGTTGAACCTCGACTGTCCTCATCGCTGCGCGACTCAGGCTCACTGCCCTCGGCGACTTGGGTGTCAGGATTCGTCTCGCGGCCATGGGGTACGGATGGACAGTTTGGGGGGACCCCTTCCCTGCGGGTGTAAGCGGGCCTGCGGGGGATGCCGTCGGGGGGATGGGCTGGGTTGTTGATCGTGGTGTGGTAACGCCCGGTGATGGATAGGAGAAGCGGCGGGATGGAGATCCCTCTGTCCCGTACTGGCCAGCCCCCATGATGGACTGGTGGTGATTCCCTCCCACTGCCGGAGGGATTGGAAAGGACGGAGACTGCTCAGCCAAGCCCCCGTGCGTCACAACCGGGTTGAGTATATCGCGCGTGTCCGACGGCCTCGTTCCGGCTTGTTGGCCTGTCCCTTCGCCCTGAATCAAAGCCGTACCGCCGGGGTCGTGAAGAGGCCGGGATCTCGGGACGTCTTGGGGACCATGGCCTCGCTGGAGTGCAGGAGAGGATGCAGCGTCTGCCGCTCTATCGGGAGACCGCGAGGACGGGCGGGATGTAGAGAGAGGCCCGGACTCCCCCTGCGACATCGCGGCCGGTTCCCCTTCGCTTCTGAGGCCTTGAGGTCGATGACATTGACGTCCGCCGTTGCCTTCGGGCGCAGTCTCGCGGGTGGGTTCTCGCTCAGAACCAACACCAGGTGTCCGGCCAGGATCGATACAGCGAGCCGTCGGCAACAGCTGCAAGGAGGACGTGCCCACCCAGCTCGGCGCTGCTTCTTGGAACCGCCGGGGAATCGACTGGATCGCCACGCTGACTGATTGGGGTCCGGAAAGGTGACGTGCCTGTTGCTCCGCTGCTGAGGACGAGCTGTCGGGGCAAAGATGGCGGCGCCAATAGCGCCTGTCGTAGTGCCGACGGCAAATCCCCGCTGCGGGATCACAGTATGGGCCGCAGCCACGTCAGTGACAGAGAAGTCGAGCGAGAGCTATGTCAGACTGCCGGTCCGGACGCAGGCTGCGAGAGAACCCAAGAAGTGGTGCGTGCCGGGGTGCCAGCGAGAGATGTGTGTTGGCTTGCGTCCGGGCTGGGCGTGCAACACAGACACCAGCGCAGTTACGCGGCGATCCAGTTGGGGAGAGCAGCCGTAATAGGTGACTCCGAGCCAAGCACAGCAGAATAAGAGGTTCAGAGTGGCAGCGAGCGATCGACGCGGGAATCGTCAGGCAGGTTGTGGTGGGTCGAGGACCGATGAGCTGCGGGCAAAAGTAACCAGTGGTTGTCCTTCGAACAGGTCTGGCGCAATGACTGGCCCTTGGAGCACGAGAGCGCTAAGGGGCCTTCCCGCCGTATGAATGGACAAGGCAAAAAGCAGCTGAGCTCGTTCTTGTTCGTCCTGCCTCGAAGACCCGTGTAAGCAGCGGCGAGGTTGATGTTGTGTATGGCGAATATCGAAGCGTCAAGAGCTAAGAAGCATCCACAGTCGGGCCTGTAGTGGGAGACCGGGACAGCGGTGGTGATGTCTCAACAACAGCAGCCCAAACTCTCTTTTCGCGAGCACCGATGATCCGTTGTCACCTCAAAAGAAGAAGGGGGACCAAGCATGCTAGGGGATCGAGAGAACTTTGAGACACTCGTCTTGCCGCTAAACATCAACCTCCAAAGCCTCTCTGAAGGGGAATTTTTCTGGCCCTGGCCCGATGGCCATCGATGGCGGCCACCGGGTTTCTTTATCGGTTGGTACAGTACAATACCCCGTGGAGCTGGCCAGATGAACCCTCGTCGACCAGGGACCAGCGGCCAGTTGGGAACTGGGGTGCATGGATCCGCCAGGGGGGCCATGCTGAATGGATGTGGTGTGGGCCAACTAAGACCACAACAGGGCTTGGGTCGTGGTGCTTCCTTTGGAGATTGGTTGGCCCTGGTGTGTTCGTCCGCTCGCTCCAATTCGCCCATGAATTTCTTTTTCGAAAAGAAAGTGACGGACGCGGGTAACGGTTATGATGACGGCCAGACGCCCCCAAAAAACCCTGGAGTGGTGACTTCGACCTTGGTCAACTCGCAGGTTTGAGCCCTTGACTTGACCGCCTCACATCCGTGAGACCCAAACAACCGGCGCCGGCTGCATGGAAATGTGGCTCCCATCACTGCGGCACCTCACAAGCCCTGCCAATCCGCAGAACTAGCACAAAAGGGGGATCAATGAATGACACTTGCTTGGCGAACTTGGCAAAGCGACGGCTCGCCTCTCTCTCGCTCGTCTCTGCAGAGGATCATCTTGGGTGGCTTCGAACCACCGGTATCACAGAGTCGGATGGCAGCCAAAGACGCCGCTCAACACCTCCTCTATCTCGGCCCACAGAGACCCAAGGATCTTGGTTACGGCGGTCTTCCCGGGCCTAACAAGGCGGCTTGAAGGGACTGCTTGCTAAGAATTGAGCGAGATAACTATCGCCGGCGATGGGCAACAGGCCGACGGCGTGGGGTGTGATGGAGGCGGTGTCGTCCCACCGGCACACAGGACAGAACTCCTCGGGAATCTCAGCAGATCCTCGCGGATGCTCGTTGCCCGGGCCTGTTTGATGAGCTGGCAGCAAAGCCGGGGCGCCCCCAGTGCACTGTCATCCGGGTGGTGGCTTGCTAGGTCCACACCGAGGAGCACCAAAACAACGGATTCACAAGGCCTGGTGCCGTGACGTGTCGAAGTATGCGTCATCGAGACATCTGATAATGTTTCTGGGGCCGACACAGGAAAGCCCTGAATTGAGCAAGCATGGCAAGCAGTGGGAGGCGTGAGATGAGATCTGCACGGCCTGCTTCGTCTGGGGTCGGGGGGTGACAGGCGTCCCGTCGAGATCTGGAGTTGCTGGTCCGAGCCAGAGGTTGAGCACAGGCGCTGCCCGGCAGACGAGACTGGGCTGGCGGGATCCGAGATGTCCGTCATCACCCATGGCGCAGCGAGGGCGGAAAGCGGGTCTGACCACGCTGGTGCCATCGCGGCGACAGAAATGAGACCCCAGAATATTCCCGAGGCGGTCCGTTCACTCTGCAAGCGGCTAGCCCGTGGTCGCGAAGGAGCATGCAAGTGATCAGAACATTGGAATCCACCAAGAGACCCAGCGAATCCACGGGTGGGTCGCGGGGATGGCTGCCGGGCCCACGGTGGTTCTTCTAATTATCTTCTTGGTGTGGTCTTGGGATTGAGGGATGGGGTGCGGGTGGAGTTGGAGCGTGGCTGGATTCATCCGCGTCTCGTGTCCAGCACATGGCGCGAACCTTAGGAAGGCGGCTTTGCCCCGACCCCTGTTTCGTCAACGAGGGAAGCTTGGGGAAGGCTGACGGCTGCTTGGTGATGCCGGGGGGACGTTATGGGAGAACCCAGGTCGTCTGTCCCGGGAAATGCCCTTCCAGGTTCCCGCCAGGTACAGTTGGGTACCTATACCAAACGTGCTTGCGCAGGCAGAGATTGCACCATTTCTGCAATTTACCCTTGGGTGCAAGGATTTCCAGTTCCTGCCTTCCAAAATCACCAGGACGAGCCACCAATTTCAAGCTCTTGCCGAGGAGGAAAGTGTCAATACCGATCATGTTGCATTGACACTGTGCATGGAAGGCGCGGCGCCCGTCGAGTGGCAGGCTGCACCTCGTGGTTGTGGAGCACCTTTGCAGGAACGCTACTAAAAGGGACTAGCCTCCTCCCGCCAGACCGTTTTGGCTCGTCGGTGCACCAGTCGCGGAAGACGGGACAGCCTCGCGCTAGCCTCAAATAACGTCACCACCGCATTCTTCCTGCAGAACACAACTCGGAAGCGTCAACTTGGAAGCCAAGCCTGTCCCTTGCCTTGCCCACCGCCAGATGTGCGCCGTTCAATGGCCAACTTGAACCTCGTCAACACCCAGCTTCCGAGTTTCGGAAGCCAAGTCTGTGGATCGACTCCCACACCACCGACCCTTCATGCGCCCAAAAGAAACAAGCCTGGGAACCGGACGCTCCGAGCCCAAGGGGTCGGCCACACCCGCACAGACCTCTCTCGGGATGGCAAACCCTCTGATGATCTGCGCTGGTTGCTGCCCAGTTTCAATGCAGTCCCGACGATTGTGAGGCCGGCGGTCAACGGGAAGGAATCAAGTAACTCGGTACCTGGCGTTCCAGGGCCGGCATGAGCCATGAGCCGCTTCTGCGGCCGTTGGTGGAAGCTTCTGGATCTTCCGCCGGGCCTCTTCCTAACTGATTCCGTTCAAGCTTTCTCGTTTGGCACCTGAATGATTCAGCTAGGTCCACCGATTCTGGAACCGCATCACCGAAGATCCGTCAGCAACTTGTCTTCAGATTCCCATGCCGTCCGCGAGCCATTCCGGATCTTCCATGTTCTCTCCGCGGGTAGGTCAAGGCCCGATCGAGACGCTTTTGGCGCCCGCATTGACGCCTGACGAAGCAATCATTGGGCTTTGGGTTGTGGTGCAGATAAAGCCTGTGCTCTGACAGCCCGCCGTAATTACCGACCCCGAGTGCTTGGATACGCGGATGTATGAACTTACAGAATGTGCTGTATAAATTACCGCTCGGACACATGGCATGGGGGTGGTGTGTCGGGTGGCTGCTGATCTGAACTGCCCTGGCGTGCTCCCATTCGCAGGGAGAAAGGAATGCATCTTGTCGCCAGGGCAGTGAGGCTGCTGCAAGCGAGGGTCTGCGGCCAGTAATGCGACCTTCGACGTCAACAGACAAGGAGGATTTGGAGGATTTGGAATACCTACCATGGAGCGACTGAAGCGCCGGCCGTTCCGCCCGACACTCGGCACACGCCGCTGACGAACACGCACCATAATTCATACACGCAATACACGGTACAAGTAAATCTCGGTCTGCTGTGTCGTGCAGGACAGCGCACGCCAGACACACCGACTCACAGGCAACAGGGGTGTATGTGGTGATGGATCAGGATCGGTGCCAAATCACCAGTTTCTCCACCGCACCAGCTGTCGGCCCTGGTCATTGTTAAGGAGCTGGGGCGCAGCGAGCAGGCAGACGAGGCAGGGCGTGATTGAGACGTATTTGAAAAAGCAAGGATGCTCATACATAGCCATCAGGTGATGCAAGCCGATCCAACACAATCCCATGGGGGAAAAACCTAGATTGGTGATGTTGCCCAGACAGGTTGCTTTTCTGGAGGACAGTAAAATGTCTCAGTGCCTGACCCCCACGAGCAAACCAAATCCGTGAAAGTCGGTGTGTCCCACGGCCACAAGACAACCTCCGGTAAATGGCCACGGAGCGCTTCGTTCCCAAACAGTCACTGCCAGACTGCTGCAAGCGAAATCGGCCTCTGTTTTCCACGACTCCGTGGTGTCGGTCCTGTGTAGGTGTGGAGAAGTCGCAGTCGGCATCAAGCCTCAAGGAACGGGAATGGCGATTGTCCAACCAGGGCACCGGGAACAGGTGGCATGGGCAATCCCGGGTCCTGTCTGTGCCAACTCAGACAGAAATTCCCGAAACGGGAGGCATGCAGAGTGTCGATGGCATGCAGTGGTGGGTGTGGGACCTTGCATGCGTCGGAACGGGCTCAGGCGGGCTGCAAGCGCCAACAACCGCTTTCTGCCCCGAGCCCAACGCAACCTTCCAACAACACCCGCAAGGACCGAAAGGAGGTCCGGGCACAGCATATCCGAGAAATTTGGGCCGTTGCCAACATCGGGTTCCTGCGAGTCAATAAATGACTGTGGCACAACAGGACAGGAGTGAGGGGCATGGATGTCGCTTGAGGTCCTGCAGGTACGGGTATCCATACAAATGACGCGGGACGGAGCCCCAAGAACCACGGCAAAGGTGCGGATTACGGATACCATGTCGGCTTCCAATTTTTGACAGGATGAGCCCCTACCCATCTCCCCATTCCCCAGGCCACAACCTGGAAGGTTGTCAGCAGAAACAGTCCTATCGCCCTTGGACTTTGGAACCCTGGGTCGGCTGAGACCAGGCAACGAGACGTGCAGCGATTGCAGATCATGCGCACCTCCACAGGCAAAGCGGATGCAACGCACAAACAACAGATGCCAAGTGAGGATCGGGATCCAAAACAGTTTCAAGGTCAACTGGGAAAAGAGGAAGAGAGAGGGGGACTCTTCGACCCTTCACAAGCCTGCGGTCCAGCGGGTTGTCGAGAGAATTTTTGTCGCAATTCTCTCACCCCGCCCCCGCCCTTCCTGACAATGGCCGTCTCAGCAACCGACAACCCGACACTCATGCCGTTAGCACACTATGGATTTGGCCGGAAGGGATCCCAGGCAGATAAACACGTCCCGCCGGCGTTTTTCCGGCGGCTGTCCAAGGTCAACGACTGCAGCGGGTCTGAGGGCCGCCTTCCGTGCCCCAAGAGGATGAAATGTTGCAACCCCCCGCGACCCGGGCCGGCCCTTGAGGGCTCCGCATCTGGGAGTCGAGGCCAGATCGTAAAAGTGATAAAATGTCGCGCTGCAACGCCAATCTGTGGGTTTCTGTAGGCAGTTCTCGCAAGGTCTAGGCACTCTCGAGACGGCGTGCAAGCCATCTCCCACAGGCAACCCCTCAACGCTCCACGGAACCCCACCGGCTCTTTGCAAAGGACCCCAAAAGGCCCAAACAACACAACACGTCGTCAACAATGGCCGAAACCAAGGACCTCCAGCAATGGCACGTCAGCGAGCCCTACCTGGAGACTCACTGCTCGCTCGGCGAGGGACCCTTCTATGAGCCAGCCACCAACACGCTTCGCTTCGTCGACATCATCAAGCAGCAGCTCCACACCGTCTCGCTCACCGATGGTCCTAGCTCCCTCAAGACGCTCCAGTTCAGCGAGGCCGTCACCGTGACGGCCGACATTGAGGGCCGGGACCCGCAGGACGCCCTCTTGATCGGGGCCAAGCAGGGCCTGGCGGTGCTGGACCGGAAGACGGGGACCTACGAGTATGTGACCAAGTTCGCAGAGGAGAAGGGCGAGCGCATCCGGAGCAACGACGGCGTGGTTGACCCGAACGGCCGCTTCTGGCTTGGAACCATGACCGACTTTGGACTTGGGCCGTTCCAACCCGAGGGTGCGTGTTTTTCTCTTCTCTTCTCCTCTCTGGTGTTGTTTTGAGTCGTAAGAAAGAGAGCACTGTCTCCTTTCCATGTAGCCCCGCCTTATATACCCAACACAAAACGGTCAAAACTAAGCCACACATATCTCGGTCCACCACCCCCCTCTAACTCTCCCCTGCAAGGCTCCCTCTACCGCTTCGCCCACACCACCCCGGCTGCGCGCACCCGCTCGGGCCTCACCATCCCGAACTCGGTCGGTTTCTCCCCGGACTCCCGCACCATGTACTTCACCCACTCGTCGGCCCGCGAGGTGTTTGCCTGGGACTACGACCCGGCCGACGGCTCCGTGTCCAACGAGCGCGTCTTCTACCGCCACGTCGGGCCCGGCGAGCCCGACGGCTTCCGTGTCGACACCGAGGGCAACCTCTGGCACGCCGTCTACGGCGAGTCGCGGGTGCTCAAGCTCAACCCCCAGGGCGAGCTGGTCGGCGAGGTCAAGATCCCCACGCGGAACGCTACTTGCTGCGATCTGGTGGGCGGCGGCGACATGGTCATCACCACGGCAGGGGATGACGAAGGCGAGGGCGAGAGCAAGAGGCTGGGTGGGGCTGTGTTCCGGGTGCATGTCGGGGCCGAGGGGACGCCCAGGTTTGCATTCAAGCTGTAGTAGAGGATGGGTTGGGAGTTTGGCCGGGTTGGGCAGGTCCAGGTAAGTCGATGGCCATAGATGGGCCGGCGGTGGTAGAGTTGGGCTAGACAACACCTGTTGGTGGGTGGCCAGACCAGCCTGCATCAGTCAACATTCAAGTCCGCTTCACATCGAACTCTCAACTGTTGGCTAGTCCAACTCCAGAGGTAAACGTGGTGCCAACCTGACTACCTTGGATGCCCATTCCAAAATGCTCTGAGAATCTCGAAGGCGTAGGACTTCGTTTCCGGCACGCCGGGGGTAAGACCACACTGTTTCGAGTCATGGATATATCAGAATGTGTGATCACTGAAATGGTATTGCACATTTCATTCTTCAGTTTCCAGTCACTCTGCTCTGTAAACTGGAAGGTGTGATGGCCAGCATCCTTGACAGGGGTCAATGGAATGCTGGAAAGGGGAATGGGGAGGACTCGAGACAATTCCGAGCTCACCCGAGCTTCAGTGACACCCAAAATCCACATATCTTTTGACTTGTTTTCTCTTCTCTAGAGTGGAACTGCCAAACTACCTACCCTCTCATCGTTGGTTGTTCAGTGGCTGCCTTGTTGCAGCAGGTTTAGATTTGCCAGTCTCTCAGTGCAGTCAGCGATGTCTGGGTTAGGGTTGCTAGGGCCAGCCTCGCCTGCCCAAACGAGCCGAAACCGATGACTTGGAAGGCCTCAGTTCTCCGCTGCTGCCTGTTTCTCCAACTCGTCGCCTCAACATCCAAAATCACCAACAAAACATGGCCGAAACCATCACCACCATGGCCGAAGAGCTTCCTCTTCATCTCCTCTCCGCTGATGGAGAGGAAGATGGCGACTTGGACTCGCTTTTTGGTGGCGATGATGACACGGACCTGGTTTCCCTTTTTACGGAGGTCAGCGCTGCCGAGTTTGAGCCATCACAAGAGCCCACCCGTGAGCCAGAACCATCTCTGCCGCAAGAGCACCCTCAACAGGCGACTAATCCTGCCGCTCAGCTCTACCTCCCTGACGTTCAAACGCAAGCTCAACCGGGTCTCCAACAGGCACTCTCGTGGCCTCCGCTCTCTCTCCCCGCAGTCCCTGATCCTCTTGGTGCCCCTTTATCGCACCAAGGCGGACTCACTTCAGGCGACCTCGTGGTTAGTACCCAATATTCTACTCATGGCACTCCTGGCGCTGCGTCTGCGACAGCATCGCCCGAGGAAACTCTTGATGATGCGGCTCTGGAAGCCGAACTCGAGGGCCTCTGGGAGTCCATCACGCAGCACGACCAGCCCGTTAATGCTCAAGCAGGGAGTCAAGAAAGCGACCAGGATGACGGTGCCATTCCTGTAACCCAGATCCCGGGATTCCGCTACGCCCATAGCAACACCAACATGCGCATCTGTCTCCCTCGACGCGTTGATCTCGATTACAAGTTGGCTGATGAACTTGTCCATTATGTCACCCTCAGTAAGTCGCATCCCAACCCTGTTTTGTCCGAAGCAATGGCTAACTGATGGCAGACCGCAATACCAAGGTAGAGTTGCTCTACGGCCACCTTGAACTAAGCTTCGGCGAGGGCAAACGCCTGGGCGGAGAGATGAAAGAGCTCCTAAAGTTGCCTCCGCTCGTCCAATACGTCGAGCAACCCTCCTCTCAGCCATCAGAGACCAAGAGGACGCTCATACGGATGAGCCTATACATGCTGACCACCAAGGGATGGGGAAACACCTGGTTCGGCTGCGGCTGCCCAACCGGCAAATCACGGACTTTCTTTTGGCCCAGAGATTCCACCATGTGAGCGCATCCCATTCCTTAACCTCTTTTGAAAGAAACTGCTAACGTTCTTATCAGTCTTTTAGCCGGGTTCGTCATGCTTCTTTATCGGGCCTTCAGCAGCCAGAGACAGATGTACCAGAGTGCTTTGCGCCAGGCTCGATCCCACAGTTCCAATATCGGCACCGCTTCGCGGTCGTTATCGCGGTCGCCATCCGTCCCGCAAGCCGGCGTGTCCAGGAGCCCACCGCCCGCCCCAGAGGGCCAGGCATTTTTCGAAGCCCTCGCCAGGGATGCAAGCGCTGCGAAGAAACGGAAGCATATCGAAGCCGCCCTCGGCATCGGCTCCCAGAATCCCTACGAGCTCGAGGTTCCTGCCAATGCCCGGCTCAACTACCACGTCTACGTCAAAGACAGAACCGACGGCAGCGACCTTGCCGCCCCCACAACGTACCGCCACACCGACTACATGATCGCGCGCGGCGCCTTTGGTAGCCTCAAATCGGCTTTCGAGACAGCTGGGCAGGTCCCCGCCTTTGAAGTCCAGACGCCGTCTGGAAGGAAGAGGATCACGAACGAAGACGAGTGGGAGCATGCTGTGCTCGCCATCTACAACGTGCGGCGCTCGGGCGGGGTGGTGGAGGTTGATGTTTTGGTCTGAGGTGCTTTCCGGCAAGGCGACACGAGTTGGGAATTACGGTGAGAGAATTCGTCTTCAATGAATGTTGGAGGGCGTGGTGTTCGGGGATGAAACCTGGCATTGCGATGGTATATTCAATGTTTTCTCTGGAGTTGTTGGACGATGTTGCTATTTTGTATCGATACCCAAGGAGACGCGATGAAGTTGCTTACGATCCAGCACCGGATTAATGAAAAATGAGCATATCATATTGCACGATGGGCTTTGACAGTTCTCATCAACAGCCGTGTCATGAACTGTTCAGCCTTGATTGAAGAACCGAAATCTTCTGACTTGTCTAATCTCGAGCTATTATTTAAAATAGGTATTTTCGCCTATCCAAACAACGTTTGTACATATTATATTGCCCACTGTCATTGCACATACAATGGCTCTGAACTGAGTTTAAACCTGTCTTCAACCAAAAACATGATCTCAGCTCCCAAACGCCCAGCAATGCTCCGTTTGAACCCATTCTTATCCCAAGCAACCCATCCCAAAACCACTATGCACGCTATACCACACCAACCATAAAAGGAGCATTACTGTATTAGAGGCGGATCCTCCCCTCGCCACCCGCACCACCGAACCATCTCCTCACATCCGACCCTCCTCCTCGCCCTGTGCTGCTACTCCCGCCCCGGCTGTCGTCCCCGCCCATCCACTTGGGCTTCTTGATCCCCTGCCCGATGTCCTGCAGCCACTTGGGCGTGTCGAGAGTGTCAATGGTGTTCTTCAACCGGTGCCCGAGCGAGTCAAAGAAGTTCTCGTCGTCCGGCTCGTCCAGCGCG
>Ga0247824_10001745_pt1 | contig 12007 bp, 11 predicted proteins | sample 13C_PalmiticAcid_FD_194412 | JGI IMG/M metagenome (GOLD analysis project Ga0247824, IMG submission 194412) | Soil microbial communities from agricultural site in Penn Yan, New York, United States - 13C_PalmiticAcid_Day48 | ecosystem: Environmental > Terrestrial > Soil > Agricultural land...
CTCTTGGACCGCGAGTGGAAGCACGGCGTGGTCGGCGAAGCGCTCGTAGTAGCGGCCCAGCAGCGTCACGTCGACGGCGGCGGCCACGCCGTGCTTCCACTCGCGGTCCATGAGCACGGTGAACAGGTGGCGGTGGAGGTCGTCCATCGCATCGTCCTGCTCCTCGATCTCCGCGGCCTGCTTCGGATCCTGGGTGACCAGGACCTCGCGGGCCGAGTTGGCGAGCTCGACGGCGAGGCGGCCCATCTCGGCGAAGTAGCCGTTGACCTCCTCGGGGAGGGTCTTGTTCGGGAAGCGGCGACGGGTGACCTTCGCGACGTGCAGGGCGAGCGCGCCCATGCGGTCGACGTCGGCGACGATCTGGAAGCCGGAGACCACGACGCGCAGGTCGCTGGCGACGGGCGCCTGCAGCGCGAGCAGGGAGAAGGCCTCCTCCTCGGCGCGGCGGCTCAGCCGGACGATCTCGTCGTGCTCGGTGATGACCTCCTCGGCGAGGGCGAGGTCGGCCTGCAGCAGCGAGTTGGTCGCCTTCTCCATGGCGATGCCCGATTTGTCGCAGATGTCGCCGAGGATGTCGTTGAAAGCAGCCATCTGCTGGATGTACGCATTACGCATGTGCGCAGTATATCGGGCTTTTCATACGTAGCTGCAGCGTTGCATGAACGCCGGGTGAACGACGGTTAACCGCCGCTCGTCTCCTCTTCGGCGCCCGGCATCGCCGCCGCGTCGGACTCCCACGGATCGTCGAGCCAGCCCTCGGGGAGGACCACCTTGCCGGGGGTGCCCTGCCGGCCGCGCGGGCCCTCGGCATCCTTGGGGAAGGGCACGTCCCGGTCCAGGGTGTCGAGCAGCGCGCGCAGGTCGGCGAGGGTCTTGACGGTGGCCAGGCGCGTGCGCAGTTCGCCGCCGGCGGGGAAGCCGCGCAGGTACCAGGCGACGTGCTTGCGGATCTCCCGCATGCCCTTGTCCTCGCCGTGGTGCGCCGCGAGCAGCTCGCCGTGCCGGTACATGATCTCGGTGACCTCGCCGAGGTTCGGCGGGATCGGCATCGGGGTGCCGTTGATCGCGGCCGAGAGCTCGGAGAACAGCCACGGGCGGCCGAGGCAGCCGCGGCCCTCGACGACGCCGTCGCAGCCTGTGCGCTCCATCATGGTCACGGCGTCCTCGGCGGCGAAGATGTCGCCGTTGCCGAGCACCGGGACGGTGTCGCCGAAGTGGTGGTGGACGTGGTCCTTGAGCCGGGTGATCTCGTCCCAGTCGGCCTGGCCGGAGTAGCGCTGCGCCGCGGTGCGGGCGTGCAGGGCGACGGCGACCGCACCCTGCTCGGCGGCGATCCGGCCGGCGTCGAGGTGGGTGTGGTGCTCGTCGTCGATGCCCACGCGGAACTTCACGGTGACGGGGATCTCGGGTGCGCCGACGGGGGAGCCGTCGGCGATTCCGCGGACCGCGGCGTCGACGATGCTCGCGAACAGGTTCCGCTTGTACGGCAGCGCGGAGCCGCCGCCGCGGCGGGTGACCTTGGGGACGGGGCAGCCGAAGTTCATGTCGAGGTGGTCGGCGAGACCCTCCTCGGCGATCATCCGCGCAGCCTCGTAGGTCCACTTCGCGTCGACGGTGTAGAGCTGGAGGCTCCGCGGATCCTCGTCGGGCGCGAAGGTCGTCATGTGCATCGTCACCGGATGTCGCTCGACGAGGGCACGCGCGGTGACCATCTCACACACGTACAGCCCGGCGACGGTGCCCGTGCGCGCGCGCTCCAACTCGCGGCAGAGGCTGCGGAAGGCCACGTTCGTCACGCCGGCCATCGGCGCGAGCACGACGGGGGAGTCGAGCTCGAACCGGCCGATGCGCAGCTTGGGCGCGGTCGTGGCTGTGGTCATCGGGAATCTCCAGTGTTCGTGAGGCGGTCGCTCGCCGCCCTCCATGATCGCCGCGCCGTCGTGCCATGGCAAACCGCGCTGCGCATCCGCGCACGTGGCGTGGCGCGGAACGAGAAGAACCCGTCGCGCCTCCCCGAGGCGCGACGGGTTCCGGTGCGTCGGGGCTAGACGGCCAGTCCGGCCTTCTCGCGCTTCGCGGCCTCGCGGGCCAGCGAACGGTCGCGCATCTCCTCGAACTTCACGGCCGCGGCCTCGAGCTCGTCGAGGAAGGCCGCGAGCTCCTCGCGGGTGCGCTCGCCCTCGGCGGTGAAGTCCTCACGCTCGAAGATCTTCCACTTGCGCAGGACGGGCATGACGACCTCGTCCTTGTGCTGGCGCAGGTCGTAGATGCCGTGCTTGGCCATGAGCACGCCGTTGCGACGGAAGTCCGGCATGCCGGCGCCGGGCATCTCGAAGTGCTTGATGGTGTCGGTGATCGAGCGGATCGCCTGGTCCGGGACCAGGTCGAGGCCGGCCGCCGAGATGTTGCGGTAGAAGATCATGTGCAGGTTCTCATCGGCCGCGATGCGCTGCAGCATCTTGTCGGCGATCGGATCCTGACAGACCTTGCCGGTGTTGCGGTGGCTCACGCGGGTGGCGAGCTCCTGGAAGGTCACGTACGCCACCGAGTGGAGCATCGTCATCTTCTGCTCGGTGTGCTGCGCGACCTTGCCCTGCGGATCCCAGCCGTTGGTCATGTGGATCATGCGGGCCTGCTCGAGCTTCACCGGGTCCACGCCGCGGGTGACCACGAGGTAGTCGCGCATCGCGATGCCGTGGCGGTTCTCCTCGGAGGTCCAGCGGCCGACCCAGTGGCCCCAGGCGTCGTCCATGGAGAAGTTCGCGGCGATCTCGCGGTGGTACGTGGGGAGGTTGTCCTCCGTGAGGAGGTTGGTGATCATGGCGGCCTTGGCCACCTCGTCGAGCTGGCTCTCCTCGGGGTCGTAGTCCGACCCGCCGAGTGCCGCGTAGTTCTTGCCGTCCGACCAGGGGATGTAGTCGTGCGGGCTCCAGTCCTTCGTCATCGAGAGATGGCGGTTGACGTTGTCCTCGGCGACACCGGAGAGCTCCTGCAGGAGCTCCAGCTGGGTCAGTTGGCGGGTCGACATCATTCCTCTTTCGACGTTTGGATCAGTTCCAGATTATCCCGAAAGTCTACGCACTTCGGTCCTTGTACTCAACGTCCCCAGCGGAAAGTGACGCTTTCGTGTAGGGATGCACACCGTGCATCGCCACGGGACGTGGGTACGTTACACCGAGACGGGGGTCACAGGATCCAACCGAGTTCCCGCGCACGCACGGCCGCCTCGTAGCGGTTGGCCGTCCCCAGCTTCGCCATGGCCGACGAGAGGTAGTTGCGCGTGGTGCCCGCGCTCAGGTGCGCGCGTTTGGCGATCTCCTCGACGGAGGCCCCGTCGACGGCGAACTCCAGCACGTCGGCCTCGCGCGCGGTGAGCGGCGAGTCGCCGGCGCTGATCGCCTCCGCCGCGAGCTCCGGGTCGACGTACCGGCCGCCGCCGTGGACGGTGCGGATGACCTGCGCCAACGTTGCCGCGGGCGCCGTCTTCGGGAGGAAGCCGCGGACCCCGGTCGCCAGCGCGCGCTTGAGGTAGCCGGGGCGTCCGTGGCTGGTCACGATGAGCGTCGCGGCGCCGGGCGTGCGGCGCAGGAGTTCGGCCGCGGTGTCGATGCCGTCGGGGCCGGGCATCTGGAGGTCGATGACCGCGACCGCGGGTGCGAGCCCGGCGGCCGCGCGGCGCTCCCACAGCGCGATCAGCTCGGTGCCCGACGCGGCCTGCGCCGCCACGGTGATGTCCGGTTCCAGGTCGAGCAGCGCAGCGACGGCAGCGCGGATCATGTGCTCGTCGTCCGCGATCATCACCTCGATCGCCGATGTGTCGGTCACGCCGCCTCCCAGGTCGCCGTCAGGGTGAATTCCTCGCCGTCGCGCGCGCCGGCCAGGTCCGCGCCCACGGCCCGGAGCCTGCCCCGCAGCCCGTCGATGCCCGACGGTGCGCCCTCGCCCCCGGACGGGAGGCGCGCACCGTCGTTGCGCAGAACCAGGCCCGACGGTGCCAGCGTCAGCACGGCCTGCGTCGCCGTGGAGTGTTTGACGATGTTGGTGGTGCCCTCGCGGACGACCCACGCGGCGGCCTCGTGGAAGGCGGGCGGCACGGTTTCGGGCTCGCCGATCACGCGCAGCTCACAGCCGGCGGCGGAGAGCAGGGATCGGGCGCCGGCGACCTCGGTGCCGAGGTCGATCCCGCGGTAGCCGCGGACCAGTGAGCGCGCGTCCTCCATGGAGGAGACCGCGAGCGCCTTGACCTCGTCCATCTCGCCGGCGGCGCGGTCCGCGGCGCCCGCCCGGGTCAGGGTCGCGGCGAGTTCGCTCTTGACGGCGATGGCGGAGAAGGCGCGGCCGACCACGTCGTGCAGGTCGCGGGAGAAGCGCAACCGCTCCTCGGCGACCTCGAGCTCGGCGGCGATCCGCTTGCCGTTCTCCAGCTCGGTGAGCACCTGCATGCCCCAGGCGGTGCTGCGGGAGGTCCACATCAGGCCGATGCCCAGGAGTAGGAGGAGGAGACCGATCTGCCAGGTCTCAGTGCCGCGCGCGAGGACGGGGGTGAGGAACGCGCCGGCGACGAGCACCGGCCACCGGTACTTCAGGAACGGGATGACGCCCGCGGAGGCCATGAGGAAGGTCATCGAGGCGGTGACGGCGGCCTCGCGCGGGTCCACCGCATCGGTCACCCAGGCAGCGATGACGGCCGCCAGCCACACGACCGTGACGCCGATGACGGCGAACCGCCAGGCGAGGCGGCGTTGTTGCGGCGTGGCGCGGATCGCGAGGTCGGGCTGGGCCTCGATGCCGGCGATCGCGGCCAGTCCGGCGATGACGATGCCGACCGTCGGCCAGGTGCGGGCGCCGCTGACGAGCAGCATCGCGACCACCGCGACCAGCACGCTCTGCAGGACGAGCCGGGTGTAGAGGCGGTACTTCTCCACACTCGGCATGTCCCGCCACCACGCCACGGCTCCCCGCACCGGGGCGGGGATCACCCGCGATCGTCCCAGCGGAACCACCGCTTGGCGAGGATCACTGCGATCACGGTCCATACCGCCAGTGTCGCAAGTGGACGGCCGGTCTCGCCGAAGGTGGCGGCGAAACCGAGCGTGGCTGCATCGTCGGGGGCGCCGGGCGCGAGGCCCGCCTGCCCCAGCCGGATGAGGTCGGAGATCGCGGCGAAGGGCGTCCAATCGGCGATCAGCGCGAGTCGGTCGGGCAGGATCTGCCGGATGTTCGCCATGCCCACCATGGAGATCACCATGACCGGCATCGACGTGATCTGCGCGGCCTCGGCGTTCTTCGTCATCGCGCTGGTGGCGAGCGCGAGCAGCGTGAAGATCACGAGGCCGGCGGCGAGGGCGAAGATCATGAGCAGGGCGTTCACCGGCAGGGGGCCGCCCGACCCGTACACGGCGCCGGCCACGATCACGGCGCCGAGCAGGGTGAGGGCGACGCCGGGCACCGCGGGGGCGGTGAGGATCTGCAGGTCCGAGGACTCGCCGGTGCGCAGCCGCTTGAGCACGCCCTCGGAGCGCCGGGTCGTGACCATCGACAGCACCGAGTAGTACTGCACGAACAGCAGCGCGAAGACCGCGAACATCTCCATCGTGATCGCGACACCGAGCGGCTTGGGCGCCGCGTCGCCCCGCGCGAGGAAGAACAGGAGCAGGGGCGTCCCGATGGGGAAGACGCTGCCCATGAAGAGCAGGGTCTTGTTGCGCCGGAACTGGAGGAACTCGGCGTGCGCGAGGGCGCGCAGCGGGTGCCGGCCGTAGCCGACGGTGGCCGGGGTGGCGGTGGCGGCGGTCATGCGGGGGCTCCGATCGGATCGTCGGCGGGGGTCTCGTCCACGCTCGCGACGGTGAGGAAGACGGACTCGAGGGAGGGGTGCCGGGCCTGCAGCCCGGACAGCGCGAGGCCGCGGTCGGCGGCCCAGCCGAGCAGTGCGTGCAGGTCGTCCTGCAGGCGGTGGGTGCGCAGGGCGACGCGGTCGGCACCGGCGGCACCGGACGTCCAGTCGCCCGAGAGTGCGGGCAGGGGGACGCCGGGGTCGTCGAAGGCGATCTCGGCGGGGTGGCCCCCGACGATCTCGCGGAGCGTGCCGAGTCGGGCGATCTCGCCGCGGTGCATGATCGAGATGCGATCGGCGAGCGCCTCGGCCTCGTCGAGGTAGTGCGTGGTGAGCACCATCGTGACGCCGTCGCGCTTGAGCTCGTCGAGCAGCCGCCAGGTGGCGCGGCGGCTCTCGGGGTCGAGGCCGGTGGTCGGCTCGTCGAGGAACAGCAGCCGCGGCTGCCCGATCAGGGCGCACGCCAGGTCCACGCGCCGCTGCTCGCCGCCCGAGAGGGCGCCCACCCGGACGTCGGCGCGCTCGCGCAGGTTCACGCGGTCGAGCACGGCGTCGGCGGTGGTCGGATTGCTGCAGGTGCCGCGCCACATCTCGAGGGTCTCGCGCACCGTCAGCTCGGCGGGCAGGCCGCCGGACTGCAGCATGATGCCGCACAGCGGGCGCACGCGCCGCCGGTCCGCATGGGGGTCGAGACCGAAGACGGCGAGCTCGCCCGCACTGGGGATGGCGAGTCCCTCGAGCAGGTCGAGCGTGGACGTCTTACCGGCGCCGTTCGTCCCGAGGAGCGCGAAGACCTCGCCGGCGCGGATGTCGAGGTCGATGCCGCGGACGGCCTCGAAGGCGCTCGCGCCGGTGCCGTAGGTGCGGCGGAGGCCGGCGGCGCTGATGACGGGGCCGGCGGCGAGTTCGACGGGGCCGCTCATCGCCGGTCCCACTTCCGGGTGCCGAGCACCCAGCGGACCGCGAGGTGCAGGGCGGCGACGGCGGCGAGGATCGAGGCCAGCAGCAGCGGGGGCTGCAGGACGATCACGACGAGGGCGATGAGGACGACGGTCGCGATGATCACGGCGCCCTCGCGGGCCCGGGTCGGAGCAGGGCCGAGGCGGCACATGTCGACGAAGAAATCGTGCAGCCCGCCGTTCGACGGTGCCGCGGGCGGAAGGTCGGGGCGGTGGGTGCTGTGCAGGTCGTTGGCGTTCATGAGATCCAGCTTCGCGGGGATCCGGGGCGTTCAGTAGTGCCCGCTGTCAGCGGATTTCCGCTGGTTGTCACCGAATCCCGATGACATCTGTCATGTCCTTCGGGGGAACGGGCCCCGTGCGATCATGAATTCGTTACCGAATCTTTTCCCGGTTTTCGTCCGCCGGACGGGGAAGTGCAGCACGCTACGGCAGTGACCGCCACGACCGAACGGGTGGAGCCATCACCCAAGACGGGGCTGGCCGCCAATCTGGTGCCCAAGGACAACCTGCTGTTCCTGTTGTTCGTGGTGCCGAACCTGGTGCTGCTGGCCGTCTTCACCTACCGCCCGCTGATCGACAACGTGCGGCTGAGCTTCCAGGACTGGTCGCTCGCGAGCCCGGATCCGGCGAAATGGATCGGGCTGGACAACTATCGCGAGTTCTTCAGCAAGGCGGAGAGCTGGCAGGTCGTCACGGTCACCTTGATCTTCACGATCAGCGCGGTGGCCTTCTCCATGGTGCTGGGCCTGGCCCTGGCGATGCTGCTGGACCAGAACCTCAAGGGCCGCAACCTGGTCCGCTCCGCCGTCTTCGCACCCTTCGTGATCTCCGGCGCGGCGATCGGCGCCGCCTTCTACTTCGTCTTCAACCCGCAGTTCGGTGCGGTGGCGTCGATCCTGTCCTGGTTCGGGATCGAGAGCCCGGACTTCTACCAGAATCCGGGCTGGGCACTGTTCCTGGTGACCTTCACCTACATCTGGAAGAACCTGGGCTACACCTTCGTCATCTACCTCGCCGCGCTGCAGGGACTCAACAAGGACCTCGACGAAGCGGCCGCGATCGACGGGACGCCGCCGTGGCGCAAGTTCTGGCGGGTCACGCTGCCGCAGCTGCGCCCTGCGACCTACTTCCTGTCGATCACGGTGCTGCTCAACAGTCTCCAGGTCTTCGACATCATCAACATCATGTTCCCGGCGGGCGGCCCGTCGGCCGGTACCACGACGATGGTCTTCGACATCTACTGGCAGACCTTCCGGAACCAGCGGGCGGGTTACGGCGCGACCATCGCGACGATCATGTTCGTCGTGCTGTTGATCGTCACCGTGGTGCAGGTGCGCATGATGGATCGGGGGGACGACAAGTGAGCGGAACACCCACGGGCAGTACCGGAATGAAGGTGCTCGGATACGCCGGTATGGTGCTCACGCTCCTGCTGGTCGCGGTGCCGGTGTACTTCATCGTCATCACCTCGTTCAAGGACCGGCCGGACATCTTCGTCTCGCCCGCCACCTGGTGGCCACCGACGTGGTATCCGGAGAACTACAGCTACGTCACGCAGGAGATCCCGTACTGGCAGTACCTGCGCAACTCGGCGATCATCACCCTGGTCACGGGCTCCATCAAGTTCGTCCTGGGCGTGAGCACGGCGTACGCGCTGGTCTTCCTACGGTTCCCGTTCAAGAAGCTGCTGTTCCTCGTCGTGATCGCGGCGCTCATGGTGCCCAACCAGATCACGGTGATCTCGAACTACGCGCTGATGGCGGACTACCGCAACACCTTCGTCGGCATCATCCTGCCGCTCGCGGGCGTCGCCTTCGGCACCTTCCTCATGCGCAACCACTTCCTCTCCCTGCCGAAGGAGATCGTGGAGGCGGCGCGCATGGACGGGGCGGGCCACCTGCGCCTGCTGTTCCGCGTGATCCTGCCGGTCTCGATCCCCACGATGGTGGCCTTCGCGGTCATCACCCTGGTGAACGAGTGGAACGAGTACCTCTGGCCGTTCCTCATGTCGGACAACGCCGCCGTGGCGCCGCTGCCCGTCGGCCTCACGCTGTTGCAGAACACCGAGCAGGGGGTGAACTGGGGGCCCGTCATGGCGGCCACTCTGCTCACCGCACTGCCGATGCTCGTCGTCTTCCTGATCCTGCAACGGCAGATGATCAAGGGCCTGACCTCCGGCGCCGTCAAGGGCTGACCGGGACCACCACAGAAGAAACACCACAACAGAAACTGAGGGAGAGTTCATGGGCGACTTCACACGGCGCGGATTCATCGCCACCGGCCTCGCGGCGACCGCGGCAGTGGCGGCGGCGTGCGCGGGCTCGGGTTCGGGCGGCGGCGCATCGAACTCCGGGAACGGCGGAGGCGGCGGAGACATCACGCTGCGCTTCCTCAGTAACCATCCGGGCAGCTCGAAGGCCACCGAGCAGGCGCTGATCGACGAGTTCCAGAAGGCCAACGCAGGCATCAAGGTGGAGCTGCTCGACGGTGGCAAGAACTACGAGCAGGTCGCGCAGAAGTTCCAGACCTCGCTCTCCGGCGGCGAGAAGCCGGACATCGTCGTGGTCTCCGACGTCACCTGGTTCAATTTCGCGCTGAACAAGCAGATCGCCCCGCTCGACGATCTGTTCGCCGGTGCCGGTCTCAAGCCCGAGGAGTACGTCGACTCGCTACTCGCCGACACGAAGTTCGACGGTAAGCACTACGCCGTGCCCTTCGCCCGGTCGACGCCGCTGTTCTACTACAACAAGGACGTGTGGAAGAAGGCCGGCCTCGAGGATCGGGGGCCCAAGGACTGGGACGAGTTCGCGCAGTGGGCGTCCCGCATTCAGGAGGCCATCGGAGGCGACAAGAAGGCCCTCGTGATCGCCGACGGCGAGAACTACATCGACTGGGCCTTCGAGGGTTGGAACTGGTCCAAGGGCGGCGCCTACTCCGACGGCTGGGACCTGAAGTTCACGAGCCCGGAGACGATCGCCGCGGCGAACCAGCTCAAGGACGTGATCGGCAAGTGGGGTCGCGTGGTGACCACGCCGGAGAACGATTTCGGCGCGGGCCTGGCCGCGGCCACGGTGCAGTCCACCGGCTCGCTCAAGACGATCACCAGCACCGCGAAGTTCGAGCTCGGCACCGCCTTCCTGCCCGGCCCCGCCGGCAAGTCCTGCCCCACCGGCGGCGCGGGTGTGGCCGTGACCGAGGCGATCTCGGCCGAGCGCAAGGCTGCCGCCGTGAAGTTCATCGAGTTCCTCACGAACACGAACAACACCTCGAAGTTCTCGCAGGCCACGGGCTACATGCCGGTGCGCAAGGCCGCCGTCGACGAGCCCACGATGAAGGCCTTCATCGAGAAGAATCCGAACTTCGGCACCGCCGTCAAGCAGCTGCCGCTGACCCGCAGTCAGGACAACGCCCGCGTCTTCGTGCCCGGCGGTGGCGAGGACATCGGTAAGGCGCTGCAGCAGATCGCGACCGGCGGCGACACCGCGGCCATCCTCGGCGCGCTGCAGAAGACGATCCAGGGCAAGATCGACTCGCAGATCAAGCCCAAGCTGCCGAAGTAGGCCCCGGCCGTATCGGTTTCGTAGGAACTAGGAGTCAAGGAAGACCATGGCAACGGTGCGTTTCGACGGTGCGACCGTCCAGTACCCGGGCGCCGAGCGGCCCTCGGTCAGCTCGCTCGACCTGGACATCGCCGACGGCGAGTTCGTGGTGCTGGTCGGCCCGTCGGGCTGCGGCAAGTCCACCAGCCTGCGGGCATTGGCGGGGCTCGAGGCCGTCACCGACGGCCGGATCCTCATCGACGACGTCGACGTCACGTCGGTCTCGCCGAAGAAGCGCGACGTGGCCATGGTCTTCCAGAACTACGCGCTCTACCCGAACATGACGGTGGCGCAGAACTTGGGCTTCGCGCTGCGCAACGCCGGTGTCTCCAAAGAGGACACGGCGAAGCAGGTGGCGGAGGCCGCCGCCATGCTCGAGCTGGAGCCGCTGCTCGACCGCAAGCCCGCGCGCCTGTCCGGCGGGCAGCGGCAGCGCGTCGCCATGGGCCGCGCCATCGTGCGCCACCCCAAGGTCTTCGCGATGGACGAGCCGCTGTCGAACCTCGATGCGCGGCTGCGTGTCTCGACGCGATCGCAGATCTCCGCGCTGCAGCGCCGGCTCGGCGTCACCACGTTGTACGTGACCCACGACCAGGTCGAGGCCATGACCATGGGGGATCGGGTCGCAGTCCTCAAAGACGGCCTGCTGCAGCAGGTCGCGCCGCCGCGCGAGCTCTACGACGATCCGGTCAACACCTTCGTCGCGGGCTTCCTCGGCTCGCCCGGCATGAACCTCCTGACGGTGCCCCGCTCAGACGCGGGCGCCGATCTCGGCGGCGCGGTGGTGCCGGTGCCGCGCACCGTCGAAACCGGTGCGACGGTGACCGTCGGCCTGCGCCCCGAGGGGCTCGAGGTCGTCCCGGCCGGCACGCCGGGCGCGGCCAAGGGCACCGTTGCGCTGGTGGAGGAGCTGGGCGCCGAGGCGCTCGTCTACGTGAACGTGGACGGGCAGGACAAGCCGGTGGTGGCGCGGGCCGATCGCGCCTCGACGCTACGAGCCGGCGAGGAGACCGGCCTCGTCCCGGCGGCGGAGCAGGCGCTGTTCTTCCACGCGGAGTCGGGCGACCGACTGCGCTGAATGCGGCGGGCAGGACGGGTGCAGATGGTCTTGCACCCGATTCACCCGGCCGCACCCGGCGTGCCGGGTGCGCTCGCGCGCGCCGGGTGCGGGCGGCTCGCCGCCCGCAGGGCGATGGGGCCGGGTGCGCGCCGGTCGCGCAGGTAGCGTCGACGGTCCGCCGTCGACCGATGCAGGGTGAGCATCGTCTCGACCGCTCGGTCCCAGGTGTACTGCTCGGCGCACGCCCGCGCTGTCGCGCCGTAGCCGCCGCGGGCGAGCACGGTGCGCACTGCGGTGGCGAACGCGGCGCCGGTGTCCGCCGCGGGCAACCCGCAGCCCGCCCCCGCGATCGCGGCGAGAGCACTGTTGCGCGACACCACGATCGGCGTCCCCGATGCGAGGGCCTCCATCGCGCTGAGGCCGAAGGTCTCGTGCGGCCCCGGGCAGATCGCGACATCCGCGGACGCCAGGAGGTCGGCGAGTGCGTCGCGGTCCGCGAGGTGCCCGGTGAACGTGACCGGCAGCCCGCGGGCCTGCCGGTCACGTTCAC
>Ga0247824_10001747_pt1 | contig 11996 bp, 23 predicted proteins | sample 13C_PalmiticAcid_FD_194412 | JGI IMG/M metagenome (GOLD analysis project Ga0247824, IMG submission 194412) | Soil microbial communities from agricultural site in Penn Yan, New York, United States - 13C_PalmiticAcid_Day48 | ecosystem: Environmental > Terrestrial > Soil > Agricultural land...
ATTGCATAGCATGGGCGGGGGTTTGGTGTTGGCGGGGAGGGATTGGCATTGCATCGCATGGGGTGGTGTTCCGGTGGTCAATTTTCTGGCTGCAGTGTTTTTGATTTGCATTGCGTCGTCTTGTTGTTTGGCTTTGTCTGTGGATATACGGAATCGCGGATACCCCTTTGCTTTTACTCGCTACATGTGCTCAATTCATCGCATATCACAAGGGTCGAGAAGGTGTGCCGCTTGAATAATTTGCGACTCCGGTGGTTGAAGGTTTGCTAAAGTACAGTTGGCTTGACATGGTGGCACAGACGGATGGTCGATAAGAGAGAGGACGACCCCTTTTCCCGATGAGCGGGTTGGTCTCCTTGGCCGGATTCTTGAGCCCATGATGCCGTGCTCCATGAGTTTCACCGCAAAATCCTGAACACGGGCCGGTCACTGGGGGATGCGAAATCTCATTTTAGGAGAAGATCAGTAGTCCGACCTGGTCAGCGAGATATCGTTTAATGGTCACCACTCTGTGGTGTAACTCAGGGATGGCCGCGATCCCCCCGAGTGCGGCGGGCATCCCCAATCTGCCCTGTTGCACACGCCCGCTCCTCGTCGTGTTTGGTGACGGCTAGTGCTGTCGATCTGGGCGCACAAGGTGAGAGATGGCCGAGATAACAGCGTTGGGAGACTGCGTGTGGTGGACGAGACTTTTGCTGTTCTTTGGGAAAGGGGTGAGGAGATCCTGGGGGTGGTGCGGGTGGTGCTTTTCGTCCGAGGGGGGTTGGGCTTGGGTCTAGGCTGGTCTTTGCGTGTTGTAGGTATGGTGCTTGCCGTTTTTTTGGATGCGCGGCGAGTTGGGTTGGTGCTTGCGCTTGCCATGGCTATATCAGTAGGCATGTTCTGTGGAAGAAGTAACCACCCGGCACCTAATGCTTGTCTCTGTTTATCTTCCTTCTCTCTCTTGTCCGTCGAGTTTTGTTTCTGCCCCCATCGCAAGTGACGACAGACAGGAAGGACCTCGCCAAAACAACAAGAGAAAAGACACAGTCAGATCAAGAATTTCAACCACCATGGCCGTCATCCTCCGCAGCACGCTGTTCAAGATCCCCGATGCCGAGAACCAGGCGAAGCTGCTTGAGGCATACAGCACGTTAAAGAGGGACCAGGTCAAGGTATTTTCGAGTCTGTTCTCCGTCACGCTGGGTATTGGTGTGAACCTTTGAGCGTGTTTTGAGCCAGCAGAGCTAACCACGCCATCCCTTCTAGAATGGAAAACCATACATCGTTGGGTTCGTCTCGCTACTCTCCACTCTCAAGGGCGCATTGTTGTTCCTACACATGCCTGCCAGCCGGCAGACTGACCTTGCTCTAGGGTCAAGGCTCACCTGCTCTTGGATGACGCGCGCTCGAACGGATACACGGTGGTGGCACGAACGGTGTTTGCCAGCCTCGAGGACATGAAGTACTACGACACGGAGTGCGCCGCGCACAAGGAACTGAGAAAGACGGCGTCGGGCCTTGTCACAGAGCGCCCACTTGTAGTAGCGGTAGCGGTGGAGACGGAGGCGGCGAAGGGCATGCTGTCAACGCTGGGATGAGTGGGTTTCCCTGGAGAAGCGGATGATGAGACGTGTTTGCGGCAAAGAGATGCACAGTACCGGCACAGTCTAGACATAGGTTACTGGAATAGGAGAAGACAGTTCTCGGGCGGTCGCTAACACACACACCTATTACAACATATCCCTTACACATCCTGAATCAAGCGCCATCAACTTGCCCTCGCTTCTCAACCCTCTCTTTCAACCCGGCTTGCCACACGTCAAACCCCTTCTCGACCTGCGCGCCAGCAGCCAACCTCACCACGGGAGCCATCACACCGTAAAAGGTCTCCCAGCAGCGGTACTCGGTCTCGGACCCACCAGCAATCTCGATAAACTCTTGCACACGCTCAGAGCGGAGCATCCAGCCTGGCATGAGCAAGCTGGCGCGCTGCTTCCAGGCGATGCGCCAACCCTTGCGGGGGCCGTCGTCGGCGAGTGAGGAAGACGGGAACGGACTGTCGTTGGAGTCTTCGTCGATGGGTTCCAACACGCTCACCTCGAGGGCGGTGGGGCGTCCGGGTGTATCATCGGGCTCGTCCGTGTTCAGGTGGACGTCGAAGGTGAAGTGGGTGCCGAGCTGCAGCCTCTCTGGGTCGGCGCCTTCAGTGGGCTGGGAGTCGATGGTGCATTTCCTGCAGAAGCGGTTCCAGGTGGCATCTGGGAAGAGTGAGCCAATTTTGTTTGTATGAGCCATGTATGTACCAATCCATAAACATACACTCTGATGCCTTGACAACCACGTCGAGGCAGTCCCGTGGGGGTGCGGCGATGCGAGATGAGCACGAGATGGTGAAGGACCCTCCCGGGCCGTAGGTGGGGGTGGGGATGGCGGACAGGGTGGTGGACATGGCGGTAACCGGGATGGTGGAAATTCAAGGCGATGGCATGGAGTTGGCGCTGGTTGTGAGTTCAGGCCATCTTCGCCATGCCGGTACTTGCTCACTTGGAGCCCCAACGTTGCAGCGGACCGATCGATCCCCTGCAGAGCAATCAGTGGGGAAGCGGGGCAGGGCAGCCAAATCAACCATAAACCCCTGTCCTGGCGAGCCGAGCCTGGTTGCATGCATGGATGTCCCGACTTGACCCCGTTTCCTCGTCCCCTCTCGTCTTCGACGAGATTCTTCTTGTCCTTGCCCAAGAAACACGCCCATCTCTACACACAATACGAGGTTGGTGCGAACAGAGAAAGCAACAGCCATGTCGGGTATTCTTGCCCAGATTGGGGTTGGGGCGCGGCGACTCCGAGACAAGGTCCGTTAAAACACCACGGCACAGGGGCACCGGGGCACAAGGGCACAATACCGTTGTGCAACAAGGTCGCATTCACCAACCCGGCGCCGTCAACCACGTCCGCCCTTCAAGCCATCCATCGAACCGAGTCTGAATCCGGCCACTCGGCAAGCACCCGAGTCACGCGGCCTGTGTGGCGCCCGACAAGCGCCACCCACAGCTCATTTCGCCCAAACGGAACCGTTCCTCCCAAACGCTTGCCTGTCGAGCCTGGGAAGAGCTGAGCCGGACTGACCCGGACGACGCCAGGTCGACCCAGACAGGGTCCAAAATGCCCCTCCATGGCCCTCCGGCCTCGACATGGGAATCTCGCTCCTCTTCCTCAAATCCCATCCCAGGAGATCCTAGGCCACATCACATGTTTTCTCAACTCTCCCGAGACTGGCTAGACCCCGTCCTTGCCAACCACCATGTCCTTGACAGATGCCCCAGAGGCTGAGGGGACGACAGAACCCAACATCGACACCACCGGCGGAGCTGCTGGCGTCTCTGACTACCATGCCCAAATTCAATCTTGGTATCACATGCCGCCGGGGGACCATCTGAGCCCCTCATCCAAATCCACCTACAAATCTCCATACGCACCATCGACATACGTATCACCATACGCAAAACACCACGCCGTCTCCAAACTCCAATCTCCGCCTGCGGAACTCCCTCCTCGACAGGGTCCGCCACTTGGTGAAGGACCCATGGAGTCTCAGTCAGCCAGCGGGACGTCCCACCGCCAACCGACCCACCCCATCCAAACAGCTATTCCACCCGACCCAGCTCCAGACCCATCCGTTCAGAGCCCGCAAACCGATACCACAAGCGGTCTACAGTCTCCAGAGTTCATCATAGAGCCCGAGAACGGCATTGCAGCCCTGCCTCCACTCTCGGGCTCGCAGGACCGCCAACGGTGTGGTAAGTCCTTCCGGTTCGAACCCTCCATGGCCGTCATGTATCCTGCTGACTGACTCGCCTCAGAGGTGTGGCCCATGGGATACCGGTCGGCCGACGGCTGGCTCAAGACCTTTTGGTGTGTCCAGGTTGACGGCGAATCATCTTACCAGTACGAACCCCCGAATTGGGAGGAGCTCTCCAGCCGCTATGACTTGGTGTACTTTCCAGATATGCATAATGCTACTTAGTCGAGGGATACGAATTGTTTACTCGACCGCCTTTCTCTCTTTTCCCTTTGATCAACAGATCCCCTTCGTTGTTTTGACTACCGTTGCCTGCACCTCCGACCAAAGCCGCTCGTCACGTCGCTCTGCACCAAGGCAACCATCCTGTCGTGCGAGATCTTGATCCGGCCGTTTGCCTGCAGTTTGCCCCTCCCCGCAAGTTGGACAAACCACAGCATCGGGACACCGCTGTCTCAGACCTCGCCAACTCAGGCTTTCTCTCAGGGCACAACCCAGATCCAGTCTGTGGGACTTCTTTCTGCCGTCATGACTCCATTCTGCAAACAGAAAACACCCTATCATGCCCAATCTAGCTGAGACCAGTCTCTCCTGTTTCGATACCAAGCAGTGATTACCCACTTCTCCATCCCTCCATTCTCCAGCCTCCAGCTTTACCATCACATCAAAGTGATCCAAGTATTTGCGTATCCGTGTCTTGTAGATATCCAACCGAGACGAGACGAGACAGCCCAGGGTGAGTGCCGTTGTCAAGTTTTAGAATGGCACATGACATCCATACTCCGTACAAGTGCACACCGTCCTTGACTTGCAACACGGACGTAGAAGGTGACCAGGAGAGCCAAGAATATTCTCCTCGCCTTCTGCTGGTTGCACATGTACATGTAAACCCTGTCTTCGACGGTCCACCCCCATCAACCGTAGGGATGTGTCCTCTGTAACCATAGATGCCGTTGACCTTGCTTGCCGGGGCCGTTCCCTCCCCTGAAATCACATCTTGTGACATCGAGGTCCATGAACGAGGTCAAATCGGAAGAAGTAATAGACACGTTGTTCTGTATTACCTGGTGATAAACGATAGCAAGACCAAACCCAGCCCTTGACAATATCATGTAAATCCTTTGAGCGGCTAAAGGAAAACATGATGCGCCAAAGGATGTTGAGAAACAAGATCATTATGGAGATATACGAAGCAAACTGACCACCAACATACCAAGACATAGTTTCTGATATGCAAAACACCAAACCGGTTGGTGCGAAAGACTGCCTGCCACCATTCCACCTCTGAGTTTAGCATACTGACGAACCTCAACCGTGCCCTCCCCATCCGCTCCAGCTACCGGACCAGAGACCGAACGCTGCTGACGCTCGACAACTCCACATCTCCTCTGCCGTCTGGCCGACTCGAAACCTCCTTGTGTTGAACCATCACGTCGATGACGTGCCTTGGTCTCGACCTGTATGTCCCGAAACCCATGAGCAGTGCGGCAACCGTAACGATGGTCATGGCCAGCATCTGGTCCCTAAAAGCCTCGAGATACACCTGGAGAACCTCGGCCCAAGCTTCACCCGGAAGATCCAACACAGTTGATAGGCTCCGATGGATCTGGTCCAGCTCCTGTTGCCCCAGCTTAGATCCCGAGCCGGGGCCCAGCGAGCTGCGCAGCTTCTCGTTGAATATGATGGTGCAGACGGCCAAGCCAAGAGTTCCGCCAAAGACCCTGGCCTGGGCGACGGCGCCTTGGGCAGCGGCAAGGTCGTCGCTTTGGGCTTCGATGGCGGCTATCATGGTGCAAGCGGCAAACGACAGCCCGACTCCGAGTCCGTAGATGGCCGTGAACCCCAACAGAAGGCCGAGCCCAAGATTCTCCGAGAATCCAACCACCAAGGCTAAGCCGAGAACCTGCACCAGACTTCCAGCAACGAGCGTCTGGCTGGTGAGATTGGCCTGCTTCGAGCATGCCCCTCCTAGGAAGGATCCAAAGGCGCATGACCCAAGCATCGGGAGGAGGTGGACGCCAGCCCAGAGGGCGCTGTCACCATGAATGGTTTGTAGATACTCGGGTATCTTGATAACCAGGGCAATGTAAACAAAACCGCCGAGAAGTGTGACGCTACGTCGAGGTCAGCGAGTGGGCCAGGGAGAAAAGTTCAGGGGCAGGGACTCTACAGAAGGCATAAAATGTATACTCGATCCTTGGCAAGACGCATCGGAAATATCGGCTGAATCCGCTGGCTGGATCCGTGGAAAAGGTAGTACTCCCACACACCTAGAAGGACCCAACAAGCCCCTGCGGTGACCAGGGACCAGACGATGATGGGGCTGGACCAACTCCAGACGAAGGAACCGGCCTCCTGCAAGGCAAAAACTAAAAGAACCGACGCCGCGGCGAGAAGTAGGTTGCCGAGGAAGTCGATCTTGGAGAGCGCCGTCATGGCACCGTACCTGTGGCGTCGTTCCTCGGGCCAGAGGGCGTAGATCCCCAGCACTGCCAAAGCTCCAAAGGGGATGCTGTCGGAACGTCAGTGCTCAAAGTCAGCAGATTGGGAAAAGAGCATCACCGACTTGAACCAGAAGATGCCTCGCCAGTTCCATTCCGATATGGCACCCCCAAGCAGCGGTCCCAAAAGGAACGAGACCGAGAGAGTGATTCCCACCAATGCCCCTACAATGTCAGGTCGACTGGGACCTTGCTCGAGAAGACACACTTGAGCCAGGCTGTAGAGACCCGAGCCTCCCATGCCTTGGACCGCACGGCCAGCGATGCTGTAATGGGGTTTGGGTCAGCAACTGCGCGCTGTATGTAACATGTGGCGGCGGGCGGAGGCGTACAGTTCGCCCATGTGGCGTGCAATGCCACACCACACCGACCCGAACGTAAACAACAGCCAGGCAACGGCCAGAATGTTCTTGCGGCCATAGATATCGCTCAACTTGGAGAAACCAACGGCAAAACCTGCAAGAACCAACAAGGATCAGCATATTTCTTACAGGTTGGGGAGCTTTTCGTTGGTGTCTCAATCATGCTCACTCATATATGTTAGAAGGTAGCCGAGAACAATCCACGGTATGTCCTGGTAGTTTTGGTACTCGGCTGACACCGACACGAGAGCAGTCGAGACAATGGAAGTGTCGAGACAAGAGAACATCAAACCAGCGCAGATGCTGTGAAGTCAATGTAAGTTAGCTCATCAGAGTTCCAATGTTGGTGGCCGAAGGGGGGGAGCTTCGCACATTATCGTCAGTAAGATCTGCCGCAGAGCCATCTTCTTGGGAGGGGCGTCTCGCTTTGTCTGCGACTGGGCCTCTCTGCTTCTGACGGAGCCATCCCGCAGTTCCTCCTCCGCCATCTCGGACAGAGAGGGGTTAGGGTAGGGGAGGACCATGCCGGGCTGGCCGTTTTCAAGGTCGGGAGGTCGCTTAGTGTCTTTATCTTGCTTGGGCATCCCGATGGCCAATGCGAATGGCTTGCGAACGCAACGCCTCGAGGGAGAGAACGGCGTGGTCTGCCTCGGAGCGGTCGAGCTTGTGGACTCCTTGGCCGAGTGACAGGTGCACAAACACAAAAGAGGGGTTCGATCACCGGCGAGTCAATGGGTTGGGGCGTCTGGTTGTCGTGCTTGCCCTCGATGAACCAGCAAAGGCAAGCGGCGTGAGGCAACCGTATCGGTCCTTGGAGAGGGCTGTTGCCTTGGACTCCAGCGGATAGGAAACAAAAGTTTTCCTTCTCAAACGGCCATCGGCAAGCGAGTGTGCCCAAGCAAGCATCCGGTTCTGCAATAGCAAGCCGGTCAAGTTGGTTGAGCAACTTCGAGGGGCAGGGTTACATTTGTACACGGCTTCCTCGCAGTCGGGTACTGGGTGGTGCCCCGGCAGTTGGGAGACCTTTCCCAAGGACTGCAGTGTTTGAAACAGACTCGATATTGGTGTATCAGTCCACGAAGGGCGGCGGCAACTATGTCTTGCACGTCTGTCGGCTGACTGGAATCCCGCTTGAGGCCGTCCATGGCGAGCAGGTGGAGCTTTGTTTGCAGTCTCCCGCCCTCTCAGGCTTGCCCACTAGAAGACTGGGCGGATATTGCCCAAACATCTTGTCTCTGGGGTCGCGATGGAGTTATGCATGCTTCCATGTTGAGTGACACAGGTGATGCGATGGGCGACCCGGGTGTTGTGCATGGTGTAACCGTGAGCAAGAGGTCGTTGAGCAGGCTGGCTAACTTCGTCCTGGGAGATCAACAAACGGCCAATGCCAAAAGGGGGACGAAGCTGTGGCCGTATCCAGCTCAATACACCGAGCGCCCTTCTTTCTCCCGGGCCCTCAGCCGATCCGGCCGGAAGAACAAAGCCTGAAAAAGGAAATTCTAGCCGCGCACAGCCGGCCCAAGTCTGAGTCTCTGTGCACCCTTTGTCAGTCATTCGCAGCAGCAACGCAAGGTATGACTTGCCGCGGTCCAGTACATCCGTCTCAGACACTGAAGCGCTGGGAAGTACGGGATGCTAGGTCGTTCAAATTGGCTGAGCGCGCACAACGCGGCGGCCGTCCGATATTCCAATGTTGCACATGTGGCGACTGTTGACACAGAATTCTGAGACGGTCGACTGCCCCAGAAAGCGTTGCGTCCTGTGTCCGGTGTCTGGCCAGTGCCCGCGCCTTGCATCGCTTCTGCTGGCGGACGAGATCTGCGAGAGGAGCAGGATCTGGTGTCGTGCCAAGTTGGTGTGGCTTGGTGACAGTGGTCGTCGACGTCGTCAACTTGGTCGCCTGGCCCTTGTTAACAATCCCCTCCAGGGCCAGCCTCCTCCGTCCAGTTGTTCCTTCGGGTTTACCATCACCACACCTGTCTCCACCTGCAGAAAGACATGCCTGTTATTTCTGCCCACAAAGCAGCAGACCAAGGGTTTATGGGCGGCTTTCTCAAGCCCCCAGGGGCCAAGACGTAACCTCAGGTCGGGCTAACCATCCCCCTTACGCAAGCTCTCGATCGTGTTGGTCACCTCCTGTTAGCGTGGTTTTTAAGAGGTCAAATAAAGAGCAACTCAAGAGATTTAGCCAAGATGGATGCGCGGTTAGTTGCGTAGCTCGCTGCAGATTCTGTGGCAACGAGGTGTTGCAACCTGGCCGTTGCCCCTGCTGCAACAAGCCGGCCAAGTTGGGTTGCTGCTCCCTGTGCAACAGGCAGAAATGTTGGATGACTCAATATTAGCGTAGGCTACAGTAGCCACTTGGTGAGGTCACTGGCCGTGGTGTTGATGGAGAGACGGGAAGGAGCAACTCTGCCTCTGCCATGGTCGCACAGTCTGGTACACACCCCCATCTTTTCTTGCTTTTTTTTTTGTTTGTTGTTCTGTGAAGAGCTCAAAGTTAGTGTTTTGGGACTGTTCTTGTTGCTACTCTTAAGAGACTCTACTTTTACTTCGCCTGCATCCAAATCGCAGCACAGATGTGCCTTTGAGAAGTTCAAGTTGTTAGGAAAGTGTCCTCTCATCACACCTGGATTCAAGAGCCACTCTAAAGGTTTCCGGGCTGTTTCTTGTGTTGGACAGAGCCATTTTCTTATGATACGGGAAAAGCGGACAACATGCCTGTGCTACGGCAAACAGGCCAGGCCGAGCAGTCCCTGAGCTTTCCTTCGGTTTGTTTGCGTGAGACCGAGAAGGAGGAGTAAGATAGGTTTTCTGTCCGGACTGATAGACTCATGAGGTGATGTTTTTTGACAAGTTTTCGTTCTCATTTTTGTTTCCTCACCGAATTCTTGACGCTCTAATGTGACTCCGCAGTAGAAGACATCAAAATGAGAGAAGATGGCAACCACCTCGCAGCCCATACCTTCACTACCACCTACCGTTGTCAACTCTACCAGCAATGTTGGTCAAACAAGAACAATAATAACGTGCATCCCGGGGCCTACCACAACGCCCGTATGCGCCTCGGCAACCTGCCCTTCGATCCACTGTCCCCCGCCCAGCACTGTGACGGTCTGGAAGACAACCAAGTCAGCCCAGCACTCTCCCTCAGAACCCCCAACGACCGTGCCTCAACCTTTGGCGTGGCTGACACGGCACGATCTTGCCGCCATCTGCATAGTGGTTGCTGCCATTGCCTTTGTCCTGGGTGCCTTGGCGATGTTGTGCTTTTGCAAAAGGAGACCGAGGAACCTCGCTCGAAACCGTACCCACGAAGACCAGCAGAATCCCCAGCAGTCCACACAGCTGGTTAATCTCATTGCCGCAGGAAACCATGGGCACGAAACGCATCCAGGACCCCCATTCGACGATAACTCGGCCGACGACCTGATGTCCAGTCTGCGACAGCTGGGCCGCGTGATACAGGACCATGTGGAGAGAAACTACGTCCTCGATGAAGGGAAATTTGACAGGGACAACCTCGCCCAAGCCATTGCAGCCCTTCCGTTCCTGAAGCACGACGCCCAGTTCCTAGCACACTTTTGCTCCGCGCCAGCGACCCGCCATGTCGCGATTCGTCATCTCATTGCCGGCACCCTGTTCTCGGCCATCGACTTTAACACTTTCCACCGCCATGTCTTGCTGCCTCCGCCCGTCATCACCTTCTGGGAGGACTTGCGTAGCCCTCATGGAAACAAGAAGCTCACCGAAGGCAAGTTCTTGCTCACACCTAATGTGTCCTGCACCGTGCTTCACTAAGACTTTGATGACAACAGCGCTCTGGCAATGGCAAAAGCTCTCAGTTCTCCTGCTCCAAGAAGAAAGCAGCCAGCAGAACACACCAGAACCGTCCGACGCCATCCAGCCGCAGGTGTCAAAACTGAAGACCGCCCTTGACCTCGTTCTGAGCAGCTTCGCCCCCGCCAGCCACGAGGAGAGATACAGGCAGAGCGAGCAACTCGAGGACTTGATCTTGGCTGGCGCAAAACTTGGCTACCTACTTCTCTCGCATCCCTGCCGATGGTCGTTTGACTGGCACACCGACGACCACGAGATGATTCTCTTGCCCGGGCTGCTGAAGGTCGGCAACGCCTCTGGTGAGATGCTCGACCTGCCGAGGAGGGTTGGACCGCGTGGACTGTGACCAGTATCTGCGCCGACAGCGGCTCAAGTCCACCTCCCTATCCGAATCTGCTTTCCTGACCTAGGTTTGAAGGAAACCCATCACGGCACCTCAGATATCCATCGAAGGAAGATGGGATGAAGTCAGACAATGATCCAACATGTCAGGTGAGGAAGCGGAGAGAGAGAGCATTTGAAGCGCTGAACGAGACCATGATATTTCCGTTGTCTCCTATGGAGCGAGCAGAACTATATGACGAGAATACAAGACAACTATATATCGAGAATATGCAGTGACTCTCTGTACAAAAAAAAAGCAGTTGATGCCGCCATGTTTGTTACATCCTAAAAGACAAGACTTTCTGGCCCGCCGCTACTGAACAGGGGGTATCGAACCGAAGAAGTTAAGAAAAAAAAAGAGAAAAAAAGGCCAGTGTCGAATACATGGCAAAGAAATGGCAGCCCGTGTCCGCTCACTCAGACATTGCGTGGCCTCAAACGAGGTACCGCCCCTGAAGAAAAACAAACCCGCAACTGCAGAGTATGGGTATCGGCACTTTTCTCACGTTGAAAAGCACGTTTTACTTCGCCTCCTCCGTCTTGGCCTCTTCAGCAGCCGGCGCGACCGCAGCACCGTTCTCGACAGCGACAGGCTCAGCGGCGGGCTTTGTAGCGGGGGCCTCAACATCAGCCGCCGGAGCGGGGGTTGGGGCGGCAGCAGCAGGGGCTGCCGCTGCAGCGCTCTCTTCAATCTTCTGCACCTTCTCAGGCTGCCAGACAGCCTCGATGATGCTCATCCGGCAACCCTTGGGTCTCCGAACACCCTAGTATCACCAGATCAGCGCACCGCCTTCAAAGTTGCATGGTGTAAGATGTACTCACCTTGAACACGAACCCATCGCCGGCGGCGGCAAACAGCTCCTTAAACTCGGCCTCCGTCCGCTCCTGAGCGTTCAGCAGGGTAAGCATGACGACGTCCATGCGGCGCATGACCCGCTCGTCCCAGGGGTTTTCCTGGCCCGGCTCGAGCAGGCAGTGGTCGTTGATGACGACGCGGGCGCCGGGCTTCAGGGCGGGAATCAGGTTCTTGAGGATGCGGATCGCGTAGGGGGTAGAGTAGTTGTGCATGATCCAGCGGAAGAAGTACACTTTAGGGGGGTTAGTATGCAGTGCGATATTGGGTCGGGG
>Ga0247824_10001749_pt1 | contig 11990 bp, 6 predicted proteins | sample 13C_PalmiticAcid_FD_194412 | JGI IMG/M metagenome (GOLD analysis project Ga0247824, IMG submission 194412) | Soil microbial communities from agricultural site in Penn Yan, New York, United States - 13C_PalmiticAcid_Day48 | ecosystem: Environmental > Terrestrial > Soil > Agricultural land...
AAATCAGCATTTTTTCAGGTCACAAAACTGCGCCTGTACGATCGAGATATACCCCAGACGCCAAACCTGACCCGAGCGCGAGAGCTACGTATACCCTGCGACTAGGTATCGATATCGTTGTCGCCTCCGCTACCCTCCTCCCCGTCCGTAGGTCCGACAACGTCGTCCTCGCCACCGTCGCGCACCGAGGGAGCAGCGCTCACACGCCGAAGGCAATTGACTACCGCTAGCACTTCGTCCAGCTTGTCCTTGAGAGACGCCAGCCGGTCCGCCTACGCATCCTGCGCTACGTTAGCACTACGACCGCACACAATAGGAGCAACCGCCACTCACCAGAGCCTTCTTCACCATCTCGCGGAACTCGTCCTTGCTGGCCGCCGCCTGAACCACCTCCTCGGGCAGCTTATAACCGCCATTTCCACCAAACCAGCGTAGAAGCTGCTTCATATCAGCTTTACGCTCGCGCTGCGCAGCCCAGTCGGCATTCCATACGTCGGACTTGAGCACGGAGCGGCCGCAGCGACGAACCGAACGCTCAGCCTCCTTGCCCTTAAGGGCAGCGCACTCCTTCAGGTCGTCCTCCTGAGACACGTTAGTATACACAGCGAGAAAGCAGAGAACACGCACATACATCGTCACTATCAGCGGGATTCTCAGCCTCGTCTAAGGCAATGACGAAGGCGACCACATCCTCGAGAGCGGCATTTGGGATCTGGACCTGATCAGTAGCTGCTTTCGCGCGCGGAGCGCGCTCATGGAGAGAAGGGATGGCTTACAGGAGCGCACGAATGGTTATTCTCGGAGCAATAGGCATAGCGATCACCCTTGCCATCGGGCGCGCGGCACTCTATGCCGGACTTAACGAAATTGGCAAGGCAACCGCGGCAACTAGCGACGACTTAGCTTGCTTCACGTAGCGAGTACGCTACCGACGCAACTCACGGAATCGCGGACATCTCGTCGTCGCGCTTGGGGCGACGGGCAGCCCGTTTCGCGGCAGCAGCATCCTTCTTGGCCTTGAGGAGGGCAGCCTTCGCCTTAGCCTCTACCTCCGCGGGGTTCGTCTTGCGCTTGGCGACGCACGCGGCGTTATCGCTAGCGACCGCTTTCTCTTTGCCCTTGCTCTTCGCGGGAGCCATGCTTGTTATATGCTTGTTCTGTACGAAGGCGTCAGTGGATTGATAGCCATAGCGGCAAAACTTCGCGGAAAGGGGTACGAACGCGAGCTGTTGGTGTTCTAGAAGCACCTTTTTGTTAGCCAACCGACTCAGCTAGCGCCTACGAGCGTGCTACGACTCTACGGCGACGTTCTTGCACGCACGCGATTGATGGGCTTACCTAGAGAGCATATAGGAGAGGCCGTGCAACTGTGGGAGAGGCTGGGTCAATGGGAGGCTAGGTAGCTAGGTAGGAGAGAGGCTCACGATAAAGGGGTTAGAGTATAGGAGGAAGAAGAGCAAGCCAGGTATACGTAGGGCCAGAATTTAAAGGTAGGCAGCAGGGCCCAGGTAGGTAGGCAGCCGGGGCTAGTTTGGAGGTCGGATGGTAAATAGAGGGTGTTTGCTATTACCGGGCAGGAGTAGTTCTTTATTTTCCTTTCGGGAGTATTACGGAATGAGGGGCGGGTGTTTTAGGTAGCAGGCAAGCCAAAACCGCAGCAGCTGCGCCGCGTCTACGCAAGGAGTTCGCTTTATAGGTTTCTTTAACACTCCGTTTTCAGAATTTCCTATTTTTGTATAGTATATAGGGAGGTTTCCAAAACCTCAGGGACAACTAGGCAAGACGTCCTGTAGCGGGCCTATGTTTCCGCAAGCGGGCTCGTAATTCCGCAGGGAGAGGCTTACACAAGGGGCTTATACGCAGCGAACGCGCTTACAGGCCCTGGGGATAGGGCCTTAGGGAGAGGGAGGATCCTGTCAGGCCCCTAGGGCCTGGAATAGGTATATCGGCCCTGGGAGTGTCTGGGAGGAGGATTAGGCTGGTCAGGGTTAGGGGGTCGCGGGCCTGTCGGACCTATAGCAGCTGTCGGGATGGATCGGAAGGGATCAGCGCTACCTTACAGCGTTCGAGCTAAAAAGGCGTACCGACGGAGCGGGGTAATGGGGGTCATACGGGGGTAGCTATGCCCTAGGCAGGAGAATAAGGGGAGGGCAGGATTGCCTACTTTTGGGGAGGTTTAGAGTTCAATAGTCTTCCTGCTTTCTACCTAAGGTCGTATCTACTGCTTGTTCGCTACATGTTCTGTACTATTTGCCTATACCCCTTCACTTCAGCTAACCCTCCTTCCCCTAGGGACCTCGGCCCTAACAATCAGTCGCTCTAAGCTTGCTACTAGCAGGCTAAACCTCTATATTATTATTGTTAGATATATTCTGCCCTCAAGCGTCCTCGAAGCATCGACTCTTCGCGGTATCCGTACTTTCTAAGGCGTTCTCGCTATGGCATTTTACGCCTTAGGTCGATAATATAGAGTAGTGCCCTTTAGAAGGGTCGTCTAGCTAGTCCTCGCTATACTCCTAGAGTTCGAGCTTATTATTAAGGGCATACAGCCCTAGTAGTTTCGCTGCTCCCTCCCGTTTACTCCTCGCCCTAGATACTACTACTATAAACCCTGAGATAGGTAGCCTCCTCTCCTTAAGGGCCTATTCTAGGTCAAAATCTTTGCTACGTTTAATAGCGTGCTTAACCAGCATAAGCAGCTAGTTCTCCTTAGGCTTACTGCTATTGCCCTCTACTAAGTCAGGTCTATATAAGAGGCCGTTAGTAGGGTTTTACGAACCGGGGCGGAACTTAATAATAAAATCGATCTTAGCGAAGTCTTCGCTCTAGTATACCTGCTATAATGAGAGGCAGGTCTTCGTCTTTAGGCCCTCTAGGTTCATATAGTCCGTAAGAGCAACTATAGGAATAATAGAGTATAGTAGGTAGTAGTACTAGGCTCGGAAGATATTAATAAGTATAAGTAGCTCGCAATTACCTATATCGTAGTTCGACTCTATAGGGGTTAGCTTTCGGGAATAGAAGGCTACTAGGTACTATCTGTAACGGGCTAAGCCCTATAGAGGCCTCAGCGATCCTCGGCCAACCTTAGCGCTAGGACGGAGCTAGGACAGGGCCGCGCAATGGCAGTACGGCGACTATACGGCGACCCCTGAACATCACCCGGCTAACGCTCCCGCTAACAACCCTATTATGCTTACCCCTTTTTCACTTAGTACCTCCATCTAGTCAGAGAAAGGCTATCGCGACGCAATAGCCATTTTCCCGCTTTTCTTTTCCTTTCTCCAAGCTTAGTTATACTTATAGAGTCGTCATCAGATAGTTATAATATACTCCTGAGACTATTACATTGTAACTAAGCTTCCTTCTTCTGTTGTCAATTACGGAGAAGGTCTACGTCGTTATCCTGACGGTAAGATACCTATGGTTCGGCAAGATACTAGCGCCTAGCGACCGGTTGAGCTAAGAGCGAGACCTCGGCGATAGACCGAGTGAGCTACGACGTCGCCCGTAAGATACCAACCGGTTGAGCCGTATATCGAATAGCGATATACTAGCCTATGGGACTAGTTGAGCTAGCGGATTTTCTCCTATCCTCTATGCTAGGACAGTCGAGAACAAGAGGCTCGTGTTGCCGACGAGGCAACCGAGTAATACCCGGGCTATAGGCTTTAGTAGTATAGGAGGGTTACGAATCCTATATTTCTAACCGTTACGTTATAAGGGCAACGACCTTATGCCTAAGGGAGCTAAGCAGCTAGATATAACTAGAACATACGACGGAAGCCCTCTATCGAGCGAGGTATACGACGGGAGTCCTCTACCGAACGAGGCATATAACGAAAGCCCTCAATCGAAAGAGGTAAACGACCGATATAAGGAGAGAAGTATAATAACAAACGACGTACTAATAGAGCCTAAGGCCGAGTCTTAGAGCCTAGTATAGATAATAGTACAGATAATAAGCTAGATGGACAATATACGGGCCGAATAGGCCAGCGAGAGGGAGGCAATACGGGTATAGATAAAGGCCCTCTAGGAGAACGTTACGTCCCTATAGGGTATACCGGTAACTATACCTTAGAGCCTAATACTACTAGCACTCCCTATACCTCTAAGCCTAATACTACTAGCGCTCTCTATACCTCTAAGCCTAATACTACTAGTACTCCCTACGGTTACTATTATACCCTTGTCTCCCCCTAGTTAGATAAAGAAGAAAGTAATACTATCGGACCCCCTTCGATTCGATAGAGTCCGGAGGAAATTCTCTGCCTAGCTCCTCGAAATATAGAACAAACTATAGACGGACGGCAATATAATAGGCTCGGCAAGAGACTAGTTCTCCTATATTTTCTTATACCTTAAAGACGGCCCAAAGTTACTCTCTATAGCTTTTACTACGGCTAGTAGTTCCGATAGCTCCTATAACCCTGGAGCCTACCTCTAGTACCTGTCCTCCTACTATAGCGACCCTAACCTAAAGCGGAGAGCTTTAGGGAGACTAGAGTCCCTTACCTAAGGTCCGAAAGAGAGCTTTATATCGTTCTTCCCTAAGTTCGAGAGGGAGTTAGCAGACAGTAGTAGGGGGAGCTAGAGCCCCGACGTCCAGATCAACTTCCTAAGGAGGACCTTGAACGGGGACCTTAAAGAGCTACTTCTAGCCTAGACATCCTTACCAGAGGACTACCAGGGATTTATTCGTATACTCTAGGCGCTAGGTACTAATCTCGACAATAAGCGCTACCGGGCTTATAAGAAGCCGGCAGCACTATACCTAAGGAGCCCTCCCCTTGTTAAAGATAACTATAAGGGAGGGAAACCGAAGGGCAAGGACTAGTACGACCCGGACGCTATAGACTAGGAACTAACGAGGATCAGTAAAGCAGTCTAACGCTAGAATAAGGAGCTTGTAGGAAAGATAGTAAAGTAGGTCGACGAGAAAGAGACTGCCCGACATATAAGGGAGAAGCAGTACCTACGATACGGTAGGGACGGTTGCTAGATCTCGGAATGCCCTCTCCTCCCCCTAAAGCGCCCTTAACTATATGCCTATATAAAGAAGTTACGCCCCTAGCTCCCTAAGGTTAAGGACTTAGTAGATACGGACGATAGCCCGTCTAACCAGACGGAGACTAATAAGGAGGAGTTAAAAGAGTAGCTCCTAGCTAAAGTCGTCGCTAGGAGCACTCGGAGGCAAAACGAGAATAGAAGGAGGTTAAGAGTCAGATAGATAGCAACCCGTTTTACGTTAACTTTAGCATCAATAGAATTCATTATACTAAGGCCCTCGTTGATAGTAGTTATCTCTGCTTTACTACTATTAGTCTCTCGCTTACTAACTGCCTATACCTCCTATATATCCCGATTATACCCTGTAACCTCGCCTAGGTCAATATAATAGTTAAGGGCGCTATCCGAGAGGTAGCTTATATAGATACCGATATCGACGGCTATAAGTTGAACTGTATCTTCTTTTACATTATCCCTAACTAGGAGGACGACGTTATCCTCGGGCGGCCGTGGATAGATACCGAGAAGGTAACGATTTCCCTATCTCGAGGGAAACTAATAATTAGGACCTTAGGCCTAATCGTCAAGAAAAGGGGGCAGGGAGGGACTCTAACCCTCTCGATCTCCTAGCAGATGTCCAGTATGTTTAGGGCCTTAGTACAGAGGACCTAGAAGTCTTAGGACCCTAAGCAGCTAGTATAAATCTTTACTACTAGCCTAAGGGATATCGAAAAGGCACTCGCTCCGAAGAAGTATACCGACCCCTGAGAGAAGCTACCGAAGTACTACTACGAATTCCTCCCCCTCTTCGACCGGAGTACCGCCGACCGACTACTACCTGCCCGGCCAGGTATAGACTATAAGATCCTGCTCGAGAAAGACGAGAGTAGGCAAGAAAAACTCCTACCCTAGGGGCCCCTCTACGGAATGTTACGTGAAGAATTGATCGTCCTATATAAGACCCTTATAGAGCTACTCGATAAGAACTTTATTAGGGCCAGCAGCTTATTAGTATCGGCCCTAGTCCTATTCGTTAGGAAGCCTAGGGGTAGGCTATACTTCTATATCGACTACCGAGGATTAAATGCTATTACCCGAAAGGACTAGTACCCCCTCCCCCTAATTAACGAAATACTCCACTCTCTCTCTAAGGCAAAGTAGTTTACGAAGCTAGATATAATCTCGGCATTTTATAAGATCCGGATCAAGGAGGGAGACGAGTAGAAGATAGCTTTCTGTACGAGGTATAGCCTTTTCGAGTAGCTAGTTACCCCTTTCGGCTTGACAGGCGTACTAGCTACCTTCTAACGATATATTAACTGTATACTCTAAGAGTACCTCGACGAGTTCTACTCGGTATATATCGATGATGTCCTTATCTACTCTAGCGGCTCTCTCTCTAATTATAGGAATAAGGTCCGAAAGGTCCTATAGAGGCTCTAAGAGGCTAGCCTATAGGTCGATATCGATAAGTACGACTTCGAGGCTAAGAGCGTCAAGTACCTCGGTTTTATCGTCGAAGCAGGAAAGGGCATCTATATCGACCCCGAGAAGATTAGAGCGGTAGAGCAGTAGGAGCGCCCGACTACCGTTAAGAGAGTCAGGGGCTTTATCGGCTTTACTAACTACTACCGGGAATTCGTCCTAGACTTCTCGACTATCGCTATACCCCTAATAGTACTTACCAAGAAAGATATCCCCTTCGTCTAGTTAGAGTAGTATAAGGAAGCATTCCAACGGTTGAAAACCCTACTTATTAGTGCCCTAGTCCTAGTATAATAGGACCCCGACAGGAAGACGGTAGTCGAGACCAACTCCTTAGGGTATATAATTAGAGGAGCGCTCTCTTAGTATGACGACAATAGGACCCTCCGGCCTATAGCCTTCTTCTCGAGAAAAAACAACCCGGCCGAGTATAACTACCCGATTTATAATAAAGAGCTCCTAGCGGTTATCTATTGTCTCAAGCAGTAGGATACTAAGCTCTAGAGCGTACCGTCGTTCGAGGTCTAGACCGACTATAAGAACCTCGAATACTTCTATAAGAAGCGGTAACTTAGTGAACGATAGGTTCGCTAGATAGAGGTCCTTGCCTGCTATAACTTCAAGATGACCTACCGGCTAGGCAAGGAAGCCGTAGTACCTAACGTGCTATCGAGGAGGGACTAAGACATACTAGCAGACGAGTTCGATAAGCGCCTCGCTAGACGCTACTTCCAGCTACTAAAGCCCTAAAGGAGATATATACTAGTCTACCGAGTATAAATTAGGGCCATCTAGAGGACAAAGGTTAACGCCAGGTTCGTAAAGGCTAGTAACTAGGACGGTAACAATAACGACTAGGCTAACAAGTCAGACCTGCCCGAGAACCTATTCGCCGACAGCCCCCTAAGAGACCTATAGGACTAAGGGCTAGAGGCCAATAACCGTTACTAGCTAATCTACTAGTTAGTTAGGGATAGCGAGAGGCAGTTACTACTATAGTAGGGACTGCCGATCTCTATCGCGGAATGCTCGATCGACGAAGGGAAACGACTCTATTAGAGGGGATAGATCTGGCTCCCCTTCTTCGAACTACTATAGACCTAAGTTATTCAGGAAACGTACGATTCGTCTCTCTCTAGATACCTAGGCAGGGACCTTACTAAGATACTAATTAGCCGGAGGTTCATATAGCCTAGCCTTAGCTAGGACGTCCGTAAGTTCCTCCGGAACTATAACGTATATAGAAGAACGACGATATAGAGGGAGAAGCGGTATAGCCTACTGAAGCCCCTCCCTATCCCTAAACGGATTTAGAGCGAGATTTCTATAGATTTCATTATAGGGCTGCCCCTATCTAGCTCCGACCGAGCGGATACAATTATAGTTATTACCGACCGGCTGTTAAAGAGCGTAGTCTTCGAGGCGATGACGTCCATAGCAACCGAAGCGGTAGCTGAACAGCTACTTAGCAGCTTCGTCCGCTACTATAGCCTCCCTTTAGCGATCGTCTCCGATAGAGGCCCCTAGTTCGTTGGCTATATATGGAAAAGGATCTACGAATTGCTTAAGATTACTAGGAAGCTATCTACGGCCTACTATCCCGAGACTAACAGTATAATAGAACGAGCTAACTAAGTAGTAGAGTATTACCTATGCTACTATACGATATACCTCTAAGACGACTAGGCTAGCTTACTGCCTGTAGCAATACTGGCTATTAATAACCGGAACGTAACGTCAACGGGGATTAGCCCCTTCTTCCTAATATATAGCTACGACGTAGACCTCCTAGATCTAGCCAAGGGGCAGGAGGAGCTACATACCAGTGGAGGATCCCTAGTAGCATACGGGGAAGCTTTCGTTACTAAGCTTAAGGAAGCAGTCCAGGTAGTATAAGCCGCGATAGCTACCGCTTAAGAGCTACAGGAGGAATATACTAACCGGGCCCAATAGGCCGTAGAGCAGTTCCGTATAGGAGATAAGGTATAGCTACGACTGAATAACGTCAAGACCGACAGGCCCTCGAAGAAGCTCAACTAGAAGAACGCCAAGTATACTATTACCGAGCTGATCGGTTCGTACGCCTGTCGTCTGGACATACTACCGGGCATCTACAACGTATTCCACGTAATGCATTTGAAGAGGGCTAGCGATGATCTACTGCTATTATAAGTCCAGGACGACACCTAGCCCCCCGTAGTAATACCGGAAGATAGCCCAGATAGCAAGGAGGAATAGTAGGTCGAGGAGATCCTCGATTCAAAGAAGACGAGAGGAGTAACGGAGGTACTAGTCAAATGGACTGGCTATATACAACCAACGTAGGAACCGCTGAGTGCCCTCCTAGAGGCGGAGGCCCTGGACCGCTATAAAGCCGCCTATAGGAAGATTACGGAAGACAACGTAACGCCCGGGGGGAGGAGGGGGGTAATATAACGGGCTGAGCCCTATAGAGGCCTCAGCGATCCTCGGCCAACCTTAGCGCCAGGACAGAGCCGGGACAGGGCCGCGTAACAGCAGTACGGCGACCGTACGGCGACCCCTGAATATCACCCGGCTAACGCCCCCGCTAACGACCCTATTACGCTTACCCCTTTTTCACTTAGCACCCCTATCTGGTTAGAGAAAGGCTATCGCGACGCGATAGCCATTTTCCCACTTTTCTTTTCCTTTCTCTAAGCTTAGTTATACTCGTAGAGTCATCATCAGATAGTTACAATATACTCCTGAGACCGTTACAGTTAGTAAGCTATTATTCGTATATAGTCGGGGTAAGGCCGGCTATTATACTAGGGGAGTTGTTAGGGGGGGGTATTACGAAGCTATACGACTATACTATTAGGGGGGGTATTGCTCTAGGCAGACTAGGCGATATTAGGGGTACTAGAGGGTATAATCAAGGGCATAGCGGGAGAAGTATAGGTTCAGGGAGCTATCTTCCTACCTCTAACGGTTTAGCGCCGGGTCGAGAAGAGTTTAATATATTAGGGCTAATAGGGCCTAGGGTAAGGGGGGGTTATAGCTAAAGTAAAGGGGTATAGGAGAGGTAGCTTAACGTATGCTTAGTATAAGTAGGTATAGCGGGTAGGGGGCAATTGGAATGACTATTGAACTCTACTCCCTATCAAAACTAGGGTGCTATATGCCCTCCTTATCCTCCTTATGCCTTATAGTCCTAGACTCCTATGCCTAGTTGCTATAGCTCTAGCATAGTAGAGCATAGAGTGGGCTCAGGGCGGGCTCAGTCTATGTATACTCTACTAAACTCTACTCTGCCCGGAAATCTACCCCCGAAGTCCGCTCGGTAGGCCCGATAGGTCTGCGACCCTAACTCTAACCTAACCCTAACCCTCTAGGGGCCTGACACCTTTTACCTATCTTCCCCTTCCTACTTTCTGCTAACCTTTTCCTAGTTAGTTATATTATAGCTAAGTCTAAACGCCTAGACTCTAAGGAGTAAGATATAGAGGAGTTATTTTATACTAAGCATCTAGCCCTCGCTAAGGCTTAAAAGCGCTTAGACGAGTCCCTTACTTGTCTAGACTATATCTATTATTAAAAACATATACTACTATCCTATAATAGCGATATAATCTATTAGGGCCTCTCTTTTTTAGATAAGATAGAGGATATAGAGTAGTATGAGTCTACTACTATAGTAGATATATAGGTTAATTTTACTATCGATATAGTAGATTAGAATATAGTACTCGGCTCGCTCCCTAAACTATCCTTTATAGCTAATCTAGGTTCTACCGATAGAATTCCTCTTATTTCTCTAGGTAGTAGAGGTTTATAGCTAGCTGCTATAAATTATCCTCTAGCCTGAAATCTAGCTACTTTACTAAGTACTATAATCGTCCGTCTATAATATATAAATCTAGAATCTCCTCGATGTCCTATTCCTCCTCTTTATTCTTAGCTTCTATATATATAGCAAGCTATATATTCCTTAGTGCTAGTTCTAAAAGTAAAATATAAAAAACGTACGTTCGTAGTCATATAGTTACTAGTAATAACAGTCAGTAGTTATTATTCGAAATCTGCCTATTGACTTCGAATAGTCTAATCTTCTTAAAGTCTAACTTCCTGCTTAGTCGACTTATATAAAGGTTTTATAAAATCAGGTAGACTTTATCCCCCCGCTCTAGGCAAGGACCCTTAAGCCTATATTTATTATAATGCTACTTTATCTTCCCTAATAAACTCGAGTTTATCCTTAAATATTATATATAGCGTGCTCATTTTATCGGCTTTAACTGCTGCCCTAGGGACTATTCCTATAGGTCCCTAGCATAGGTCTGCCTTATATCCGAAGTTCGCGAAAAACGGTATAACTTTTATTATCTCGGTTAGCACGGTATTATATGCTAGCTATACTACCTGCTCTTCACGTGTCTTCACCCAGGCAGACACACGGAGGACGCCACAAATGATCGCAGCCTATCATGGCCCGCGCAGTCAGGCGCGTCGCGCGTCGGCCGAAACAGAAACGATGGCAGCCTATCATGACCCGCGCAGTCAGGCGCGTCGCGCGTCGGCCGAAACAGAAACGATGGCAGCCTATCATGACCCGCGCAGTCAACGCCACCAATTTGGCTGCCTGAAGAAAAAAATGGAAAAAATGGATCTGGGAACGCAGACCGCGGACCATCACGGACCATCTTAGACGCGGGGGTTTTGGGTTGCCTGCGAAGACCCGCAGCCACACGACACGCAGCAGTGCTACCCCGAGGCGACGCGACCGACCTCGGCTCTGTCGAACCATGGCTCCTCCTGCTCCTGGAACCACTCCAAGCTCACCTCCAACTTCACTTCTCCAAACCGCCCTCGAAACTCTGGGTCAATGCGACGAGATTTGTGGACGGCTGGGCATCTGGGCCGCGGCCCAGAGCCCTCACGACGGGCCACTAACGCTTTTGCTCCGGAAGCATACAAAGACTCTGGCGGCTGAGTTCCGTTGCCACAAGGCCCGCATTTCCGAACTACTGCGACTCGTTGAGGGCGGAGATGAGGATTGGGATGACATCTCCACGGAGCTTCTCTCAGCAGTCGTGAGCACCAAAACACGACTTCTCGAGTGGTTCGAACTGTACGGGTTCCACAACCGTGAGGAACGGGAGGGACATGATGGTGCATTGAATGTCCTCTTTGCCCGCAGGTTCATTCTGGAAGGCACTGCTCTGCCCAGTACGACCTGCGCCTACTACAACGAGGACAACCTCTGCCGCATCGGTCTTGAGCTGCACGATCTTCTTCGGGAATTTCTGCCAACCGTGATGAGCAGCTCGGGCGGAACCCTCCCCCCTGCTGCCCGTCAGCAGTTTGTGTAAGCACGTGGCGAGGCAACCATGAGCCGCCCAAATCCGAACCTCCTCAAGTCTGACCCGCCAGTGCTGAGCTAACCCGATCTTGTTTGCAGGCTGAAGATAGAGCGTTTCTTTGCCAAACTCGAACAGCAATTCCGTCCCCGCTTCGTCCATACTTACGAC
>Ga0247824_10001751_pt1 | contig 11989 bp, 10 predicted proteins | sample 13C_PalmiticAcid_FD_194412 | JGI IMG/M metagenome (GOLD analysis project Ga0247824, IMG submission 194412) | Soil microbial communities from agricultural site in Penn Yan, New York, United States - 13C_PalmiticAcid_Day48 | ecosystem: Environmental > Terrestrial > Soil > Agricultural land...
AGAACACCGCGGGCGGCGACGGGGCCATCGCCCGGCAGCTCGAGACCATCGACCGGCTGTGGGACGCCGTGGGCGATCAGGGCGCCGGCTTCTGCCTGGACACCTGCCACGCGTGGGCGGGCGGCGAGGAGCTGATGGGCATCGTCGAGCGCGTCCTGGCGATCACCGGCCGCATCGACCTGGTGCACCTGAACAACTCGCGCGACGAGTTCGACTCCGCCCGCGACCGGCACGCCAACCTGCAGGACGGCACCATCGACCCCGATCTGCTGGCCGACGTCGCCCGCGCGGCCGGAGCCCCGATCATCCTCGAGACCCCGTCGGAGGGCCTCGCCGACGACGTGGCCTACCTCAAGGAGGCCCTGCTGTGAGCACCCCCGACGGGATCGACCGCACCGATCAGGAGCGCGAGGACGGCACCATCGGCCCCCTCGTCCCCGCCGCGCTCGCACACGAGGAGAAACAGACCCGCGGCGCGAAGGACTGGGACGACCGCTACCGCGCGACCGAACTGGTGTGGGGAACGCCACCCGACCCGTGGATCGTCGAGCAGGTGACGGTGCTGCCGCCCGGCCGCGCCCTCGACGTCGGCGCCGGCGAGGGCCGCCACGCGCTGTGGCTCGCGACCCGCGCCTGGGACGTCACCGCGGTCGACTACTCGCGCGTCGGGCTCGACAAGGCGGCCACCGTCGCGGCGCGGTCGCCGCGCACCGTCCGCGCCCGGTTGCACTGGACCCCGCTCGACGTCACCGTCGACGAGATCCCCGATCAGCCCTACGACCTGGCCGTCTGGGCCTACGTGCACCCCGATCCTGAGGACCGGGCGGCGGCGATCGCCAAGGTCGCGCACGCGCTCGCCCCCGGCGGACTGCTCCTGCTGCTGGCGCACGAGAAGGCGGACTCGCACCCCGGGCTGCCGACCTTCGGCGCCGCCGAGCTCTCCGCGGCCCTCCCCGAGGACATGGTGGTGGAGCACGTGGAGTGGCGCGAGAGTGATCCGTACCACGGCACAGGAACTGACCTGGCTGTTCGCGCACGTCGGCGGCGGAACGAGGCGATCACACCGTAGGGCGCTTGCACTTGTTCGCACGCGGCGAGCGCGTTATCCTATGCATATTACCGAGCGGTAACTTACCGACAGGTAACAGTCCGACAGCCTGATCTGAGAAGGTGGAACAGCCCCATGGGCCATTACAAGAGCAACGTCCGCGACATCGAGTTCAACCTCTTCGAGGATCTCGGCGTCGGCGAGGTTCTGGGTTCCGGTGCGTACGGCGACCTCGACGAGGACACCGCCAAGGAGATGCTGCGTGAGGCGGCCCGTCAGGCCGAGGGCCCCATCGCCGAGTCCTTCGCCGAGGCCGACCGCAACCCGCCGGTCTTCGACCCGGCCACCCACGAGGTGAAGATCAACGAGGCCTTCAAGAAGTCGCAGGCGCAGTTCGCCGACGGCGGCTGGGCCTACCTGGGCCTGAACGACGAGCTCGGCGGCACCGACGTGCCCCGCTCGCTGTACTGGGGCATCGGCGAGATGTTCCTCGGCGCCAACCCGCCCGTCTTCATGTTCGCCGCGGGCCCCGGCTTCGCGCAGATCCTCTTCGACGAGGGCACCGACGAGCAGAAGAAGTGGGCGAAGATCGCCGCCGAGCGCAACTGGAACGCCACCATGGTGCTCACCGAGCCGGACGCCGGTTCGGACGTGGGCGCCGGCCGCACCAAGGCCATCAAGCAGGAGGACGGCTCCTGGCACATCGAGGGCGTGAAGCGCTTCATCACCTCGGCGGTCATGGACGGCATGTTCGAGTCGACCTTCCACCTCGTGCTCGCCCGCCCCGAGGGCGGCGCGCCCGGCACCAAGGGCCTGGGCCTGTACTTCGTGCCGAAGCACCACTTCGACGAGGAGGGCAACCTCGGCGAGGAGAACGGCGTCTACGTCACCGGCGTCGAGCACAAGATGGGCATCAAGACCTCCACCACCTGTGAGGTCACCTTCGGCGGCCACGGCAAGCCCGCCAAGGGCTGGCTCGTGGGCGAGGAGATCAAGGGCATCGCGCAGATGTTCAAGGTCATCGAGCACGCCCGCATGATGGTCGGCACCAAGGCCATCGGCACCCTCTCGACCGGCTACCTCAACGCGCTCGACTACGCCAAGCAGCGCGTCCAGGGCGCCGACCTGACGCAGATGGCCGACAAGACCGCGCCGCGCGTGACCATCACGCACCACCCGGACGTGCGCCGCTCGCTGCTCACGCAGAAGGCCTACGCCGAGGGCCTGCGCGCCGTGTACCTGTACACCGCCGCGCACCAGGACGTCCGCACCGCGACCCCGGTCTCGGGTGCCGACGAGGAGATGGCCTACAAGGTCAACGACCTGCTGCTCCCGATCGTCAAGGGCGTCGGCTCCGAGCGCGCCTTCACGCTGCTCGGCACCGAGTCGCTGCAGACCTTCGGCGGCTCGGGCTTCCTGCAGGACTACCCGATCGAGCAGTACGTCCGCGACTCGAAGATCGACTCGCTGTACGAGGGCACCACCGCCATCCAGGCGCAGGACTTCTTCTTCCGCAAGATCCTGCGCGACCGTGGCGCCGCGCTCGGCCACGTCGCCGGCCAGATCACCGCGTTCATCGAGGCCAACGCCGGTGGCGCCTTCGCCGCCGACATCGCGCTGCTCAAGACCGCTACCGAGGACGTGCAGGCCATGGCCGCCACCCTCACCGGTTTCGCGCTCGCCTCGCAGCAGGAGCCCAAGGAGCTGTACAAGGTGGGCCTCGGCTCCGTGCGCTTCCTCATGGCCTTCGGCGACCTGATGATCGGCTGGCGCCTGCTGCACCAGGCCGTCATCGCGCAGGCCAAGATCGACGGTGGCGCCACCGGTGCCGACAAGTCCTTCTACGAGGGCAAGGTCGGCGTCGCGAAGTTCTTCGCCGCGAACATGCTGCCGCAGCTCACCGGCACCAAGGACATCATCGCCGCGATCGACAACCAGGCGATGGAGCTCGACGAGGCCGCGTTCTGATCGTCGTCTCGTAGCAACGAGCATTCGAGGGCGCTCCGACCACCGGTCGGGGCGCCCTCGCCCCTTTCGAGGACTCGCGCCAGGATTGCCTACCGACTACGAAGCCAGCGAGCGGTACTCCAGCTCCCGTCCTTCTTGTAGTCAGCGAAATCATCGAAGTACTGGGTGACCTGCGGACGCCACAACTGGATCAGCAACGGCACGTTGAAAATGAGCGGGAACACCAGCAACGAGAAGAGACCCGCGACGCACGTCAGCGCGATGCGCGCCGCCCTCGACGGATACACACTCAGCCAGGCGACGAACGCCAGCGCGGGTCCGGCACACCAGAAAAGAAAGGCGAACACACCGATCCCGGCCCCTCCATGCAGTGATTCCGTTCCGATTACGGCGTAGAGGACCGCACATACCGAGATACCAGCGAGGATGCCGATCACGCCGACAAGCGGTCCGGGCACCGGTGGCCTCGGCAGATTTCGCCAACCGTTGAAGTATTCCGCCGACGTGGGGACAGCCGCACCGGCCTTCGGCTCGTTCGGTCCACTCGGCTGCGGAAGCCCGGCTCGGTCAGCAGCGCCTCCGCCGTAACCGTTCGCGTACGGGTTCGTCATTCGCCGCCCCTTCCGCCTACCACCGCGAGTTTCGGCGATTGTAGTTCCGAGTTCGAGCGCGCCGCAGGTCGTTCAGCGCCTCACGCTCTTCGCGCGCGGCGCGCTGGTCAGCCACATCAACGAAGAAGCCGACCACTGCTCCCGTCCCGCGAGCCACACTTGCGATACCGCGTGCTGCACCCTTGACCCCTCGCGATAACGCTGCGTTGCGCTCCTCGACGCGGTCGAGTCGATCGAAGTCCTTCGAGGTCGGAGTCCCGTGCCACATCGCCGCGATATCCCACGACGATTCGCCGTACAGGGTCATGAGGTTGACGACTTCACCCGTGTCGGCCAGCAGGACCCGTGCATCGGAATCGGCGAAATCTTCGTACGAGCGGTACCGGACGGGCTGCGCGAACGAGGACACCGCAGCTTCCTCTTGCGCGACTGTGAACTCCGCCCATCGCGCCCACCCGACAGTGGCGAAGAGGGTGTCATCCGCCGGGCCGAACCCATCGACCCATTCGGACTGCTGTTCAAGGAGCGCATCCGTGTTGATGACGGGCACACTGGCGTACAACTCGTCGGCCACTCTCCCGCAGATCTCCGGATAGCACCGCTGGGCGACCGCGTCATACCAACCGGGCCCGAAGTCCGCCGTGGTGAGGATCCCCCGATGAAACGCGACTCCGATAGCCCACCTCAACGCCCACCGCGCCCGGATCCGCAGCGCCTCCGAACCGATTTGCCCGGGACCAAGATCAGGAAAGACTGCGTGAATCTGATCCTGGACAGGCGCCGAATCGAGTTCGGAGGTGTAGTACCTACGAGGCTGCGGCGTCGAAGGACGCAGCGCCGGAGTCAACCGGACGACGCCGTCGTCACTCATGACTAGACGAAAGATCCGTCCAGATTGCGCCATGACTCCCTCGATCATTGCGAATGAAACACAGTGTGAATCACCGTAGCACTGGCAACCCGCCCCTCGTCCGCCGTTCCCTGTCGATCGCACCATCCGTAAGCTGCTTAGCGAACTGCGCCGACGACCTCCGGAGTGCCCCGCATGGACGATGACCAGCCGAACGACGTACAGCTCGTGGCGGTGAATCTCGGCGTCGACGGGGAGCACGGACCGCTGTTCCGCGGCATCGACCTGCAGTTCGGTCCTGGCCTGCACGCGGTGCAGATGCCCGCGGGACGCGACCAGGACGCGCTGCTGCTCACCCTCGCGGGGCGGCTCAAGCCGAACCGAGGCACCGTCGATGCGCTGGGGGCGACCACGCCCGGCGCGATCCGGAAGAAGTGCGCCATCGCCGCCTTCGAGGACATCGACGATCTGGACGAGTCCGTCACCGTCGAGACCGTGCTCGCCGAGCAGCGGCGCTGGCTGGCGCCCTGGTACTCGATGGTGCCGCTCGATGCCGGCAGCCTCGAAATGGATCAGGTCTTCGGCGAGGTCGACCGGCCGGGCCGGAAGACCCGCATCGTCGAACTGAGCGACCTGCAGCTGTTCCTCCTGCGGATCACGCTGGCCCTGTTGGGGAACCGCCCGATCCTCATCGTCGGCGACCTCGAGCAGGTCCGCGACAACCCCGGCCGCGCCGAGGCCGTCCAACGGCTCGGGGCGATCGCCGAGCGCTACACCGTGATCGTCGGGGTCACCAACCCCCTCGGCGGCACCGCACCGCTGCACACCCTGCACGACCGACGCGCCCTGACCCGGAAGGACTGATTCTCATGTCCGAGAAGAAGAGCCGCCTCATTCCCATCGCCGCGGGCCTCGCCTTCGGCTCCGAGATCAAGCGTTTCGGACGCAGCCGGCTGACCCGCGCCGCCATGGTCGTGCTGATGCTGCTGCCGCTGGTCTACGGCGCGCTGTACCTGTGGGCCTTCTGGGATCCCTTCGGCAATGTCAACAAGATGCCCGTCGCGCTGGTCAACGCGGACAAGGGCACCGAGGTCAAGGGCCAGAAGATCAACGCCGGCGCCGAGGTCGAGAAGTCGCTCGCCGACGACAAGAGCCTCGACTGGCACATCGTCTCCCCCGCCGAGGCACAGCAGGGCGTCAAGGACGGCACCTACTACTTCATGCTGGAGCTGCCGGAGAACTTCTCCTCCGCCATCTCCTCCCCCATGACCGGCAAGCCCGAGAAGGCGCAGCTGCGGGCGGTCTACAACGACGCCAACAACTACGTCAGCTCCACCATCGGCCAGTCGGCCATGTCGCAGGTGCTCAACGCCGTCTCCACCCGGATCTCGGGACAGGCCGTCAATCAGGTGCTGTCGATGATGATCACCGCCGGCTCCGGGATCGAACAGGCCGCCGACGGGGCCGGGAAACTGCACGACGGTCTGGTGGCCGCGAACGACGGTGCCGAGCAGCTCGCTACGGGCCTCGGGACCGCGAAGACCGGCTCCACGCAGTTGCGCGCCGGTTCGCAGAAGCTCTCCGACGGCATCACCCAGGCCACGGATCCCCTGCTCGCCGTGACGAAGGCGCTGTCCGGGCTGGGCGGGAACACCGCAGAGCTGCAGCAGAGCGCGGCCGCGCTCGCGGACGCGGCGGACAAGGCCGGCGTCTTCATCAAGACCCAGGACGCCGCCCTCGCCGGGATCGACGCCGCGATCAAGCAGCTGTCCAGCAGTCCCGACCCGGCGGCACGGCAGGCGGCGGAGGGGCTGCGGGCCGTGCGAGCCCAACTGGCCCAGGCCTCGGTGCCGGCCGCGGCGAAGCAGCAGGTGGTGGCCGCCTCGTCCGCCGCCGCGACGCTCACCGAGCAGCTCCGCACGCCCGGGAGCCCGCTGCAGACGGTGCTCGCGCAGGTCGGCGCCACCGGCGGCGATCTGACCGCCAAGCTCACCGAACTCCGCTCCGGCGCGCAGCAACTCGCCGCCGGCAACGCCACCCTCGACGACGGCATCACCAAGCTCTCCGACGGTGCCACGAAGCTCTCCGCGGGCACCGTGCAGTTGCGCGACGGCAGCGAGGAGCTCTCGACCAAGCTGCGTGAGGGCGCGGGCGCCGTGCCCAAGTGGTCGCAGGAGCAGACGACGCAGGTGGCGCAGACCATCGGCGGCCCCGTCCAGCTGGCCGCGACGCACGAGAACCGCGCCCCGAACTTCGGCAGCGGCATGGCGCCGTTCTTCCTCACCCTGGCGCTGTTCTTCGGCGCGCTGGTGCTGTGGATGGTCTTCCGGCCGCTGCAGAACCGCGCCATCGCCGCCGAGGTGCTGGCGATCCGCGTCGTAATGGCGAGCTACCTCCCGGCCGCCGCGATCGGCCTGTGCCAGGCGGTGATCCTGTACTGCGTGGTGCGTTTCGGACTGGGGTTGGAAGTCGCCCACCCGGTGGCGATGATCTTCTTCATGATGGGCGTCTCCCTGGCGTTCATCGCCTTCACCCAGGCGGTGAACGCCTTCGTCGGGCCGGCCGTCGGCCGCGTCCTGATCATGGCGCTGCTGATGCTGCAGCTCGTGAGTTCGGGCGGCATGTATCCCGTGGAGACCACGGCCAAGCCCTTCCAGATCCTGCACAAGTACGACCCGATGACCTACGGCGTCAATGGTCTTCGGCAGCTGATCCTGGGCGGGATCGATCACCGGCTGTGGGTCGCGATCGGGGTGCTGCTGTTCATCTGGCTGGCGTCGATCACGGTGTCGTGCCTGTCGGCGCGGCGGAACCGGCTGTGGAACCTCGACCGGCTCATCCCCGCGATCAAGATCTGAGGCACCATCGCTCCCGCTCCGCGCTCCGGCCACGTCCCCGCCCTCACCGGGCTGCGGGCGATCGCGGCGTTCGGGGTGTGCGTCACGCACGCCGCGTTCTGGGGCGGTGATTTCACCGCCGACTGGCGCGGCGCCGCGTACGCGCGACTCGAGACCGCCGTCCCGGTGTTCTTCGCACTGTCCGGGTTCCTCCTGGTGCGGCCGTGGGTGCGGGCGCGTGCGGAGGCGGTCGCGGGGCCCGGCTCCGCGCCCGGTGCGCTGCCCGACGTGCGGCGGTACTTCGTCGCGCGGGCCTGGCGGATCCTGCCCGCGTACTGGGCGGTGGTCACCGTCGTGTACGCGATCTACCTGTGGCGGCCCGACGGTTCGCCGCACGGTCAAGGCTGGGTCGGGTACCTGCGGCACCTGACCTTCACGCAGATCTACGGCGTCGGCCACGTGCACACCGGGCTGACGCAGATGTGGTCGATGTGCGTCGAGGTCTTCTTCTACCTGGCCCTGCCACTACTGGGGCTGTGGCTGCTGCGGGCACAACGGATGTGGATCGTGCCGGCGGCGATGGTGGCGCTGTCGGTCGGTTGGCTGGTGCTGGTGATCGCGACGGAGGTCTTCGGCAAGACGGCGCGGTCCTGGCCGCCGGGATACGCGGCCGCGTTCGCCGCGGGTATCGCGGTAGCGCTGCTCGTCGACCGGGTGCGGCTGCCGCGGTGGCCGCTGTTGCTCGCGGCCGCGGTGGCCTACGGCGGGCTGCTGACGCCGCTCGCGGGGCCGATCGACCTCCGGCTGCCCACGGTCACGCAGGGCGTGACGAAGTTCCTGCTCGAGGCACTGATCGGCGGGCTGCTCGTCGCCGCGTTCGCGACCGGGCCGTCGCGGATCCTGGGCTCGCGGCCGATGGTGTGGCTCGGCACCATCAGCTACGAGTTCTTCCTGATCCACGTGATGGTGATGGAGGTGGTGGTGCTGGACGTCTTCGGCTGGTCGTTGTTCACCGGGTCGACGTGGCCGATCGTCGCCGTGACCACCGCGATCACCGTCGTATTGGCGTGGGCGCTGCACCGAGGCGTGGAACGACTCCACGAATCCGTCCGCGCGGTGCGGCGCCGATCAGTGAGCGCCGGATCGTGATCTCCTAGGCCGGCCGCTCCGTCGCACGCCCGAGCCGACTGCCACATGGGGGGTATGTGTTGTCCGCGAGAGCGATGCGCGCCACGCATCACCACATATTCGCAGTTCAGGGGGCTTTCTTGAGAGGGGTGATGCGCTGTACGCATCGCTCCGCCTCCGAGGGGGCTGCGCGGGTGCGCGGGTGCGCGGAGCAGTGATGCGCCGGACGCATCACCCCGTCGACAGACAAGCTCTCTACCTGCAGTTTTATCACGATGCGCGCCACGCATCACTAGTCCGACAGACTCACCCGCCTTCCCGCTCGCAGCACAAGGACCGCACCGGATCCGGGCGAGAGCAGGGCGCGGGGCCTCAGCGGAGGAGGGTGGCTGCCGTCGCGTCGATGAGGGGGCGGCGCTGGGCGGCGGGGGCGTCCCAGAGCTTGCCGGTCAGCGCCTCCAGAGCCGCGACCTTGGGCTCCAGTTCCCCGAGTGCCGCGGTGCGCTCCTCGCCCGACAGCTGCGCGGCGGCGATGATGCGGTCGTCGAGGGCGAAGACGGCGTCGTCGAGCGCGGCGAGGTCGGATTCGGGGCCGTCGATCGCGGAGTCCGGCGGCGGCGGGACGGCGGGGGCGTAGGCGCCGCGGTGCACGTCGGCGATGGCGTAGCGGGTGCGCTGGTGCAGCAGGGCCTCGGTGGAGGTGGCGTTCGCCCACTCGGCGGGCGCACGACCGGGGCGGCCGGGAATGAGATCGCCGGAATTGGCGAAGTCCTTGATCCGCTTGTTGGAGTCGCGCAGGAACCAGAGCACGCCGATGAGCAGGAGCACTGCCACCACCGCGACCACGGCGACGACCACGATGCCGAGGGTCATGCGTTCCTCCTGGAGATCCGGGTGCGGCGCTGTTCGATGATGAGGCAACGGTCCTCGACGTAGAGCAGGCCGGCGGATTCGGCGATCTCGCGGGCCTCCGCGGACCGGATACCCAACTGCAGCCAGAGCGCGGTCGCCCCCGCCGCGACGGCCTGCCGCGCGATCTCGGGCGTCTGCTCCGAGGGCCGGAAGACGTCGACCAGACCGACCTGCTCCGGGATGTCCGCGAGCGACCGGTACACCCGTTCGCCGATGATCTCGTCGGCGTGCGGATTGACCGGGATGATGCGCCAGCCCCGGTTCTGCATGTAGGCGGGCACATCGTGCGCGGCCTTCGCCGGATCGGCACTGGCCCCGACCACCGTGATGGTGTCGTAGTCGCGCAGGATCTTCTCGATCGTCTCGTCCGTCGCGCTCATGACCTCAGTGTAGGACGGCCCGCAACGATGTCGGGCCGTCCACGTGCGTTTCGCAGCACCTGGACGGCCCGATGTGCCGTGGGGAATCAGCCCTCGATGATGGCGGTGATGCCCTGGCCGCCGGCGGCGCAGATCGAGATCAGCGCGCGACCGCCGCCGTTCTCCTTGATCTGCTTCGCGGCGGAGGCCACGATGCGGCCGCCGGTCGCGGCGAAGGGGTGGCCGGCCGCGAGCGACGAGCCGTTGACGTTCAGCTTCGCGCGGTCGATCGAGCCGAGCGGCTTGTCGAGGCCGAGGCGGTCCTTGCAGTACTCGGGCGACTCCCAGGCCTGCAGCGTCGCGAGCACGACGGAGGCGAAGGCCTCGTGGATCTCGTAGAAGTCGAAGTCCTGCAGCGTGAGGCCGTTGCGCGCCAGCAGCTTCGGCACCGCGTAGGTCGGCGCCATGAGCAGGCCGTCCTTGCCGCCGACGTAGTCCACGGCCGAGTACTCGACGTCCTTGAGGTAGGCGAGCACGGGCAGGCCGCGCTCGGCCGCCCACTCGTCGGAGGACAGGAGCACCGTCGACGCGCCGTCGGTGAGCGGCGTCGAGTTGCCGGCGGTCATGGTCGCATCGCCCAGCGAGACGCCGAAGACGGGCTTGAGCGTGGCGAGCTTCTCGACGGTCGACCCGGGCCGCAGGTTGTCGTCGCGGGTGAGGCCGAGGTACGGAGTGATCAGGTCCTCGAAGAAGCCGCGGTCGTAGGCGGCGGCCATGTTCGTGTGGCTGAGGTAGGCCAGCTCGTCCTGCTCGGCGCGCGAGACGCCGAACTCCTTGGACGTGATGGCGGCGTGCTCGCCCATCGACATGCCGGTGCGCGGCTCGCCGTTGCGCGGGATGTCGATGCCGAGGTTGCCGGGGAGCTTGCCGACCAGCTTGAGCCGGTCGACGGTGCTCGACGCGCGGTTGAGCTCGAGCATCACCTTGCGCATGCCCTCGGAGACGCCGATCGGGGCGTCGGAGGTGGTGTCGACGCCGCCGCCGATGGCCGCCTCGTAGCGACCGAGCTGGATGCCCTGGGCCGCGGCGTTGATCGCCTGCAGGCCGGTGGCGCAGGCCTGCTGCACGTCGAACGCGGGGGTGTACGGGCTCAGCGGGCTGCCCAGGACCGACTCGCGGATCAGGTTGAAGTCGCGGCTGTGCTTGAGCACCGCGCCGCCGACCACGGCACCGAGCTGCTCACCCTGCAGGTTGAAGCGGCTCACGAGACCATTGAGCGCAGCGGTGAACATGTCCTGGTTGCTCGCCTTGGCGTAGGCGCGATCCGAGCGGGCGAACGGGATGCGGTTGCCACCGAGGATGGCGACCGGGCGGGTTTCGATGTTTGCCACGGGTTTCTCCCTGGAATCGAGGGTTGCTACTACCGAGTATTCTTACTCTGGAGTAAGTTGCTTGTCGATAGCCTATCGGAACCCCACACGGATGAGGTACCCCACATGCCTGATGCACCCAGCACGGACTTCTACGCGGCCTTCGTGAAGTCGGGCCCCGGCTCCTTCCTGGCCAGCCGGCTCGGACTGCCGCAGCCGCCGGTCCTCCGCCGCTACCAGGCCGGCAAGCCCGCGCTCGCCGGCCCCGTCCTCCTCGGCGGCAAGGGCCGCCTCGTCGAGCCCGTGCGCGAGCTGCTCGCGGACTACGACCTCGTCGTCAACAACGGGGGCGCCCGCGGCGCCGAGAAGCTGGGCGGCGCGGTCTTCGACGCCACCGGCATCACCAACATCGACGACCTCAAGGGCCTGTACGAGTTCTTCGGCCCGCAGATCCGCTCCCTGGGCAACAGCGCCCGCCTCGTGGTGCTCGGCACCACCCCGGAGCTGATCGAGGACCTCGACGAGCACATCGTCCAGCGCGCCCTCGAGGGCTTCACCCGCTCCGTCGCCAAGGAGCTGCGTGACGGCGCCACCGCCCAGCTCGTGTACGTGCACCCGGACGCCGCCACCGGCGCCTCGGGCCTCGCCTCGACGCTGCGCTTCCTCCTCTCGGGCAAGTCGGCGTACGTCGATGCGCAGGTCATCCGCATCACCGACAAGGACGCCGCCGCGCCCGCCGACTGGGACAAGCCGCTCGCCGGCAAGGTCGCGCTGGTGACCGGCGCCGCCCGCGGCATCGGCGCCACCATCGCCGAGGTGCTCTCGCGCGACGGTGCGCACGTCATCGCCGCCGACATCCCCGCCGCCGGCGAGGCCCTGTCAGAGGTCGCGAACAAGGTCGGCGGC
>Ga0247824_10001754_pt1 | contig 11988 bp, 18 predicted proteins | sample 13C_PalmiticAcid_FD_194412 | JGI IMG/M metagenome (GOLD analysis project Ga0247824, IMG submission 194412) | Soil microbial communities from agricultural site in Penn Yan, New York, United States - 13C_PalmiticAcid_Day48 | ecosystem: Environmental > Terrestrial > Soil > Agricultural land...
CCCTTGGTGATAATGAATGGCATAACAATGTTGTATGTTAATCACGAACAAAGCTACAAAGTGGGACTTGCTAGGTACACGAACTTTAAAAAAATTGGTGCAGACAATTGTCCAGGATGTTGATATTGTAGCTGCTGTGCTGCGATGCTGCTACTGTTGACTTTTTTGGTCGCTGAAGAATAGAGTGTCATTTATCCAAGGGAAAGTCCTCCCCATTGGAGGCAAGCCATGTTCCGTCACCTAGCCGCCCCCCAATTGATGACCCCCACTGCTACTGTCGTCCTTCAAATACAATTGCTTCATATCGGTGGTAGATGGCTCACGGATTTCCTGCCTGATCCCACTGGGAGCGCGAGTCCAGTACTATTAGTACCAGGGAGTTGAACAAATGGACGCGGTTGCTGGGACTGATGGTGCAATCCGTTTGGTGGACCGATGGGCATCAAAGGGCTTGATGGTCCATTGTGCAGGTTACCTAATGATGGTGGTGGTGAGACTGTCCGCGATGTCGATGGATTCAACCCTGCACTTGAAGGGACGTTGCCTGTTAAACCATCCAGATGAGGTTGCCGCATGTAGCTCGTCCGTCCCCAAGAAGCAGACCCATCCAGGGTAGGCGAGCTCAATCCTAAAGATTGTTGTTGCTGAAGGTGTTGTAGTTGTTGCAGGTCTTGCATGTTCGGGTGCATGAATTGTTGTTGTTGCTGCTGCATATAGAGTTGTTGATGCTGATGCTGTTGCTGTGCTTGTTGTGATGAGGGGTGATGCATTTGGTAAGGAGACATGAACTGAGCGGCATTAGGTAGTGATCCGTGACCCTGATGTTGTGATCCAAAGGTCGTAAAGTCTGAAGACTGAAGGAAGGGGTCTGAAGATCAAAAGGTTGCCTAGTGGTTAGTCTACAAGACGAGGAACCATACCAGATCATCTCAAAAAGAACAAATAGAAATGTGTTGTACCATGGCCATTAACTCGACTTCCAAAGATCGAGTTGGAAAAGAACGAGTTTTCCCGTGGATTTCGAAGGCCGGGGCTGACTGGTTGGAGATGCACAGGATCGTTGGAGAGGCCATGTCCTAGACCATCAGACCCAGTGTTTGACATACGTATTGAGTCTTTCCCAAGCGCAATAGCGTCCAGATCGAGCGCTGTGCTTCCTGTAAGGTTAAGGGATGGTGATCTTGGTCTCCGATCAAGATCCGAGGTGATAGACAATCCTGAGAGACCAAGAGAAAGGCTATCAAAGCTGTTGGAAATTGGGCTAGCATGGTGTTGACCATCCTTGGGACGTCCGATGGGAACTGGTCTCTGTATAGGCTTGATAGCATCTCCCGTTGTAGGGCCGTAAGGCGTGGATGTTCTCCTGGTATGTCCTATGGGAGAGATGGGACCGAACGAGCCAATGGGCGTTCCAATGGCACCTAGAGCTGACGGGCTATGCAATGGTGATCCTGCATTGTTCGCCAGGTCTTGATTGCTAGATACACTGTTGGGGTTCATCAACGTCAGAAGCTGCTTCCCAGGGACATTCGTCTGACCATATCCGATTGGGGGCAAGCCGGGTGACCGCAATCCTCCCATCTGTTGAGGCAACGGCGATGTAGGTTGCTGGAGCTGTGGGATTGTCTGAAATTGCGACTGATTCTGAAGCGAGCCTCCCATGAAGACGCCGCGTCCAGCGGCATGACCCATCCGTGGTGGGTACGGATCCAGATCACCGATATGACCAAAATGACCAGGTGGTCTGTATATGCCTTGTTGCATGGGCTGGGTGAACATGTGCTGAAGTGGTGATTGGGGGATACCCTGAGGAGGATACGGGTTTGCCCATGGGTTACCGGTACTGGGTGCTGAGAGTCCTTGTAAGGTGAGAGGCGGACTACTCACAGGCTCAGATACATGAATTGGCGATGACGATACCGATACGACAGGTGATTGTCTGTGCAGTCCCTGAGAGGGTGATGGTGCTGCATCTGACAGTGCTCTTGTGCCCTGACCTGGGGGAGTTGTGGCACCGGATTCGAGGGCCTGGCTACGAGGACTGCTCTGAACTACAGGTGCCACCGTCACCATTGCCGCTGCCGCCTGCTGCGCCCGCTCCTGTTCCTGCTTGGCCAACTGCTCTTGTTGACGCAGCTGTTCCTGCCGCCGTTGCTCTTCTGCGAGCTGTTGTTTCAAGTAGGCTTCACGCTCCTGGCGGCGGATCCCTTCCCTGGCAGCCTCTTCCACCTTTCTGGCTGCTTCATCTTCTCTCCTTGCATCCTCTGCCTTCTTTGCCTCCTCTGCAGCTTTCCTAGCCTGTTCCTCCTGTTCTTTGGCGAGTTGCTCATCTTTACGCTTGCGCTCCTTTTCTGCTTCGCGAACCTTTTCCTCCTTCTGCTTCCGTTTCCGTTCTTCGTCTTTCTTAAGCTTCTCTTGCTTCTCTTCTTCTTTCTTGATCCGGTCTTCCTCTTTGGCTCGCTTTTCCTCTTCTCGCCGCTTTCGATCAGCCTCCAGTTTCCGCTCGCGTTCATCCAAAAGTCGCCTCTCTTCAGCGAGACGCTGCGCCTCCTTGGCTGCCTTTTCTTCTTCTTTCTGCTGGCGTTGCAGCCTAGTGACATAGGAGGCAACCATGTCAGCGTATACAAGTCCATTTCGAACACTCTCAAACTTCTTAACAGCCCAAGAGATCACTTACCGCTTCTTGTCGCGCCTCTTTTCTTTTTCGCGTTCCTTCCGCTCCTCGCGAAGCTGCTCCTGACGTGACTCCTCTTCCAGTTCAGCTAAAAGCCGTTCTTGCCTCTCCTGAGCAACTTTCTCGCGGTATGCGCTCAAGACCCGTTGCTCAAACATTCGTGCAGCGAACGCTTGAAACATGCGCCGTCCTTCCTCCATACGCTGCTCCTTTGTCAAAGCGTCCTACCGCATGATACCAACAACGATGGTTAATAAGAGTTGCAGCGAGTCGGGTTCATTGTTACACACATCCTTGGTATAAAACACGGGCCTTACTTCCTCGGCGCCCTCATCCTCGAATTCTCCTTCCTCTTCATCGTCGTACTCCTCGTACACGCCGCGATTCTCTAGAGCTTCGTCATCGCGCTGAACTTTACGATCCGCCAGCCTATCCATCATCTCTAGAAATTTTTTGCCGTCATTCTCGAGAAGATCTTCTGCAACCGTGAGAATGTTGCCTAATACAAATAGTGAATTAATAACAATCAGTTCAAGTGTAAATCAAGCCCACTATGGTTTTGATCTTGATTTGAATTCACACATACCTTTGGCTTGAAGGGTATTGGGGAAGCCGCTACGATAGGTGAAAGGTGTTTTGCGACTGCTAACCTCGTCGTCGTACTCCTCATCATCGTCTTCATCATCGTATCCCTCCTCGTCATCATCCTCGTCATCGTCTTCATCTCCTTCTTCGTCGTCTTCGTCCGAATGCCTAGACTCATCCGACAAATCATCATCCTCAAACGCAGGCGAGTGCTGTGGGTACGTGAGAGCATGTCCCTCCGAAGGTTGCTGCTGGTTGGCGTATTGTTCCAGTTCATCATAGTAAGCGTCGTAAAGGAGTTCTAGTTCCTCTTCAATTGCGGTTCTATCCAGATATCAAGATTATTCCCTGATTAGTTGGCTACAATATTAAATGGCAAATCATGGATAGAACAAGCTTTTGGCATTACCGTTTTCTACCACACAATGAACAGGAGCATGAGTGCCTCTGTTGCTCTTTCATCTTCTTCAAGACAGCCTCTTTTTCCACACGAACGAGTGATCGGCGTTCCTCCTCTCGCAACTGGAACCAAAACTCTCGAATCCGTTGACGCTCTTCTGCGTCAGAGTAGTGCCAAAATCCGTCGTTCTGAGCATGATTTTCGTGTGCGCGCTTGACCACTGATGAGCGATCATGGCCGTTTCGATGACTGGATTGAACCATGGCTTTGGAACTTGAGCTGCTGTTTCCATGACTATGGCTACGATTGTGCTGGTTGGTGCTGGTTACTGAGGACACGGCTCTTGTGCTCGATGCCTTTTTTTTCTTCTTTTTCTTTTTCTTTGAAGAGTTTGACCCAGAATTGCTGCTTGTTACATCCGTGGTTGCTGTTGCTGCGGCCACCACTCCTGCTGCTCCTGATGATGATGAAGTACCTGCGCCAGTCGAAGAAGCCAAGGCAGGTGTTTCGGGGTCATACGCATCCTCGTCCGAGTAAAGATCCTCGTCGTCCTCTTCCTCGTCCTCATGATGATGGTGGTGCTGACAGCCATGATGATGCTGGTGGTCCTTGTGTTTGACAGAGCTGGTCGAGCCTTTTGCTGTCCTGTCGTCTGATTCTTCGGCCATACCTGGTCCTTTCTTTTTAGTCCTCTTCTTCTTTTTTTTCTTGTGAGAAATTGAGCTAGAAAGTCCTGTACCATTGTGGATGCTGACAGGGCTTCCTTTGGTGCCACTGACGGTATCTGCATGGGTATCAGTTGGGGATGTCACCGTAGCAGCGGCCAAGACTGTCGATGGCACTGCTGAGTTGTCTTGCGATGGCGCCATTGGTTTGGTGATGTCGATGTTGAGACTCCTCTTCCTGCCATCCCTACTGTATATCACAGTAGACTTTGGTGGAGGCAATGCCTCGTCGGGGGCGAATGTGTGGGCGGCCATCGGTTTGTTCAGTGAGGTGAAGTGGCACGATGCCTGCGGTGGGCTGGTTGTTTTGCGATCGGGGTCAGTGCCTCTTGAGCGTTTGTCCTCGGAGAAAAGTGGGTCCTGGTAAGTGTGGTTGACGGGTCGGGTGAAGGTATCGGCGCTCTGGGAAAGAGGGAGGAGGAAAGGCGAAGACGGGGAGAGAGGCGAAGGAAGGGAAGGGGGAGATTCGTTAGTGTGAAGAGCAGGATGAGTGCGTGAGAGAGAAAAGCGAGTTCCCTTGACCTACCCTCGACTTTGTCAGTCCAAACGAGGGTGAGGGTGGTCCAAGTCGATGGTGAGCACGCCTTGGTAAGGTTCCGTTGCAGTCGATGCTCTCTGGGAGACGATGGGAGTAGTTTTCGATCAGGATCGCTTAAAGAGAAGAGAGGAGGAGGTGTGAGTGAAGTGTCGAGGGCTCAACTCAAACGTCCTCGCCTCTGGCTGGGTGGCGGGTCGATCGTCTGATCGCGATTTGAATGGCTTCCACGACGTGTCCCCCATGCGCTTGCATGGCACGGCCCTTCGACGCGATTCCTCCCTTGTCCCCCCCGTTTCCCACACCACACCACTCATCAATCAAGCACACTCAACCATGTTGCGCATCACCACCTCTGCTGCCGTCCGCACCCTCAAGCCTTTCCAGGTCGCTGCTGTCGCTCCTCGCGCCTACACCACCACCGGCAAGTTCACGGAGAAGGAGCAGGCCGAAGAAACCAAGTACATCCGTGCCAAGGTGTGGATCCAAATCTCGTTGCAAGCTACTTGAATCCACTGAACACTGCCCAGCCTTACTCCGCAGGCTTGCGTGTCTTTTGCCTCCACCCTTCATAAATGCCATCTACTCTCATTGAACTAACATTTACTATGCTTGTCGTCTCGGTATTGAATCTGTAGGAGGCCGAACAGATCAAGAAGCTCCAGGAGGCTCTCGCTAAGAAGGAGCAGGAGATCGCAGACCTTAAGAAGGAAAAGAAGTAAACCCTTGTCTCCACCTCCCAGGGCCTTTTTTCCACGACCCAAGGACATATCAAACGCTCAAGATGTTGCTGCTTCTCACTACCCGGCGGGAAGCAATGATCACTATCGCCTTGTATCTGTTGCCATGCGTGTGAATAAAAGTCAATGAGAACAAAAGGGTCTTTAGTCTGTGGTTGTCTGTCGATGTGGACGCCTCCACGACGTGACCCCAGTCCTTCACACTCTTGGGAGAGGAACCGCGCGGTCTTTGCAGGCGTTGGTGCTCTCTGCCAATTGAGGAATTGAGGACCAGCTTCAACACCCGGGCACGTACAAAGGCCTTCCACGTACGTAACCCCAATTGAAGCGTGTTTTGATTTTTGTGCCTCCGTCCTGCTCGAGTTCCCTTCAACACTCTCCTCTCTCCTCCATCCAATACTCTCCACTCCACCATGCTCGCTCTCAGAAACGTGGCTCCCGTCGCCAAAGGCAAGTCCGCGTTCCCAGCCCCCTTCCTCTTCCTCCACGCAGCACACTTGTACTCTTGTGTCGTCTTGTCAAATCAGGAGTCGCACTCAGCGTGTTTCTTTATGACGTCCCGGGAATGGGTCTGCGACCCCGACCCCCCGAGTGACGACAAGTACCCATCCTTGGCGAGGCAACATGAATTCTCGGCTATCACCTTGAACTTCCAGCAGTGGTCATATGTAGACTGGTGTCTTCGCATGGACCGGCGATCTCAACGACATACCTTGTGTGGAGACGTGACTGGAACCCCAACACCTTTTACAGCCTTCAACAACGCGATTTGCTCCCTGCTCAATATGCGAAGGGACTCTGGGACGCAAAAGTGACACCAGAGTATGCGTGGGAACACTCTTCATCATGTTGGATTCTATGGACCCCATCCTGAGTCGGATGGGGCGTAATTGATTTACCCATATCGTTTTGCCGAGTGTAAAGTAATAGCGTGTTGCTTCAAGCCCGCACTAACCGATCCGCGATCGCCTCTTTCTAGCCGCTCAGCGCATGTTCAGTGTCTCGTCCAAGGCAGCTGGATACGACCAGACTGTCAAGAACATGCTGATCAACAAGCAGACCAAGGTTGTTTGCCAGGGATTCACCGGCAAGCAGGTAAATATCACTAGCACGTTTTCCTGTCATTGCTCCAACTGTGAGGCATCCCCGCCCAGATCACATCGAGGCCGAGAATCAGGCAGCGATTGTCATGGGTCTTGAAGGTGACAGCAGCTTGGCCCAGAGTCCTTGATTGTATTCGGCAGTGACGGGACGCGTAAAGGACACAGATCAAGCCTGCATCGCACACTTGTCTGTCGTTGGACTTGACAAGGTGCCGGATCGCCAGATGATCAATTGTATGTCGCAATGTTAACGCTGCCGCTGTTCCCCAATTGAAATGACTAGGGTACTTTCCACTCCAAGCAGGCCATCGAGTATGGTACCAACATGGTTGGAGGTGTCTCTCCCAAGAAGGGTGGCCAGACCCATTTGGGCCTTCCCGTCTTCAACACCATTGCTGATGCCGCCAAGGATCTTAAGCCCGACGCCTCTGTCATCTACGTCCCTCCCCCTATGGCTGCTGGTGCTATCATGGAGGCCATTGAGGCTGAGATTCCTTTGGTTGTCGCTATTACCGAGGGAATCCCCCAGCAGGACATGGTCCGCGTAAGTATAACAAGGTTGAAAAGCTCCCTGACCATGCTTTTCTACGTCTGGCTTCATATCTTACGAGTATGCAAATACGTTTGGATTACTTTGAACAGGTTGTTAGGGCTCTGAAGACCCAGGACAAGACCCGTCTCATCGGACCCAACTGCCCCGGTATTATCGCCCCCAATGCCTGCAAGATCGGTATCATGCCCGGCCATATCCACAAGGTCGGAAAGATCGGTATGTAATCTGGGAGATCTGGTATAGCGGCCACCTGCGAAACACGGGAAAGATTCAATGTTGATCATGTTCGTGGTTTTGCACTGCTGCTAGGTATCGTCTCTCGCTCCGGTACTTTGACCTACGAGGCTGTTAATCAGACGACTGAGGTCGGTCTTGGTCAATCCCTTTGTGTTGGTATTGGTGGCGATCCCTTTAACGGAACCAACTTTATCGACTGCTTGACCTTGTTCTTGGACGACCCCAACACCGAGGGCATCATCATGATCGGAGAGATCGGAGGTAGCGCTGAGGAGGAGGCTGCCGAGTTCTTGAAGAAGTACAACTTGACTCGCCAGCAGCCTAAGCCTGTTGTGTCCTTCATTGCTGGACGCACCGCCCCCCCTGGTCGCCGTATGGGCCACGCTGGAGCGATTATCGCTGGAGGCAAAGGAGGTGCCGATGATAAGATCAGGGCCTTGGAGAGTGCCGGTGTCGTTGTCTCCCAGAGCCCCGCTAAGCTCGGTGTTCTCATGAGGGATGCTATGCAGAAGGCTGGATTGATTTAGACAACCCTCCCTTAATGTATCCTCCCAAAATGCATATCCTCTTTTGATGCATTGAACCCTTCCCGACGGACATCGGTTAGCTGCCAATAAATGCATACCTCTCGTCTCTAATAATGCATGGGTCTGGCTCCAACGATGCGTGTGTGGAGGGAGGAAACATCTGCGATTTGTCGCTAGATGCATCGGTCCAGCGATGGTCATTTTGCTGGTTCAAGCAATTTGATCTTTGTGTGCATTGCAAAGAAGGGTGTCGGTTGTGCAATAAAAATGAGGATGCATGCAGAAGCCTTTCTTCTTTGTCTTCTCCTCCCCTTCACTTCCGAGATGGCTTGACGCAGTTCTTGTATGTTCAACCCCCACGCAACCATCCCCATGCCAACCATGTCAACACAACCATCCCTCTTTACTCTGGTACTTACTTCTTTTTTTTTCCTAACTGTGTAGGTTTAACTGATATGTCATCGAGGTGGGTCGGGGAGGGAAGGCCCCGGGGGTACTCTGCCCCTCCAAGGCACCACCTCCGGTGACATCCCATAGGGATAAGCGTCCTGTGGAAGGATGCACACACCTACGGTCCGCTTAGTAAGTTCGCCTGATGCTTGCTCCTTAAATGCATATACTCCTTAAATGCATGCTAATCGTGCCGCGACGGAACATATGCATTTATAGAACAACTGCAGATTTTGCAACCCCCCTTTGTCCTCACCCACGCCCACACACGATCCTCATCACACTCACTCTGCTCAAGGGACTCATCGAGACTCAGGAAAGACCCAAGAAGCAAAGCATAGAACAATAGAACAATAGAACAAAGCCCAGCTGCCGACGCTATGGCTACACCGGCGCTCTTCCTCAACGCCTTGACGATCGTCTTGGGATCTTTCCAATACGGCTACCATATTGGCGAGCTGAACTCGCCCCAGCATGTCATCACCACCTGCCCCGACTCGCCGGACCCGTCCACGTTGGGAGAAGATACACCTACTTGCATCCCCATGGGCAATACCGAGTGGTCTGTCCTTGTGGCCACACTGACTCTAGGCGGCTTGATAGGCGCGCTCTTTTTTGGGTCGGGGCTTGCGAACTACTTGGGCAGACGCAGAGCATTGATGTTGAACAGCTTCTCACTGTTGTTCGGCTCACTGCTAATGGGCACTGCATCGACGTATCAGGGCATGTTAGGGGGTCGTTTCTTGATCGGAATGGGATGTGGCGTCGTGACAGTCATTGTACCCATGTATCTGGCAGAAGTTTCACCACCTGAACATCGAGGATCCCTGGGTAACGTGTCATGAAGGACGTGATACGAAGAACACGAAGGAGGACACTTTTTTTTTTTTTTCGCCTGCTTGACGACTAACAAAGACCCTACCATTCATCTCGAACCTGCTTCCTGGTACCAGGTGTCATGAATCAACTGGGAATTGTTGTTGGAATCCTCCTCGCCCAGGTTTTGGGACTGTACTTGTCTACTCCAACAGGTTGGAGAACCATCCTTCTGACAGGAGCAGCACTGTCGGCCCTTCAAATGTTCTTGCTTCCTTTCTGTGTTGAGTCGCCTCGGTTTCTGGCTTTGCAACCTGGTGGTGCTGTCAAGGCCAAGAAGGCTCTTCAAATCCTTCGAGGACGACAGGATGTGGGCAAGGAGATTCGAGATTGGACTCGTCAAGACGATCGGGCTGTGGCGGCGGAGGAAGAAGGCGTCTCAGGCTCCAGCCCACTCTTGCACGATCCGAGCGACTCTGCCAGAGGGGAAGAACAGCCCCTACAGCAAAGGACTTTTGATGCTCACGGCACTGGCAATATCTCGGTCGTTGAGTTTGTGCTCCTGCCCCAATACCGTCGTCAAGCCATCATTCTTCTGGTGGTCCAACTCACGCAGCAACTCTCTGGTATCAATGGCGTGATCTTTTACTCGACAGCGATCATGTCTCAGGTTCTACCTTCGTCCGGAGCGATGATTACGGTCTACATCTCCGTTGTGAATACGATCATGACTCTGATCTCTGCCTATCTAATGGACAAGGCACCTCGCAGAACATTGCTTCTGACCTCCAGTGTTTCCATGGGCGCATGCTCCTTCCTATTGGCCTTCTCTCTTGGCTATGAGATCCCGGTCCTCTCGGCCATCTCGATCATTGCTTTTGTAGCTTCGTTCGCGATCGGTCTTGGTCCAATTCCGTTCCTGATCATCCCCGAAGTGGTGGACACTGTTGGTGTTGCAAGTGCCTCCGCGTTCGCGCTCTCAATCAACTTTATTTCCAACTTTATGGTGGCGGCCGTGTTTTTGAAGTTACAAGAATGGTGGGGCGGCAATGTGTTCTACCTATTCTGTATGATCTTGGCGGGACTAAGTGTGGCGATGCACAGGATCGTCCCTGAGACCAAAGGCAAGACACCAGAGGAAGTGGCACGCTCCTGGCAACCGTCTCACGCTCACTAAATACCGTGCATAGCCAGCCACTTGTATGAACGTTCCAATCACCCACGGACTCTTTGTGAATGAGTAAAATATACGTATCGAATTGACGATGCTTCCCCTCGCCCTCCAGTTGCCCTGACGGTTGCACAACGACTGCCCACATGGCTGCGCCCTTTATTGTTCTAATCACGAAACCCACAGCCATCTTACTAGTAAACAGATATAGTCCGCATCGATTGGAAACTGAGCACCAGGGGCGAACCTAGTGGTATTAGAGAAAAAAAGGGTGTCTAAACCCTTGTTTCTTGACTCTCAGGAAGGAACATCTTGGTACTATATAGCTTCTCGAATGTGGTTCATCCACAAACATCAAAGAGCTGTTGATGATGACAGATGGTGCTTGATTGATTGTACCCCGGCATGGGAAAGGTTAGAAAGGGCGCTATAAGAGGTAAGGTTACGTGAGGGCGCACATAGGGTGGGTTCAATGAGCAAGCGAGAGAGCACCCTGGGTAAGTGTTGTTGTGTTCATGAAAGTCTAGAGTAGCCCATGGCCCAGTCCAACAAGCTGCTCCTGTTGTTATTCTTTGTGCTCAAGCGGAAATGAATGAAAATGAAAGGGTGCATGCAGTGGAGTTTGAACTGGATAGCGCAAGTGGTGGTTGGGACATTGGCATTGGGCATTGGAGTGCAGAGTGCACACACCAGTTTGCGCGGCATGGGTTGGGGGAGAAGGCTATTGCGAACTCTTTGGGATGAAATAGCGGGGATCCAAGGTGGCCATGGTATCCAGCAGATAAGATAAATGGACGGGAGCAGATGTTATCTGCTGTACGCCTGCTGCGGGTAGTGGTACATTCCGATCACAGCAACGGCAGTCGTCCCCCCTTCCCCTGAACATCATGACATCCTGCATGTTGGCAGGAAAGGAAAGCAGGGAAAGATGCACAAGAGTATTATATCTCGATGAGACAGGATCGTGGAGATCTGCGTCCATCGAACAATCCAGCACAATCCAGCATCGCAGGTGGGAGGGAGGAAAAACCTTGGGAGAACGCATCTTGGGAGCTGTAGGCGACGATTGGTTTGCCTGGCCAAGCGATAACATGATGGAGGATCAAAGTGACTTGGACCAGTGCGGTTCTTCATACTCAGTTCTGGTCGCATGACAAAAGGCTGCAGAAGACTGCAGGCCGCGGGGGGACACATCCTCCACTTTTCCTTTTTGCCTCTGCACTTCGCAACTTTGCATACCTTTGTCCCGCCCGCACTTTTCACCTTCACACTCCTTCTTCCTCTTCCTCTTCCTCTCTACCACCACCTCCTCCCACCCATTCTCATTCTCATTCAAGTCCCGAATTCACCTCCGCCTCTCTTCACTCCCTGATCCCCACCCTGTTCCGCCTCACCCTCCTCCACTGGTCTACCAGGTCTTTGGAAGCTTGTCCCTGAATATCCCCTCTCAGAGTTCGATTTCCCCCCACCTC
>Ga0247824_10001755_pt1 | contig 11983 bp, 12 predicted proteins | sample 13C_PalmiticAcid_FD_194412 | JGI IMG/M metagenome (GOLD analysis project Ga0247824, IMG submission 194412) | Soil microbial communities from agricultural site in Penn Yan, New York, United States - 13C_PalmiticAcid_Day48 | ecosystem: Environmental > Terrestrial > Soil > Agricultural land...
GAGTTTGCATGCAAGAATGCCGTGCCTACAGAGTGCCTTCTGGACCATATCCAAACAAGATTCCCTTTTGCCGGATCTATCTATAACTTTCCAGATGTAGCAACTCGGTTGAAAAAACAAGATCGGCGGGAGGATCCCGAGCAGGACGTCATTTACAAGTTCTTGAGAAAGCTCCCATTCTCAACTCTCCTAAGGAATACGAGTGTCTCGACGGTATCAAACTCGTTGGTTCAGAATCTCATGATTCAGACATTCCAAGAAGCTGAACCCAGACAGCACCCCTTTTTTGCAGATCTCATCATTCGTCAACTCGCATGGTGGATCGAATGTGGAGAAGCGGATGAAAGTTCAGTCAAAGCATGCTTCACCTTGTTGACATCATTACTGGAGTCCAGCAGCAAGCACAAGGATGTATTTGGAGACTTCAAAAGTCGTTTGTGGGGACAGTTCATTTTTCGTGAACTCTACCTCTACTACCCTGAGGATGGTAAACCGAATCCTGCGTACTTGGATACCTTCAATATACAGTTGATTGATCTTCTCGTTGTCAGTACGACATCAGATCTTACCGCTTCAAGTAGCAAAGCGAGCTCTGCGGATCTACTCATGGTCAGTTATTACATCCGGAAGACCGTTGACCGTATCATGCACGAAATTGAGACTGTGAAGAAGGCCGAAGCGGTAGCCCTAGAATCCAAGGTAACAGCCCTGAGGGCATCATGGCATACGATCGATTGTGCTGTCTGTGATTGACGACAAGTCAAAGAATTAAGCTCTTTTTTTTTTTTCGTCTCATATTAGACTGTCGAGTACTTTTCAAAGGTGGCGTTCATGTGCCCAGTATCTGACCTGACGATGCTTTTGCAATCCGTTTTGAGCTTGCGCCGCCAAGCGAAGCTTTCAACTACATCCACCTTCGACTCGGCTCTATCAATCATCCTAAAAAGTTTGGCGCAACAAGGAAGATCGGCTTCTGCGATTCCTGTCCAGTCAACAGCAGCGCTTCTAGACCTTTGGAGGGAACGACCGACAGAAGAGCTAGACGCCATTGTGCTAGACGTGGTTTGTGGTCGATTGTGGGCCAATGCTGCAGCCAAAACGATACAGCCCTTGAATCTGACCACCCCAGGAGTTTTTGACCGCGCTCTTGACTCACTACAAACCTCTACTCTGGAGCTTCTGGATGTCTCGCTCATCGACTTCATATTGACCAGTCTCAACTCCAAACGCAGCCTCATCTTGGCGGCTCTGATAACTGCATCCTCAACCTTCCGTCAACAGTTTGCTGATGCAATACTGACGCTTTCCAAGACGAGTCTCGAAAAGCATTTGCATGATCCCAACTTTTACAGACTGTTGCATGCGTACCTGAGCAGAGTATCATCTCAGACGCAGGGACGTTGTGTGTGGTCCGCATCCGCGTCTGAGCAAGATCGTAGCTCAGTCAGAGCACTGAGACCAGTTCTACTTTCGAAACTCGTCCATCACATCAACGGATATTCCTTAAGCACTCACGATTCTGTCGTGTTGGCTGAAGTCGCATCAATATTCGTTTCTTTGACAACCAATATTGACGACGAGGACGAGGTGGCGGCAGTTTGGACATTGATCGAGGGCATCCCCCGCGTAGGAGAAGACAGTATTGTCGTTCTGAGATCACTTCTTGAAGTCACCAAGGACGTTTCTGGGGAGCAGGAGCAGCTGGACAGGCAAGACAGGCTCGCTCGTTGGTTTGAAGAAGTTGCCCGTCGTCTGACTGTGGTACTGGACAAAAATGGAGATGTGGAATGGCTCGAGCCTGTCTGCGATCAACTGTATACTCTGCTGGAGAATCATGCTGTAGAACGCAAGCTGAGTATCGATCAAAGGATCTTGTTTGAACTTGTATCATTTGCGATCGAGAAAGCTTTGGATAATGTGGAGCTCATCCGGTTCTCTGCTTATCTGGCGAAGCATTATTACGCGAAGGTAACTTTGCACTTTTTTTTCTCTTCAGGGTTTGTCTTGGATCCCAATGTCAGTTCTTGTCTAACCCTACTTTGTGATGTTTTTCTATTCAAGGCCCAGGGCTCAGTTCTCCCTCAGATCTTGCAGACACTCTTCAAGCATAGACAGTTCTCGTCGTTGATCATGGCAACGGAGCCTACGACGAAGTATGCCGTACCGGAAAACTTCAAGAACCGTCTGGCGATCATTGAGCTGATATATACCCTTACAAGTCTGGAGCCAGAGACGTGTTGTAAAGCTGGGTTCCTCCCGACACTTTTGGCCGCCTACTCGGCATCGACTTCAACTGCAGATCAGATCGTTCTTTCAGTGCTCCGGATAACAGAATCTCAGACAACCGGCTCTATCTCGAATCGCGCTCCGCTTTGGGGATCAGCAGCTGAGAATACTAAGGCTTCAAGTTCGCTGTTTGGTCAGGCCATGATCAATGAAAGTCTCGAGTTGATTGACCCCAACATGATGATGTCCTCAGTCACTCAGTTCCCTCTTGATCGCGAACTCGAGTGCATGACTCCATTGGTGACCAAGAGCGACTACTGCGAGGAATCGTTGAGGCAGCGGGAAGCGCCTATCTATGATCCGTGTTTCATGCTACCCCTCTTTGGCACGTACATGGCATTCGGTAACCAGATGGACTGCCGCCGTCTGATCGAAGTCAATGGACTTGGAATGATCATCGTCGCATTGTCCTCGCTGGATGAGAATATGCGCCTTGCTGCGTATTCGCTTCTGGATGACTTTTACAGCATTCTTATGGTAGGTGATATGTCACATATCTGCAATGACCCTGTACTTCTGAACCGATACCCAATGGGGCAGATCGATCTGTAACAACATACCTCATTGTGTGAATAGAATGCAACCATGAGAGAAAAGAACCAACTCGTTTTACTCTTGGACTCGCTCAAGAACTCGATCGTTGACCGTGAGGACGGTACCGCGCCACCCAGGATCCCAGCAGTGATTACGACTTTTGTAGCGCACGCTCTCTCCAGCTTGTTAAAACCGGACCATTTCATGTACCCGCATGTCAACAAGTTTTGTCTCCAGCGTCCAACAATCGACTTAGAAGATATCCCCATGTTCTACAGCATGTTCAACTCGTCGTCCGAACATCATCGCAAAGAGCGCGTCTGGATGTTAAGATTGCTCGCGAGTTCGCTCAAGACGGCTGAAGAATACAGGATGTTCAAGCGGCGCCACGTCATTGACCTTTTGGTCGCATTCTTCAACTCGCAGCTCAGCGAGCCTCTTTCCAAAAAGATTGTCATTGAGGTAAAAGGGTGTTGGAGGATGGTTGCAGGGACGACTGATTATAAGGACTCGGTACTCACCCTCCATTTGTTCCCCCCCCCCCATTGACCTAGGTACTGTTCAATGCGACTTCGATTCCAAAGGTGTCTCTGCAGTTGATCACCCAGAGCGCGTTTTTGAGCTGGTTGCACACCTTTACTGCCATCAATTCCACAGCCATTGAAAACGAGTTCTCGCTGGTTCCAGCAAGGTTGTTGCTTCGTATCATTCAATCCTGTCCAAAGGAGAACATTCGATGGATGAATGGTGTCTGGAGAAACCAAGTAGCCGGTATTGCCACTACCATGTTACGCCAACTAAGTATGTCGCCGCGACTCAATTTAGGTACTGGGTTGGTTGTTGATCTGGTCAATGTTACTCTGCCCTAACATGCGCGTGTGATCACCGTTAAACATTCTGAACAGGCATCGTCAAAGTGACAAGCACCAACCTGGCATGGACATTGACGAATTTGGAATCTATCCTCGAGATATTCGCATTCCTGGAGCAAGAGTCGACGACGGTCGCCACAAAGGACGGTCACCCCAGCAATACCGAGAACGAGGACTGCAATGACACTGCAATGACCATAACAACAGAGCGCTTCTTCAGTGCATCCCTTGCTCATACCCTCCTGCAGGTCATCACAGGCTGTGAACAAGTGATGGTTGTCTCTTCAGATCAATGTCCCGTCGAACCACCCTCGAGACCATGTTTCAAGGACCGGATGCCCAAACGTTCTGATCCTCTGGAACTGCTCTACCGTGTTGACCCCGTTCCTATCCGGACTCACAGTCGCATCGTGTGCTTGAGCTTTGGATTGATCGCCGAGCATCCCAATATGGCCGCTCCTCAGAAAGACTTCATTCTCTCGAGAGCACTTTGTTATCAGATCGAGGAAGCCATTGAAATGGCGCGCCTGCGATCCCTGTCTGCGAAGTAATCGCGCCTTCGTAATTTGCTTTATTCTCGGAGCAACAACATCTCCTTGCACCACCATTAGTACCGTCAGCATCATCAATGTCGTTAGAAAGCAATGTTTTTACGTAGATCGCCGGGCATAAAAGAAGCATAGAACCGCATGGTGCATGTAGGCTAGGATAGGATGAGAGAGATAGGCTCAAGATCGACCCAGAAGCTTATTTTTTTTTTTTTCACAAGTCGTCGTCGTCGTCGATCGCGATCTCGTCAGGATTAGCTGGTGCAGGAGCAGATTGTGAGCCGTCCGCATCCTCTCCATGGGTAACTTGTACAGAGTGAGCTTTTGATTTGACAAAGGTCATCTCTCCAGGACCGCCCGAAGTCATACGATCCAGTTTCTGCATCGCATCACCACCCGATTGAGAGGCCGAAGCCTTGGCTTTCTCTTGACTCTGAAGCATTTGGGCTGTAATGTAGCTGACATCCGTGTTGAACTTGACTTGAACACTGCGCTTGATACGCAGCATTTCCTTGAATGTGTCCTCGTTTCCATGTTGGACCTCAAAGTCATGCCATGCCTGCCAGTAGTCTTGTGCAATCTATTCCAAAAAAAGAGAAACAACACGATATCCGTCATGCGTGAGTGAATCCGACCGTGATAAAGAAGAAAAAAAAACACACACACACACACACACAACCTCCAGCATCTTCTCAAAAGAACAGGCCAACATTTTTTTTGCTCTTTGACCATACCCGTGGGTCGCAGAACTGACTTCCGTGTGCAAAGATGCCTCTTGCACGATCGATTTCACCCAACTTGCGCTCCATCTCAGCGTATCGCATACACATGACACGGGCATCCTTGTCAGGCAAGACCTCAATTGCACGCTCATAGATCTCGCGTGTCGAAGTAACGCCAAACATGGTTGCTGCTTTCGCAATGTAGAAGTTGTACATCTCGGCGCGATCCTCTGGTGCAACAGCCTTTGTAGACCTGTCATAGATACTCATTGCATGACGCGCGAGACCATGGGTCTCTTCCAAATTGCCATACATGAGGTACAGAGGCTTGGCATACTTGGCCGGCACCTTCTCCACCGCTTGCTCAAATAGATCTCTGGCTCGCTCGAGCTTGGTTCCACCCTACGAGTTACGACGTGTAATGTTTGGTAAAAGGATTAGCGTTGGGTACATTTTTTTTTTTTTTTCTTTCTTCAATTCCTATACCCATTGTGCCGCATCACATCATCTCCATAAAGGTACAGGCGCGGGAACTTACGTAGCGATTAATAAACTTGAGTAGATAGGTGTTCCACAGCTCGAATGCGATGGGGTATCCGAAAAGGTCAATGCCACGCTCATAGACCTTATAGCTTTCCTCAAAGAACTTGTTCTCCTCCAAAAAGTTGGCGTAGTTGACAATGATTTGAGGGTTTGCAATCTTGAGCTCAAGGATTTTGTCATATACACCCTTTGTGGATTCGACTGTGCCGATGGACTCTTCCATATCCACGTAAAACGACCAAAGTCGTAATGACTTGTAGACACGGATTTGAACAGGTAGTGTCTAATGGGAACAAGGACAATTGAGAGGAGTAATAAAAAGACGTTAGCATCTTGCCTTGGAATGCTTTCTCGACCAATGCGGCGAGATCTATTATCCACACCAGGTCATTACCTCGTCGTGATAAGCAATGTTCTTTTGCTTGGATGGTATCGTGGCACGTCCCATCACCTGCAATGCTGCATCATAATTCCTGAATTGCAGAGAATAATGGGGCTGGGTTAGCCACGACGGATTAGAATTCAACCTCATGCCATGGTCACCAACATTAGGATCCACTTACTCGTTCCTTAGTTCCATCTCGGCATATTCACACCAGATATCAGCCAAATCGTTGACAGTCTTATAGTTCACCTTGGTCGCCTTCTCAAAGATCGTCCTAGCCGAAGCGATATCATTGCCATCCTCGTAAAATTTGGCAAAGTTAATCCATAGGCTGGTGAATTTCCCGTCGGCCTTCTTAGGGTGAATGGTGGTGACAGCCTTGGTATACGTTTCCACGACTTTGGGTGCATTGTCGCCCCACAACTCGACACGCTTTTGCCATTCGTGGATACTGTTGGGATTCTGTCGCAAAAGAACCTCATTGACCAAAAAGGGCCGCCGTTCCATAAGACGCTCCAATCTCATCAAGCGCATGTCGAGCTCTAGTTGATCCACCTGCTCACCCTCTGCTTCTGCTACCTCAGCAGCCTCCATCTTTGCACTGATGACGGATTCCTCAAATTCTGCATAGGTATCGAACACTTGTTTGAAATCGCGGACTGTCATGACAGATGTGATCGCCTCCTCGTAGACATCCCTGGCTTTTTCAAAATGGTTCAGCAAGATCCAGTACTTGGCAAGGTCATTCCAGAGGCGTCCAGTTTGATCCGTGAATCGCTTGATCCCACTGCGAATGATATTTTCAATAGGAAGCGATTTAATGTCCTTGGGATGGCTGCAGATGATATCACAGAGTTGGCGCCATAGTTGATAGTGGGACTTTCCGTGCCTGGACTGGAAGTTTTCATTGTTGATAATCTTGCAAAGCCGTGTCGCCGCCTCATCATAACGCTCCATGGAAACCAAAAGGTCAACATAGTCCTCACCGTGATTGGGCTCTAGCTGTAGATCAAACCAAGTGTGAGTGGTTGGATCCTAACGCATAGAACTCCTCTTTAGTGTTGGAGCGTCAAAGAATGTTGCTTTACCTTCAGATATCTCTTGTACACCTTTAACGCTGTCTCTCCACCAATCTGTTTTGCCCAGTCCAGATACAGCCCCCAGATTCGGATATGTTGAGTGATTGGGAGTGCCCTCAATGCTTTATCAAATGTCCTCCTCGTCTTTGTGATCCTGGGTGTGGCCATAAGATGTTCCAAGTAGTCGATCCAAATCCTCGGCATCTGCATTAAGACGAGTTTGAATGAACGCGTCAGTCGACTCAAGTGATGGTCTTAGCCATTATACCACCAAGCTCCATGCTATCCCAACATACCTTGTGGAGCAACACTAAAGCCCGTTCGTAGCAGTCATCAACGCTCTCCCACTCGTCCTGTGCCTTCACATAAGGCAAGTTGCGTTTTGCAAGATGCTGCCTCCTCTGATCCAGATATGCCTTCCAAAGCTTATAAGATCCTGGTAGCTCCTTGACAGCCCTTTCATATACAACAAACTGCTGTGCGATGGAGGAGCTAGAGTGGTGACCCAAGTACCGCTGCCAATGGCGAAGAGAGTACGGGTTCCTCAAAAGATCTTCTTCGAATGCCACGTCCTTGTCAGTCTAGAATCAAAAAAGTGAACAAGCTTTAGTTAGCAGCGCTCTTTGGTGACCACATTATCCAGACTGTTCACGAAGCCGCATGGATTGCATTTCATACAATGTTAATGGAGTCCTCAAGAACGACGTCCATGGCCACAGGAGCTATCGGGTTGGCAGCAGGCTTGTTGCGCTTGGTGGCGCTCCTTTTTTCAGCTGGCATCGTCGGAGGGACCTTGATGGTGTCAGCGTGCGATCTCCTGAGGCGAAATCGGGTGATGGACAGTTGCGCGTGCGCTCAAGACTGGCTTGACGAGCAAGGGTGCGTGGCAAAGTATGTGGAGAGGAAAGAGCTTTGAGTGATCCCCGTTGAAAGATCTCTCTCTCGTAGCCTCGACGCGCAAGCCACAGATCAACCACGGCCGGCAATGCTCGATACATGGGTGATTGATGTCTTTGTGCTTTTGGACCCCGAAGCAACCCATGAATCCTAGATGATGATCGCCGAGTATTTGTCGGCGTGGATCGTACTTCTGGATAGCGTGGCGTTCTCTAACGGGAACCGTTTCCGTCTGCTCGTGCAACTTCAAGAGAGACTTGATGGACTTAAGGGTGAGACCTCAATGGAGCTCCTTTGTCATGGCAACACCCTCCTTTCGAAAGCAGACTCATCTCCGGCACCACTAGGGCTGCAATAACAACCGGGACCAGCTTGAGACGTCTTAGGAGCAAGCCAGGATGCCGTACAACATTTGGTACCAAGGCGCTGAATGAGAACGTCTGCGATGCACAGGGTGTTGCCTGGAACACAGCATACTCACGAGGAACCTTTGTACCCCTTCCATCATCGATGACAGCATGGTATCGGATTTCTTTTATCCAAACGCAGGAGGAGTTGAATCCCATCTCTACCATCTCTCTCAGCGCCTAATTCAGCGAGGCCACAAGGTCATCATCATCACGCATGCATACGGAGGTCGGACAGGAGTCCGCTGCCTTACCAATGGCCTCAAAGTCTACCACGTTCCAATGATGGTCGTGTTCCAGGCGGCCTCTCCTCCTACCCTCTATGGATTCTTCCCCATCTTCCGATCGATCGTCTTGCGGGAACGAATATCAATCGTGCATGGCCATCAAGCGTTCTCGTCCATGTGCCACGAGGCCATTATCCATGCAAGAACCATGGGACTTAAGACGTGTTTCACAGATCACTCGCTCTTTGGATTTTCAGACCCTAGTAGTATCGTTATGAACAAGTTCCTCAAGTTCACGCTGTCAGACATTGACCACGTTGTTTGCGTGTCACATACAAGGTAGAGGACATCCAGGATAGCAGATCACGATCGTATTCTGTTCTGGAACTGATATTTCATCTCACTACTAACACTTGCCCTAATCACTCACAGTAAAGAGAATACAGTGCTCAGGGCAGCCCTCACACCTCAAAATGTCTCCGTGATCCCGAATGCTGTGATTGCATCAAGATTCTTACCAGATCCAACCATGCAGGATCCGAACGTCAGTACGTGATCCAACAAGTCGAAGAAGGTATGATGGAATGGATGGAATTTGATGGGAGGGGGAAATTGACTCGGCCAAATTTCCTTGTGTTTTCGTAGCCACTATCGTAGTTGTCTCTCGGCAAACATACCGCAAGGGCATGGATTTGTTGGTTGCAGTGGTGCCAAGGATATGCCGAAAACATCCCAAAGTTCGGTTTGTCATCGGAGGCGATGGGCCAAAGAGAATAGACCTGGAACAGATGCGCGAGAAACACCTGTTGCATGACAGAGTCGAGTTCTTGGGGTCTATTAAAGCACACCAAGTGCGAAATGTATGTATGCATTCATGTAGCGGGAAAGGAAAGATGTATGCAGTTTGCCCTTGAACTGCGTAAATATACGTAAATATACATTACAGCCGTCCACTAACCACGAAAAAACCTTGGACCTCTTGCTCGATCTCTTTCTCGTTTTTTTTTGGAAATAGACACTTGTGCGCGGTCAGATCTTTCTGAACACCAGCCTGACGGAAGCCTTTTGTATTGGGATAGTGGAGGCAGCGTGTGCCGGTCTACTGGTTGTAAGCACCAAAGTTGGCGGCGTCCCTGAAGTTCTTCCACGGCACATGATTCACTTTGCTAAACCAGAAGAGGATGGTACGTCTACCTTTGTGCCAGGAGTGTGGAGAGGTAAAACTTTGTGTTCCACGCCTAACCTTCCGCATTGTTCACTTCAATACCTCGACCATGTCAACAGACCTAGTTGCAGCCCTCGATCGAGCAATTGAGATGATTCAACGGAAGGAAGTTCAGCCAGCAAAGTTCAACGATGAACTCAAGGAGATGTATAGCTGGGTTAACGTTGCAGAGAGGACGGAGAAGGTTTACGATGCCATCTCACAAACCAGGCACCCGCCGCTTATCGAGAGACTACGGAGGTAATGCTGAGGTGTTTTGACAGAAAGGATAAGGAAAAAAAAAAAAAAAAAAAAAAAAAAAAAAGTGTTGGAGTAACCCGCGCGGGAATTAACTAGCTTGCATCTCTTTCAATATCGTGAAGTTACTATGGGTGTGGAGTTTTTGTAGGCAAACTCTTTTGCATCATGATTGCTCTGGATTACTTGTTCTGGGTCTACCTGGAATGGATTCTCCCAAGGGACGAGATCGAACCAGCGCCAAAATTTCCTTACAAAAAGTTTAAGAAGGTACAGTGTATTCTTTGTCATCCATCATCGCCTTTTTTTTTCTCTTTAGTGAGATAGAGTTCTGGTCCATCTGACATACTTTCTTGTTGGTGATGTTGAAGATGTGCCAGCGGGCAGACAAAGAAGATGAATTGGAGCCCAGTGTGGAGTCGAGGTAGCAAGGGTGCTCACGTCGTGGTGAATGATCAAAAAACCTGAATTACATACACTCTTCGACATGACGACACCACTTTCTCGGTACAGAGCCTTCTCGAACAAAAAACCACATTGTTGGCGTTGCTCTTTATTATTGAACTCGCGTAATGTACAGTGGATACAGCTGCAGTTTGGTGGGTCTCTCTGGTTCCTTTTAGTACGAAGCCATCTAACTCGTTTTCTCGCCCCGCTCAGGATGATGTGGATATGATAAAGCTGGGTAATGAAGCCGATGGTTACAAAGATATCGGTACATCACGCCATGTCAGGCTGAGGCAAAAAGATAGAATATCCGTGGAAGAGTCTCAGAGAAAGAGGGATGAGAACAGTCTCCGCTGACACTACGCTGTGTTGTATTGCGATGACACTGCTGAATTGGCGGTTATTGTTGTTGTTGTTGCTGTTGATGTTGGCTGTGCTGTTGAGAGAGAGAGAGAGAGAGAGGGAGAGAGAAGGAAAAGAAAGGAATATCGAGGCAGAACAGCACTGGAGCTTGCTTCACAGAATTGTGCATCGCTTCTTGCGTCCGGCTCCATCCTTACGAAGGGGATCCTGCTTGTTAATCAATCGGACCAGCTCGTAAAAGACTTCGTCAACGTTTATCCTCGTGCGAGCCGAAGTCTCGTAGAACGGCACCGATCCCCATCTGGCAGACAGTGTATCGGCTCGTTCACGAGATACTGTTCGATCCGCATCCAGGTCGCACTTGTTCCCAACTAACACAATCGGCACCTATGTCGTATGTGGAGGGGAAGAGGAGGGGTGAGCAAACGATGCCATTTACCCGCCCAGACTTTCTTTTTTCATCTCCTTGTCTACCACCCTCCCAAAAAAACCCGCCATGTGGTCCAAGATCTTCGTAAAGTTTTTTGATGCAGACCACACTCTCTTTTTTTCGCAAGCACGCATGCTTCGGAGACACACATCTGCACTATTGCATAATGAAACAACTCTGCTTTCCATCACCAAAAGGTCCCCTGCATCGATGTTGCCCATCTGAAAACCAATGCTCCAAAAGAATTGCAACGACTTACCGTGTCGCAGTCTTTGACCCGTTGAATCTGCTTGTGGAGTTCCAACAGTTCGTCAAACGTCTGAGCAGCGATGATAGAGAACACGAGGATGAATCCCTGTCCGTTCTTCATGTACAAGTCCCGCATGGCTGTAAATTGCTCTGTCCCAGCTGTATCGAGAATTTCGAGCATGCACTGTTGTCCATCCACCTCGACCTGCTTTCTGTAGGAATCTTCGATGGTCGGGTCATATCGATCCACGAAAACGGACTGTACAAACTGAACCGTCTAGATGACCAGAAAGTGGATATGTGTGTTAGGATGATGCTGTCGAGTGAAAAGGGCGAAGCTGGTGATCTGTATTCGATGCGTGGCAAGACATGCTATGTGGTCCGTCCGTGGTGAGAGCACCATGCGAGAACTGACGAGGCAACATCTTTTTGGCATATCCCAGATGGTGCTCTCAGGTTTTTTTTTCCCTCTTTTTCACACTACCCCTTGATCTCACTCGCTTGCCATGTCGACCCCCACTCCATCCCCCCC
>Ga0247824_10001756_pt1 | contig 11979 bp, 9 predicted proteins | sample 13C_PalmiticAcid_FD_194412 | JGI IMG/M metagenome (GOLD analysis project Ga0247824, IMG submission 194412) | Soil microbial communities from agricultural site in Penn Yan, New York, United States - 13C_PalmiticAcid_Day48 | ecosystem: Environmental > Terrestrial > Soil > Agricultural land...
GTGGCGGTGGGGGAGGAGGAGTGGAGGGCGCGGCAGACGAGGGTGGCGGCGCGGGCGGCTTCGATCTTGATGGGGTCTTCGTCGGCGGAGGCGGCGGTGGAGGTGAGGAGGGCGAGGTTGCTTGCGGGAGTCTGGGGCTGGTCGGTGCCGCCGTCTGGAAGAGGGGTGCAGAGCAGGCGGACGTTGGTGGGGCAGTTGACGAGGAGGAGACGGGTCAGGGAGACGGCGGCGAACTGGAGTTGGGGTTGCGTGCGGGTTGACGTCCAGAGGCGCGGGAGAAGCGGGTTGGTTGGGTCGAGCAGGGCGGCGCCTAGGTGGGGTTTGTTGACCTCCGGGATGGCGAGGTTCTTGAGGAAGCTGAGCGCTGCGTGTATGAGTTGGAGGGGAGTCGCGGGTGGTCCAGGGGCGGCAGGTTGCGCGGTGGTCGGAGGAGCCGCCTGGGAAAGAATGTTGAGGAGGGGGCCTTGAGATTGTTCAAGAAGCGCGGTGCTGGACTCGTCGGAGCGGCTGAGGTTGCCTAGAGTGAGACATGCTGCTGTCTGCAGATGGAAGAGGGGTGGCGACGATGCCAGCCACTCAATGAGGGTCTGGACGACTTTGCTGTCGAGAGGGCAAGAAGTTGGGAAGCCTGGAAGAGCGGAAATGTCGGCAAAGACAGTGAGGAAGGCGTCTCCAACCTGCTTGAGCTGGCGGGCGGTGTCAGGATCAGCGTCTGAGGTGTCGAAGCGGGTATACAGTTGATGGAAGGCTCGTTGCAGGAGTTCGATGCCGCCGCCCTCCAGAAGCACTGGCTGGAGATCTTGGAAGGTCAAATAGGCCAGTGCTGGCGTGCAGATCTCGATGAATGTGTCCAGGTCCGCATCGTAGCTGTCACCGGTTGCGAGACCGAGAAGGAGAACAGGGGTGTTTGGGTTGGCAACCTTGGGCTCAGTATCTGGAGTCCCCTCATCAGCCTTGCACATTTGGGGGCGAGTGGCCGTCCCTACCCTGGTTGCATAGCAATTCGAAGATGGTCATGATGTGACTCAGAGACGGCTGGCAGGACGACAGCCGGTTGCTAGAGATAATATCGACAAGCACCTTGCTGAGACCAGCCTCGGAAGCCTGTAGCTGGGCGGGCTCTGTCATCTGGTTAGCCCGGACATGCAAAGGAAAATGGAATTTGAGTCTTACGGCAGTCAACACAAACGTTCAGTGCCGCAGCTATGGCAAAGGGGAGAAGCGCACCCGCCTCCGGGTTCTTCATGATGTCCATGACGAACTTGGGCAGAGCACAGGACTCGACCACCCGAGCCCGGTTTTCGTCTTCGTTTTGTTAGCGATGAGACTTCAACCCCCTAACTAAAGACATGTGGCGTACCGCAGTCGGCACAAGCATTACCAACCAAACGGAGTGCTTGCTTGTTCAGAGCGTGCTCTGGTTCTTCCTTCACAGGCACAACAGACAAGACATGCTCCAGGAGACCGGACTCTCCCAGGGGCAACCTCCAAGATGCTGGACATGAGAGTGTTATTCAACTTTCTGGGACGACAGCAGGCCATTGGGTCAAACTCACAATCCCTTGCTCCATCGGCAAGCTTCTCGACGAGAGCAGCCAAACTGGCATTACCTTCTGCTCGAATTCCGGCAAGGAGTTGCTGTAGTTGAGCGGTACGCGCACTCGTGTCGCCTCGGCTGCCTACAAGCGCGGCAACGGTGTCTGGCGTCCACGCCATGGATTCTGAAGGGAAATAGTTGTCTGTCATTCATCAGGGGTCAATGATGCATGGTCACCCCGCTGCTTGGTCTGGGGGTTTTCCGGCTGTGTTCTTACAAGTGGATTCGTCGGGTCTCTGTACTTGTGTAGACTCAAAAAATGTAGCAGTTCTGCAGATCGAGACGGGAGTTGTTCTGCGTGTCCAAAGCTCGCCCACTTGACTTTTGTTGTTTGTTGAGGATGGTGAACGATCAATGGGGTCGCTGAGAGTGTGCATTAGGCACCCCACCTGTGTTTGCTACGCCCAACCCTGGACGACGCCAAACAATCCACCGTCAACCCTGACAGCGATTGAACGAGCGAGGCTTGTCGATGGCCGGAGCCCAAGCGAGGAATCGCAAATGCAAGCAAGACCGCAGCAGAAGGGTTCCAAAAGTTTTGTATACAAGGCACCAAAATTGTCTACATTATACATGATACACGGCCGCAACCAGCCCGAGGCACAGTACACACACGCTCAACAGCAGTCGACTATGCCCTCCCCTCGAGCCACTTCTTCTCGATCGGCCCGCTGTGGTTGCCCGTGCCGATGACGGGCAGATCGCGCTTCTCGAGCTCCTTGACGATGATCTTCCAGCGACCCACCATCTTCTCCTTGTCGATCGGCGTGACTCTCCTGGGGAAGACGCGGACGTTGGAGAGACCCTCGAAAACGCCCTGGGTCTCGACCAGCTCAGCGAGCTTCTTCGGCTTGGGTGGCTCGACCAGCTGCTTCAGGAGGCTGTCGATGGTGAGAGCGGCGAGGAGCTTGCCGTCGGGGATTCGGTGTCCCGTGAGTTGCTGGATCCGCTTGGCAACCTGGAACGCTGGTGTTAGCAGTTTGAGCATAACAGGACAAAGTGAAAGGTGTAACTCACAAAGAACTTGACCACCGGGTCCCTCAACTCGGCCTTCTTCCACCCCTTGTTCCAGGACTCGGCCAAGCTCTTGGCCACTTCGGGTGTGAGTTCCTCTATCGCTTGCACCTCTGCCTCCTTCGCCTCGACCACCTCTCCCTCCCCTGCCTCCTGCCCGTCCTGCTGCGTCCTGGCGTCCTTGATCGCCGACTTCAGCACACCATACACCTTCGACCAATCCCCATTGTTCTGCAGCGTGGCCTCCCCGTTCTTGCCAACCACCACCTCGGCCTGCACAATCTTGTCCAGCCTGTGCAGCGCATCCGAGTGCGCGAACATGCGGTCGATGTACTTCCTCTTGCCCGCGCCCGCAAACTTGGCCACGACCATGGCCTCCACGATGGCCCGCTTGGTCAACACCTCGAGAACCGCGGGATCCGTCACCCGCTCGGCGGGGCCGAAGCGGCTCGTGGCCGAGTGCACGAAGCTGGACACGCCGCCCTCGATGCCCCAGTGCGTCGGCTCATCCCACCAGCCGGCCAGACCGCCGACCTCTTCGAGGCCGTCGGCCGTCTCGGCGGGCTTGTAGGACGGGTCCGACACCTCGGCGGTGAGCGGGGCGGTGGTCGCGCCGTGCGGGTAGACTAGTTGCGTGGAGATCTCGGGCTCGTGGAACTCGGCGGCGTCGTCTTCGCTTTGAGTTTGGGTCCGGGGTTGGGTTTGGGCGGCTGCGCGGAGAGGCGTCGTGGAGAGGTAGCGCCGGGTTTGGCTGGTGTTGCAGGCGCGCGTGCTCAATCTGGGGGACGGGGCGAGTGTTGAGGGCGCGGCGACGGCGGGCGCACGGAGAGCACTGGCGGGTACTGGCGACGGGGCAAAGCCCGCCGGCGCGGGGGTACGTAACCTCGGTATGCGGCGCATGATTGTGTGTGGATTGGACAAGTCAATGGGCGGTCCGTTGAAGTTGTCGGTCAGTTGAATGTCTCGTGCCGCGACCTCGAGCACCCTCAGCAAGTGAGCTCCAGCCAAAATTTCCATCGGCGACGGGGAACCTGAGAAAAGCGGGTCCTAGCAGGGGTCGGGTCGCACCGGCACCAGCCACAGTCTTCGGCTCAGACAATGTGGCTTGCTCAGCTCCCGAGGACCCAAGCTCTCGTCAAAAACTTTGGCTTGGCATTGGATCATCAGAGGTTGACGACCGAGCTTCTTTTTGGAGAGCATCAAGCTCGGAACCAGCTTCCATTGCAACCCCCCTTTCCGGCCGTCTCAACCTCCGGAAACACCAGGGCTCTACCCTGCCGGTTCCGGCGAGATAACGCAGACAGCACCCGAAAATGAAGCCGACAATGCGGTTCTCGGCTGCCCCGCGCAGCGTCTCGGACGCAACGCGCTTCACGGCCAACTCGCTCCATGCTACCTCCAAGACCGCCACGCCACCACCCCGTTTCACCTCTCCCAAGTCCGGGCCCGCACACTCGTCTACACCCGCCGGCGGTCCCGGAGGCTCCGGCAGCGGCGCCAATGCCGGGTCATCGCCACTCCTTGAAACCCCAGAGCAAAAGGTCGCCCGGCTACGGGCAGCACACCGGAGGGCAAAGGAGGCGCAGGTGTCGAAGTTCGACAAGGTCGTGGGCGCAGGCAGGCGGGTATTTGACTCGGCACACAAGATCACAGTCGCGGGGCTGTTCGGCTTCACCGGTACGTCGATAGCTTCTCACTCCGCACATGGCGTGATGTCTCTCTCCCCTCAACTAACTCCCCTCTCCCAGTCATCGCGGGCCTCGTAACGGCCTACACGGCCGTCGACATGATCATGTACAACAAGAAGCGCAGCGCCGAGTGGGTCGAGGCGCAAAAGAAGCTCGAGGCCGACAGTCTCGAGGCCGCCCGCATCGCCTACATGACGGGCAAGGCGACCGACGAGCAGATCGACCTGGTCGAGGAGCAGCTCGAACGCGAGCGCGTCGAGGGCCGCAAGACGTCCTTCTTCTCCAACGTCAGCGTGCTCGGCGCCCCCGAACCGGCCTCCCCGCCCTCATCACAACCCACCCCCATATCATCATCAGCACCACAACAACAACCACCCCAAACCCAAAACGTAACCGAAACCGTCTCCTGGCCCGCCCCTGCGGCACCCTCCTCCCCATCCTCCTCCCAAGAAGAAGCGAAAACCGGCCTCTGGTCCTGGCTCACCTCCAACCTCAAGCGCGAAGAGGAGGGCGAGGCGCCCATGTCGACCCAGCGCCGCCTCGGCTGGGAGTCGCTGAGCGAGGAGGACGACGGCACCGGTGTGCGCGATAGCGACCTGGTGCGCGCCGTCGAGGAGAAGCAGGCGTACCTGCGCGCGCGGGCGCACGCCGCGCTCGAGCGCGAGAAGGCGAACCAGCGCGAGGGGGGCCCGCTCGACCGCGTCGGGGTGCAGGCCGGCGCGGAGGGGGTCAAGCCTGTTGTTGCCGGGGAGGAGAAGAAGGTGGTGGAGGAGGGGACCGAAAAGGGGAAGAAGAAGGGGTGGTTGTGGTGAGTTTTGTTCAACAAACCTGAATGTGGGTTCGTGAAAATATTTGGGAGGGGTGGCGGCGAGGGGGTGCCGTGTGTAAGTTGTCTATCTGTCGGACGGACGGTGCAAAGAGCCTGTCTCTTGTTCTGTGACGGAGATGGTTCAGATGGATGGAGGAGCGGTGCTTGGAGGGCCGTGGTACTTATCCATGTGAAGGGCGACCACTCCCCCCTGCCATGGTGTGACAGAAGAGGGCGAGGCGACTGTATCATAGTGTAGAGGGTATGGGCGTGCATTAACTCGGCGCGGACATCTGTGCATGTACATACATAGGTAAACTCTGAATCTTTCCAGCTGCGTTGACATCCGACGGGGTCAGCCTCGGGCAAGGGTTGTATAAAAGCGCACGGGAACTTTAAGAAATCAGTATTTGAGTATACAGCATTTGTTGCATTCAGCTATGACGGAGTATCCCTATTCGCTTCCTCCCAGTGACTCCATTACCCGACGATGCCCCGTGGTCATGATGATGAAAAAGCCTGTCCGCAGCTCCCCTGTACGCCGGTCCCAAATACACCCCAAGCAGCCAGTTTCCGCTGTCGTTAAACCCTCCCCACGCTAAAACGAGTGACTCCGGGGGGGCCCATTCCCCGAGTGGGCTTAAAATGTCATGCCTGGTAATCGTAACCTTTCCCCCGCGTTATCCAGAACTCCTGGCTTCTCGATCCTCCGCGCCGCCGGCTCAAGCATGCTCACAGGCTGGCCATCGCTGTCCTTCTAGGAGATGATAATGTGGTTGAAGTGACCGGGCATCTTCATCCGGCACTTCTCGCAGTCGGCTCGGTACCCTATACTGAACGACCGCGTCATGCCTGGCTGAAGTCCCGTCCACGAGTTCAGGGTGTGCTTGGACCTCGTGTGCCCCTTCTTCGGCGACGGCGTGCCCAGCGTCTCGATGTCCATCGCGTTGCCGGGCTGGTTCTCCGACGCCGGGGTGCCTTCTCGGATTGACCGCCCCTCCATCGCTGAGCTGGCGCGGGGCGGGAGTCCGGCTACCAGGGGGTGTTCGTGCGTGACGTGGCTGAGGTGGCCGCTGGGAAGGGTCGACAGGTCGAGCGCCATCCTCCCGCTCCCTTGGCTGTCCTCCGCGCCGCACTCGCTAATCGGCGACGGGAGCCGCCGGTTTTGAACCACGCTCCAGTCTGCCATGACCGGTGTCGCTGCTGTCGCGTTCAGATGCAGAGTAGACAAATCCACTACTCCATTGCTGCTGAAGACTGCGGCATTGGGTTCCTCTGGTGTCGTCGCAAGCGCATCGCCGTGCATGGTGTTTCCGCCGTTCCAGTTGTTGCCCCGAACTTGGGCTGCGAAGCTGCAGTGGATCGGGGTCGGGATGCGGCCGGTTACGCTGGGCACCACCTCGTCGGCTTGAAACGAACCCTGGACTCCCGGCTGGTTGTGCGTTGTAAATGATTCCGACGTATCCATCATGTCCATATCGTGGTCAAAGGGCCCTGCCGCCATGCCAGACGACGACACCAACTCGGGTTCGTCTGCCCACATGTGCTCTTGGATCGGCTCCTGTTGTGTAGCGGCCTGGGGTTGGTGGGCCGCAGTAAACGTCGGGTTCGACAGGGCAAAGTTTGGTCGGTCGGCCCATCGCTTCGAGTTTGGCGATGTCCTGAGCGGGAGGGATTGGAGGCGTTTCTACACTGCATGTTAGGCCCATCGTCTTGTCCCCAATGCGCGCCCTTCAATTCAGATACCGCGGCTGACCGTTCCAAGAACAAACTTACACTTCTGTGTTCGGTGAACCCTACCGGCCCTCCTCCTTGCGAGACATCCTCGTCCTCTCTCACTCGCTTGCGATGATGATCGGGTAACATGCTGCTGACGGCGATCTCGGTGGACGCCCAGCCGTAGAGCGTCCGAGAGAACCGCAACCAGGTATCGTGCAGTGTGTGCTCTCACAACTCGTCCGAAATGATGGAGAGCTACGCCAGGAGGATGAGCATGGGTAGCGGAATCGGAGCGGCGGGGAAACCGGATCTAATGGTAACCAGACAAGGACGGGAGCTCTTGATCCTGCGATAAAGCCCAACGAGCGATGGATTAAAGAGAGAAAGCCACAGACGGCGTGTAAGATGTTGACGGCTGATTGGACTCTTGTTCGCAGGCCAGAGCACGAGTTGATTCAATTGTGAGGTTGAAGGTGAATCCCGTCCAGATCGAGGGGTGCTGGGGTGGAAGGCAGCAAGAGTGGGGCTGTAGCAGGCTGGAAAGTCCGGGGCTGGCCTGTCTGCCGACGCCGCTGCTTTGCCAGGCTCTTTCCAGACACAAAAGTTGGTCCGTGCTGCTCTGCCTGAACTGAAGGCCCAGGAACAAACCGAACAATGTGCCCCTGGGCGATGAGAAGCAGGTAATTGACTGCGGCGCTGTCAGAGACAGAAATCTGATTCCAATGCCTCTGTCTGGGCCGTGAAATCTTGGGACGAAGGGGTTCCCGCAACGGGCGAGTCGTGTCTGGGCCCTCCAAGCAGGGCCCTCAGCGATTGGCAGCAGACACACACGACGTCAGATGCAGCAAGGGTCCAACTGCGGGGACGCCCAGACGACTCGATGTCAATGAACAAAATCCAGTCCAGAATACTCTCTCTGTGCAACTAGCCGAAGATCAATCCCAGCATTGAGCTGCCGACAGAAGACCTTGAAGTCAGCTAACAAAGCAAACAGATGGTTGCCATTGACGGTAGTTTACAGAGTAGAGAGTGTTTGCTCCAGTGTCATGCAAGATGCTCAGGGGGCCTGCGGCTGTCCGGGTGGGCTCGGTGGGTCGCCCAAGCACAGGCCAATGCGCCCAGCTGGGCACATTGTTCTGGAGCAAGTCGCCCCCGAAGTCGCCGGGCACATTCAGTTTCAGAATTGCTTCAAGACGCGTCCTCGCCGACCAAGAGCTTTGACTCTGTGCCCCATAAGCGCTGTAATGTCAAAGTCAGCCACCATCTGGTCGTTGTAAGGCCAACCCTCGGCCTGCCGAGGTCTGCGAATGGTTTGGGGCTTCGAACCGCTGCTCACAACCCAAAACCAATTCCTTGCCCAGGGACAGAGGTGGGAAGGACAGAGTTTCGTGAATGGACTTAGGACCGGCCTTCTCAAACGATAACTTCGAGACTCGGTGGGGTACCTATGCTGGCTCGCTGGCTCGGCTGGGTGGACGATTTTGGATGATAATGTAGTGTCTTGAACGTTGCCTCCTCATGGCCAAAAAAAGCTGTACACCAGATCAACACAATCTTGACGTTGGATACCCATTCCTTACCCAACACAAGCCCATAGTCTCGATGAAACAAAGCGAGTTGTATCTCCAGGTCGTTTTCCTGCTCTTTTTCTCTTTCTCTTTTTCGTCCTAATCGATGGTTTTGGTGTACGGCTTTTTTTGGCGAGAGGGAGTTTGCCGGCCGCGACACAGCGTCGAGTGCCTCGCCGGGGCTTTGCGACTGCATGACGAAGCCTCTTGCAGCCGGGCGGACGGGCGGAGAACATCGAACCACACCTGAGCTGACTCGTGCATCGTGAAGGCAGCTGCAATTCCCTTGGTATTGTCTGACTTGTCATGGCTCCTCTGCGTCGACAGCCGGGTTGGCATGCATCTTGGTCCGCTGTTTCGTACTCCTGCTGAACTCTCGCGAATGGCGTAAACCCGGGGTGCTATTGGAGTTCGGACCGCAGGGTTACTCGTTCCTTTTGTGGTGTCAGACAGCCGGTGCACTCGGGTCAGACCTTCAGCATCGCCGATTACTCGCATGTGTCCATCACGGAAAGGGGCCTAAAATTGGAACATTTCTGTCGGTCCGGTTCCTGTCCCGGACCCGACCTGTGGGTCGCGCGGACACGGCGACCGATCTGAGAACAAAGGCTCCGGCTCGCCGTCGAAGGCTCCGCTGACTAAATGAAGCGCTCAAGCAAGTGGTTGGTGTCACAGCGCTGTCACCGTCTCGGTCAAGCAGAATGTCAGCCGTTGTCACCCACCGTCGGCCAACCGATGCAACTGCGCTGACCGTTCGGGTTAGGCCATGCAGTGCGACGGCGTGCCAACCCGCAAAGGTGCCTGGCACAGCAGACAGCCCGAAGCAACCACAAGCGAGCTCCATGTCCAAGGTACCTCGGCAGGCAGGGAAAGGTGCAGGTTGAGTACTGTATCGTCCGGTCAACACCAACGCAGGCTCCCCGGTCCCCTTGCAGCTGGATGCTCGAATCGGAGTCGGGGGTCGGACGGCGTGGTTGCAGCCCTTCGGATGACGGGCGACTTTTCGGTTCTTGAACATCGGAGAGCCAATCAAGCAGGCACCGTTACAAAGAGCGGAAGGCGGTGAGAGCGGCAGAACCACCAAAGAACAGAAATTTGACCCCTCCCCCACCTTTTCCAATGCAACATTTTGATTGACAACCACGGTGTTGCCCGGCGCGCACTGGGCCTGGGAATCCATTTGGGCCGATTTTTGGTTGCCCAGGTATGCGCCTCCGTGCTCGGCCACATGCAGAAGTGTAAAAGCACGCCGAGTGGTTGATCAACCCAACAGCTCCATCAGGCATTTTCCAAGTTCCTTCCCTTCTCCCAAGCTCAAGAGTGTGCCTGCCGCTTTGTCTCCCGCCCCTGCTGGCCGTTTCTCCTTTTCGGTACCGCCCCTACGCCCGGACCGACCTCCCCCGTGAACTGACTGGGGCTCTCTGAGTCACTTAAACACAACCTTCTCCCACTGCTCTCCTCCAACCCTCCATCCTTCAAATCTCCCCCAACCACCTAACGACCTAGTATCTGCGCCCTCGAGCTGCACCAAGTCCTCTGTCCTACATAGTACATCCCCAAATCAACTTCCTCCGGCCTCCCGAGCTGGCTGCAGTCTCTGCGCTACGACGAGACCTTTTCGCAAACCTCCATCTCTCCTCGCGAACCTTGCCTAGAGCCTTGACACCGCGACCTCCTGCGCATTCCCCCTTTCCATCCCAACCTCTCTTCCATCCGATACCCTCGAGAAAATTCTTCACAATGCCCGGAGTCGATATGGCGCCCCTTCAGGCCGACGACATGCGAGGTAACATCCTACCACCATTCTCCCCAGCCACCGTCCTTGGCCTCCAGTTCCAGATTTCTTGCCCGCTTTTGCCTCTCGTTTTCAACCAGCGTTGCATTTCTTCTCTAGATCATGGCCATGGCTGACGTTCTCTCCTTCAAAGTGCTGGGCCAGGACCCCCTCATTCCGCCTGCGCTGCTCATCTCGGAAATCCCCATGCCCGACGAGGCTCTCCAGACGGTTGTCAAGGGCCGGAGGGACGCCGTAGGCGTCATCATGGGCCGGAACGACCGCCTGCTCGTCATTGTCGGCCCCTGCTCCATCCACGACCCGGCCACGGCCATTGAGTACGCGACCAGGCTGAAGGCCCTCTCGGAGAAGCTCTCAGAAGACCTCGTTATTGTCATGCGCGCCTACCTCGAGAAGCCCCGTACGACAGTGGGTTGGAAGGGTCTGATCAACGACCCTGATATCGACGAGAGCTTCAAGATCAACAAGGGTCTCCGTGTGTCGCGGCAGCTCTTTCGTGACCTCACTTCGGCCGGCCTGCCGATTGCGACCGAGATGCTCGACACCATTTCGCCCCAGTTCCTCGCCGACTTCATTTCTGTCGGTGCCATTGGTGCCCGGACCACCGAGAGCCAGCTTCACCGTGAGCTGGCCTCCGGCCTCTCTTTCCCCGTCGGCTTCAAGAATGGAACGGACGGCAACCTCGGCGTCGCCATTGACGCGATTGGCTCGGCGGCCGCGTCGCATCACTTCATGGGTGTCACCAAGCAGGGCCTCGCCGCCATTACCCGGACCAAGGGTAACGAGCACGGCTTCGTCATCCTGAGGGGTGGCACCAAGGGCCCCAACTACGACAAGGCCAACATCCAGACCGCCAAGGACACCCTGACCAAGAAGGGCCAGAAGATGGCGATCATGGTCGACTGCTCTCACGGTGAGTCGCGGTGAATCCCGACGACACTGGCGCATGGCTAACTTTGACCAGGCAACTCGAACAAGGACCACAGGAATCAGCCCAAGGTCGCCAAGGTTGTCGCCGACCAGCTCCGTGAAGGCGAGACGGCCATCATCGGCGTCATGATCGAGTCCAACATCAACGAGGGCAACCAGAAGGTTCCCGCCGAAGGCCCCTCGGCGCTGAAGAAGGGCGTGAGCATCACGGACGCCTGCATCAACTGGGAGTCGACTGTCGAGGTCCTCGAGGACCTTGCGGCCGCCGTCCGGGACCGCAGGAAGCTGGCTGCGGGTGCCACGAATGGCCACGCTTAGATGACAACATCGGGGGAAAAGAAAAATATTTCTTTGTCTGATGACCATACACAAAAGCTGCGCCGAGGAAAACGGTCACCAAAAGGGTCTCAAAAACCGTTGGCGGGGATTCCAGGCGAGCAAGGCAGTGCGTCGTCTGCAGCTGGGGCGGGGATAATAAAAGAGAGTGGCTAGGATGGACAAAAGCACGCTTTTTGGTATCCTTTTCATTACGCTTACGCGCAATGACTGGTGTTGCGCGCCTCCTTAGATAGAGGAATAATAACAGCCCTACCAGACACACCTGATGTTCCCTCGTGAAGTGACCCTCTCCAAAGCTGTGCACATCCATGTCACAATGGTGTCGATACCTCACATACACATGCAGAGTTTCAAACCAAATGGCAAGCTCTATTCCCATGCAATCGTCGCTCCTAACGCCAAAACAATCTAAACCCAGGCGCCTAACCCGGTCCCCTCACACCCCCACCAACACCATGCTGCTCCTCCAGCGGACTATACACCCCCCTATCCTCCGCCCCTCGCCCAAACAACCCCAAACC
>Ga0247824_10001757_pt1 | contig 11979 bp, 6 predicted proteins | sample 13C_PalmiticAcid_FD_194412 | JGI IMG/M metagenome (GOLD analysis project Ga0247824, IMG submission 194412) | Soil microbial communities from agricultural site in Penn Yan, New York, United States - 13C_PalmiticAcid_Day48 | ecosystem: Environmental > Terrestrial > Soil > Agricultural land...
GTGTATGGGATGTAGGAACAGGGGAGTGTCTGCACATCTTGATCGGGCACGGCGGCTTTGCAAATGTAGGCTCCGTTACGTATTCGCCAAGAGGAGACCAAATTGCATCTGGCTCTGGAGATGGATCGATGAAGGTGTGGGATCTAGAAGCAAAGACTTGTCTTTGGACATTGACTGGCCATACAGCGTGGATTAGCAGGATTGTGTATACACCTCTTGGCGACCTGGTGATCTCTGCGAGCAATGACAAGTCAGTTCGATTGTGGGACGTTGCATCAGGCCAATGTCGAGCAGTGATTCAAGACTTCCTGGGTGGCGCCAATGATATTGTCTGGATTGCAGGCTCTGATGTCAACCATCTGGTAGCATGTTGTGATGACGGATTAGTAGGGATGTGGGAGGTGGCTGTCGATAAGGATCACTGCGATGTATCTCTGCGCTGGATGACGACGAAGGGTGGACTTGACGTGAAGGATGCAACCTTGCAAGACGTACAAGGATTGAGTCAGCTGAACAGCCAACTCTTAAAGCAACGCGGAGCGGTGGGAGAGCCGGCTGATCGTCTACGTGAGGCAGGCAAGAAGTTTACCACCATGGCATCTGTGGTGTCAAAACTCAAGGCCCCGTCGGACAGAATACCAGAGACTGCTATGACAGCAAGTGCCTCAGCCGAGCCGTTACAACAATGGTTTGAGAATGCAAGAGACCCGCTGTGCCAGGACCTGATGGAGGTCATTGCGAAGAGTATCCAAGGATACAAATATAGACAATACCATGGTTCTTAACATGGATCCTTTGACAGGGAGCAACTTTTGATCGACATCATGCTGTGCACGAGGATTGTGCCTCGTGTAACACAACCGCACAAAAAAATTCCCCCCCTCCCTCTTTCTTTTCTTTCTCCACTTGCACAACCCCCATTCACACATCACATCGCGCCTCGTCTCTGCAACTTGCCTACCAGTGATCTTGCCAAACGCTACTTGATATTGTTATTTCCTTAAGGTGAAGAGTCGTGTAGAACTCTTGATATTCGTCAGCCCATCCTCAGCGACCACCAGCATGACCTGGGATAATACCACACACCGAAAGATACAAATGCTCATAACGAAGCTTTCACGCTCCTTCTTCGTCTGTAGGTGTCGTTTCGAAGTCCAACAATCAAAGACAGCCTAAACGGCTTCAATATCCCTTGAAGAATTCAAGTCGGTGAGTCAAAAGTCTGAGGTAAAGCACATCCATCCATCGAAGCCGGTCGTATTTGTGCCCTTGCCCCTTGTGAGCCGAAGGTTGCCCACTCCAAACTCAATTTGACGACATACCATCCAAAGACCCCCCCTCTTGCGCCCGTCATCAGAACGAGTGCTGTTTGGTGCTACATGACATCTCGAACTCATTTCTTTATTCGTTCACATCTCAATATAACCATCGAATAACAACTGCAAGCAATGGTGTTCGGGAGTATCATTTCATCACCACGAAGGAGTCTTTCGTTACAGCAAGTCCTGGATATCGCCAATACATACTTGGAGAATGCTCGGAATGCCACCGATCCAGCCATTGCACTTGTCTTTTGCCACGACACTGAAATCTCGCTATCTCAGGTGAAGAGAGCTGCCAAACACATCAGCGACAAAGCCATGCGTGAGAGAATCGCAACTGCCTATGTCACTCTTGGAGACCTGTTGAACAGCAAACACCACAAAGATGAGGCGCGGGCTTTCTACAAGAAATCGGAAAAGTGGGGGTAAGCAAGGGGCTGCTGCTTGTTGTTCCTGACGGTCGGACAGAGGCACCATTCTAACCGCATTTTGATATTACCCCTGGCATCATCCGACAGAGGCCGTGTCCTCAATGTAGGCCAACCAACACACCCCTCGATCAAGGGCGCACCCCTCCTCTCCACTGACAATCCAATCGATACACCTTTGCAGAATCAGAATCAGGCTCATCCTTTTCAGACCACCAAACAAGGAAATAGCATCGCCACACTCCCAAGGAGCATCTTCCCAAACAATGTGCGTCCATCATCCATCCTGTTCAATCCACCTGAGCCCGATTCAAGACTCAACAATACAATCCAACTCACTTGCTGTCTCGGGATCTTGCAATATGAACCAGATGACATACTCGACATTGCCGCACGCAATTGGTTACTGTCCACCAAAAACGAACAAGACGAGATCGATCGACTCAAGACTCTGGCGACAGATGTGATCCGAGCATTCAAGCGAGACGAGTTCAAGAATGCAAAGAGTGTGACAGAGGTCGTGTACTTGGCCCCTGTCCTCGAGAAGGACGACTTTCGATATCTTCTCAAAGAGTTCTATTCTGGAATCGATCAATCTGGACTACTGGATGTTCACCAACTCGAGGGACTTGCTCATCTGATCCAAGGTGCTCATCATGGCTATCTCGATACCGATGATCTCGTTCAAGTACTGAAGCTCTTGAGCACTCGACTGCGAGATACTCACAAGCAATCAATAGACCACATCTACCAACTGACAGTGGCTGTATCTCATGTCCTGGATGCCATGGCCGATGCGAATGTCAAAGGATTAAGTCGTGAGGAGCTCCATGAACCTCTCTCTTCCTACTTGGACAAGTTGAAAGAGAGCACAGATCCGTACTTGATGTACCAAGCAGCGTATGCATACCAAGCTCTACTGTGTGTTCCTGACGATGAATCACTATGGCAAACAACGCTGCGTCGCACTGGGAAGGTCATGAAAGGAGTATCAGGACTTGTGAGTGCAGCGAAAGGATTGGATCTGTATGGATTCATTGAAGGATTAGGAGACATCCAGAAAGGACTGGCTGGAGCAGGCGAAGTGGTTCAGGTTGTCAAAGACGCTTACGGTGAATCACTCAAACTCGCCAAGGGTGGCCAAGAATTCTTCAAGTGTCTTCAGGAAGGTCTCAGCTTCAGTCACAAGTGTGCATGGTATACAGCACTGAGAGGAGCAGATGCATTGATTCGAGATGGGCACCTTGCCGAGTTCAGGAAACTTGTATGTGAAGCACCATGCCGTCACGATCCCGCATTCCAATGGGGAATGTGTCAACGACTCGGGGAAGTTGCATCGAATTCAACGTGGGATGCCGAGACGCGACGAAGTGCAATTGGATTCCTTGCTGAGATGTATCAGAATGATGAAGAGTGGGGAGATCAAGCGAATGTCAAGCAATGGATCGTGAGTATTCTCATGAAGTTATCGTCCTTGCCAGGAATTGAGATGCAATGTATGTGGACAACAGCAACGATGAACACCTTGTGCTTCTGGATACGGCTCTTGTGATGTGTTGTATCGCGTTGGACTAACTCTTTCAATCATGATCCACATTAGTCGCCGAGATACAGCTCCAAGAAATGCGAAAGAATGGAGATACAATGAAGCAGGACTTCTATCGATCGTGTCGAGCGAGCGGACCTGGATCCTATCCATTAACAACTTCTCACCTCGAGATCGCGTCACCATCGCTACTAGATCGTGTTCAAGAGAGACCAGATGTCGAAGGCGCTCTGCGTCAACTGAGAAGGCAGCGATTGAAGGAGCGAGGGAATACTGTCTATATCCCTCCTCAAGCTAAAGCAAGCTTACAAGCCAGTGACGAATCTCGCTATCCGTTGATGGAGAAGGTCGACGAGTTCCTGAAAAGCGATCAGAAAGTGTTCCTCCTTTTAGGAGACTCTGGAGCCGGCAAGTCGACATTCAACAAGGAACTCGAATCTCAATTATGGACAGCGTACAAGAACAACAGTGCCATTCCACTCTATATCAACTTGCCAGCCATCGATAAGCCTGAACACGATATGATCGCCAAACAGCTTCGGAAGTCCGAGTTTACAGAACCTCAGATCAGAGAGTTGAAGATCTACAGGAAGTTCATCTTGATATGCGACGGATACGACGAAAGTCAACAGACACACAACCTGTACACAAGCAACAAACTGAACCATGTAGGCGAATGGAATGCGAAGATGGTCATCAGCTGTCGTAGCGAGTACCTTGGAGTCGATTATCGAGATCGGTTCCAACCAGGAGACCGTAACCATCGTCCGGAGCCATTACTGTTCCAAGAAGGAGTCATTACACCATTCTCAATGAGCCAGGTCCAGGACTATATCACACAATATGTATCTGTGTACCGACCACTGTGGGAGGCAGATGAATACAAGAAGGCACTCGATCTCATTCCGAGTCTGAAGGACCTTGTCAAGAATCCATTCTTGATGTCATTGTCGTTGGAAGTATTGCCGCGGCTGGTCGATCCAGGACAGGATCTTTCAGTCACCGACATCACTCGAACAGCATTGTATGACCAGTTCATCGAACACTGGCTTGAACGAGGCAAGAAGCGATTTGGAGAGAAGAACTTGAGTCCTCAAGCAAGATCAGCATTCGAGAGTCTCATCGATGAAGGATTCACACGGAACGCAATCGATTACTTGAAGAAGCTATCTGCAGCAATCTACAAAGAGCAAGAAGGTCAGCCGATTGTGACATACTCTCGATACAAGGATGAGAACTCATGGAAAGCCTCATACTTCAGCCGAGAAGAAGAGAAACAGCTTCTGCGTGAGGCGTGTCCATTGATTCGGAATGGCAATCAACATCGATTTATTCATCGATCGTTACTCGAATATGGCGTAGCCCTTGCTATATTCGATCCACATGACTGGAATGGAAAGACATCTCCGGCGCCATCGATACCTCGCCCAGTGGACTCTACCATGGAACCCAATACACATGAACCTGTGGAGGAAGCATCTGTTGTCACAGAACAGGAACCAGATGTCAATTCTCCCTTGGTATGGAGAAGCTTCATGAATGATCCATCAGTCCTACAGTTCCTGGAAGAACGAGTTCAACAAGAATCATTGTTCAAGCAGCAACTGCTCAAATACATCGAACACTCGAAGATTGATGTGAAATGGAGCACAGCAGCAGCCAATTCGATCACCATACTTGTTCGAGCAGGTGTGCAATTCAATGGCGCCGATTTGCGAGGTATTCGAGTCCCCAATGCCGATCTCAGTTATGGAATGTTCGACTCTGCACAATTGCAAAGAGCAGATTTGAGGCAAGTCGATCTCCGAGGTACCTGGTTACGGAGGGCCAACCTGAGTCAGTCCCAGATGACGGGAGTTTGGTTCGGTGAACTGCCATATCTGAAGCACGATGTAGGAGTGCAACTGTTTATGTATTCGCCAGATGGAAAGACAATTGCTGTAGGACTCTCAGACAACAAGCTTGTTGTGTACTCGACATCGAACTGGGAGGTTCTATGGACATTGGAGGGTCACAGCAACACAGTGATGAACATTGTGTATTCGCCGGACAGCAACCGAATCGTTTCAAGCGACTGGGATAACACATTACGGATATGGGATGTTGTCACAGGAACCTGCCACCACATCATCATAAATGGGCACGAAGCCTGGATCAATAGTATCGCTTTTTCACCGCACGGAGATCAGATTGTTTCCACCGGCTATGACATGAGAGTGAAGGTGTGGGATGTGGAGACTGGAGATTGCCGTCAAATCTGGATTTGTCCTACTTCCGGTTTCGCGAAAGCCGCTTATTCACCGAAAGGAGACCAGATCGCCGGTGGCAGTTGGGACACAGTACAAGTGTGGGATATTGACACAGGAGCGTGTCTTCATACCCTAAGCGGACATGAAGGCTCCATTTTGAGTGTGGCGTATTCACCAAAAGGAGATCAAGTTGCATCTGCCAGTTTTGACAAGACTGCACGATTGTGGGATGTGGTCACTGGGGACTGTCGCCACATTTTAAGAGGCCACACTGGGCCTGTCCACTCCGTTGTGTATTCACCGAACGGTAATCAAGTGGCTTCCCGCACTGGAGACGGCTATTTCAGCGAGGATTATTCTGTCAGGCTGTGGGACGTTAATACGGGAAAGTGCCTTCATACCTTGCTTGGCCACAACGGCGGTGTCACAAACATCGTGTATTCGCCGCAAGGAGATCTGATTGCTTCAGCTAGCAATGACAAGACCGTGAGATTATGGGATGCGGAGACAGGAGTATGTCGCCAAATACTACCCGGTCATTCAAACACGGTCTCGACTGTCGCTTTCTTGGCAAGGGGAAACCAGGTTATCTCCAGCAGCTATGATACGACTGTCCGACTTTGGGATGTTGGGGTTGGAACATCTCAGTTTGTCCCAAGTGGCCACAACAGTTCGGTGAGGAGAGTCAAGCATTCGCCAAGAGGAGGTCATGTCGCAACGTGTAGCAATGATATGACAGTGCGTCTCTGGGACGTGAAAACAGGAGTCTTCCCTCAGACACTACGAGGTCACAGTGGAACAGTGGATGTCCTGTCGTTCTCACCTCGGGGTGATCAAATCGCCACTGGAAGTTCTGACAACACTATCCGTCTATGGAATGCTGAGACAGGAGTTTGCACCCACACTTATACCGGCCACACCAGCAACGTTTACGATGTTGCTTATTCACCTCAAGGGAATCAACTTGCATCTGCTGGTGGCGACAGTACAGTAAGACTGTGGGATGTGGGGTCAGGAGAGTGCAGTCATATATTGATCGGCCACACTGTGCTGGCAAGCGTCATGTACTCGCCGGACGGCAGCAAGGTCTTTTCACGCAGCTTTGATTCCATAGCACGTATTTGGGATGCTGAGACTGGTGCTTGCGGTGTCACTCTAACTGGACATAACAACATTATTTATGAGGCCGAATTCTCGCCTCAAGGAAATCAGGTTGCTACCTCTAGCGCAGATACCACGGTGCGTGTATGGGATGTAGGAACAGGAGAGTGTCTGCACATCTTGATCGGGCACGGAGGCTCTGCATATGTAGGATCCGTTACGTATTCGTCAAGAGGAGACCAAATTGCTTCTGGTGCTTCAGATGGATCGATGAAGGTGTGGGATCTAGAAGCAAAGACTTGTCTTTGGACATTGACTGGCCATACCGCGTGGATTAACAGGATTGTGTACACACCTCTTGGAGACCTAGTAATCTCTGCGAGCAATGACAAGTCCGTTCGATTATGGGACATCGCATCAGGTCAATGTCGAGCAGTGATTCAAGACTTCCAGGGCGGTGTCATCGACACTGTCTGGATTGCAGACTCTGATGTCAACCGTCTGGTAGCATGTTGTGATGACGGATTGGTAGGGATGTGGGAGTTGGCTGTTGATGAGGACCATTGCGATGTATCTCTGCGCTGGATGACAACGAGAGGTGGACTCGACGTGAAGGATGCATCCTTGCAAGACGTACAAGGATTGAGTCAGCTGAACAGCCAACTTTTAAAGCAACGCGGAGCGGTGGGAGAGCCGATTGCTCGTCTTGGCGAGGTAGGCAAGAAGTTGACCACCATGGCAGCTGTGGTATCGAAGCTCAAGCCTCCATTGAGCGGAGCAGAAGAGAATCCTAGTTTGACAGGCAGTACTTCGGTGGAGGCGCTGAAACAGATGTTGGAGAAAGCCAGAGAGCCGCTGTGGCAAGACTTGATGGCAGCTATTTTCAAGAATATCCAATAAAGGTCCTGGCAAGGACTCCTGAGTGAAAAAGTGCGGGCGTCTCCATGGGTGGTTTCTAGAGTGCTCGTGAAGGGTTGTAGGGCTGGAACTTGAAACCATCATACCCGTCAAGGATGGGGCTGGCAAAAAAAGGTACTGTAGCACCTGGCTCTGGTTGGATGAGAGAGGAAGGGGCTTCTCGGTTGGTCCTCTCGAATACTTGATCAAGGGGGGGAAACCGTTGTCGCTTTCCGCGGAGACAATGTTAACTGTCGAGAGGTCAAGGGCAGAGAAGTACAGTAGGTCCCAAGGGTACGCTCTTTACGCGGTGTAGTGTCCGTTGTAAGGAGCGTCGTCTGCCAAGGAATGAGATCTCACCACTTTCCTCATGACCTTTGTGAAGGGTGTGGTGGCGAATGAGTGCTGCGCTTGCTTGTTGGTCAGAGGAGTGAGAAAGAAAGGAGTGGGAACTTTGGTGCACTGCCTAGGTGGTCCGAGAGCAGGTCGCCCTCGGAGATTGGACCTGATCTCAATCCGCCTCTTGTCTCCTGTCTGTCCGTTTGTCTGGGTCTCCCATCGTCTGCAACCACGAGGACCTATTCACGAGGGCGCGCATCCAACTCTATCAAGCAACAAGTCGTGCAAAAAGACTGGTTGAATCAGGCACGAACAATACCACCGCATGAGATTTTCGAAAAAAAAGCATCTTCGTATGGTGGATGCTTCAAATCAGGTCCAGACGTAAAACTTGGCGATTCACCCCACCGATCCCGCCATCGTGGGAAAGCCTTCATACCCAGGTACATGGCGCTACTCACCAATCCCCTCCATGTTCCAGATTGCATCACATCCTCATCGGTTCTTTCTTTCATGCAGCATTTTAGCCCACACTACGCAAAAGCATATTTTGTGGCACAGCAAAAAAATTCAGGCACTCTTGCACTTGTAGGACCTTCCCAGGTTGATGGCTAGTGCATCCGGGATCCCGCCTGGACACCAGGCCCCGCAAAAAAAACTGCCGGGGCCTGCAAAAGAAGATTCCCAGTCCGGGGATCGAACCCGGGCCTTGTCGGTGAGAGCGACAAATCCTGACCACTGGACCAACTAGGACTCTTTGATGAATGCCGGTAAAGTCCGCAGTATATCTTTCTGGTGAGCCTAAGTGCTGCGCCACCACGAGATTTCAGGCACAGGATGTCGGCGGAAAAAAAAAAAAAAAAAAAAAAATGGGTATCTCTTCCGCGGAATCGGCGTTGGCACGAGTGAGAACGGAAGGGTGGCGACGTAAGAAAAAAGCTCAAGAATGCAGAAATGTTCTCTCTCTTCACTTTTTTATTATGTTGCAAGGTTGTAAAATGCCCCAGTGTATGTGGTATAGCTAATCGAAGGTGTGTACGTGAGGAGTGGGGGGAAGGAGGCGGAAGGAGGGACGAAAGAGGGGCCGAACATCAGTTGCAAGAAAGTGAGGGGATGGGGTCATTTCGATGTAAAGATGGAAGGAAATTGGTGATACGACAAACGATGGTCGACTTTTTTTTTATTTTTCCGTTCTTTTTGTAGCGTCTCGAGGAATAGGACGAGGCAATGAACCAAGCTTGGGCGTTTTGGGGCTCGGTGGGACCCACCCAGGATGTTCAGCTATCGCTGCTGCGAGTTGCTGCTGGTCGTCAAGTATCTGTTGTTGCTGTTGATGCCAATCCAGGTGCTGCTGCTGTTGTTGCCGCTGTTTTTGCCTCTGAGAGGGTGTGGAAAAACTTGAGGTAGACGTCTGTCTCGAGCTCGAAGCATCTGACCGTTTCTGATACTGGACTTGCTGGCTCAGGTAAGGATAGTACTGCTGTTGAATGGGGCGACTTTTGGTGCCTTTTGGTGCCAACAGCGCCGAGTACCCGTCTGTGAACTGTAAGTCTGCTTCAGACTGTGTCAACTTTGGGGTAGGTGCTTCAGATCCTTCAGCAAACGTGGACCGTGTTGGCGAAAACGTTTCCGCTGTCGCACTTGGGCTGGCAGGGCCCGAGTATTCCACTTTATACGTGTCCGAGTCTCGGTTATGACGGTTATACCGTCTCCTGTAGGGATCCTCCGTGATGGGTGACTTGGCTGACGAATGACCAGTGCTTAAGCGTGGCTCTGTCTTGGACCGTGGGTAGGGTGGTGCAGACCTTTTCCCTTTCTCCGAGGAAGCGGTGTTGATGGCATGAGATGCTACCGGCGACGAAGGTTGAGATACCGAGTGAGCCCCATCGCTTCTAGTCTCTCTCGCGACGTGTGGTGATCTGAACGATGTCATTGTATTGCTCCTTGAGTGATCCTGTGTATTCCACTGAGAGCCGTCCCGCGAATTCACAGAATACAAGGAGATTGCGCTTGTGGACGTATGTTGTCGCTGCAAGTACATCTCTCCCTGTGCAGTATCCTGTCGATGCAATGGTTCTCGGTCATCGTAATTATCTGGCACGTTCACTTTGTAGATGGATCGTTTGTGTGTTGTTTTGGGTGTGTTTGGTGCAGAGACGCTCGTTGGGTATCGTACAACCTCTGGATAGTTCGCGGTGGCACCGGCCATGTATGCACTTGGAATCATGGGCGTAGGTGGTGGGATGATCGTGGGAGAGTTGACGAGGTACACCTTTGAACCAACTGGGAAGAGTGATATGTGACTAGAGTTCTCCGAGAAGGTGGAGATTGTGCTCAACTGTCTGGACGATTGTCGTGTTCGCTGGTTTGAGGCCCTGGGGGTATTATTGGGTGCTGTGCTCTGTCGTGTTTTGGGGGCTGGTGCCGCTGAATCCTCCAGAGTGATACTACTTCCATTGCTGTGATTCTCCCGCTTTTCCTGAACTGGTTTAGCGTGGGACTCGTTCTCGATATTTAACAGTTTGATCATGGTGGCCTTGTCCGTGTTGTCATCCGCATCCTCTCGAACCTCGCCACCTTTTCTACTGCCTTCCTTTGAAGAATGTTTGTTGCGTCGTATCCGCCGGACAGTCATCGCAACCACGATCAAGAATACGAGTGCACCAGCTACAATCCCGCCTATGACACCCATACTCAACGTCCCGGAGCCTGAACTACTACTAGCTGTTGGGTCGATGAGGTCTGGGCCAGACCAAGTTCCTGACAAAAAGTCGAAGACATGAACAGAATTCGAATGCCCCGAGCCATCCTGTAATAGTCCGCCATAGACCACAACCTTGGTTTTGACGACAGCAGCAGACTGACCCGAAAGGAAGCGTGGAGCGGAGCCTTTGACTGAGGACTGAAGAACCTTGGATCTTCCACGAGGATCAATTGAGAACACTGATATCGTGCCAGCCGGTCCCTACAATGTGTAAAGTGTTAAAGTCATCCCCCCGTGGTAAATACTGACATTCCTTCCATCCTTCATTTCTCAATACGTGCATGAAGTGTGCATGTGTGTGCATACCTTATCGAGGATTAGCGCAGCAGAGGCTGAGGGCACTGGAATGGCATCGTTTGAGAGGATTACCTCATTCATTTCGAGACTACCGCGCTTGGCTAAGCTCACCAAAGGTTCGGTCGCAGTCAGATTCTGATCAGGCACCTTGTTTCCAGTTGCTAGAAAGACTGATCCGCTGGATCCAGTCTTATCAATGGAGAAGAGCAAGCCATTGCCAAAGTTCCCAACGTCTTGCGAGAGCGCACCCACGGTCAATAGAGGATCTTCAGAGCCCAATAAAGTCTGTCTGAATGAAAGGAGTTGCAAAAAAAAAAAAAAGAAAAGAAAAAAGAAAAAGAACAAGAAAAGACCACAGTCAGCAACATGAGAGGTGCTGAGCGCAAAATAACAGCATGTGGTATTCATCAATCTACAGTCGAGAGCGATGGACGAAGAGAGATTGATGCATCACCACCTCATGAAATGAAAGCAGTGCACAACCACACCACACGCACTGCCCCATGCGCTATGCGCTATTGCACTCACTCTTGTGATCCTTGCCGAACGGTCCCACCGATGCGGATATCCCTCCATGAACCCGTGCTTCCGCCTGTAGAACTTGGAAGGGTTGTTTTGGCCAAAAGCCAGTTCGATCCTTTGGTTGATCCAACAATGCTGAAGAATTTGGAGCTGACATATTGAACGCTTTGTTTTGTCGTGGAATCCCAGGTCGCTGTCCAGGTGCCGTTTGGGGAAAAGAGTGTCTGTACAGTGCTTCCAAACTGGACAATGCTAATAGGACTGTTCACTAGTGGGTTGTCTCCCAAGTAGGCATAGCATCCTAGACCGTTTTGTGCGTCCCAGGTTCCTGATGAGGATGGGGCGGTAGAGATAAGTGTTGCTTGAGGTGCCAAGGGATCGGATAGGTCGATCGAGTGTGCTTCCAGCAGGCCTGGTGAAGGCACACCAAACAAAAAGACTGTTTGGCCTGATCCACCAGGCGCCAGACAAGATGAGGAGAATGTGGGCAAAGTTGGCATTGTAAGGAGAGGGG
>Ga0247824_10001759_pt1 | contig 11977 bp, 15 predicted proteins | sample 13C_PalmiticAcid_FD_194412 | JGI IMG/M metagenome (GOLD analysis project Ga0247824, IMG submission 194412) | Soil microbial communities from agricultural site in Penn Yan, New York, United States - 13C_PalmiticAcid_Day48 | ecosystem: Environmental > Terrestrial > Soil > Agricultural land...
GGGTAATCCAATGTTTTCATTGAGCCCACGATCATGGAGGGGTAGGGTTTGATCTGAAGGGCTGACAAGAGGCAAAACCGGAACATACCCTGGATGGTAGCGTGCGTAATTTCACCCATTTTTCGGATTTGGCTGCGGCGCAGGTGGTTCAAGGAGGCAGAGAGTGCGAATTGAGGCGGCTTGGAGAGGAGACGCCGTGAACAGAGCAGAGCCAGAGTTTTGAGTTGAGCCAGTGAGGTCGTGGCGGGGTCAAAATTTGCGTCGCTGCTGCTTTTTTTTTTATCGCGAGCCCTTAAACAGCAAGTGCGACCTGGAAAGCGGGCAGAAATTTCTTCGGTCCGCGGCCCCCTTGAGGCCGGTCCAGTACACTATGAGCGAATAAAAACGTGGTAATCCAGAAAGTTGGGGACCAATGATGCCCAAAATGTGGAGAGCCAGGAGCTTTCAGAATGCTACGAGTTCCCAGGCACCGCGGTGAGCAGCCACTGACCGACCTCAGACGTAACCGCCCCGCGAAGCTCGGCGCCGCAAGACTGGGCAACTTCCATTCCAGGTTGTGAGTAAATTACAGGGCAATTGTGGAAACAGCTTGAGCGGTTCTTCCAAAAGGAGAGTTTGGTAGAGCAGCCGGCCGGCCGTCTCAGAAAGCCGTTTCGCCCCGACAACCCCGGCGACGATGCACCCGGAAGGCCCGTCCGAGATCTCGGGCACGCCGGCGATGGCAAGGACGGCGGCGGCCTGGCTAGACCGGAAACGACCAAAGGGCCCCTGTCGCGTTCCGGCGCCTTGGGTGGCTAATCGATAGCCAAGACCGCACAGAGAGGAACAGACCATGGTTCCGATGTTCCGTGCGCGTTCAGCGTTGCATGGTTTGCAAATCCTGAAGGAGGGACACTGCGCTGAGTGGGATGTCTGTTGTGGGACGTTGCGTCTTGTCCTGGACTGGACACGAGGTTCGAGAAGGCAGCCATCCATCGCCATGTTGCTGAGGGGTGTCAGCCATCCAGAGGTATCCTGATGCTTTTGTGAGTGCAAGGCTCGACTCTACTGACAACCTGGAGGGTATAAGTCCCTCCGTGATGCTACAGGCTGCTGTCACTTCTCATGTGCAGGCGGGAGCGACACATGACAGAGACTGCACCCATCCCATCTGGCGTTCCATTTCTGCAACGGAACTCTCCCGAAACGCGCCATCCAAGACCCTGCCACGCCGGCCCCGCTTGCAGGATGAGCTAGCCCCAGCGTCGGTTATCGAACACCAGAGATGTTTCTCTGCAGCAACACGCTTCGCGGGAGGCAACTGACATGTCGTGCCCACGGGTGTGCGGTTTCAGCCTTCAGGAGTAATTACCGGTGTTGATCAATGCCGCCTTTGGTGCACATGGAGGCAGTGTCAGAGATACTGCCAGGTCTCCTGAGAAGAGAAAAAATGAAGATTTCGAACGGCATTGCCAACCCGACACCAAAATCTGCAAGATTTGCTTATGCTGCCGTTGATCCTGGTATCGTATGCAGAGGGAAGGCCGACCGTCAGATGTTGAACAATCGAAACTCTCACGTCCAATCGCCAGACGAGATCCGGCTGCCGGGGGCAACTCGCGTGGTCTGTGTGGGAGGCAGGTGGAACGCAGTTTACGATCGGCTAAATCGACGGTGCTCACAAATAGCACGGCAGTGTTTAACGCAGTTCTTGTGGGATGCAGAGCGGCTGCCCATCGAATTCCCGGTTATGCATCCAGGGTTGCAGCAACTCATCAGAGCAGCAGATGAGAAGATGAGACGAAAAAGAAGGTTAGGTGAGCAGAAACAGAAACAAAACCGGCCGCCCAACGCGCTCAAAGTGTCCTCACGGCATACCCGGAGCTAACAGTGAGCGCTTCAGGGTCGCCGATGAGGTGAAACCATCTCGATGAACCCTGAGTTTAGCCAGCCTGAAGGCCACAGACAGATTTCTGGGACTGAAGATGGTGTGCGTCTGTGCTTCCCCAACCGCATCCGCGGTCCTTCCAGGCAGGGTCCGCGATTGGCCACCGCCAGCCGCGACCCGCCGTCTTCACCTCTTGTCGGCCTAGCGACCATGCACCACGCCCAAGACCACGGGGGTTTTCTCGGGATGGAACCGGGGTCTCACACAGGGAATAGGGGCAGGACGGGGCCACCGACGACGGCCGCGGCGCGAGATTCCATCGTTACCGAGATGCGCTGCCCTCGGGGTGCAGACGACACGAGCAAAGCATGCACGCTCAGGCCCAGGAGCTCGGCCGTCGAAGGGCCTCGAGGCTTGAGGGGGGAGTCGGCAGTTGGCACAGACAGCAAATCCCAACCAGGGCGTGGTTTGTGTCTCCCAACGGAAATCACATGGAATGCTGGGCAGCACGCCGCAGGGCGCGCGACGGAGAATAACCAGCTGCATGGGAGCAATTGAGCTGTCCCGTTCGCGATGTCAAACCTTGAACTCCACCTTCACAACCGCGGAATGGCGCAGGGGGGCCGGTCCAGAGATCCAGGGATTCGATTCGGGGCTAAGAAAGAGCCTGCGAGGCGATGCAACCTTGTGTTGAGGACTGGAGCCATTTTAGTTGTGATCGACCTCGTGCGCTCCGCCGTTGGACCCGCGAGGGCGGGTGAACCCGATGGAGCCCGCGGTTCTCGTGGCCGTGGTTTTGCGGTTTTACGGTTTCCGCCCCCGGAGGGGAAATCGCACGGTGGTGAGCGACGCCGAGTTGGCCGCGACGGGACTCGGGCGTCAGCAGCCACTTGCACTGGACAAGAGGCACTAAAATGGAAGGGAGGTGCGGATCTGGGGAGAGACACGGGATGCTGGGTGGGCCGGGTCCACCCTGGCTTCCCGCAGCATGAGCCCGGGCAAGGGCCCCCGAGGAAGGCATGCCTGGCATGGGTTTGGCGTGCTGCAGCACTCGATAATTAAGTCGAAGGGTCGGTCGCACATGCAGGAGCTCTGCGCCTCCCGAGCCACCATTTCAGATTCTGTTTGCAGAAAGAAGCCCATGCACCTCTTTGGCCTGACGATTCACTTTTGACTGCCAGTGTGCCCTCTGCTCTGGAACCGACACATACTTCTCCGCCTGTGCTCCGCCGCCGGGACTCACAAATAGCAGCCAGCGCTCCCAGTCGTCCCGGGCTTCGCCTTGTCGTCTGAACTGTTTGATCCCCAACTCGACGCGCGACGGCAATACGACGACTCTCGAATTGAAAGTGTCAGCAACGATAAGGGACAAGCCGGGCATTCGATTGGCATCCTGCCGAGGACGAAAACACGAAAACACGTTGGGCAGTTGGTTTCAGACGGCCCTGCTTCTTGATTATCCGCCTAGTGGCTGCTTGACTCAGCCGCCAAAAGCATTGAGAGCTCTTCGACAGCTGCGATAGGGCGTTTCAAGTTTGGCGCACCGAAGCTCCCGCTCGGCTGCCCCGCCACCACCGTTGCCCACCGGGAGTTCCACACCGAACACCAAACGACGTCAGCAACACATCGCCCGACTTTGACCTCGGGATTTGGCCTCCAACCTGACCGCGCGGTCACCGTTTCCGAACAGCGCCGCCACCATGTGTTTTGGGAGCCGCGAAAAGAGCGATGAGGTGGGCGCCGCCCGCTCGCGCGAGCTCGATAAGATCATCCGCGCGGACGAGAAGCGCCTGGCAAAGGAGGTGAAGCTGCTGCTTCTAGGTGCGAATTGGTGTTTCCCGGTGGCAACTGGGCCGCACAGCTGACCTCGCGCCCACACAGGAGCCGGAGAGTCCGGAAAGTCGACAGTCCTCAAACAGATGAAGCTCATCTATGCGCAAGGATTCAGCAAGAACGAAAAGATGGAGTGGAAGCCAGTGGTGTTCACAAATGTCATCCAGTCCTTCCGCCTCATTTTCGATGCGATGAACGACCTGGGGCTCAAATTTGAGAATCCAGACAACGAGGCAAGCTCCCGGCCACCCCCCTGCCAATAGCTGGCTGGCTATATCGCCACCTACTGACCGGCTCTCGAACAGAAAAACATGGCCCAGATCATGGTCGACTACGAGATGACGGCCGATGAGCCGCTACCAGAGGAGTACCGTGAGCCCGTCAAGAGGCTTTGGGTGGATGGGGGCGTCAGGAAGGCCATGGAGAAGGGCAACGAGTATGCGCTGCACGACAATCTGGACTAGTGAGTCAATGCATCGCGCCGTGGCCCGCCCCTGCATGAACTGACAGACATGAAGCTTCTGCGACGATCTGGAACGGATCTGGGACAGGCACTACGTCCCCACCGATCAAGATCTCCTGCGGTCACGACTAAGGACAACCGGCATCACCGAGACCATTTTCGACCTGGGCCAACTCACATACCGCATGTTCGACGTCGGCGGGCAACGATCAGAACGGAAGAAGTGGATTCACTGTTTTGAGAACGTCAACTGCCTGCTGTTCCTGGTGGCCATCTCGGGCTATGACCAATGCTTGGTGGAGGACAAGGACGGCGTAGGTGTTTTGCGGTCTGCTGGTGTCGGGCAGGGGATTCTAACGTGGCATCGCAGAACCAAATGAACGAGGCGCTGATGCTGTGGGAGTCGATCGCCAACTCGCACTGGTTCACCAAGTCGGCGCTCATCCTCTTCCTCAACAAGATGGACCTCTTCAAGGAGAAGCTCGCCAAGAGCCCGATAACAGACCACGGCTTCACCGACTACCACGGGCCGCCGGGCGACTGGAAGCAGGCCAGCAAGTACTTTATGGACAAGTTCCGGGCGCTGAACCGGAACCCGGAGAAGGAGATCTACGGCCACTTCACCAACGCGACCGACACAAACCTGCTCAAGATCACCATGGGGTCCGTCCAGGACATGATCATCCAGCGGAACCTGAAGCAGCTCATCCTGTAAGAGGCGAATATTTGCATACCCGGCCCGATCTCTGGTCGCTCCTTTGTCTCTCCTCGGGGCCCTCGATTTTGCAGGCGGCAAACCCCTGTGTAAGGCATCCAGTGCGGACTGCTTATCTGGGCGACCCCAGACGACCCATTGCCCCCCTTGGCTTTTCTCATCCTGTTACGATACCAAACCTTACGTTTTACCTCGACCTGCCAAGTAGCGCATTTTCCTAACGCTGGTGATTGATGATAGGGTCTGATATGCGCACGCCACACCTTCCCCCGACTGCCTGCCCGCCCCGTCCTCACCGCGATCGGCAGGTTTTCTGTCTCCTTCTCTGTACACTATTTACTAGCGGCTGGGCATACCTTTTTTTCTTCGGTTCTTTTTCACATCTTCGTTTCTTTTACTGTCTATATTATAAAACCTACCATGGTATGGGTGGATGAGCGTTCTCGACAAAGGCCTTGTCAACAACGACACAAAGGGGGCCCAACGACAAAACGAAAGACCAACGCCGAACGATCATCCCTCTCCGCGGCGCTCTGTCTGTCGAAGCTGCGGCCGGCGACATCTCTTTTTTTTTTCTCCTCGGGGAACAGGGGGGTTCTTGGTTCATTCTGGATTAGGTATGCGGAGCTTTTGGTTAATTCTGACTTGGTTGATTCCTGCGTCTGTGTGGGGGAGAAAAGGAGGAGACCACACCGGGAGAGAAGGATGTGCAAAAGAAACCGGGGTGGAACTGGGTCTTGCAGCAGCAGCAGATGATGATGTGGGATATGGGGATGGGAACGACGGGGGAAGGGAGGTGAGGGGGGGTTTAATAACCCATTCCTTTGCTGCGCCTGCTGCCTTGCCTGCCGGGGGGGTGCAGCTGTGGAGACCAGGGGGATTTCCTGGGCAAAGTGCTGGGCATGAGCCCATGGCATGGGGCGGAAACATGAGATATATGACGATGGCGTCACGCACGGCCGCGAAGCGCGGGCTGAGATATTGTCATTATAGTACAGTATATTGCATTGGATGGGTCTTTTTTTGGGAAGGTATTTTGTGGTGGAGGTTTTGTGGTTTTTGTTTATTAGATGGCTGGGTGGATGGATGGGACCGTCACGAGTACCGTAGGCGAATGTAATGCAATGCATTTACACATGTATTATCAAACACCGCGACACGAAACTTTGTTCATTTCTTTTTCGTTCGTCTCCACACCGACACTTGCTTCTTTGACGCTTAGGGGGTCTTGGGGAGAGCTTGGAGCCGGAGATTTTGCGATGCGCGATGGGCTGGTGGGATCGACAGGGACGCGGCCTGCTGCCCCTTGTTCCCCCCCTTGGCTTTGGCGGGCTTGGGTGCCAGCGCTGGTGGACCCGACACGTCGGTTGTCGCGCGGCCCAGCCGGGGAGCTGGGGTTTGAGGTGCGAGTTGTGACTTGTCGGCAGTTGCCGGCTTGGACCGGAGGGGGGGGCTTTTTTGGCTTCTATCTCAGTGTGGTAGCCGTAAGCGAGGGTGAAAAAACTAGGAGATAAGGTTTTTGTCAATACGCCAGTTGGTTAGAGCATGGCACACGGCAGAGAGAGTGAGAGTGTCTGAGAGAAAGTGTGTGTGTGTGTGTGGATGGTTTCGGATTTTTGGCCCTCTCTGCCACGTGAAAATGGAAACCGGTTGGCCGGCACTTGTTTTCGGCCCCGGGGCGACTTGCCCGGCTGGGGCAGCGTTTTCCGTGGGAGGTGGGATCGGCGCCGTTACTTCTTTTCGGGCTCCACTGGTTGACTTAGCGGACAGATCGTCGTCTGCGGGACTGGTCGAGAACTTGAACTCGAGAGGGGGAACTTGAGGGGAAGATCACTGTTCATGTTACGACGGGGGTGATGGGCAGTGGCGAGGGTGTGTTCATGGTTGCGTATGCCGCGGCTCGGGAACAGTTGATTTTACGACCGTGAGACACGGCGGTGTGCTGCGAGATTTGAGACATCACGGGGAAAGACTGGAGGGTCTGAGACTCTTCCAGGTTGTGGTCCGAACGAGTGGACCGCCTTTGCCTTTGGGTCGGCTGTGTGAGCATGCCATATGGCAACCACGTGGATTCTGGGTCGAACGCAGTTGCATGTATGTGCATAAGGGGCGCCTGCTGGGTGGACACTTGCACAACTAGGTTTCTTCTGCAGCGGGAGAAGCTTGTGCTTTGAGAGAGGGGTGGAAACGGAGAAATACACTGTACAAACTGTCTCTAAACACGAGGCGGACTGAGACATTGTTTGCAGAATGCTATCGGCGGGGGACCATGGGGGACCATGGCTTCGGTGTGGGCGCCTGTCTGAGACAAACAGCCAGATTGGGTTAGAGAACCAATGAAGCGGGTGTGGAATCCTCGGCAACGGGCCGTTGCGGCTGACAACGGGCGATCGCAGCTCCCACCGTGCGGAATCCCTCATTGTTGCCGTGCGATGCTTTTGTCAATTGTACTGGGAACGTCCAAAACTCGAATTAAGCTTTTTGATGCAACACAATCCGTGTTTGTAAATCACTGCTTCCCCAAAAAACTGAACGTTAAACTGTCTCGAACCGAACGATTCCGGGCTCAATCGCGGGTTGTGGTGGTCTGCACAGTGCCCACACGCACGGTTATCAGGCGGCAGCTTCCCAGGAAGTAAACAACAACCTCTGGAGGCAGTTGCAGTTGGCGACAGCTTCCTTAACGGCTTCCATCAAATGCTATCGACTTAGTCTCATTTAAGAGACTCTACTCGACATTTACACTACACAACCAACCTGAACATTGTCATCTCAACCCGGGCTGAGAACCGCTCAAAACCGGCTGAACGCAGTGTTTACACGACTTACACCGCCCCTGACCAAGACGTCATTCAACTTCAATCACCAACCCCATCTTTCAACCGACAACTCAGCCATCAACAACAAACCAGACTCCAATCTCATCGGAATAAACCGACGTCCCCTCAAAATGCCAGACCCCAACCCCGCCTCCAAGCCCCTCGTCGGCACCACCACCGCCACCACCACAGACCCCACCACCGCCTCTCCCGAAAAGCGCAGTTGACAATCAAAGCTCACCTCGCGCTTCCCCTTCCTGAAGCGCAAGCGCGGCGTTGCCATCCTCGTCCTCGTCATCCTGCTTATCGTTGGCGGCGGTCTGGCCGGCCTGGCGGCGCTGCGCAACCGTGACGGCGGCGGGTCCGCTGCGGGACAGGACGGCGGTGCGAACGGGGACGGGGATGGGTCCGGGGTTGAGGATGCGTATTTCTATGGGCTGTCGCCGCCGGTTTATCCTTCGCGTGAGTATACACATACATTGTTGGGTTCTGAAGGGAGGGGGGTAAGGGCTGACGTGGATTGTAGCGAACGCGAGTGGGACGGGGAAGTGGGCGGAGGCGATGGGAAAGGCGAGGGAGATGGTGGGGAGGATGACGCTTGAGGAAAAGGTGAGTTGGGTGGGTTTGTCTGGTTAGGGCGTGAGGGGTCTGACTGGGGATAGGTCAGCCTGACTGCCGGCGCCGGCTCCAACACCAGCTGCCCCGGCTTTCTCCCGGCAATCCCGCGCTTGGGGTTTCCTGGCATGTGCTTGGGCGATGCTGGTAACGGGCTTCGCGGGACCGACTTTGTCAGCACCTGGCCGAGCGGGATCCACGTTGGCGCGAGCTGGAACAAGGTGCTCGCACGCCAGAGGGGCGCGGGGATGGGTGGGGAGTTCAAGGCCAAGGGGGTGAATGTGCTGCTGGGACCGGTTGTTGGGCCGGCCGGCCGGGTCGTATTGAGCGGGAGGAACTGGGAAGGTATGTTTTAACCCGGTGCTGGTTGCGGGCGGGTGCTAACGAGCCAGGGTTTGCGAGCGACCCCTATCTGTCGGGAGCTCTGGTGTACGAGACAGTGTCGGCGGTGCAGGCTGCTGGGGTTATTACTAGTACCAAGGTACGGCTACCGAATGACGCCATTAGAACTTGCTGACATGGCCTATAGCACTACATTGCCAACGAACAAGAGACAAACCGGAGCCCTTCCGGCAAAGTAGAGGCCGTGTCGTCCAATATCGACGACAGGACGATGCACGAGATTTACCTGTGGTACGTTTCGCTCATTTGTGCGCTCGTTGCCCCTTTCTCACCAGTACAGGCCCTTCCAAGACGCTGTCCATGCGGGCAGCGGCAACATCATGTGCTCATATCAGCGGCTCAACAACTCGTACGGCTGTGCAAACAGCAAATCGCTCAACGGCCTTCTCAAGACGGAACTGGGCTTCCAGGGCTGGGTTGTCAGCGACTGGGGCGCCCAGCACGCGGGAGCAGCTGCAGCCCTCGCGGGCATGGATGTTGCCATGCCGAACGGTATCACCCTCTGGGGTTCCCATCTCGTAGATGCTGTGAAGAACGGCTCCGTTCCTGAAACTCGCATTGATGACATGGTTGTCAGGTAAGTTTGCTTCCACCCTTTACCGTCCCGCCTAACAGTTGCAGGACCATTGCTACTTGGTACCAAATGGGCCAGGACAAGGACTTTCCACAGCCCGGCGTCGGCATGGCCAGCGATCTCACCAAGCCGCACCGGATCGTTGATGCGAGAAACTCGAGTTTCCGGTCAACCCTGTTTGACGGCGCAGTTGAAGGCCACGTTCTCGTCAAGAACATCCGCAACGCGTTGCCCCTGAAGGAGCCCAAGATGCTGTCCATTTTTGGCTACTCGGCCAAGAACCCCGACCATAACTATCCAACTCCCGGCCTCTCACCGTGGCTCTGGGGCTCTGAGTCGTTCAACTATACCGAGTTCAGTGGCAAGTTCTTTGGGTGGTCTGGGGAATTCGGCCACACGAGTATCGCCTTCAACGGCACCCTGTATTCTGGTGGCGGCTCCGGTGCCACCTCGCAATCCACGGTCGTGTCCCCTTATGACGCGCTCATGCAGCAAGCCTACGACGACGGAACGGCCCTCTTCTGGGACTTTGTCAGCGGCACCCCCTTCGTCAACCCCATGTCGGACGCCTGCCTCGTCTTCGGCAACGCCTACGCCACCGAGGGTGCCGACCGCCCCGGCGTGCGCGACGACTACACCGACGGCCTGATCAAGCACGTCGCCAACCGGTGCAGCAACACGGTCGTGGTCCTCCACAACGCCGGCATCCGGCTCGTCGACCAGTTTGTCGACCACCCCAACGTCACGGCCCTCATGTTTGCCCACCTGCCCGGCGAGGCCTCGGGCCGCGCCGTCGTCTCGCTGCTGTACGGCCGCTCCAACCCCTCGGGCAAGCTCCCGTACACGGTGGCGCGCAACGAGTCGGACTATGCGGTGCTGGGCCCCGACGTGCCAGGGACGGGCAAGTTTGCGCGCTTCCCGCAGAGCAATTTCACCGAGGGCGTGTTTGTCGACTACAGGCACTTTGACGCGAGGAACGTCACGCCGCGGTATCCGTTTGGGTTCGGGCTGAGCTACACGGCGTTCAACTATAGCAATCTGGTGGTCACCAAGGCCAAGGAGGGGGCGTTTGACGAGTACCCCACGGGCGAGGTGGTTGAGGGCGGACAGCGGGATCTGTGGGATGTGCTGGTGGATGTGTCGGCCGACGTGGCGAACGTGGGGGCTGTGGGCGGCGCCGAGGTCGCGCAGCTGTACGTGGGGATTCCGGCCGAGGGCGCGCCGTTGAGGCAGCTGCGGGGGTTTGAGAAGCCGTTTTTGAACGCGTCGAGCAAGGCGACGGTCAAGTTTGGGCTCACGAGGCGGGATCTGAGCGTGTGGGATGTGCTGGCGCAGAAGTGGCGGCTGGTCAGGGGGGAGTATACGGTTGAGGTGGGTGGGAGTAGCAGGGACTTGCCGCTGGTTGGGAAGGTGACGATCTGATATTGGTAGCGATAGCGATGGGGTTTGGAGTTTGTGGATTTCTTGCGTTTTGATTGTCATGGGCGGATGATGTATGGATTATGAAGGATACCATGTTGTACAGTTTGTAATTAACCTGTCGATTTAAGGAGCACACACTCAAAGTCAGAAGATGAGCCCCAACCCGACACTCAGTTCCCCCCCGCCGTCACACCCCTCCGCTTCCGCTTACACTCCTTCCCCCCCTTCTCCGCAATCAGCTTCTTGAACGTCTGCACCATCCCGTCATACGCCGGGTGCTTGGTAAAGTCCTCAAACCACAGCAGCGACGCGCCCTGCCCGGGGAACACGTCCGGCACCCAGCTGAACGGGTCGTAAAAGTCCCACACGGTGATCCCCACGCACGCCTTGACCTTGACGCACGCCGCCACCACCTTTTGGTACCCTTCCTTCTGCATCTCCAGCTTGGCCGCGTCGACGGGCATCTTGATGCGCACGTCCAGCTCGGTGAAGGCCACCTCCTTGACCAGCTCCCCGTACGCCTCGCTCGTCGCCACCAGCTCCGCCTCGCTCGGGTGGTTGTCCGCGTGCAGGTGCGCCTGCATCCCCACGCCGTCGACCCTTAACCCGGCGTCCTTGAGCATCTTGACCAGCCGCTTCGCGCCCGCCGTCTTGTTCGAGTTGGGCCGCTCGATGCCGTAGTCGTTGTAGTACAGCTTGGCTGCCGGGTCGGACTCGGCGGCGACCTTGAACGCCAGGCGGAGGTACTCCTCCCCGAGGACGTTGTAGAAGACGCTCTTGCGGTACGTGCCGTCCTCGTCGAGCGCCTCGTTGACCACGTCCCACGCGTAGCACCGGCCGCGGTAGTAGCCCGCGACGGCGCGGACGTGGCGCGTGATGGCGTCGCGCAGGGCGGGCGCGGTCCAGTTGGTGGACTCGACCCAGGGCGCGAGCTGGCTGTGCCAGACGAGGGCGTGGCACCGGAGGAGCTTGTTGGTGGTGAGGGCGAGGTCGGCGACGTAGTCGCCCTCGGTGAAGTTGAAGAGGCGCGGGGCGGGCTCGGTGAAGAGCCACTTTTGGCCGTTGGTCGGGGTCGTCTGGCCGAATTCCGTGGGGGAGTTGAGGATGGCGTCGTACTGGGCGTAAGACTGCGGGTAGGGGGCGCGCTCGCGCTGGTGCGGGGTGTCGGTCGCGGCGCCGAAGTAGAGGAGGCCGGCTTGCTTGGCGAGCTGGTGGAGTTGGGCGGTGGCCGGGGAGAGGAGGGTGGATGCGAGGAGGGGGGTTGAGA
>Ga0247824_10001762_pt1 | contig 11972 bp, 7 predicted proteins | sample 13C_PalmiticAcid_FD_194412 | JGI IMG/M metagenome (GOLD analysis project Ga0247824, IMG submission 194412) | Soil microbial communities from agricultural site in Penn Yan, New York, United States - 13C_PalmiticAcid_Day48 | ecosystem: Environmental > Terrestrial > Soil > Agricultural land...
CTGCCGCAGTCGGACCAGGCCCTCGGCGGCGCCCTCGTCAACGCCATGGGCCAGGTCGGCCGCGCCGTCGGCCTCGCCGTGGCCACCGCCGTCCAGACGGCCGTCATGTCGCGCGCTCGCGGCGTCAGGGTGCAGGACGCCGGCTCGGTTGAGCCGTGGGACCACGCGTCGCTGCTCGGCCTGCGCGCGGCCGAGTGGTGGAACTTTGCCCTCGGCGTTTTGGCCTTGTTGGTCGTACTCGTGTCGTTCAGGGGGTCGGGGATCGTTGGAAAGGCTGGTGTTGGTGAAAAGCCGAGGCGGGAGGCCACGCCAGCCGAGGGGCGGGATGAGGAGAAGAAAGGCGAGTTGAAGGCATAATTAGAGTTTTGTCAGGCAGTTCAGGGCGCGGTTTCGACAACAAAAACTGATTAGCTACAGTAATCAGGTGCTAAACTCTTCCAAACACCTTTCTCCAGTGCCTAAACTGGGAGATATTTGCTCTCCAAGGTCGAAAGCGATAAGCATGCTGTTGGAGGGATGCAGAGGGCGAGCCGGAACCCTGTGGCTCAGGGGCAAAAGACACAGGTTTTCAACAGATGCTTCTCCTCAGCCCGCCCCAGACCAATCATCAGCCAGACACGCCGGCGACAGGCCTACATGTCTGGGCATGTCCAGTGAAATCTGTTCCTTGACCAAGCACCACCCTGTTCGGGATCCGGCACACTAGTTACAATCTCTTTCTTTTGCTCCGGCGTGTTTCCAGTACACAAAGGCGAGTTCCCCTTTGGAACACACTAACACCTTCCTTCCCGCGATTTGGATTTTAAGCTGTCTCCTCCCCATTATTAATCCTCTGGCTCCAAGCACCCCGAGTTGTCATTCATTCTCCTCCTTCCACTCCCACCGTTAACCGCATCTCTCCTTTCTACAGACATTACTCGCCTGCAATTCCTCTCCCACCATCACATACTCGGTCGCCTGTTGGGGGGAGGTCTTTGGTCATTCCTCCACTCCCGCGTCTGGCATCTCATAGTAAAGCCTGTCGTCTCACGAGCCCCTATTCATCTCGAGGCAAGACTTAACTTGGAGAAAAGGCTAACACCATTCCTTGACAGCGCCACTAAGCAAGCGGCCAGCACGGCAGACAATCACCATGTCTCTGTTTTCAGGATCCGGGCTGGGCGGCCTGGGAAACCTGGGCGACCTAGGTGACGATTCAGGAGGCCCAGCCGATCCAGGGACAAGACTGAGCAGCATGGAACTCAGTGACGACGACAGTTCAGACAGCCTATTCGTGAGGCAAGATGAGATCAAACCTGAAGGGACCCACCAACGGCAGCGGCGGTCGTAGTAATGAAGAAGACACCGACAGTTTGGACGAAAGCAGCACCGGAAGCGACATGGACACTGACGACGAGGGCGAGGGTCACGCAAATGAACATCATGTTGGAACAGCGGGTTTCGAACCACCACAGCGGTTATATGGGAGCACTGAAAAGGCACTGGAAAATGGGTGCAAAGTGATGTGTGTATTGAACTCAATTCAAGGCAGTGAGTACGTCAATAGTTACAAAGCTCTGCGTCTGGTTCAAATCTGTGTGGGACCTTCTTGGGCCCGGTAAAATCTCTGCATGTCAGGAAACCCCTGATTCTGGTGGGATTACTGCGCCTCAACACCAGCCCGCTGGTTTGCCCACCCTGACGTTAGTACACGTACCTCCACCCCCTCTCATTCCCGCAGTGCTGAGACCACCCCTCGGCCTCATCAAGCCTCTTATTCAACTTGGCAGCCCTCCAACGCACCAACAGGGCCGAGACGACGGTCAACAGACACCCCACCAGGATCAGCCCGCCGCCGAGCCTGTAGAAGGGCTCCTGGCTGCTCGGGAAGAAGTAAGGGCTGAACCAGTGGCTGGTCTGGCTGATGCAGTTCGCGATGGCGATCAGCGCGGCCTTCTTGCTCCTGGGCGCGGGGACGACCGTCGTCGACCAGGAGAGCTGCAAGTTCAGCCCGTTGTAAGTCCCCGAGATGAGGAGGACCAGGCCGAAGTAGCGCGCCCCGAAGTTGAGGGTGCTGATCAGTAGGGAGCAGCCCAGGGCCGAGGCCAAGATGGGCGCGATGACGTGCCAGGTTGATTCTTGGTTGCGGCCCGACGACCAGGCCAGCACGCAGGAGGCGGCGTAGGCGAAGGCGTAGGGTGGGGCTTGGACGAGGTAGGTCGTGAGCTCGTTGAACTTGAAGGTCTTCATGATCTGTATGACGCACGTGGGTTGTCAGCCATCTGGAGCTTGCCAATAACCCCCCCTTTGGATGGAGGAGAAACTCACCGAAGGCAAGAAGTCCTTGAACGACTGCGCCGTGGCAAGCGCGAAGTGCATAAGGCAGAAGAACCACGTTAAGGGGTCTTTCGCAGCATCCTTCAGCCCGTCCCACGTGCCGCCAACGGCTTCCTCCTTCCCGCCATTGGAGACCAGCACGCGGTACTGCGCCATCTCCCTCTCCTGCTCCGTAAGGAAATGCGTGTTTTGCGGCCAATCGGGGAGAAGGAAGTAGGCGCTCAGCGCTACGGCTATAGAGGCTGCCCCTTCAATGATAAAGAACCACTGCCACGATCGCAGACCCAAGGTGCCCTTCATTCCGGTCAGGATACCCGCGGCAAGGAATCCCGAGAGAATGTTGGAGATTGTGTTGCCTGCGTGCCACACTGCCATGCGCATGGGGCTTTCTTCTTTGGTGTACCATGACGATGTGACCAGCGTGATGCCAGGGAAGAAGGGCGCTTCCGTCAGACCGACCAAGAAGCGGCAGATTATGAACCCGACGCCGGAGGTAGCGGCTGGCATGCAGATGGTGCACACGCTCCAAGCGAGCATGACGGTGGGGAGGAACCAGCGCGGGCTAACCTTGGCGAGCAGCAGGTTTCCGGGCAGCTGGCCAAGGAGGTAGCCAATGTAGAAGGATGAGATGCCCGTGTTCCAGACCGTGTCGTCCATATGCAGGTCGCTCTGTAGCCCAGCTAGGCGGGCGTTGGAGACGTTTATGCGGTCTAGGTAGCTGTAATATTGGATGTCAACACTGAGCAAACTTTTATCCGGAAGGGAGACGCCATCCAAGACATCAATGCACATACGACATGAGGAACATCACCGTGATGCAAGGCATCAACCTCCAGTCCATTATCTTGACGACCCTCTTATTCAGCGCATCCATCTCCTCCTTGCTGAGATCCCGTAGCGTCTCGAAGCGCGCCTGGATCTCCTCAGGGGTGATGATGCCCCTTGCCTCCGTGGCATGCTCCTCGAGCTGGACATCGATCTTCTCGTCGGAGAGCGCCATTGTGCCTGTAATGGAAACACCGCGCAATCGGTTGTCTGGCGTATCGAGGGGAGAGCAGAGAAACGGGATGAAAGGGTGAAAGGATGCTCTGGTGAACTGGAACTGGCCATGACGGGCACTTCTTTATAATCATGGTGCCAGGTGTTGCCACACCGGCACATCACCCTCACCAGCGTACATAACCTGGGGAAGCAGGCCAGTGGTACAGCTAACGTAACGGCCCATGCCAATTGCGGGGAAGCCGGAGATTCCCAGGGCCTAAAGATCAAAATGCGGGGTTTAGACCCCGGGCTGACCCTGCGCCATGGGTCAAGGTGTGAGGAAGAGTCAGGGGCTTTTCCGCCTCCTGGGTGCTAGCATCCCAACTACCGGAAAATTCGGGTGGATAGAGGGCGAGCACCGTCGGGAAACAGAGGCGGTGGCGTGGTCGCGGCTCGCCGTGTATCCCGCGGGACTATCACGGGGGCGTGGGAGCTTGCGCCAACTTCCCGCGGCATTTACAGGTGCCGTGGAACTTCAACATCGATCGAGCATACCCACAGGGCTTTGATAACGTCACATCTTTCATAAATCCGTCCCTGATAAGTCGAACATGCGGAGTGAACGGTTTTAGGGCTCGGGAACTGTGGGAAGACCAACAGCCACGGGTCCTCGGGCACGCTTGACAGGTGATTAGAATAAGGAATTGATGGGCGCGCAAGCCACCCAGAGCTGTTTACCTGAAGCCAGTGAGTATGGCGACAGTTGAGAGTTTTCTGCTTGGTTCCATCTCTGTGGGAGCTTCCTGGACCCGGTGTGATCTCTGCATACTAAGCCCCTGGTTCCGGTGGATTGCTACATCTTGGAGCTTTAGTTGCTATAGCCGATTCAACACAAGCAATTGCTGAGGGTGTGGATATTGGAAGGAGGATTCTGTCTGTTGACCGCATACTTTCTTTGCGCAAATTGATCAAAAGGAACATTCAGAACCATCCGTTTCACAGAAAGTATGGAGGCTTCTATTCTAGGACGTCGTCTAAGGGGTGTCTGCACAGGCCGGGATCCCTCCCATCTTACCATGGCTAATCCCGCGGCATCAAATCCACAACCACGTTCCCCTCAAACAGCCGCCTTGCCGTCCTCGCAACCTTGACGTACTCGATGCCCACTTCACCGTCATCCTCATCCCTCGTCATGACGCACGCGTCAATCAGGCCGGAGCTGTGCTCGATGACGACTCTCCGCTCGCACCCAACCCCGACCGGCTTCTGCTGCTGCTGCCCCAACGTACCATCCTCTTCCTCGTGGGAGCTGGCAGAGCTGGCAGAGCTGGCAGGCGGGCTGGGAGGACGTTCATCTTCGCCTTCAGCACCGCCTGGCGCGCACAGGCCCGACAGCTGCGCTGGCACGGTGCCGGGTACACAGAGCGCGGCGCCGAGGCACACCGCGCCGGTGAGCTGCAGGCTGGGGTGGACTCTGCCCATGCTGTATGCCCGCGCCTTGATCGCAACGCTGCCAGCGGCGCTTGGGGACGGCGGCCAAAGCAGCATGATTTTGGGGGTGCCGCGCACAGCCGCCGCCTCGTGCGTGCTGCTGGCGAGGCCGAACGCGACCGCCCCGGCGCGTCGAACCTCCTCCACGGCGGTGAGCGACTCGGCCGAGTCGCGGGGCAAGGCCAGCACGGATTGCGGGAGTGAGGCGGCGTCGACAAAGATGAATGGGTTGGCCGCATCGACGAGTGAGACACGCAGTGGAGTGATGACAACCCCGCCGACCACCACCCCGAAGTCGACGAGCAGCTCCTGCGCCCGCCTGCCACCGGACGGGAACAGCGCGCCCGTCATGCTCCCCGCGGGCTCGGCGAAACTGAGGTCGATTCGCGACCCTAGCCCTTTGAATCCGCCGATCTGACAGGCCCCCGAGGGGTCGAAGCGGCCTTCCTCGTCGACCGCGACGGACTCGACCAGCAAGCGGCCTGTGTTGGTGTTGAAGACGCGGATGTCGACCCTCCTCCGCCTCCCATCGGTTTTGCCGCCGTCATAGTCGTTGGGAAGGTCGACCAACCCCTCGTCCACTGCGAAGGGACCGACCCCGCTCGCGATGTTGCCGCAGTTGCCGGAGAAGTCCAGCCTGCCGCCTTCGAGAGGCACCTGGATGAAGGTGTAGTCGACGTCCACGCCGGGCCTGCTCGACCGGCTGACGACGGCGCACTTGGATGTCGTTGAGGTGCCTCCTCCCACCCCGTTCAGCTGGCGCGCATCGCCGTCTAGGGAGCCGAACGCCGCGAGGATTATGGACACCCAGTCTGCCTCGTCCGCAGGGAGGTCGCCGCGTCGAAGGAAGAGGCCTTTGGAGGTGCCGGAGCGCATCCAGACCGAAGGGATGCGCCGGCGGTGCGGTTGCGGCGGCCTCTTCGTCTGGTTCGTCACCATGATTGTGTGTGTCGGTGGTGGGAAGGGCGTCAGCCGGGAGAGGTCGTGATATGTGATCGGTATGTGGGGTACGTGTCCTGCCTCTGGCGCGGTGGCTGATGTTGCTGCTGCGAGGCGACTGAGGAGTCGTGGTGTGCGTGTGAACATCTGAGGTCAAGAAGTCTTGGCGGGGCGTCTCGTTTTCGCTCCTCGTGGGACGACGTGCCCGACGGGTACTTGCGCCCGAGGGCATCTTGGTTATATATTATGTGTATACCTCCATGCTGGGGTGGGTTGTCCATCCACCTGGGGTGGCATGAGCCGTGGAGTTTGCCCCCTTGCCTTGTGTGAATACCGGACTCCGTGACATGAGCGACAGAAACTCCATGTCAAGGGGCGGGCATCCCTGACAGTCACTGCCTTTCTTTGATGTTGGCAGTGGGAGTGCTGGGTGCGGATGCGGGATGGCGTGAGGTCGGGGCTCCTCAAATGCCGCGGAACGGCTAAGGAGCGGAGAGCTCGATGTGGGGTGCTTCGTGAAATGCCGCGGAATGGCTGAGAAACACGCGTCTCCAGTGTGTGTAGTCCCACCGTGGAGAACGCCCACCGACAGTGCTGAGCGGGACTCCAGGCCTTTCCCAGGGCAACGGGACGGGACTACCAAGCCTGGTTATTCCACCAGTTGCCATCCCACCCGGCTCTGTTGAAGCCGAATAAAGCGTCCTCCGGCAGCAAATCGTCAGTGAGCAGCGAGCCGGGAGCCCAACCGTTCACACCTTGATCGTGCCTAAGGAACGGCACCGGCACATTACTATACGATTCCTGCTGGTGCTGGTGCTGGCTCTGCTGGCAGTGCGGTTGCATGGCTCTTAGCCCTCCTCCGGCCTGGCAGAACAGGTTCGGTGACATGGGCACCACCCGTTCAGTGATGTCAGTGGTCGCGGCTGTACCGCTGCCAGTTCCCGCGCCGCCTTGCTCGGTCTGCTGGTTCTGCATGAAGCTCTGGATGATGGCGTCCAGGTCGATGTCCGGCAGTCCGTTGAGCTCCCCACTTGGCCCTGTGGAGGTCGGCTCCTCATGCGTCAGAATGGTTGTCGACCCATCCTGAGAGGAGTCGGCACTGTCCCAGCTCTGAAGGGCAATTCTGCGACTGTTCCCGATCGGTGGGCTAGAAAACTGCATGGAGCCCCCTGCTGCTGCTTGCACTACCCCTCCATTGTTCGAACCAGAGCCTTCGCCAACCCCTCCAGCCTCGACACACTTCTCGCTCCCTACAAGCTCAACACGCATTCGGTCCGCAAGGTCGATGATAACCTTCCTCGCCTTCCGCACCGCCCAGTTCGTCTCCTGGTTCTTCTCCAGCACTGAGAGACAGGTCCGCAGGTTCGTGTGCGCATCGGAGCGGGGGTTCTTGCGCTGCGCGGCGATGCGCACGAGGATGGTGGCGCTGACGTAGGTCGCGTAGCTGATGAGGTAAGGCGCCCTCTTGATGGAGAAGGCGTGGTCGTAGACGCGCAGCAGGCTGACGATGCGCGTAGCCGCTGTTGCGCAGGCTGCGAACGCCTCGGCCACAACCGTTGGGGAGTCCGAGTAGAGGTGGCCTTCCGACACGAAGGGTCGGTTGAGGAGGATGAGAAGGACGTTGTACATTGCCCTGGCGCGGCTTGTGAGCATACCAAGACTCCGAGCAACCTCGCGCCCCTATTCAGGGCCTTGACTTACTGCAACGAGATGACATGAGGAGGCGGCACTGCCTTCCCCTTGCTGATGGAGCTGTAGACAAGATGCTTGGGCAAACCCTCGCTCCACTCTTGCAGCTGCTTCCCAAGCGTCTCCCTCGCGGCGCACAGCTTAGCCGAGCCCTTCCTGGCGCTCTTCTCGGCGTACACCTTGTTGATGATCCTGTTCATGATGACGCACAACCTGCACAGCTCGCTGAAGGTGCTGACGCTATATGCCGGGGATCCAGGGTAGTTCCCGGCGTAGTCGTTGAAGGCAAATGGCTTCCAGCGCTCCAGCTCCTCAAACTTGTCGTTGAAGAGCACGGGGACGTGGGTATGGTGTTCCTGCAGGCTCGGCGGCCGGCCTTGGTACAGTGACTGGATTTGGTCCACAACGAAGGCGCCCCAGAAGACGCGCCGGTGGATCTCGACATCTTCTTCCGAGCAGCCGTTGCCGTTCACGGAGCCGCCGCCGGGAGCGACGGGGCGGTCGACGTGGATGCCCAGATCGACTATCATTCGGAATGCGATGCCGGCGTACAGCCAGGCTGCGCTTCGCTCGTCACTTAGGGCGAAGAGAGAGTTTGTCATGATTAAAAGGGCCTGGATCGTTGTTATCTCGGGCCGGTCGAGCGCCTCGCCCAGCAGCTCTTTGACTCGCAGCCGGAACCTCCATCCGGCTGTCCGCACGTCGTCCTTGTCGCGCCGCACCTCCAACCTGGGGCTGAACTTGGACGCGCCGTAGTAAATTGCGTTGAGGAGTAGCTTGGAGAAGTACTTGCCGCCGCAGGCCATGTCTCGCATGAACGCAGGCCTGTAGGTCAGCAGGAACGAGTGGTGCTGCCGGTTCCAGTGCAGCGACAGCAAGTGCCGTCCTAGCTCTGGCTCCACGCCGTCAAAGTCGAGCTTTCTGGCGTCGTAGTTGATGGCCTCCATCTGGAGCTGGTGCGCCGCCTCGGCCATGAGCACCTTCTCAACCAGCTCAGGTGGGACGCTGCGGGCGGGGGCCCCTCCTCCTCCTCCTCCTCCGCGGGTCCCGGCGGGATCCTGGAAGTGGGCGCTCGTCGGGCCATGGTAGTTGGTCCGGAGGGGGCCGGAGCTGGTGGTGTAGCTTCCGATGGCGGCTGCGGCAGTGGGACCGGGGCCGGCCGGGTTCCGAGGAGTTCCAATGAAGCCGTTCAGACCGCCGTCGATGCCGCTGGTAGCGGCGACGGAGTGACTTGAGCCGGCCGGCTGGCTCTGCGCCACCATTTGCCGGGCTTCCGGAGATGCTTGCGCGGGGCGGTCAATACCGCCAATGCCAACGTCATGCTGATTGCCGCCCCGCGCGGTGGCGGCGCCGAGGTCGATGGCCTGCTGACTGGCTTCATTGTGCTGATGACCTTGGTCCTCATCTGCCGCCAACGGCGAGCCGACGGAACTCGGTGTTGTTGGCCGCCGTGCTCTGGTGCTGGCCGCGGATGACCGCTGCTTCCGCTGGACGTAAACGCACTCCTTGGCGTAGGTCCGGCAGTTGCTACATGTCGGCTTCTCGGTGTTGCACTTGATCTAGAGAAAGCGTCAATGCCGGACCGGGCAAAAGGGCATGAGGACAACATGCCAGGGAACCGGACTTTGGGAGTTGCCACGGCATACCTTGCGCAAGCGGCAGAATCTGCAAGCTGCCGCGGCTCGGCGGAGTCGCTTCAACTGACCATGCCCCGCTTCCATCTCGTCGTGTCCTCTGACCAAAGGGTGGCTCGCAGGCAATTTCCTTTCACCTCCGTTCCGTTCAGGTAGGCGGAATTTGGCAAGCGGTATGGAAGAGCTGGGAAGACAAGACCAACATGCGGCAAACCGGGAAGGTCGCCACAGACGGAGTGAACAAATGTTTTGGCGGGGTCTGGTGGTCGGACAATGGGACCGCTTGGGTCAGCGCGAAAAGTGGCCAGAGGGCCTCTCCTCTCTCCTGTCATGCCGAGAGTAGCGGGCTCAGGGGTTTGTTTGTTTCCAGCTTGTTCCCTGCAGTCTCTCATGCGTCGAGTCCGTTCCGCGGAATTTTGCACCAACCGCCGTCCCACTTCCTTCTCCCGTTCAAAGCGACGGCACGGTGGCCAATGTGCATTTGTAGACCTGTTCTTACTAGTACATATCTTGTGCAAGCGCAGTTTTCCGACCACTTGCAACACCCTGACATCATCTGATCGTAGCCGCGCTCCCAACCCCTAACCCCACGGCCCCAACCATGGCCAACCACGCGACCGCCCCGACACCCGAGCTGACTGCTTTGCGGAGCCAAGTTGTGCTGCCGAAGTCGAAGCTGAGCAAGGTCAGCCACCGCTGGAGAGGCCATCTAGGTCAATACTTGACATTTTAATAAACTAACCCCACGAACACTGCAGCAACATGTCCCTCCAGTCGTTTCATGCCTATCAGGGGCCGTCGCCGGCGCCGTTGAGGCTGCATCCACCGTGAGTTTTGACTGTTTGGTCGCCCCTTGCCACCTCACGAGAGCACAGCAGTAATATTATTAACTCTCTAACCAGTACCCTTTCGAGTTTGCCAAGACCCGACTGCAGCTTGGGTCCCAATGCGGGGCCCAGATCTCCAACCCGGTGTTGATGATCCGGCACATCGTCGCCAACGAGGGCGTGCGGAGTCTCTACGTTGGGTGCTCAACGCTGATGGCAGGCACCGCGCTCAAAGCGGGCGTGAGATTCCTGTCGTTTGATGCCATCAAGGCCGCCCTCTCAGACGATGACGGTCGATTAACGGTCTCGCGCTCCATCCTCGCGGGCATGTTCGCCGGCTGCGTAGAGAGTGTGGCAGCCGTGACCCCAACTGAGAGGATAAAAACCGCCATGATTGACGATGCACGGGGGCCCAAGAGATACCGTTCCGCCGCCCACGCAACAGGCCTGCTGGTCAAGGAGCAGGGCCTTGCTGGATTGTACAAGGGCCTGGGCTCGACGACCATGAAGCAGTGCGCCACCTCCGCCGTGAGGATGGGCAGTTACAACACGATGAAGCAGGCGTCGCAGTCGTATGGCTTGCCGCAGAACAGCGCCACGACGTTCGGGATTGGGGCGCTGGCCGGGACCATCACCGTCTACGCCAGCCAGCCTTTCGACACGATCAAGAGCAGGACTCAGAGTGCCCAGGGGGCAAGCACGACGGAGGCCGTCGCGAGTATATGGAGGGATGGGGGCGTTAAGGGGTTCTGGAAGGGAAGCACGATGAGGCTTGGCAGGCTTGTGTTTAGTGGCGGCATTGTTTTTACCGTGTATGAGAAGGTCTCTGGGATATTGACACCGATGATGAGGTAGCTTCATGAGCCTATATCGCTGTTGAAAAGCTGTAGCAACTGCAGCTCCAACTCATAGGACTCTACCAGAATTAGAGACTTCAGTATATAGAGATTTTACTACGTCTAGGAAGCTGCTATCCAAGAGATGGATGTTTGGGACCGTAGCCCCCGGACGTGTCGGACCGTACCATGTGACTTTTTCCCGGCAAACGCCAGCGCGTCGACCCAATGCGACCCCATGCCGCCGTAGTCACGCCGCAAGACGCGGAGCGTTGCACGATTCCATCCCGGATCCAGCTGCCGCAGCCTCTGGTTGCACACGCGGCTCCCGGCTGTCATCCCCCTTTCGAACCACTCCAGCTCCTAGCCGTCCTCGACCGCCACCGCCGGCACGGCACCCGGCCTAAGGGCAGCTTGGAGCCACCCGAGCATCCGCCGCGCGGTCCCATGCCCGTGAGTCGCCGCGAAGCCGAGCATGGTAAGTGCCCGCGTGCCCACCGTGCCGTCCCCGCCGCCAGGGTCCTAAGTGATACAGAATGAGAGGGAGGCGACGGCGTACTCAAATGCTTCTCGACAGCGTCGTGCTGAGGCCTGCTGGGTGCTGGAATACACGCCGTCGAGCTGATGTGCCGGCGGACCGCGGGTGGAAGGAGGGTGAAGGTGCCCGAGTTGGCGTGTATCTTGCGGTCTGTCAGCAACCGCGTCGGCCACCTTCCCGTAACCCTGCCGTGATTGGGCCAGCCCTTGCTGGGCATCCTGGAATGAGACCTCCTCCTCGGCCCATGTGTGAGATAGGATGGCGTAGGGCGGGATGGCGGAGGGCAGGATGCCTTGACCCTGGAACTCGACGAGGTGGGCCTTGGTGGTATGGAGGAGACGCACTTTTGGTTTCTGTCGGGTGGTGGCGGATCAACGACGGTGAGAGTTGAGCAGGAATTGCAAGTTGGAAGCGAAGTTAGGTTTTGTCTCACCACTCAGCCATGCCTTGGGTCGACATCTGTCGAGAATGCCGGCAGATCAACACGACGGCCATGGTGGTCCGTCTTGGGATCAAGCGTGCGCCCTTTAGGGGCCGGTTGACGCTGTACCCATCCCGGAGCTCGTTCCGTTTCTGGGCATCTTTCATCGGGTTCTCCCTCCCCGCGCCAGGGCATCCTGCATGAACTACCAAAATGAAGGCACAAAACGGAGTCTTGGAGGTGCGGACACGATTCACATTTCATTCAGCGAATGTATAACTATAATAAAAAGAAAAAAAG
>Ga0247824_10001763_pt1 | contig 11972 bp, 14 predicted proteins | sample 13C_PalmiticAcid_FD_194412 | JGI IMG/M metagenome (GOLD analysis project Ga0247824, IMG submission 194412) | Soil microbial communities from agricultural site in Penn Yan, New York, United States - 13C_PalmiticAcid_Day48 | ecosystem: Environmental > Terrestrial > Soil > Agricultural land...
TCCCCTCACTGCATCCACAACAGCCCAGTCATATCTCCAGCGTATTCTCCCTTCGCTCGCCATTAGAAATCTCGACTTTGGTCGTCATGGAAGTGGGTCGCCTCAATCCTCTCCCGTGAGCGTTTTTCAAAAACCGTTTTTTCGGCTCTCTCTCGTCTGCATACGATTTGGGTCATGGACTTTGACGTGGCTTCGTTTGGATAAAGGTGCAGCAGCAACTCAAGGGTTGTTTCCCGATTATTTTTTTTTTTTTTTTCATCATCCTTTTGTCCTCGTCATCAACTGTCTCCAGCTGGAGGATCTGCAATAGCTTTGTCCTGCTAATTCCAAGGGTTGGAATGATCCTCTGGTCCCCAAAAAAAAAAAAAAAAAAGTCAGGAGGGACGGAGAGAACAACAGACCCATTGTCCCGAAAAGAAAAAAGCTGGTGGGACGAAAGGGACCACCCCGATGGTATCCATTCAAGCTCGTGGTCGAGTGTGGTTGGTCAGGTCGCTTTACAAGTTACCACCCCACTTCCTGGTCCACTGAGTTCCCGCGAGTGACGCTTGTTTGGTTAATCTTTGGGGTGACCATGGTTGCTTACGCTGTCCCTACTGAGGATCCGATTATCGTGATCGTGTCCCATGGCGGCTATACGTCTTGTACATCTGGCATATGTATCTACTGTTGACTACACTTTTGATCTTGCCTTTTTGTTTTGTTTCTGCTGCGTCTTTCTCTGATGTGTTGTGTTGTGTTGTGTTTGTGAAGCCGTGACAGAGGCAGGTCATACTGTCGATTGAGATGCGTAGAAGCTGCTTGACGGGCTTGCCTTGTCCGTGCTCTCCATGCTGTTCGGATCCTCGACTCTTCTTGCTGGTGGCAGTTGAGAAAGAAAGAAAGAAAGAAAGAAAGAAAGAAAAGAGCTGCCAAATTCTCAGCCACTGCATTCGATTGCTAGAACCGTTTGGCATTCTCAATCACTCTCTCATTCGCTCACAGCTTCACCAAACGCCTTCTGCTCCTCATCGCTCCTCATCGTTTATTCACGTTCTGACCCGCGCTTTCCCCTCCCCCTCTCTGTCTTCCTTCCTTCTTTGTGTCCATTCTCCCGCTTCTTGCTACTACCACCGCCTGCTTTTTTTTATTGGTATCCCACCTTCTTCTCTGTATCACTTCTTTCTTATGTCATCTTCTTGTGTCCACCCTTTTCTTTCTCCTTGTCCCCCCCTCCCTTGGCCGCTTCCTTTTCTTTGTGTTCTTAGCTTCGACAATCCCGAGTTAAGCCTCGGAGAGAGCCCTTCGGACTGTTCCACCCTTCAGTGGCATGGGTGACCGCCCAGTTACCCAACACTTGCCCGGCCTTACTCTGTGACAAGGAACGAGTGGGGGGGGGAAATTAGGCAAACGGACAACAAGGAGTGCGTCCATTTGTACGCTTTGCCGACCTCTGATCGTTCAGGAAGTGGTTCTGAGAAAGTAATACGGAGTCTACCGAACGCGTTGGGATTCACTCGCCAAGGCCATTTGCTCCGCATGAACCCTTTTTACTCTGTCAACTCTCTTCCTCTCCCTCTTGTATACCATCTGGTGCTATCACTGCACTGGGTACGAGTTGCCCTAAAAGCAATATACACGGAAACCGAAAGAAGCTCGGTGGACCGAACCGATTACATGTAGGAGGAGATCAGCATGTCATGGATGGATGGAGGGACGGATGGACGGATATCTCTTGAGGAATGTGAAGAGGCGATTGAAGAAAAAAAAACATAACTGCAGCGAGAGAACCACCCACACTCTCGACACTTTGGAAAACAGCATGTCGTGGCAGCCATCGATGGACAATGACTATATTTTTTATTGAGGAGTCATCCAGAGCGTAGCAGTAGCGATGGCTTTGTGGAGGCAGTGTACACTGAGTGAGTTGCAGGATCCTGCTGATAAAAACTCGTTATGCGAATATGAACATGGCAACACCGCTCAATTGAGTGTGCTCTGCCCAGACAACCCGTCTCCTAAAGGTTCTTCAAGGTTCAAATCATGGAGCGGTCTCAATATACAGAAGAGACGATCGTGCTTTGCATCGCGCTAAGAGGCCAATTGAAACTTTTGTCCGTACCTTGTGCTGTCAAATCAGGAACTGTGACATGGACGTCCTGTTCATTTTTTTCTTCTTCTTCTGGCGACTGGCTCTCATTCCTGCGTCCGGATGGTTCAACACAATTCCCCTCATGTCGGCCGGTTCACGGATTCAATTGTTCTGCCTACTGCGATTACCTGTGGAAATTGAGATGCGGCACATTGACCGTCCATGTTGCATTATCTCAAATCTCCTTCATGAAAACCGGAAGAAGACCCTATCTACTTCTTTACCACTCCAGTCAAGTCAAATACACCTCCAACAATTGCCTTCTCCATCGATTGAATTCAATTTGAGATGGCTACTGCAGACAAACCCTTGGCGAAGTAAGTGCCGAAATGACATGTAGCACTCAAAGACACTAAAGTGGCAGTGGCAGTTCGCGGGAAACCGTTCGCTATGATGATGGGCCATCCTGCATGGAATAACAAGAAGCTCGATCGACAAGGAAGAGGCGGCAATCAACCAGCCAGTTCACTGCACAAAGAAAGAATACTGGTCACCGACGTGAAATTGTTGGGTTGTATTTTATCTAGTCTACTATTTGCCGCAGATCCTTGTCAGATTCACATAGGCTATTCATATATTCTCATTAAGATCCACCCCTCTTGCCATCATTCGATGTTTTTGCTCGTTTGTAATGTAAGTACCACATAGGTACAAGGTTCCTAGCTTCTTCGCACGCTGAAGACCCTCTAGGATAGCATCAACTTTGGCTGAATCAAAACCTTCGGCATAAAGGGTAAGCCAAGTCAATCGAGAAAAGTCAATCAACTTCAAGAATGAAAGAATTTGCTCCAGAGTCATATACACATTCAATATAAGTTGCTTGATCGACGTTGAAGCAACAAAGGTTTGCAGAAGGTCTCCCTCAGTCAGAGTCAAAGGGGTGTCCCATGTTTCACCCCCAAACCAAAACCAGTCCAATTCGACCTTTTCCGACATTTTCGTCACTCCGTCGACCAACGCTCGCATCACACTCGTCTCAAAGGTCCCTGCTTTCAGTTCGATCCTCAACTCGCGGAGGTGTTTCCATTGAATCGACTCCAAAATGCGCACTCGTCCTGGGTCTTCTTTCGTGTAGATTAGGATCTCGCTCAACTCAGACCGAAAGACAATGCTGGAAATGTTGTTGATAAATGAATCGCCTAGTTCGCCTTCCTGTCTCAGGACAAGTCTTGTAAATCCCGATCCATTCGTAGTCGCTTTTGCAATAGCATCCACGCTTAAATCGTTCAACTCACCCACATCCAACTCCTGGACACTCCTCTCATCATAAACTGTAAGTATGTGAACATGCTCCATACGCTGGTGAGCGGCCATTGTCTCCGTCGATTCCTCGCGCGTTGTTGGAATAGAGAGATCCCAATCTCTGAAGTTGATCGGGTACGCCCTGTGTTTCTCAAGTAAATTGTGAGATTCAAGGACGTACAGGACGCTGTTTCGTAGAGTGCTGGGCCCTACGGTAAGACTTGCAAGATTTGTAGCCTTGGTCACCAAGCACCTGACACCTGAGGTATCCTTGAATAGGTCATGGGATATGTTCACATGTCGCAGGTTGGAAAAGTCGTCGTTGCGAAAAAGCAAACTGGATCGTCTCGAGAGATCCACTGGTCCTCTGATCGTAAACGACTTGAGAGAAGGGTGCCGCATGATGTCCAACACAGGGTCGTAACGTTGGCTGCGGTTCAGAATATCTCTGGTACGATCGCCCTGATTCCATAGATAAAGTTCCAGCACGCCAACGTTGGTGACCGCAAGAGTATCTCGCAACTTCTTGAGATCGCTTTGGCTTGTTTCCCAGTCGAGTTGAAGCACGAATTCATAGACGGACCTTGCCTTCTTTAGGGCTCCATAGAACTGCTCTGCCTGTATCCTTGACAACAGCTTCACGTCCACACGACCGGCGTTCTCGTCAAACGATCCATTCACTGCATCCACTGCATTGCGGAATGCTATCGCATCCTTCTCGTGGTAGTTCTCGCGGTAGTGGTCGATGCACACCCACTTGACGTGTCCTTCGGTGGTGACAATCCTATACAGGTTTCCGAGCACTCTGTCCTTATCCTTGTTTTTCAAGAATATCTCCAGCTGGCGTAGATCGGCACCTTCCAATGCTTCATTATTCTCCATCTGTGATGAAGACCCGTCTGCTACTCCGCCCTCGTCTGTGGAGACCTTCTCAATGTAGCTGATGACTTGATCCATCCCAGGCTCGATAGTGTTTGTCAGCAACTTCAGACTCTCCGTCGCTTGATCAAGTGCATCCGGGATCAAGTTGGACAAAGCGGGAACGGCAACACCTGCCACCGAGATACCAAGCTTGAGCATCTTTAGGATCGTGAGGACATACGATCCGTATTGCTGGAAGAACTCATTGGGATGCTCGATTTCGTATCCCTGATGCCTGGCAAGATGGATGCGATGTGGGATGTTGCTCTTGGTGGCCTTTGTGTGTTCACCACACTCACACAGAAAGTACAGCTTGAATTTGTTTGAGAAAATATCCAATGGGTTCCATGACGACTTTTCATCAGGGAGGACAATAAAGAGACGGGGGATCGGATACTCGTGTAGTTCGTAGGTCTGGGTCAATATGGCCTGGATGCCGTTTTGGAGCTGAGCCAAGCGGTCGAGTGCTTGGATCTGAAGCTGCTTCATCTCTTTTTGGTTGGAGGCGAGGTCCTGTTGCAACTGTGTGATCTTCGCCAAATGGTCCCTGTTCTCGGATACCAACTCTATGATCAAAGAAGCCATGTTCTTGATCTCCATCACGTTGCTACCGAGTTCCTGTAGACATGCGACCAATTGGTCATTCGGTAATTGGACCTGACCATTCTTGACGACTTGAATAAGAGCTTCTCGTGCGTTGGAGGAGGTGCGAACCTTGACTTGGAGATCGGATGGGAGTGACAAGACGAGCTGTTTTTCGATTCCGGATTCCATGGAGCTTTTCTGCGCAAGATTCTCGATCTGCTTGAATAACGATGAGGCCCTGGACCCTTTCTTCAAATCAGAGAGTGCACTCATGGATGGGAGCGTAGAGGCTGTCGACGAAGTGTAGGCTCTGTCGTCGCTACTGGACATGTCTTCCGGTTCCTGTTCAATCTGTAGGTCCTTGAAGGCATCCTCATTCATTGAAGCACTGGTAGCGTCCTTGTTTCTCCCAAAAGATGCGGACGTGTTCTCATCAGATGACGATAACACAACATCCAAGACGACACCAGGGCGATACTTGATGCATTCAGGTTCGATTCTAGTTTGACAGTTGCATTGTTCAGAGTGAGCGTCATTGGCACGAGAAGGGTCCTTTTTCATGCTTCCTTTGGCTCCTCGATACATTCGCTATTGAGTTCTACGTCGGGACATCCACATTTTGTTTTCTTTACATTTGATGATTCGAATCCCTCAACCGCTTGACAATAACGCCGTTGCACTTGACGTGCTGGACCCCAGGAAAAGCCAACTCGACATCTCGCCAGAAAATCACATTGTGTCCATCAACTTGATCGATGTCGATCTTTTCAACAGCCGTCTTTCCTGCTAAACGAAAGTGCTGAGTCTCATCCATCGCTGTGGTCCCTTGATGACAGCTGGTACAGCCAAGAAAAGAGAGGGTGGAAAGCGAGTTTGTGTTTTTGAGAGAGAGAGTGTGTGTGTGTTTTTGTTTGAGCTGGATTGAGGGGTGCGTGTGTGTTCGGTGAGAGGAAAGAAAGAGGAAAAGAGAGAGGAATGTCAAGATTTTTGTACCACAACACTTCCCTCTCTCCCCTGAACTTTGCCTCTCCCGAACCGCCCAAGGAGGGGGCAGTCTTCCCGTCAGGGACAGATCGACTGAATCTTCGCTTACAGCATGTGGGCCGAATGGTGGTAAAAAGGTCCGCGTTCCCTAGCTAGGATAGCCTGTCTGCCCAAGGATGGGTCAGCAAATAGTTCTGTTTTTTTGCGTGCTATTGCGACCCTGCACTGTTACACAAAAAAGAGCCCCGTTCAGTTGTTTCGACTTGTCGATCACACCCTCCCCTCCGATGAAAGGCATTATACTACTGATCTGCAGCATTCCAAGGGAGCAGTCTAATCATCCATGCTGAACGCAGCATCAACCTAGCCGTGTCCGCCTCTTTTGAGATGAGCCTCCAGATCTACATGGACATGATCGTCATACAGCATCTCGCTCCGTGAAGATCGACTCAATAGATCCCAACGTTAGCGTCAAAGCATTAGGCTCAGTGGATAATGTTTTCCGTTCTCTAAGTCCTTGTGGGTATTCCATGTCTTTATTCAATGTCCAATACAGTAGCCTCTAATGACCATGATGTTGGTGGTGGTGGTGACTCTCCTGGCTCTGTCTCTGCTACTTCCTCACTTGTACCTGCGGCCTCCCTTGGTACTGACAACAATAGTTTGCTATCCATCCCTTCTATCGGTCCCGTAGGAGCTCTTCCTCATTGCATCCACAGCATCCAGTTGCGTCTCCAGCGTGTTCTCTCTCGCTCGCCATTAGAAATTCGACTTTGGGTCGCATGGAAGTGGTCGCCTTTGTCCCCCCGCCGCCGTGAGCGTTTCAAAACTTTTCTCGGCTTTCTCGTCTGTATACGATTTGGCCTTGGGCTTTGACGTGGCTTCGTTGGATAAAGGTGCAGCAAGCCAAGGGTTGTATCCGGATTTTTTTTTTCCATCATTCTTTTGTCCTCGTCATCAACTGTCTCCAGCTGGAGGATCTGCAATAGCTTGTCCTGCTTATTCCAAGTGTTGGAACGATTCTGGTCCCTAAAAAAAAAAAAAAAAAAAAAAAGACGAGGGATGGAGAGAACCACAGACCCATTGTCTAGAAAAGAAAAGCTGATGGGACGAAAGGGCTCCCGATGGGTATCCATACAAGCTCGTGGTCGAGTGTGGGTTGGTCAGGTCGCTTTACAAGTTACCCCGCCTCCCTTCCTGGTCCACTGAGTTCCTCCCACGAGTGACGCTTGTTTGGTTAGTCTTTGGGGTGGCCTGATTGCTCACGCTGTCCCTACTGACGACGCGATTATCGTGGTCGTGTGCCATGGTGGCTCTACTTGAACGCTTGGTGTATGTATCTGTCGTTGACTACCCTTTTGACCTTGCCTTGTGTTTTGTTTCTGCTGGGTCTTGTTCTGAGTGGTGTTGTATTGTGTTGTGTTGTGGTTCTGAAGCCGTAACAGAGGGAGGTGAGACGCAACGTGGAAGTAACTTGGTGTTGCTGAGAAAGAAGAGAGGCGAAAGGAAATGAGCCCGAGTCAATTTTTTCAGCCACTCCGAAAGCCGGACCGCACCTCGCCCTGCAGCAGGCGAGGCAGGCGAGACATACTCTGTGCACTCACCCCCTCCTCCTCACTCTCATTCCCTCTTTCTCACATTCCCTCTTTCCCTTTGTACCGACCCACAGACTGGCGACATACACAACGGCTGCCAAGGAAGACCAAGTGCACTTTCTGCACCTCATCGCTTGTTCGCGTTTTCGCCCTTCCTCCTCTCTTTGTGTCCTTCCTCATTGAGTCCCCTCTCTCTTGCTGCTCAGAGTCCGTCTTCTCGTTTTGTTGGTGTCCCTTGCCTTCTCCCCTTCCCTCGGTCTGTTTATCGTTTCTTCGCGCTTGTCTTTTTTTTTTTCCCACCCCTTCTCTCGCTTTGTCCTCTCCCTTCTCTTGTTCTTGCTCTCTTTCTCGGCGACTCCTTTTGTTCTTAGGTTTGTCAAGCCCATGTTATGCCTCGGGGACGGCCCTTCAGTCTGATCCACCCACAGCAGTATTCCTGACCGCCCAATCACCCCCATCACTCGCCTGGCCTTGCCCTGCGACGAGGAACCAAAGTAGGCCTGAAAAATAGGCAACCGTGGCTGAAAGGGGTGCTTCCCTTTGCACCCTGACCTTTTCCCCACCCTGAAAAACAGCTTTAGGGGTTTGCTGGTCTACCTCTGGCCGCCACATCGAGGCCACCAACTGTCTGACGATCTCTCCTTTACGGTTGGCTATGGGAGGTCTTATTGTCGAGGCACTGAGTGGTCTTGCTATCCCTATCCTTTGTGGGGATAAGGCTCTGGTTGGGTACCAAGGGTTGCAACATCCTTGGTGTACTTTACACAGCTCCACTTCTTCTGTTCTTCCATCTACTGGCGACGGAGAAGAGAAGTAGACTGAATAATGGAAATTCAAGCAAGGTACGTTGAACAACTGTTGAACAAAAGTCTGAGTAGCAACAGTTGTGTTAATAAAGACTGGTATAGAGCGAGCCTTGAAGAACGCGTTGTTTGGAGCAATGAGTGCAGGGTGCAGCAATGACTGAAAGTGGCAGGCGCCACACTGTGTATCCTGCATGGTATGATTCTTTCAGCTCGCTTATCATTTTCCGTCGCAAAAGGATCGTCAGAGCATCTTACAAGGCAGCCAGAGAAACCACAGAATGACACACAATGTAACCTTTGTAATGCTGATGGTGGATGTCTACTTTTCCTGGTTGTTAGTCTGTCCTTCTCCACAAATTTGCTGTTCTCTCCAAGTGACCAAAGGGATTTCCTGTTGATGAAATCCTTCTCAATCCACGATCAAACGTGGCCCCAGCCTCGGACACTGAATGGTAAATGGTGCCGATCTGAGAAAGTTGTGTGTTGTGTTGCTGATCATGATCCTGGCAAAAAGACTGATGATATGTGGAATCAACTCCCTTGAGTAGCGCTAGACAGGTGAGCTGAAAGAGACCTCCTCTGATGCTCACTGGCCCACGACCATAAATGACTTGATTGTAGAGATCTCCAGCTCAATCCTGTCCTTATCCAGCAATTCCCTCTCGACATCGCGGAATGAACATCCTGCACAGGAATCCGGTCGCTTGGAATCGTGCCCCGCATCTATGCTGATCCCTGGATCGCCCTCGACCACTGAAAGTACTGGCGACATGGTGACCCGGATTCCTGGAGCCGATAAAGGCTGCGATGAAGAAAAGCCTCTGAATCTTGGGTCTATCACTTCTCTGCCTCTGCACCTTGTCTGGCCAGCAGAATGACATTGTGCTTGGAATCGAGGATGAGTCTGGGCGTAGGACCTGTGTCATCTGCTTGTTAGCTTGAGGTGGCTCCTCACCGCTGGTTGGCCCCTTGACTGAAACTCGGTGGATTGTCGAGATCCATAATCAGAATATCACGATAAGTCCCAGGACAAATGGCGTCATGTCCATTACGGTATCGATAAGCTGATGGCCAAGTATGGTGAGAGCAGACCCGTCGAGAGAGCAATGCAAAGTTCTCGATAAGTCGAAGATGGGATCCTCTTTCATCCATTTTTGCACAAGATCGTCAACAATCAGTGTCATGGTCTCCTGTTGCCAGATGGCCCAGTTGGTGGTGAGGACGATGGCACTTGTCGAGAAAGTGTAGTACCCAATTGTGAGAGGATCTCTAGCGATACCATGCCCAAAAAGTAACCTTGGGGTTGAGTTGTAGTAGATCAGTGGTGGGACTCGCTGACACCATCGTATTTTTGTCAAAATTATGAGGTTCGGGTCGCCAGGATGGGCCTGGTTCAGACTCTGAGCATGATATGTACATATATGTCGTGTTTTCCTCCCTGCCCTAATCGGTTGTTCTAGCGAGTATCACCATGCGAAGAGATAGATCCTTGGCTCTGCCTCCACTTTGGCACCGACAATCTTCCTTCGCGTACTACGATTGCATAGTAGGCTGTGAGCAACCAAAGAGAGACGTTGGTTCAGCCGCAGTGGTCGCCCCGATATGTCCTTGGGGGTGTTGGGTGGTTGTTCGGTTGGACATGAGATGACGGGCTGCTCGGAAGAAGGAGGGAAGAAAGATCGAGATCGATGGCGCCATCAACTTTTCAACTTTCCTGACAACGCCACAAAACGAATTTCAGCAGGTGTTCGATTATCTCCTCCTTCCTCATCACCGCTTTGGCCTCCCTGCATAGAGCCGTTTTTGCCTGACCCAATGGCTTCAACATCAACTGTCGATGCCACTGACACCGCCTTCAAGCAGGATATCGAGAAGATCACTCTTGAAGATGTCCAGAAAGTCCCTGGTCTCAGTTTCCTCGGCTTCACAGAGCTCGTATGCAAGAACTTTGGAAAGAATAGTCGCATGAAGAGCACCGTGAACGACAGGTATCTATACTTGGAACTTGCAACCGAGGCTTCCAAGTCGGACAACGAGAAAGCAGCCGAGGATGGGAAAAGGATGCTGGAGCTTTTCAACACTGAACTTGAGCAAGTAGAGGCTTTCTGAAATCAACCAGCGCTGGTGAGTGTTTCGCTGTTGTTTGATTGTTTGGTCTGCACAAGTGTTGTAGTAACTGACGTTGGAAGGGGCCTCTTCTAGGTCCGGGATCGTGGAGACGCAAAGAAAACCTCTCTGCACGTCCGTTTGAGCGATGTTGTTGGACCAGGCACAAGATCCTGCGACCTTCATCTGGAGCCTCTTGTGATCAACGGACGTTCTATCTCCAAGGAACTTATGGACCTGCGAAAGTCCTACTTTGATCAAGAGCGCGCTCTGGAGACTATGGATGACTTGCTGTAAGTATACTTATTTGGAACGCTGACCATGACGACACCAAGACAATCGTGATGGATGATACTTAGCCTGGTGTGTTCTCTCGTAGGGTGATGAACTTTATCTTCACAGAAAAGCTATTACGTGAACACTTCAGCGAGGATATTGTGTCTGAACTTGTTCCAAAAGAAGACATTCCATCATTATCGGCAACAGACAGCCAATACCTCACCTCGATGATACAACTGGCCAAAGCCAAGGGCGGATGGAAGTTTGAGAGACTCGTTAGGTGTCATTCTTTTGAAGATCCTTTGGCTCGTTTGTTCAGTTTCTGGTCATTCAATATGTGCATGTGGCAATACACTGTAGAGAATGACCGTGAAGGATACAAGAACATGAACAAGCGGACATACCAGTCGCGATATGTCGAACCCATAATGGACGCGTTCTTTGGTAATCTGATGATGTTCCAAGTGTGGTAAGTCATATCACCGATACATTCTTATGGTTTTTTCTTCCGGTCATTGTCTAACATCCACTTGCTGCTTCTTATCATCTTATCATTGTGGCAGGGATGCTTCGCTGGTCCTACCAAAGAAGTACAGGGGAAGTTTCTACACGACGTCCATGTCTGCAGGAAAGCGCCCTCTGACAGTGACGATAATGAAGATGACAAAGCGCGGCGTCAAGGAACGCCACAGGGCAAAAATTGAACGCGAGTTGTTCTTCTCGATGAAGGTTGCTTTGGACTTGTTGATGAAAGCAAAGGTGAAAGACCCGGAGGTGGTTGGCCATCTCGCTCGAGGTAATGTTTTCCCTACCAACGTGCGTTGATGTTGCCATTTCTTTGATGCGTGCTAACTTTTACCTTCCTCCCCTGTGTAGACTCCCGCATCGAGGTCTTCACATTGAGCATCCAGCACGAGGCATCGTATTTCCCAAAGTTGTTGGGGATTATGGACATTCCAAGGGATCACACCGACTTTGAGTGCCTCATGGAAGGACTGCCTGTCATGCTGGCCGCACGGGTACATACATTTCCGTCTTTGTTTTCTCTCATTCCAGCGCACATCTCGCTCGATTGCTCATTGATTGTACCTTCTCTCCTTGCAATAGCGCATCGTATGTCGGACCTTGGAGGCAATCAAGAGTTGCGTACCTGATGAGAATCCCGACCTATCTATTTTGGAAGATGAAAGCGAACATCCGAAATGCCGACCATCATTCTATATCGAAGATTGAGGCTGCGGAGGAGTTTGGTCTCATTACCACTTGAGAATGTTCAAAGGATTGTTCTCCTGTTCCTAGACTGGTACCCTAGTTTCTGTCATT
>Ga0247824_10001764_pt1 | contig 11970 bp, 7 predicted proteins | sample 13C_PalmiticAcid_FD_194412 | JGI IMG/M metagenome (GOLD analysis project Ga0247824, IMG submission 194412) | Soil microbial communities from agricultural site in Penn Yan, New York, United States - 13C_PalmiticAcid_Day48 | ecosystem: Environmental > Terrestrial > Soil > Agricultural land...
CAAATGTATGCCCCCCAAATATCCCTCCTCTCCCCTTTTCCCGTCCCCCAACCTTACAACCTCAACTCCCTCACAATCTGCTCCGCCATGGCCTTGTACTGCCACGTGTTGCCCCCGACCCTCTTGAACTGCACGCCGTGCAGGCTGACAATCGGCACCTTGACAATGACCATCTCGAAGCGGATCTCGCCGTCGGCGACCCTCGGCTCCGTCGCCTGCCCGCCGGCGTGGTGCCGCCCGCCGAGCAGGTGGCTGTCCTCCTCGGCGATGCTCGGCGCGTGCGTGCAGCTGAAGCCGCCCTTGATCTCGGTGAAGCCGACGCCGAGCATCTTGAGCACGCGCTTGATGTCGGCGCGGATCTCGGGCAGGGGCTTGGTCGAGGTCGTCGAGACGCTAAAGATGCCCTTGAGGTAGACGGGCTTGGCGAGGTCCGGGTCTTCGGGCGCGAGGCGCTCGTTGGACCCGCCGCTGGTCTCCCCGCCTTCGGCCTCGAGGCCGAGCTCGGCGTCCGTCTCCTCGCGGACGGGTTCTTGGTGGTGGCTGTTGCTGGTCTGGGGGTGGAGGAGCTGGTCGCGGGCGTCGGCCTCGCGCTTGGCGCGGCGGGCTTGGATGCTCTCCCTGCGAGCATGGCCGAGGGATTTGGCGCGCATCGAGACGGATTTTTGCATGAGGTTGGCTTTGCCCTCGGCGGGCTCCTTCCGCCGGTCGCGCGTGCTGAGGCGGCGGAGGAGGGATACCGGCCCGTTGCCGCTCTTCTTGGGCGCCGCCACCTCGGGCGAGAGGAGGCCGTTCTTGACCGGCTCCCTGACTTGGTCTTCGCTGTGCGACCGAGCCCGCTGCCGCGTGTGGGGGCCGCCCTCGGTGTGTGCCGGCTGCGGCGGGACGATTTCGGCGAGCGAGTGTTTCTCTTTTGGCCGCACGGTGGGTGACGGCGGGACGAGGAGTGGCTGCGCGAGTTGCGGAGATGGTGGGACCTGCACCTTCGGGGGCACAGACGGCTGCGCGGCCTGCGCCTCTTGCCGGTCGCGCTCGAGTTTTTCGCGGACGAGATAGTAGATGGACACCATGGGGTCAAAGGCGTTGAGCGGATCGTCGCCGATCGGCAGGCCCTCTGAGCTGCCGTTGGTCAGCGTGTCCTTGCTGGTGACCGAGTTTCGCCTCTTGTAGAAATCGAAGCCGAAGCCGCGTCGCTTTTCGGCATCCTTTGGAGTGGGCAGCGGCAGCTCCCTCTCCTTCTCCAGGCGCCGGGCCGCTGCCAGATATTTCGGTGACGTGATCTTCTTGGTCAGCTCCTCGCGGATGTGGTCCGGAGGGCCAAACTTAAACCCCGTCATATGTGCGATGATTTCCTCATCCAGTGGCAGTTTCAGGGGCTCGCGATGCGGAAGGAAGTTCTCGGGAGGGCCGTTGTACCCCTTGAGCATCCACGGGTGGTTCATGACTTCGTGCATGGTGGCGCGCTGCCTCGGGTCCGTGACCAGCATCCGGGAAATCAGGTGCTTGCACTCTGGACTAGTCGTTAGCAGGGCCAGAGCCATGGCGCCTGAGACAGCACTTACCGCTTGATAGCCAGTTGGGATAGTCGACTGCGCCTTTCTTGATCTTCTGGTGGAGAGCGGGCATGTACTGGTCGTCAAACGGAACCTTGCCGCAGACCAGCACGAACAAGACCACGCCAAAACTCCACACATCAACCTCGGGCCCCGTGTAGGGTCTTGCTTGCAGCAGCTCCGGAGCGGCAAAGTAGAGACTGCCGCAGTATGTCTTGAGCTTCCTGTCCTCTTCCGGCGAGAAGAGGTTGCTGAGACCGAAATCAATGATCTTGATGTCGCCGGTCTTGCTGATCAAGATGTTTTCGATCTTGAGGTCTCGGTGAACGATGCTGTTTCGGTGGCAGTAGTCAACGGCGCTCGCTATCTGGCGCGCAAACTTCCGAGCCTGTTTCTCCTTGAGCTTCCCATGAGAGATAATGTAATCGAGCATCTGGCCGCCGTTGACGTATTCGAAGAGCATGTACCAGTGCCATCTCGTGCGCAGGTTGTCCCGCAGCCCGCAGATGTACTGGTGGTTGAGCAGGCTGACGATGGCGGCCTCGCGGGCGTTGCGGTCCTCCCTGGCGGCGTCAGATCTCTCTCTGTCTTCCCTGCTCTGGCGTCCGTCGTCGGGTGAGACCCTCTCGATGATTTTGCAGGCGACCTGCGGCACGGAAAGTGAGGGTTAGACAGGCGACTTCTCAGGCAGCGCAGCACGCAAGACTTGCCAGCTCGTTTGTCCCCTCCCTCTTGGCCAGCTTCACCTTGCCCATGCTCCCCTGGCCAATGGTCTTTATGAAGGCATAGTTGCCCGATGGGGCGGGAATGACGGTGCGGTATCTGTGTTTGGATGTGCGCGCCTGCGGGTCGGCGGCGGCCCTGTCGCGGGCATCGTCTGCCGCGGCGGCGTGGTTGTGCGCGGCAGGAGGAGCGGGCATGTCGGGCTGGGGAGGGTGCCGGGGCGACTGGGCGGTGGTTGATCGCTGACTGCTGCGGCGGTGGGGGCGCGAGGCCTCGGCTCTCGTGAGCGACTCGGACCGCTGTGGGAGTGGTTCGGGCCGTGACGAGGTCGGTGGGCGGCGCGTCCGAACAGACTGTGATCGTATGGGCATTTCAGCCCCGGCGGAGAGGGAGGTCGCCATAGCGGGCGAGGGTGACGCAGAGCCCAGGCGGCGGTGGGCGAGTGCTGGCTACCAGTTGGGGTGAGGCGTGTGTGGACCGTACGGCACACCGACCGCTGGAAATCCGCTGGGAATCGTGGTGCAGAGGGACAACGCAGACTCAGAAACACACCAATCAACTAAGGGGCGTTCCAAATGCGATGACGGATGTCGGCCACAGAGTCTGAAATCGGGATGGCCTGAGATAGATCGGTGGCAGGTCGGGAGGGAGAGAAATGACGGCGTCAAGCAGCCGATGGACGAGTCGAGGAGCAGGATGCAGGGAGGGCTGCTGCAGACAAAGGAATTGAGGGTGTAGTTTTTTACGCGGACCCTGGCGGGGCGCTTCGGCGAGAGGTGTTGCCTGGGAGAGTGCGCAATGTAATGCAGGGAGCAGCGTGTCGCCCTGAGGTTGGGCAGTCAACGACGCTTCCTTTCCAGTGACGGGAGAGTTGAGGGGGACGACTCGGGGCGTTTGGCTGGGCCTTGTCAGGGGGCTCCGTAGTGGAGATCCAACCTGGCAAGCGGGTAACAATCCATGTCTGTTTTACACGTAATTACAGCCAGCCACCCCCCAAGACCAGCCCTGGTTTGCCGCTGCCCTGTTGACGAACATCACAAAGCGCACGGGCATGCATGGTATTGTGCAACTTCCCCAGGAGCCCATACTCTTCAAGGCCCTTTCGCCGTCCTAGGCGGTCCACGATTTTTTAAACGGTCTCCTCCACAAAAAAAAGGTCGGGGAGTTTCTGGGGCATGAGGTAAGGTACCGATACGAAATGATGGGGTCCACTGCCTGGCCCGGCTCCGGCAGAACGGGCTCCAGCTGCCGGGGCCAGACTCGACGAAAGTCGGCCAGCGGAGATGCAGGGAGCATGTGGTTGGAGTTGTTGCTGCGGGAGACAACGCCAGGTCGGGAGTCAGTAAAAGCCTCAGGGCAGATTATCTTTCCCCCAGCTGCGGTCGCCCTGCATGCCTTGGATAAGATTTGCGCCTTACAGATTGCTGCTACAGATTGCTTCTGCAGGCGTTGCTCAGTGGCTCTCTGATCGTTGCTTGATTGGCTCTCTGCGGGGTGGATGATGCGTGTGCTGCACCAACATGGCCCTGACCGGCAGGTGGCCGCGCCGCAGGCCTTCGGAGCAAGCTGTCACCTCCGCAGACAGCCATCCATACCTCCTTTCGAAAAGAGACGGGTCGGCCAAGCGGCCTGTTGCCACCTGCTCGGGGTCGTTCGCCTCAAGGGAGAGACGATGGGGTGACGGGTCGAGAGATTGGGGCCAAACACGAGGGGAGCATCAAGAAGTGTTACGTTACCAGTACGTGCAAGTACGGGTCATAGTTACCACGGATGGATCCAAGCAAACAGCCCCCATCGAGGGACTCAAACAGGTGTTCACCAATCAATCAACCGCAAACATGTTGGGTTTGGGGAGCCAGGCCCTGAGCTCAAGTCCGTCTTGGCTAGAGTTAGCAGTTGGCAGCGAGGGTTCAAGGTTGAGGGTCTATGCCAATTGTCGATGTCGATGTCGATGTCGATGTCGAGGGGTTTATTTCCCACCCACAAACACGGCTGGATGATATCATGGTGCTGATCAACCAGGGTCAGGGACCTTGACGTGCGTCTGAGATACCCTCCCTGATGAGCCTCAATGCCGGCCAACGGATTATGCGTTTCAGTTTAACCCTACCTTTCAGTGTGTAGGTAAGCTAGTGACGTAGAACCCCTGGCTCCAAACTTTCTGAAAGCGACCAAGGCTTCTTGACTTTCCCGCTCAGGAAACGCACCATGTTTTTTTGGGACAAGGCAAGTCGGCATCTCTGTCTTCACCTCGGAGAGGAATGGCGGAAGGATAGATTCAAATCTGTTTTGGCGGCAAGCTGGATTCAGAGGTGGTGACAATTCTCTTCGGCTCTCCGCCAGACCTGCATGTAGAACAATACATTGTTACCTATCGCGAGGACCGTGCTGTGACAGATGTTGAAGCTGACCAGGCTGGCTGAGATGATGGAGCCTCTTGCTGAACTGTTTTCTTGGCAGCATCTCCAAGCGCCCACATTCCCCGCATCGAGGTTGGTGCAGGCAGAACTTCTCCGCTGGCTCTGCATAACTTCACCGCCTTCCGCATCAAGCTCATTCGAGCTTCAATTGTTGCATCGGAGCTGCATGGGGACCCGATTTTGGCTGCAGAGAGCCTCCATCGCAGACCGGGTCACCATCATCGCCTTCACCAAACTTGCACCTACGATCCTGCTCGTGCATTGGATTCTCCATGTCCTACAAGCGATCGCGCGCCACCTACGAGGCCGACCTTGCTGCACAACAATCCCCCTTTGTCCTCTTCGGCACCCCTCTTCCGCCGCTCGATCCCGAGGTCCGGGACGATGGCTCATACGTGCCGCTATGGAAGCAGGAAGTGAGGGATGAGCGGGGGAGGAAGAGGCTTCACGGCGCATTCACGGGAGGATGGAGTGCAGGGCAAGTCTGCTCCCTTTTCGGTTTCTGTTTGGGCTTGCTGACATGCCTCTAGATACTTCAACACCGTCGGTTCAAAAGAAGGATGGACGCCGTCAACTTTTGTTTCTTCCCGGACAAATCGCCGCAAGGATGACGCCAACGCCGCCCAACAGCGCGCCGAAGATTTCATGGACGCGGAGGATCTGGCCGATGCCGAGGAATCGAGGACAATACAAACCCAGGCCGCGTTCGCTGGCCTCGGCACCACCGCCGACGACGCCACGAGGGCGTCCGGTCTCATGGGACTCTTCCGCGCCGAAGGCGAAACAATGGGCACGAAACTCCTCAGGCGGATGGGGTGGAAGGAGGGTCAAGGGATTGGTCCTAAGGTCCGCAGGCACGCCCGCCTCGACCTTCGCAGCGACGCCAAGGACGCCGGCGCCACATATCTTTTTGCGCCCGAAAACGTCGCCATGATCAGCTTCGTTCGAAAAGCCGATCACAAGGGGTTGGGCTTTGCAGGGGAGACGAAACTAACACCGATCAGTCTTTCGGCCAAGACGAGCGGCGCACACGAGTCCGAAGAAGATGACGACGACCAAAGCGGCAACTTTGGGAGGCCAAAATTTACGTTAGCCACGGGTCGCAAGAAAGAGCGAGACAAGGGTCGAGGGGGCATTGGGGTTGGTATTCTGAATGACACCGGCTCCGACGACGAGGATCCCTACGAGGTTGGCCCGCGAATATCGTACAACCGCGTAATAGGAGGAGACAAGAAGAAGAAGAAAGCCGCGATTTCGATTAACCCTGCTTTGAAGGCAAAACCGACTTTCATACCATCCAAAAAATCGACACTGTCGAAAATTGCGCTGGGAGTACGGAAATGCCACGACGGACGGCTTCCTCTGGAAGGATTCGTGTTCGGCAAGGAGCCGGACCCGTTGACATCGGGGACTAACGCCGAAGGGAAGTACCCTCCTCCCAAGATTCCGCCAGATTGGGTCTCGTCCAAGCAACCCAAGTCGCAGACGGCCCCAGCTGGTCATGTTTCAACATCTGACGCCGCCAGGGCGTCAACCCTCGACCCAAAATCTCGCGCGGCCATCCTTGGTGAAAAGCAACTCCCGGGAAAGTCTGTCTTTGACTTCATGTCTGCAGAGGCACGAGAACGGTTGGCTGCTGTGACCGGCAAGACCGATCTTCCCCCCGCCCGAGGCGAGGTTCCTGTGGGGCATGCGCTCAGCGAGGCCGACCGCGTGCAAGAACTCCTCAGCCGGATTCCGAGGTTGGGTAAGGAGACAGCCGTGGCCGCCATTTCCAGGGGGGCCAGCGGCAATGCGCCGTATGCGGACGACGAGGCGAAGCGTGCGAGGTACATCTCGTTCCTTGAGTATGAGGCTGGGTTCAAGCCGACCCCCGGGACACAACCGCCCAAGATGAACATCGAAGAGTGGACCAGGGAACTACAAGAGTTCTTTAACTGCGCAAGGATCTTCAAGCCCATGACGGGATTTATGGCGAGTCGGTTCACAACATCGACAACGAAATCCAGCACCAGCTCAGGAAGCGACACGGGCGGAAAAGACCTCATCGCAAAGCCGCCGCCCAAGCCGCAGGATCCGGCCGAGGAAGCAGCCAAACTTGGTATGTTTGGCCCTATGACACGGTCCGTCGTGGACTTTTATCCGACCCGGCTCCTCTGCAAGAGGTTCAATGTGAAGCCGCCGGAACATGTCCAGCCCGATGAGTACCCGGCATCCGGGTCAGCCAGGGCGAGATACGATGCCCCGTCCCAGTTTGGTGTTACCCCGGAGTTTGGGGCTCCACGACAGGAGCTGCTGCAGCTCGAGTCGGCCTCCGCCGGTGCGTCCTTGAATAGCACGCCAGGAGAAAGGGAGGAGACCTTCAAGCAACCTCCAGCCGCCGAGAAAACAGTTGTGGACTCGAGCAGGAATGAAGCTTTGGAAGGGAAGAGGGCGGGGGAAGACGTCTTCAAGGCCATATTTGGTGACAGTGATGATGAGGACTAAAACCTCGAGCAGTTGAATCAGGGCAAGCACCAGCAGCAAATGCCCCCGAGAGTCATGGCGCGCCGCATGCCAGATCTTGGTTTACAGAATAATGATAGAAACACAAGAAACTCTCACTATAAACAATTAAACCCCACAACACGGTCAATCCTACCTATATACATAGTGACCTTCATACCTTACCTTCGAGGCTCGGTGTCTTTCAGTGCTTGTGTTAAGCTCCGCAGGCTCAGCGAGGTGATTGGTTCATCTTCAGGGCGGCTACTCCATGCGCTGCAGACAGTGTGGGGTCCTCCCCCACACGCACGTCGAATAGGGGACGCTTCAGGGGCCAAGCATCCAGCCCAACTGTGCTGGGGGGAACCTCATCTCACGGATCCCTGACAACAGCCCCATGAACCAGAACACTCTCTGCTTGCTGCTTTCGGGTCAATTATCCGGTAACCAGTTCGCCTGTGGCTCGTTTCCGTCTGAATTCATGTGTCTTGAGTCCTAGACTCGACTTTCCTAGCTTCAGCATCTGATGTGCACTGCATTTGGCGCAGGCATTTTGCAAACTGGGTGATTGAGGTCTCGACTGACCCTTGGAACGCGGCCAGACCATCCTGCATTCTGGGCGAGCATCCCAGGCGACACCCCGACTTCCAGGTCACTAACCGCCGCTCAATCACACGAACTTAATTGCGACCCAGTCAATCTGCCACGACCTCGAGCCAAGCAATTTGCACGCCCGCTGCGCACTGAGCGACATTGCCTGCCGAACGACGTCCCCTCAGCACACCACACGCGCGACCAAGACAGCAATCCGGCGGAAACAGCTGTACCTGTTCGCCCGCCGTCACATTGTCCGACCGACGTGATCCTACCAGCTCGCCCTCCGGGTCCATCCCCCGCAAACGGCGCAGTGCCCAGGATAAAGCAGGCATCCCAGAGCCCTTCGACATCGTGGCCGAGACGAACCTAGTGCGCTTCACCGCCGAGGCCGACGACGAGCTCCTCCACAACCCACCCGACCCCGAAGGCTCCCCATCCCGCCAGCGCTCCCCACCACCCCAGTATCCCGCCTCCGAGGCCTCGGGCACGTCCGCCTTCCGCCCGCCACCCTCGTTTTCGTCGCTCTTTCCGACCCAGCACCAACCACACGACAGCGCTCCGGGATCCGTCCTCGAGCCGTGCGAGCCTTACAAAGCCCCCGTCGCCGATCCCAGCGAGGACGACGACGACGCCGCCTCGGCCTCCGCTGCCGCCCCCGCGTATGCGCCGCCCGACCAGGACGTAGCCGCACCCGAGTCTTCGAACAGCGCGTCGTCTGCGGCCGCCCTCCGGTTTCAGGACGAGACCAAGCGCGCGCTCCCACGGGACACCAAGGGCCACGCGGGCAGCAGTAGTAGTAGCAAGGACGACGACTCAGAGCCGCCGCCGGCATACTCGGAGGGATCCAGTCCCCTCCACTCCTTTACATATCTGATGGCTGCCGCAGGAGGCGCCGCGAGTATTATTACTCAGGTCCAGCAGGGTGGGCCGTCGCTCAACCCGCTTGGAGGTAAGCTGTCAGCCTCGGGGGAGGATGTCATGAGGTTGGGAGTGGGACGCTAATGATTTGCGGGTTTAGATGTTCCTGGCGATGAGACGATTTTGATGGACTTGAGGTAGGGCCCATTCAGTTGTTCTCGTCTGGCAATCATGGTTGGCTGACGGTCTAAACAGGGGCACTCGGTTTAAGCTGTCGAGAGATGAACTGCTCACACTCCCTGAATTTGTCCTTCTCTCGCTCTTCCCCAATGGACTCTTCCCCGAAGGGCACATGGGCGGGTTCACGGAAGGAGATGCTGTCCAAGTTGACGTGGGTTTACCTGTTCCCAACCTTGAGCATCCAACGCTGACCCGTATGCACAGTACGACCCGGCCTCGCTCCAATACATGCTGGACTTCTTCCGCAACGTGGCGCAGAGCATCCCCGCCGAGGCCAACGGCGAGGGCGTCGACGGCGTGGTGCCGTTGGACCCGAGCGCGCGGGACGAGAGCAGCCGCCGCGCGGGCATCATCGTGCTGCGCGAGGACCTCGACTTTTACGCCATCCCGCCCAAGCAGGACATCAACCAGCCCGAGATGATCGACGTCAAGCGGGCGGCCGCCCAGGCGCTTCTCAAGCAGGACGGCATCTTCAGCGGGCTGAAGAAGAGCGACGAGCCGGGCACCACCGAGGCGCATCTCATCGAGATGCTGACAGCCGGGTAAGCCACAACCCCAATCCCCCCCATGCCCCAAAACATACAACAACAAACTAACCCTCCAAAACCAGCGGCTTCAACCACGACGACCACTGGGGCCACCGCGCGGGCGAGCCCAACAAGGCCGTCATCTGCTCGCTCGCGCTGGCGCGCCTGCGCTCCGACATCCGCGGCAACGACATGGGCAACAACGCCGTCGGCATGGCGCAGAAGCTACTGCTCTTCTGGCGCAAGCCCGCCCGTAGGTGCTGGTGGGAGGGCGTCGAGCTCGAGAACGTCGAGGGCCTCGCCCCGGGCACCAAGCTCAAGGTGTGGATCCGCAGGGTCTGGACCCTCGAGATGAGCGTCATCGGGCTGCGTTAGTAGCGCGGTTTGATGGTCTTTTCTGCGCGGGAGAGGGAGGGGTTGTGGCTGTTTATTTGAAAGAGGAAGGGAGGGGTGAGTGTGCACGGGGGGATGGATATACACAGGTTTTTTTGATGGGCGGGCGCGGGCGATGTTATACGCTTTGGCTTCTTTTTGGTTTCCTTCTTTCTGTTTGCTGTTTCCTATGTTCGTTTCCTCCGTTGATACTTGCGTAGGCCCGGTTACTCCCTTGCTGTGTGTTTTTCTTTGCTCGTCGCTGGCTGCAGGCAGGGAGGTTGTTGGCTTCGGCACCGAGACAGAATCTGTTAATATACCTTTGCGTTGGAGATTGAAGCTGTAGGCAGCACTTTGTGTTGGAATGTGTGAGTTTGACATGACAACTTGCGGAGGTTGTCCCCCGTCGGAGCCGCTCCGGCGACTTCTGCAGCCGGCTCCGTTGTGATACTTGGCGTCCAGCGGAAGCGTGGAGCCGCCTGCCCGCGTAGGTACCCGCTGCCTGCAAGAACATAGGGGCCTCTGGCCCTTAAATACGAACTCATTTGAGAGATGGTCTGGATCTCGTTTCCAGTGACCCAGCGAGCCCAGTTACCTGCCTTCAATGGCGGGTGCGTCCATAGTTCTTTATTTTCGAGCATCACCTCCACTCTTTGCTCAAGCCTTCGACACAAATTTAGCTTTTACGCTGGCGAACTGCGAAAAAATGTGGCTGTTGCCCGCCGAGCCGGTGTCAACAGATCAGGATGTGTCACAGGGTGTAGAGGTGCCAGGGGCCTAGCAGGGTTAAGGATGTCCTTCTGCTCGTGTGACAGGGTGCCCTTCCGGGGGCTGTATGCCTGGCAAGTACCATGTAAGTCTGCTGTGAGTGAATTTGTGGGACAGTTATTTGGAGTGACAGATGCTGGATATAGGTATAATTGTCATAGCAAACTATAGACATTGGTCTGGGTCTATTAGTACGTTGTTTTGATTAAGCGGATTCTGTACGACAGAGACTCGGGAGGGAAAGAAGTATTGTACAAGCGGGAGCTTGGGAAGCCTGAAGATCTCTATCGACACCGGACTATTCTGTCAGTAGTCGGCAGCCTCTGGGGGCAGAGAATGGGTGCGTCTTAGCTCTATGGGTGTTGTCCGTTTGGAGAAACGGTGCAGTCCGAACGGCAGTCTTGTGGTCAGCGTAGGACTCTAACCGACTCCCGAGGACACAGAATTTAACTTGAACACTTTTGCGGACTTGTGCTGCAAACCATCTTCTGCAAGTGCCACAAACCAGCATAATATTGGGGACATATGGTTGTTGGAACCCCAACAGGTGCGCAGAATGGGGTCTCAGCCTATCAAGTATTTACTCGACAAAAGTCGGTAGCCGCCCGAGTCGCCTTGCACCGTTACACAACGTATGCATGAGGGGATCGAAAGCCCCGTATCCCGCCTTGAGCGAGAAGCTTTGCCTCTGACTGGCTACTTCAGGCGGGTTGCGAGACTCTCGTTGCCGCTAAGGCAGTCTATCTGATATTGGGGCTGTGCTACGAAAGGGGGGACGGTTCGCAACCCATCTCGCGCTCTGCTGCCAACAGGATCTTGCTCATTCAGCTTGACGTCTTGTTCCCTGGCTGAATTAAGTTTTTCCTCTACTTCCACTCAGCTCCCTCACAGCGTGGGCCGAACAGAGAGCATCCCAAAAGCACTGGAGGAACTTCAAGGATTCGGGACGATAGCCAGCCATGCCAACGCCTTCGCCCAACCCCAGCGAGACACCGGCCTCGCCGTCCGAATCAAAAGCGCCGAAGTTAGGGCTGCCTATCCAGGTTTCCTCTTACTCCGCACCATTTCTCGGGCTGGCGGCAGACTTGAACTTGAATGAGGACCTCGAAATTGTGCGGGTTGATATTGGTGATGAGACTCGGGAGCAGTACACGCGAAAGATGCTGAAGGCTGTGGATGACGACAAGAATTATCTCCCGGGCCAACCACGCGTACGTCTGGACGAGGATCCCGATGGCCGCAAGGACACCCTGTTGAATTATCTCAACGAATCCCACAACACCCGCGCACTCGACGACCTCCTCCCTTACATGCGCTACATCTTCACGCAGACGCCTTCATACAAGCATACCATGGCCTTGAATCACCAGAGGGCACACGCACGCGAGATAAAAGTCACCGAACACTCTGGCCTGCACCTGGTCTTCTACT
>Ga0247824_10001765_pt1 | contig 11966 bp, 11 predicted proteins | sample 13C_PalmiticAcid_FD_194412 | JGI IMG/M metagenome (GOLD analysis project Ga0247824, IMG submission 194412) | Soil microbial communities from agricultural site in Penn Yan, New York, United States - 13C_PalmiticAcid_Day48 | ecosystem: Environmental > Terrestrial > Soil > Agricultural land...
ACTCACCTCACACTCTCACACTCTCACTCAAACAAACACCATGTTGTGCCATGAAAAATGCTGCGCGCAGCGTTCACGCTGATATAATATTAAGGTGGATGGGACAATGCGATGAACTAGAATGCCAATATGAAAACTACAGACTCTTTTTTAGATCTCGGCCTTTGTCACCCCTTCAGCTACTCCTTGGAAACTGCTGCTCCCGATGGCTCCACAGAGTTCACCTTGGATGTGGCCAAGACTTGCTCCACCGCAATGGCATTTCCCGCCGCTGCCGCATTCGCCAACGATCTCAACAAGGCCGCGTTCGTCGGTCCTGTCTCGTCAACCATGCTCGAGAACACCGAATCCGGTCGACTCAACAGATTCGCTGGTGTATCAAACTCTTTGATTTCACCATGATCCAACACCAACACGCGAGAGTAGTCAATCACCGTGTTCAGTCGATGAGCAATCGTCAACACGGTCGATTGGGCGAAATCAACTCGAATCGCCTTTTGCAACATCATATCCGTCGCCACATCCACAGACGCCGTCGCCTCGTCCATAATGATCACTCGAGCGTGCGTCAACATGGCCCTAGCCAGGCAGAGCAATTGGCGCTGGCCCACGCTCAAGTTCTCACCAAACTCGGTCACTTGTGAATCCAATCCACCTTCGCACGATGCCACATACGTCTTGAGATCCGATCGTTCAAGGACCTCCCAAAGCTCTTGGTCCGTTCGTTTGTTAAAAGGGTCCAAATTGGATCGAATGGTTCCGCTGAACAGGATTGGATCTTGGGGAATGATCGCAAGTCGTGTTCGGAGATCAAAGAGTCCCAGCTTGCAAATGTCCACACCGTCAATCTCCATCGTGCCATTCGAGGGCTCCACGAGACGGAAGAGTGCCATCATGATCGAACTCTTACCAGCACCAGTTCGACCCACGACTCCAATCTTCTCGCCACCCTGAATGTCAAGAGACAGGTTTCGAAGGACCAAGGGCAGCTCAGGACGGTAACGCATTTCGAGATTTCGAATCTTGATTGCACCAGAGCTTGGCCATGAATCGGCTGGGCGATTGTCGGGAATCACCGCAGGTGCTTCTACCTGAAGCTCCGCTGCATAATGGTGCAGTCTTTCCACAGCATTCATGTTGTTTTCCTATCATTCCCAAAAGAGAGAAAGAAGAAAAAAAACGCCGAGGGGTTTAGTGTCAAAGTCGATTAGCAAATCCCTTGGCGCAGTGTTCAGTACTCAGCATTGGCATATGAAGGAGAGGGGAGGAGGCAAGCTAAAAAGGGTCTGGAGCAGGAAGAACGAAAGGAGAAAACCTTACCACTTCGGCATACTGGCGAACACACCAGTTGAACGTGCCAGTGACACTCATCGAGTAACTGAGCACCAGACCAATCGTAGCCGTATCGACCTCAAAGCGTCCGCAAACACCAAAAAGTGCAGTGCAAAAGATCACTGTGTTCGCAATGGCCTCGAGTCGAACTCCCAACCAACGCTGGATCGAGTAGCTCATGAAATAGGGTCGGTTCTCAAGATCAAGATAGTACGCGTTGCGCTCAATGAACCTGTCTTGTTCACGATAGGCACGAATCGTGGCCAGTCCACTCAGCGTCTCCGAAAAGTGAGCGTACAGCGATGAACGAAGGATCGAGTCCAGACGCTTGAGTTCACGAGACGATGCTCGATAGTAAACCGCAGCAAAATAGTAGAATGCAAGCATGGGTACCAGAGGGATCAGGAAGTAAGGGAAAATGACCGAGATGAGGACAAATGTCGAGAGTACGATTGCGGCGGTTCCTGTGAACATTCTGTAACTTTCGCTCAGTTGGTTATCGCACGCGTCCACGTCCTTGGAGAATCGATTGATAATACGGCCGAGAGGTGTGGTGTCAAAGAACGAGGATGGCACACGGAAAATGTTCATGAGCGCCTTGTGATGAAGGACCTTGGCCGCACGAGCACCAGCAAGTGAAAAGTAAAAACCATTGATGAACTGGAACAAGCCCTGAGCGAGACCCCACACGGCGTAGAATATCATGTAGAACTTTTGCGTTTCGTTGAACTTGTTGGATGTCCACCAGCTCAGCCAAAGGTCATTTCTACATCAAATGACAGGCAAAGAGATATTAGCAGTGTGTAATCAAACTGTGTCCGGCGCGAGGCGCGATAAATCTTATGAACAACTTACCCGACTTTGGCAACCTGAGTAATGATGAGCAAAGAAAGCATGATGGGAAGCAGATGCATCCCTCCTGCGGCATCGAGATAGTTTCCGTAAATCTTTCCACTGACCGAACCGGTAGAGCGTTCCTCCTGCGACATTAGACCCTTGGGTTTGCCTGCTGCAGCTCCTTCCTTCTTTCCAGGGGACTTTTCCTTGTCGTTGGCATCCGTATCCGCCTTCTTTGCGTCTGTGAGAGCGGAAGAGTGAATGATATGGTCATCCTCTGCCTCTTCCTTCTCCACCTCTTCCATTCCGCCGTGTTCCTTCATCAGTAACGAGAATTCGCCTTGCTTTTCCATAAGTTCCTGAAAAGTTCCGCGCTCGGCAATCTCTCCATCCTTCATACAAATCACATAGTCAACTTGGGGCAGGACGTGAAGCTGATGTGTCACCAGAACGCGCGTCTTCCCCTGAAGTGCGCCCATAACACAGTTCTTGAACAGGTATTTGCCGACATGAGCATCGACAGCGGACAATGGGTCGTCCAGAAAGATAATGTCCGCATCAAAGTAAACCGCACGGGCAATGTTGACACGCTGCTTCTGACCGCCTGACAAATTGATACCACGCTCTCCAATCTCAGTCTGGTCGCCGTCGGGAAGAATCTGCATGTCACGCTCGAGAGCACAGTCCTTGATCACACGGCGGTACCGGTCTTCGTCCAAGGGTAGCCCGAATAGAATGTTGTCCTTGACTGTTGCGTTCTGGATCCAAGCAGACTGTGGGCAGTAGCCGATCGTACCGCCATATTCCATGAATCCATTGGTTTTTCTCATCTCTCCAACCAATGCGTTCAATAGTGATGACTTTCCGCTTCCGACAGCTCCAACAATTGCGACCAATTGACCGCGGGGGATCTTGAGATCGATGTTCTTGAGTGCAAAAACGCCCATGTCATCGGTATGAACCGATCCTTCCTGGACTTGTTGATCACCCTCTGGGGTCACTGAGAGAACAGATTCCGTGTCGGGTGTCGGGTCCTTTTCTGTAAGTTTTGCCAACATCTTTTCTTCAATCGACATGGTCTCACTAGAGTGCTCTGAAGCGGTTTTTTCCAGACTCGCTTTGTACAGCTTTTGTGCCTCGAATATGGAGATATTACGAGCCTTGGCGAGCTTTTTGATCTCCTTCTTCTCCGCACGTTCCTTGGCTTTTTGTTCCTTCTTCTGGTCCTTCTTGATGGCGCCTCGGTTTCGTTCCTCCTTCTCGCGCCGTTGAAGTTCCTCGATGGTCAGAGTCTTGAGCGTGGTATCCCATTGAAAGTTTCCATTGGTAACATTAACTGCGAATTCGGAGCCAGGGTTAACGGGCGGTAACTCTTCCAGTTCCTCTGCCAACAGGAGATCCTCGATACGGCGGAACGAGACGACGGCATCGACCATAGCAGAGACAACTTGTGGGAAGATCATCAGGGGTAGTCTCATGACGTTGAACAGCGAAAGAGATGAGAACACGATAGCTGGTGTGAGCTCATGGCCAGTCAAGGAGTAGACCAAGAACGTCAAGGTGGCGCCAATGACAGGCACTGTCAGGTTCACGGCAGCGATACCAGAACGCGAGATCAAAAGCGACCGAACGTATTTGAGCTCCTGGTTGCGCAAGTCCTCCAGTTTAGACAAGAATGCATCCTCCCAACCGTAGAATTTGATCACACGCATGCCCTGCAGAACTTCTTGGGTCATTTTGACACGAGCGTCAGTAATCAAGGTGGATTTACGACGAAGGACCGAGAGCCACTTTACGATCTTGCCCTGGATCGGCCCAAACATGATGAGGAACAGAAAGCCAACAAGAGCGGATGGACCCAGATTGACGATCAGCAAGACCAGGATGACGAGGATCATCAAAGGAGATGCCCAAAGGATGTGAAAGTAGCCAAAAAGGAACTCGATGCGAGTCGTATCCGTCGACATGAGATTGGTGATCTTCCCAGTAGAAAATTCCTGTTTTGCCTTTGAACTGAGGACGAGCCCTTTGCGGTAGATGGTTGTGATAATGGAGGTACGGGTACCAACACCAGTGATTGTTGAGCGCTGCCAGAACTGGTGAAGACAAATCGACGCTACGATACCCATGGCATAAAGAGCAATCGCCATGAGAATGCCATGCCACAGTGGTGGCGGCTCAATACCAACCGTTCGGTTATGCACGCTGATTATTAAACAGACAGTTTGATTAGATCAAAGGAATGTGGCGGTGAACTTGGAACTTATACAACGGGTCAAAAATGTTAAAAACTTCACACACCTGTCCTGAACAAAAGTGATAATTGCTTTGGTGACCATCGGTTGGAAGACCTACGTTTTCGATGCAAGGGGAGGGGTAAGCATTTGTGCATGGCGTACACGAGCCCGTCTCTGTTAATTCATTTAGATCCATGCAGTACCTACCATAAGAAGGTCGCCGGCCACTTTTAAAAACCCTGCCGACCAGAACTCCCACAGAAAAGTGTTGTTGATCGCCTTCCACAACTTGGGCCTGTATTCCTTGTTCTTGTTGCCCTTGCCCTTCATTTTTTGAGAATCATCAGCGATCCGGCCCTTTTCATCCACCCCCTTGTTCTTCACCGCCAGACGACTGGCATCGCGTTTGGCAACCTCATGGGCCCAGCACTCACGGAACCGCGTGGCAATGTACGATGCGCGTCGAGGCTCTGTGAGTTCCCAAACGTCCTCTTTTTCAAGTGGACGTTTGGCACCTAGGGTCATGATCGGCTGAACCCATCCGAATGTCATGCGTGAGAAGATCGGCGCAGTGAATTCAGGGCAGACGCCAGGGGTTGACCCTGGTTCGGGCAGTGGGGGAATAGACTTTTCTTTTCCCTTGAACAGCTTCATTGGGCGAACGCTTTTACCCTCAGGGGAGGGAGGAGTACAAACGGTGGGGTGGGGTCAAAGAGTGAAGTGGAATGAATGAAGGTTGGCAACCGAGATCTCGCTTCGCTAGCCCGTTGCGGAATACAATACAACGCAAAGAGTACGGGAGGACGAGAGAGCGAGCACACCGAGAACGAGAGGGGAGAGAGAGGAGAGAGAGGAGAGGAGAGGAGAGTTAAGAGGCAGTTGAGCCGAAGGAGGATGGCGAATGAGGAGAGGAGAGAAGAAGGAAGGGAATGAGGACAAGCTGAAGGGCGGAGCGGGGTGTGCTTTATAGTTTGCCAGTGTAACGAACTGGGGACGGTCCATTGGAGTTGCGCTCTCTCGCCTCCCCAACTAGCGAGCAGGACCGTGGGTGATCGAGCCTTCATTTGTAAGCGATGTAGAGACCATATAGACTGTGTGGGCCGCGCCAAGGATGCGTGGAGAGAGAAAGCGAAGGCCCATTCACCCGCCCCTGCATGCATGCTTCCTTCCAGGCGTTCCAAAGCAAGAAGGTTGTCCACCTGGATCACTAGTGGCCCGAGTCTGCGCAACCACATCCCAGCTCTCTTCAAGATATGCGCCGCGTCAGCCATTCCTCACCCGGCAAATCCGTCCATATTCATCCGTCCACACCTGGCAAAGACTTGCTGTTTTTGTCATTGTACAACAGTGGCCGACCTTTGAGTGACATTGAAAGGGGTTCAACCAAGGAGGCGAGGAGAGGACCTTTATGGCGGTGGACGTGATCCATTCAGCAGAGTAAACAGATAGTATGGCCTCCAGCAACCAAAGGTTATCTTCTTTTTATGGCAACGATGGTTGGCCAGATATTACACCAACGCTCAGAAATACCATGCTTCCACAAAGAAGATTAGGAAGAATGAGGGGTATGGATCACTCGGCTTCGCCCGGGTCGCCCGAGACGACATGTTCTACGCCTGCTCCTCAGGTCTTAGTACATGTCCAGCGAACGGATAAAAATTCGAGTGGTCCTAGGTGTACCGCAGAGCAGTTTGTTATGTGATGCCTCCTCTCGAGATGATTCTCAATTGAGCCGGGTGTGAGACGCCGGGTGCAAGTGTGTGCAACGATCGAAAGGGCGAGTCTGTCCCGGATAAACCTTCGCCCAATCAGCATCACTGATCAACTCTGATCGTTCACACCAAGGCAGCTCTCACTCTCCGCTGCAGATCTCGCGTGCCCTGAAAGTTTGACGGTCTCACAACCACACTCCTTTCCTTTTCTTCGTACTCCTCCTCAACTTTGTTCTAACGTCACTCACCCATTGGCATCCTTGGTAAGGAATCGCACTGGGCACTATCATATTCAGCATGGTCAACCATTTTGATCTTTTTATTCATCCTTCTCTGGGGGTTCTTCCGCATCATTCTTCAACTTTCTGCTTTTTCCCGACGCGTCCTCTGAAGTCTTGGCATCCTCTTCACTACAAGAGCAATAGAAATGGCACATTCAATGATGGTCAGTCAATTGATCAATTGGAAACAAAAAAAAAAAAAAAAAAAAAGCGTCCGTGTTCACAGTCCACATTTAGATTCATGAACAGTTAATACTTACGCCTTGCGCTTGTTTCCACCACCGGCTCTTGCTTGTGGGCCCCAGTTCTTAGTGGGGTTAATTTGATAGCGAACGAGGTGTTGCTTTCTCGACTCGGATTTAGCATCCGGGTGCATCTCAAAATTGGCGATTTTTGCTGGATCTACGGCTAAAATCTTGTGGGCTGGTGAATCTGGCTTGATGTTTTTGACGGGGTTCAACTTCACCCATGATCGCATGACATCCCAAACCACAGACGGAGGGGCATTCGTCTTGATGGATCCTTGAGCCGCATGCGATCCAGAAACCTCATATCCTTCATTGAGGAGTGCAGACCTATATAGAACCGCCGAGATACATGGAACAAGTGATGGCGATGATATGAGCAACACCGTGAGGAGGATGGCAAAACAGCCCCAACAACCACCATCTCCATGGCTTACACAACTTTGAGAAGCGGGATACTTGTACAATGGACAGTCCCTGAGAGTCCGTTGGCAGTGTAGTAGAAAGGCGCCTTGATCTCCTCTTTGCACAATGAGAGCATGCCCAGTATACGAGGCTGTGTTTTGTACAACGCTGAATTCTCCTGAATGTGCTTCAACATGCGTTCTACAAATGACACCGAATGAAGCTCTTTACCCCACATTGGACCAGCAACCTAGGATGTGAAAAGATCAAAGACCCTTCTTGTATCAATAACTCCTTCAAGCATCTGAGAGCTGGAGATGTTAAACAACCAGAGGGGAGGACTTACATGGAACTTGCTACCGCAATGCTCGCAGTGTCCATCGACAGGAGGTCCAGTGTTGACACCGAATTTTTTGTTTCCTTTCGAGTTGTCACTGACTTTACCAAGAAACTGGGTGTAGGTTGATTGACATCCGGTGCAGACATACGCCAGACACGCTTTGCTGGCAGTCATCTTGACTTCTGCAGCAGACGAAAAGACACGGACAAAAACGCGGAGGTAATAATCGATGCTCAGTGAGACTAATGGCACAATATGTCGCTTATAACGCGCGGCTGATGTGGCGAGTGCGTGCAACACCAAGCGAAGAGCAACTTCATGGCAAAACTCTGCTTTCACAGGGTGTCCTCCATACTTGGCGAAACTATCCCATGTTTGAATACAGAGTGTATGATGTTATAATGTGCCACTGACGTCGAACATTCCTAATAGCCCGCTCGAAAATGAGTGATAATGACATCTCCCTGAGCATACCATGTCTCTGTGTAATTGGTTCCTGCAAGCACAGCGAGGTCGGTGCAGGTGACACAAAGCAAGCCTAATGCGTAAGTGGGGCAGTTTCGGGTGAGTCGATTGGCACTTTAAGCCTTGCAATGCTTATGAGACCATCGCAATCGTACCTCCGTCAGAGACTGCCTGGACCGCGCCGTCGATGAATGGTGAAGCAGTACCATATGGATCCAGATCAATGACGTCGTACCGCTTGGTGGGGTCTCGATGCTGATAGAGAACATCGCTACATGTTCACATGCCCCGACAGTGGTGATAAAAAAGGGTGTCATTAGATGCTCTAGATGACCATTTCCTGTCAGATCGAGGTTAGCTTTGTCTGAACATGATCTCAGCTCTTACATCGCATCTCCTTTGTGAGGCTCCAGAAGTTCGGGACTGATTCCATTGAACTCTGCATTTCGCTTAATTGATGCAACAGCGTCTGCTTCAAGATCGTTGGTCAGAATATGTCTGACGTTAGGAATCTCCTTGGCATATCGAATAGATCTCAATCCTGAAGCTGAAAGTGCCTCCAAGATGGTGATTCCTCGCGGTGTGAATGGGTCAACTCCTTCTGGATACTCTTTCTCCGGCAGTGGATCCAAGCCCTCCTGAGCCCTCTTCGCAGCAGTGGCCTCTCTGCGAGCCTTCTTCTCGGCATTTCTGGCGCTACGTTCATCTTGAAAGATCGCATCCCAGGTGCGGATGGCGGCAATGGAGGTATCCCGATTGAACTCTTGGATGGGATTGTAAAAGACTTCATTGGTGTCTGGAAAGAGAATAGTAGCCTTTCCCTCGGTGACCTTCTTAAATCCAGCAGGAGCGGGTGTGTCGTCCTGATCAGCCATGATTGAAGTAGTTGTAGAGTATGCTCTGTGGTCGCTTGTCTTCTTTGAGAATAAGGTTATCCTCTGCTGTTCTGCAACTATTGTCAGTGCTCCTGCGCTGGTCCTTCTCCTTGCCGGTGCTGTCCTTGGGAGTGGCTGTAAGAGTGCTGCTGCGAGCTTGCAAGATCTTGACAGTCGTCGAGCAAAGAGCATGGGCTTGTTGGATCAACAGAGTGGTGGAGGAGTCTCAAAACGCAGGGAATGTGGCTTGCATGGGACTCTTTTTCCCACTGAACTTCCTCCTGCGTCGACTCTTTTTTTTTCCTTCTGCAATCGTTCAAGACTCGCCCTCACCTCTCCTCCCTCTTTCTCGGCACCGTCCTTGCTTACACCACACCACCACTCACTACCCGCCATGTCATCCCCCACATCCCCCACCACTGCTCACCACCGCGCTTTTGACGAGCACTCCCGCTTGTAAGCTCCTCTGCCCCCACTTGGGTCTGCGCTTTGCTACCCTTTTTTTTTTTCTTTCCACCGGCTTCCACGAAGAACCTTATGCACCCTGGCTATCGGGACCCCGGTTGCCCAGTTTGCTCGTGTATCTGTATCACCTCTACTGACTCCCTTGGTCCCTTTTGCTGTCAATCACCATAGGCAATCGAAACCCCAGACCCTTGCTGATATCTATAGCGAGCCCGAGAACTTTCTGGAGATTGAAGTCAGGAATCCCCAGACCCACGGTAAGATATCCAGCGGCAAAGTAAACTTGACCACCGAATATCTCTTCGTCGCCACTCTCCGTTCTTTTTCTCTATACACATCCTTCATTCACTTTTCACTCGTATCCACGTTGGCTTCCAGAATAACATGGATACCCTTGTCTATGGAACAATGGGAACAACAGAAACAGCGGAGCTAAAACATGGGTTGCCTTGACATTGGGGAGGCAGTGTGTATGTGTGTGAGAAAGAAAAAGATCGAGATGTGATAATCTTTACGGGAAAGAGTGTCTTTTGATGCCCTTTGGTCCTCCGTGGATTGTCGGGACCAGCTGGTACTGGAGGAATAAGACGATGACACGGTTGTAACGCGGGATACCATCGTGCCATGCTTATTTTGTGTGAATCTTCCGTTTTGCTGACCTGACCTCACCTCCTTTTTTTGACCAACCTCTGCTCTCCTATCTACTCCATACCAGGTGTTGCACGCAAGATGTTTACGGACTACGAGATTGTCTGCCGAGTAAGTTCATTCGCCTTTTCCGCATGACCACCGCGCTGTTTGTTCTGGATCATATCGGTGTGCTTTTGATGTTACAAGGGACCTTCCCACCCTTTCATGCATCCATTGGCTCCCTCCCTCCCCCTTGGGTACATCACGCCCACCGCAAAGCACGTTTTTTGTGAGCTTTGATGGAACAATGAAGCAGTTCGTAGAACGTCTATCCGCTCACGCCGGTTGTTCCTGAACACATTTTTATTCTTAGACCAATATCCCTGCTTTCAAGCTGAGGGACTCGTCGGTTCGCCGTCGCTACTCTGACTTTGAATGGTTCCGGGACACCTTGGAGCGCGAGTCGACCAGAGTCAACATTCCTCCACTTCCTGGAAAGGTCTTCACCAACCGTTTTACGGACGAGGTCATCGAGCAACGTCGCGAGGGATTGGAGCGCTTTTTGCAAATGTAAGCCTTTGTTGCTCGTGCGGTTTCAGGAGCAAGCGACCATGGCCCATCATGCTGTGTGACCACACTCGTGTGCCTTACTGCAGGTGTTGACCAATCGTCATGTGCTCAAGAGAAATAGCGCTTTAACCTTCCTCCCTCCTACACCATGTCATAGTGTTGCTGGCCATCCTCTCTTGCAGACAGGAAGCAAGGTGTTGGCTGCTTTTATTCAGGATCCTAGCTTCAGCAAGGACTATTACCACTACTAGGAAATCTAATCAGCAACAGCGCACGCGCCCTAAATGGATACGTGCAGTAAGAGGGAACGGGAAACAAGGGGACAAGTACAGTCTTTCCGCGACGAGATACATGACCCTCTGCCCTTTTTTTTTTCTTTTGTTTTCTCCACGCCTCTTGTCCTTTTGAAATCTACCTGTACACTACACATCATCCAACATACGCACTTGGCATTTATCGCCATAGCCCAGTCTAGTCTTGAACTGTCAAAATGTGGAATTGCCCAAAGGCAAAAAGTGATTGTTTTGGTCTCTATCACAGATATGATGCCATGGTTCCAAGGCCCTCGTGGGAGAGAAAGGGTGCCTTGAGAGCACAATTTGAGCACGTTGGCGGTGTTACCCTAAAGGAGACCTGGTCAGATTTGGTTGCAAACAACATTCTATGGGTGCCACTGATCTGTGCTCAAGCATCTTATTCATTTTTCTCCGGATGCTGGAGGCAATCCCCTTTGCTATGTTCCTGAGATGAAAGAGTGTCTGCTGAATGCTGATGACTGCAACAACACACGGACTTGTCGCCTGTCCTCCCACATGCACATTCTTTGGAAAATGGAGCTTTGTGCGACTTTAGAATCATCCTGTTTTGAGTGAAAAGACCCTCATCCAGCCCATTGGCGTGGCTACGAGTTTGCCCCTCTCCTTTCTACAAAGTGCGGGAAGATCCGGACACATCTCTCCCCCCACAACTTTCTGAACATCTCTCAATAACAAAAGTGCTTCGCCTAACGCATGCAACTCAGTGATCCCACGAAAGCCACAGGGTTCCGTATTCATGACAGCTGTCCATCTCACTTTTGCCCATGGAAAAACTGGCCGGCTGCAATCTACCCCCCCCCCTTCTTGTGGGATAGCAAATTCGTGTGTGTCGTACAGCCATTGCACAAGAAAGCAATTGATGAAGGGGATTCTTTGTCAAGTCATTGAGCGCCAGTATCGCGCCATTCATTTTTTTTAGTTCACCAGCCGAACGTTGTAATACGCCCAAGCGGATCTCTGTTGATGAAAGTCATGACGCGATCTCGCTTTGCAAGCGAGACATTCAACAGCCAACGCAAGGGATGAGATGTGCGAAGCGAAAGAGAGGCTACAAGCTTGGTGTTTGTAGACTGGGGGAATGGAATGTGTCTGTGTGTGAAAAAAAAACAAAGCACGAATCGGGACCTGAAGGAGATCGCCTCTTGGTCATGCATGTGTGTTACGGTTGAGAAGGGCCAAAGTGGCCAAGTAAGCCCTTTGAGTGAACGATGACCATGGCGATCGACCAATCGAGCAACGGTATGCAGTCTATCAT
>Ga0247824_10001767_pt1 | contig 11964 bp, 16 predicted proteins | sample 13C_PalmiticAcid_FD_194412 | JGI IMG/M metagenome (GOLD analysis project Ga0247824, IMG submission 194412) | Soil microbial communities from agricultural site in Penn Yan, New York, United States - 13C_PalmiticAcid_Day48 | ecosystem: Environmental > Terrestrial > Soil > Agricultural land...
CTATAGTATAAAGCCGATTATAATAGCTTTCCTCTTTAGAGGCCTACTAGTAGTGTCGAATAATTTATTGGCCCTAGTAGCGAGTAACCTCTTTTAGGGTAGAAAGACAAGGGCGGTTAGCTTGCGAAGCCTGGTCGGGCGTTAAAAAGGAATTATCGTCTAGCTCGAGATCTAGATATATCCTAGGGGCCTAGGACGAAGGCTTGCTTCTAGGTAGTGGTAGGGTAGCTGGGTACGCTATATTGGGTGTAGCTATAGTTTTTTACTATAGTATATGCGACTATAATGATGATATTGCAAGAGTACTGTGGGAAAGGTACGTATAGATGGAAGTGTGACGAACCTGTCTGACCCACACTCTGAAAGGGTCCAAAGGAGGTGATGTGTCGTAGGTGATAGGCTCGGTGAAGCCAAAGGGTTCATAATAAATGCAATGTCTCAGTAGTACTAGTGGTCTTGATGTAATCTCAACTGTGAATTGCTTACTGAGGAAGCTCCAAGCTCCCTCAACGAGTGACTGACTAGCTAGTATATATACATGCTGGATCACCTTTGTCTCCGTGATCCCTTTGTGTGAGGATCACCTGGATTACCGTGATCCCTTTGTATGTCTTTGTGATCCTCTCCCTTGGATCACTGTGCCAAGCGTGATCCTCCCCTGATTAGTTGCTCAAGCGATTGGTCGGCGCATGTCCTGCATACTGCCTACAGCACGCCACGGCCGCTCCATGTGGCCAGTCGTGACAGGAAGCCTTACGTTTTCTAGTTATTTTCTAAATAGTAAATAAGGGGCTAGGCGGGTAGTATTACATTGGGCGTCGACGCTTAGGGATAACGAGATAGGTATAGAGTTCCTTTCTTGCTAGCCTTGGAGTATCTTACCTATATTACGCCCGCTTTCCTCGGATCTCTTCACTTACTATTAGCAAGCTATAAGTAGAGAATAGGTGGTATGCCCCTCTTCCGCGGGTCTAGTGGATATAGTGTGACGCAACGACTTGGATCAGAAACTATCCTAAAGTATCTAAACCCTTGATTGGCTCGTATAGGAGGTTGATCGTAGGTACTATGTATTATATGACCTACTTAGTACCAACGACTCTCATAGCTATATATCAACTACTAATCGCTAGTATAGGCGAGGGAAGGATTTCTATAAGGATAGTGGGTAAACTAACTACCCTATCTATTTGACGTCTGTACCATTCTCTAGCAGTATCTATACGATACCGATATGGCCCTTAGAGGAAGCGACGTAGAGAGCGTTGCTATACGCGCGAGTCTGGTCTCTTACTTGAGTAGAGATACTAAAACATGAGACTTCATAGCGATTGTAGAAATGCATCACTATGAAAAGCAAACCGAAAGAACGTCACTTGTCCCGAGGTATGTCCTAGGATGAGTGTATGGCCATGAACCGCCACACATGTTGCCCGATAGTCGGCAGGAAGCCAAAGAAGGCTCTTCCTATTCCTTTTGACCTAGTTGTCGCTAACGAAGAGAAAACCGCTGGCGGGTTTCTAGTCTCCAGAGCTGCTTAAAGCGTCAGAGTTTATGGTTATGCTCAGCAGGCCTCGGTCTGTCTCGAGATATTGACCATTTCTGTCGGTCCGCGCGTTTTTCCTGGGAATACGGCTGGCGGTCGCGCTTCGACACATCGTCGTCAGGCGAGGCCGCACGGGCCGCCGTCGGCGCCGAAGTTGACCCTGGGGACGGTCAGGGTTGCAACTGGGCGGAGAAAGTACGGAAGTTTCTGGCTCCCAGCTACCCTTTCCCCTCTCCCGAAAGCGATAGCGATTTCCTTGCCACGTACGACGCCACTCTGAGGTTCCTCTGCTCCAGCCTTTGCCACCCCCAATTGTCGAAGGGGCGGCCAGCCCGGAGGGCAAGGCGAACCACGCTTCCCGTGCCGGGCCGCTCACCGAGTTCAATTTACAGGATGCTGGACGTTTCGGGGTTGCTGGCCGGGTCACAAGAAACCAACTGTTGGATGTTATCAAGATGAAATACCACCTCGACGGCTCCGGGGAAGCAAATGACAAATACCAACCTCCACCCCCGAGGGCCGCCGTACTCCCGATTGAGGATTCGTTACAAAATGCTGGACATTCCAGAGTCCTCGAGCGCTTCTGCCACCGCAATAACAACCAGTACCGCCTGTCGTGAGAACATCAAGGCCGTTCCTGATGGGATTATCCTTGATGATCTCCAACCGCGGTTTGAACCAATCCCTCAGTACCGTCTGACGCAGAAGTCACAGAGACGCCAAAGGGAACAATGCGGAAGAAAGGCTGACGACGGCGAGGCCGGGCAGCTTCAAATCCGAAGAGGCCAAAGAGAAATCTACGACATGGAGGCCGGGGCAGCATGACAACTGCTGGCGAATGGCAGTAAAGTACTTCATCTTTCTGATCGGGTGGAGTGACCAGCAATGTGGGGCTCCGGCAACGTGGGGCTCCAGCAGGAGGAGCCATGGTCGGCCCGCACCTAAGGCGGCTCAGACCCGTACCCTGTCCGCACCGTGTCGCCACCTGCGCCACCTGTGGCGCTTGCAACTGTGGCGCGTGGCTGGGTGGCGCGCGCAAGCATGCCGCAGGACGCGCCTCGTCCGCTTTCTTTTCCACCATATCGAGAGCATTCCATCCGAAATGGTAGACCAACCGCGGTTGGAGATCATCAAGGATAATCCCATCGGGAACGGCCTTGATTCGTTCCGCGCTTCGTTTAATACGGTCTACGCAGACAAAGGAATTCCATGCATACTTGACACGCCCGGTCAACTCGACCCCGAAGGTAGGATCAGCACAACTTCGATGCCGCATACTCTTCTGACTAGCATGCAGTTGTCCAGAATGTCACGCTTGATCTCCTCTTAGCATTGCAAAGCCTCCGGGCCTCCCGTCTACTCCGTTCTAGCGGCAGTGGCAAGAACCTTTTCAGCGATCTATCAAGACTCAATTCCGCCCTTCATCGGAATCTTCGTTCTGCCCAGTAGTGAACTCGCTGTTGCCAATCATAACGCGGCGCGGAATGACCTCTGCCTAGCGTAGCGCGTACCTGCCTGAGTGAGGAGACAGGTAGGCACTTAGTCACACATACTTCGAGCACGTACATGTACCGAGATAAGATTAAATGCCTAACTTCATGTAGGAGTTTCCTTTGGGGTCTAACCTGCCACTCTAATCGGGGTCAAAACTGCCCGGGTGGTCCACGTCGAGCATGGTAAGGTATACAGTGATTGCTGCCATGTGCCAGGCTGCAATGTTTACTGCATGACAATGTTTTGCTACGACTCAACCTCAGGAGGAGGATAACAGGACAGGCCATGTTGCATCTGGCTTGCAAGATGGGTCAACAACGCTTCGTTTCTGGCCTCTTGGCGCGAGGAGCGAATCCGGATCCGTGCGATAATGGCGGCTACACGGCGTTAGAAGTCTAGCAGTGACTTTGAGGTTGCTGGACTAGAGTTCAGAGATTTGATCTGGGGATCTGGCATACGTTATATAAGAATGAGGCCACCGCAGCCAAGGCCAAGCCAAGTTCAAGAAGGGCGAGATATTTGCCAGAGGATGATGCAAAAATCTACCAGCTAAAGGAGCAAGGGCTTTCTTGGGTCGCGATCGCCAAACATTTCCCGGGGCGTAGTGCCGGGGCCATTGAGGTGAGGTATCACACCAAGCTTAAAAATACCAAAACCTCTCAACGCGGAGCGCCGCAATTTTGTGATTCCCCTCGAACGCCTTCAGTGGTTGGCGACGACGGCAAGGAGGAAGAGTGGGAGGTGGAGGAGATTTGTGGCGACAGGAGGCTGGATGACGGCGGCCTGGAACTGCTTGTGAAGTGGAAAGGTGGAGAGGAGATATGGGAGCCTTACGAGAACGTGGCGGAAATGGAGGCGCTTGACTAGTATGAGCGCCGTCATGGGACGGTGAATGTAGATACTATAGATGCTGCCTGAGGAGTTGCCGATAGGTAAGTCCGGCCGGCTTCTATATATAGAACGAAAATTAAAAGAGGGGAATAAAACCCCTCCATTCCCCTTCGATGTCACAGACACGTGAAGTGCATCTGCTTCCCCGCAGCATCCACGTCCCACTCATTCTTGATGCCCAAATACCAAATCATTCATCGCCTTTCCAAGTGAATACGCTTCTAGTCGTTGATCGAGCCTTCTCCAGAATGGCCGCTAAGACCTCTGTCTTTCTCAACGCGAGCGGCGAGTGGCAGCCGTCCGTAGCCCGGCCTACATAGCCAATCTCTTCCGTTATGCTGGACGGTCGGGTGAAGGAAGGTGTCCTGGAAAACGTCCGCGACTTTCTTGACCTAGCTTCTCGAGACTAGCACCGCGGTCTATATAGGCAGTGCTACCTGTTTCACGGACCTACCGGAACCGGAAAGACATGCTTGGCTCAAGCTATCGTAGGGCATTTGATCGCCTTTAAAGCTGCCTGCCCATGCCGCGGGTTGAGGATCCCTCTATGCCGGATATCTCAGTACCGGGCGAAGGATACTAGCTAGACGACTCCTTGATAATCCGACGGGCAAATTCGGTGGGGTTTTCGTAACCGCCCGTCATCTTATTGCCAAAGTTTGAGTGCAGTGCGTAGTAGCTGTTGCTCGCTATCGTCCACGTAGCAGAACCACTGAGGGGCCATGTTGAGGCCCTTGATAGTGATGGGTACTATGATAGCTACCTCGGATGGAGGCAGCAGGTACACAAGAGACTTTGATGACCAGTACATGGTCCCCGGAGCCTGCTTGTCACCGAACATGACCTGCATCCCAGCATCAAACCCTTGGCCCATCAGGGCAACTTCGATGCCCCCGGTGATAGGTCCATCGCCTGGTATGACCTTGAAAATGGCCCTCTGTGTTGGGGTCTGTTGAGTCCCCTCTTGTCCGGCGGTAGCATTCGACGCGGGCGGCGGGGTAGTCGGACTGACGGCGGGATTCTGACGAGATGATGGCTGCGGGCTAAATATGGGCGTGCCCAAATTGCCCATGCTGGACTCCCTACCTAGGTTGGGCAAGAGCAGCTGGTTATTGTTGCCGCCTGTTTGTGGGTTGTTTCCAAGGGGGTCCGTTGACGCGTTAGGGGCGGTAGTACCACGGCCAAATAGCTGGAGCTCCGCAGGCGGCGGGAACGCTGGAGGGGGTGACGGCGAAAACGACGACTTTGCTGGCGTGATCATGGTTGTGCCTGTAGTAGAGCGGGACATCCGCGAACTAGGCAGGAACGAGGTATCAAGTGCTGTCATGACCAAGTCGCTGGGTATTTTGACTGTCGACTTGTTTGCTCTGTGTCGTTTCGCTGGCCCGGTATGGAACGACGGCGAAGCTGAGCGGGGGAGATGCGGAGGGCTGAGGGCCCTGTTGGAGTTGCTCGATCGGCACTGACGATACCGCCATTGAACTTACGAGCCGCGTCTGGTAGCCTGGGTTTGCTGATGGTATGCTTGGGGAGATGGACTTTTGTCACCCCAAGCGGGAGATGAGAAAGCCTGAGCTTGATCGTGATCTGCGTCTCAACTCGAGATTTGGTGTTGGTCGCACCGACTTCTAATGTGTACGGCCCAGGACCGTACTGATGACGCTCGACCGGGGGTTGTGCGGGTAGATTCGTATTATGCGCGAAGAACGGCGGACCTGCACCGAGTGGACTCGTATTTGGATAGATGGCGCCTAATATCCCGGATATGCTTGTTGAAACAGCGCCTGGGTTCTGCGAGTAGCGAAATCTGTGTTTCGAAACCACGGCGGGTTGTTGTTAATGACGCATGCACTGTGACCCACCAGGCGTAGCGTCCGATTGCATCCCTGGGGGGTTTAAGGTAACCGGCTTCCGGCTGGTCAGTATGCAACAAGCGGCACATTGGGCACGCGAACTTACCGGATAGCTGTCATCGTAAGCCGGCGGTGATGCCATGATTGCGTCTGGTGAAAGCGTGGTGAGGGTAGAACCAAACGGGCTCCGGCTGTCTATCGGCCTTGCAGGCTGGACTATGCGACGGTATGGCCATTCAGGTCCTCGAATGCTCCGTCGGTTATCGTGAAGCTGGTAGCGCTCGTCCTCCGGAAGGCGCCTGTCATCATATCCCAGTTAATCTTTCCACTGGCACCGCTATCTATTCGCAAATCTCCCGTGGTCAGCTGCGTCAACGCCGTGGTTGACGTCCTCTTGGAGGATGCCGAGTCGAATGTGGACCCGTGGGGGCCATCTATAGACCGGGAGCTGCTGCTCACGAGACCCAGAGCTTCCGAGGGAGAGCTGCACTCTTGCGGCGCGTCTGCCATTGCGTGGAACGAGTCGGCGCCGGAGCTGTATGGGCGGTGAGGACGCGGACTGGCATCGTCGGAATCGCGGAGATCGGGGAGTGGACTCCCATCGTCGGAGTCGAGGATAAACTCGGTATAGTGTGGCTCGTTGATGAAATGTGATATGTTAAAATTGGTTAGTTATCGCATTGTGCATGGTCGGCCATTTTTGCGTTGTCAATCTAGCCGTTTCCGGGCCTCCACACAGCCACGGCACCCAGCGCCACGAAAGCGGGGTCGCAATGCGGCTGTGTGGCGTGCCTGGGCCTCCGCGCGAGCCGCCCACAGTGCTGCACGCGGAGCTCCACTGTGTAGGGATTCTTGTCGACAGAGGTCTCGGGTGTCCCCAATTTGAACGAGATTACTGGGATTCACGCTTCGCGCCAGAAGGGGGAGTGGTGGTGGGACTGGCAGTGCCCGTGGTTATGGTGGTGGTGACAGGAGGCGCGTTCTCCTCAGCTTTGAAAATCTGAATGAGCCCTGCCATGTCATCTTGAAGCAGGCCAGGAACTTGCGGCTAGGCGAACCCGACCTGTAGGAGCCCCGTAAATCCCCCGTTTTAGTCTCAAAACGTGGCGTTAGCTCCACCTGAGAAAAACCTGTCAGATGAGCGACAGGAGCGGCGCTCCTCCCGGCGCTCCTCCCGATGCTCCTCTTGACGATGTGCCGAAGCCGATCTTCACGCTCAAGCTCTCGGACTTAGGGGAACATCTGCAATGTACCCGCCCATCCCAAACCCAAGCCAGAAAAGGTCACAGAGCTCCATGAACTACTACGGCCCTAGCATCCCAACCCCCAAAGCCACTACCACCGACCCCGCCAACCCTGGCCCTAACCTCCCTGCCCTAGACTTCGCGTTTGGCCCCCTTAGCCCCTCCGTCGCCCTGACCGGATTCTGTATACTGGTCGCCCCGGGCACCGCGCCCGCCCCCATGCCAATCTCTACCACCTGCGAGGCCGCCGTCGCATCAAACTGCGTCGGCGCCAGCGCCACCCTATTATTCTCGAGATCATACACCACGTACGCAGACCGTAGAAAGGTATCCCCGTGGATAGTATAGGATTCAATTAACTGTCATCTTGATCGTGCTCACAATATAGAAAACCGTACTAGGAGTGTCTCATCCTTGCTGGGTAACCGGAGAACCAGAGAACCGGGGAACCGGAGAGCCTGGATCTTTAAGCACCCAAGGAACCGCGTTACTGGACAAGCGACATCCGCCGAACCGCATTACTAGTCACATAGCACCCGCTAAAACCACGCTACCAGACACTTCGCACTCGAGGCGCTGCGTTACCAGACACCTGGCGCCCGTGGCACCGTGTTACTAGACATATGGCACTGTAGAATTTGGACACCTTCCGTTACTAGACACATTTGGCATTGCCACGATCCTCATGAGTCCACTTGAGCCGCTGCTCACCCTTCCCGGAGTATGTCGCTTCTGAAAAGCACCCTACACACCTGCTTGGGCCGTGTCTTAACCGACCCATGGAGCCAGCTTCTCCGTGCTGGGACGGCCTGGCACCTCCGGACCATCGCGGCGGTCTGCAAACTGAAGTCGAAGTCAACAAACAGGTCCTTCGGGTAGACCAGCGCCCTCACGGGCACCATGTTCTGGCTCAGCTGGCGCACGTCGTAGAGTTTTGACCACTGGACTCTCCGAGCCAGGTCGTCGGCATGCTCCTTGAATGGCGCCGCCGCTGGTCCGGTATCCCCAAGTATGAAGTCGTGGATCATTTCCCTAGTGAAGTAAAGGGGCACATTCTTGAAGGCATCCATGTCGAGGACGGAACTATCGAAGTCTTTCTTGAGCCACCTAAAATGCCCGCCTCTTTGCTGTCTCCCAACGTCTTGGGCCGCCCAATTGGGCGGCGCCTTCATCGTGCCAGAGCAGTAGATGGGCTCGTGCAATGTACCATAACACGGTCGCTTGTGTAACTTGAAACCCGCTCCGCCGCTGTCCGAGAAATAGGCAATCGTATCGCTCGCCAGGCCGCCATTTTTGATGTCTTTTGCCATCCGGGTCACAAGGAAATGCACCCCTTTGAACCCCGCCTTTCCACGTCCAAAGTGCCTCCCCAGCGTCATGAACCCCTGAGGGCTGAGCCGCTGCTCGTCGCGAAGCGCCACTCCGCGACTCTTGCTGTCCTTGTCCTTGCCGCCGGCCTTTGCCAACCACTTGACAATCTCCTTCACCTTCTCGGCATCCTTGGGGTACTTGGCATAATACTGTTTGTTTGCCCGAATCACCCCTACGTACAAAGCCGTGTACACGTCCTCGGGCCCCTTCCCAATCGGCGGCAGGCCCCCGGTAATAAATACGCCACTCAGACTCCCGGGCAGAAATGAGACGTAAGTGATGGCGATCCACCCACCAAACGACTGGCCGACGAGCAAGAATTTGACTCCACGGAAACACAACCGAATTGCCTCGAGATCGGCAACAATGGCGTCCTGCCGGAAAAGAGTCAGATACTCGGAAGGGCTCTTCCGCTCTGCCAAAGCTGCCGCTGTGACAGCGGTGCTCTCTCCGGTCCCCCGGTAGTCGAGAAAGAGGATCGGGAGGCGCCACTTTTTAAGGATGATCTTGTTGAGCTCGGGGTTGGCAAAGGCCGGGTTTGCGTCACCCGGTCCGCCGCAGAGGTAGACCACCATGGGTTTGGTGTTGTTCGGGCGCGTAGAGTCCACGACCTGGATGTCAAGCTTGCCATCCGCATTGGCGGCCGACACAATGGACGGGCCCGAGCTGTACACCAGCTCGGCCTGCAACTCGATGGGTTCGGGGTTTTCTTCGGAGGTGTGGCATAGCGGGACTTTAAACCGCAGCTTGTGGGCCTGGAAGAACTTGCCGTCATCGCTGGATTCGATCTTGCCGCCGTCACTGGAGCCGGTCTTGCCTACGAATTCAGCGGGTCGGATGTGCTTCCAATCGATGTCCATGATGTTGAGGGAAAGCGTATTTCCGTTGTCACGCTGCTGTATCATGGCTGCTGCTGCTTCAAACGATTCCGGATCATGTGGTGTCTGATAAAGGTTTTCGAGGGGCGGTGAACTTGAGGTTGGTTGGATGCCTCCGTGCTGAGTTGTCAGCGAGACAAGGCAACGAACCTCAAGGGCTGCCGAGTGACAGTTCCATCGTCTTTCGCATCCATTGTCCCTCCCCCCAGCCAGCCCGGGGTGGGTTTGTAGAGTCGGAAGTCGTGGCCTGGATGGAAGGTCTAACATGGACCCGAAGGACCTACGTCAGGATGCAAATGACCAGGGTGAACAACAAGAGTGTCGTAATTCACCGGCCCAAGCCACGACCCACGCGAGGGTTCCGCAGCTCCGCAGACAATAACCTTGCGGTGATGTCACTGTGGCTGTGGGCTTTCAATGATGTTGGCGGGGAACAGTCCCGAGTCAAATTTCATGCTTCTCAACCCAGCGAGTTTTTCCGATCACAAACGCCCACCGAGCCTCGAGGGTTTCTTTGCTCTCGGTGTGGCGGAATGATGCGTTTTGCATCTCCAACAGGACGTGGACAATGGCACCAATCGCAGACAATGCCCGGATCTGGAATCCAAGGCAACGCACAACGCCCCAGAGCTGGGAGGGGTCCTGGCCAAGGTCCACCCCAGTTAGCTGTTTCCCATGAGTGTAACCTATCGTCCGGAGGATACGCCTCCATCTGCGCGGTGACGTAATAGAATATTCGCGTGTTGATGACGAACCAAGCGTACAGATACTCGTCCCGGCGCATCGCTGGAAAGGCCTTGGAGACCGACTGCCAGTCCCGAGAAAACTTGGCTACATTGTCAGGGGTGTTGGCGTATAAAGCTTTACATCAGAAACGGCCGAATCAGATGCTTCTACAGCCTCCTGGCACGTACGCGCATTATGGCCAGGGCTTGCCGCACACACCACAGCACCGAACCTTCGTACGAACCCCCCCTGTACCACTACCACCCGACTGCATTTCTCTGCACTCCCTCCCCACCCATAGCCCCTTGGCCTATTACATCCTGTGCATCCTGTACAGCAAGTGACCTTCCAAGCTGTATACGTGTCCGTTTAGCTCTCCGGCGCTTGCTTAGTGCCTCGTTGGCCTTACGGAGCGCAGCGTTCTCGGACCGAAGGAGAGCCACCTGGTGCATCACAGCCATCGTACCCTTGGTAAGCTGGTCTACCGCAGCTAACATCGAAGTCGGAGAGCTGTTTTGATGGTTGGCAATGCGAGTCTTGATGAGTGTTGACTGCGAGGTCGCTTCTCGAGGGTTGTGTGGTGTCTGAAAGAACCAAGGTTGTGGTGTGCCGGCCCGCGAGTTCAGGGGTGTTGGCGTACGAAGCTTTATATCCAGCTTAGAAAGCACCCTCTCTGAAAAGAGACCCAGCTACCTACCCAAGTGAGCAGGAAAGGTAAACCCAGCCCCAGCCCCAACCACTTCAATTTTCGGTCATCCTCGTCGGGCGCATCCCAATTCATCATGCAAGCGATGTTATAAAGCGCCATCATGGAAAAGAGGGAGAAGAAGACGATGTACACCATAGCCCCAACGTAGAGCGCGCCTGCGCCTGGGCGGTAAGTCCCGACCGGGTTGCAAACCTTCTCTCCGCACATTGCAAGGTAGCCCTGGGCGTTGGCAAAGTGCAGGGTCCACGCCGTGTAATAGACGCCCATGCACTGAAGCACGAACTCAACAAGCATGGTCGCGACGAACGAGTTCCAGTAACCGGGGATGGCGTAAATCGCGCACAAGAAGAGCCAGTTGAGGCGCGGTCGGATGGTGTAGAGCATCACCAAGTCGCCGTTGCTAAATGTGGCTCGGTAGCCGGGCGTGTCCCGCTTCAGAATGGCGATGATGGCGTTCCCAACGTGCTGCAGCACGAAGGGGAAAATCCACGAATATCTCCAGGTTTTGTCTTTCTCGTTTCCGCCCAAGAGGCGGAATGTGATCTTCTCCATGATGAAGGAGTTGGAGAAGATGAGGGGGATTAACAGCATCACGGCATTCTCTGCGGCGAAGGTCCCCAGGATGCTTGACGAGGAGGGACAAGTGAGGCCGGGGTCGGTGGGAGTCAGGACCCAACCCCAGGGGACGTATTGGGTGAGGTTCTGATATGTAGCGCTAAATTGCGACTCGTTGAACTGAGACATGGTGAGGCGCTAGGATTGTAGTTGATGGAAGGCCGTCGATGCTAGGTTCTCAAGCCTCAAGCGCATGAACTGGGATAGGAGACTCTTAAGCGAGGATTTGAAGATTTCGACAAGCCTGACCGCGTTCTCTTTGCCACATTCGTCCAATGCGTCGACAAAGAGCCAGACTGAACGAGTCTGCAAGACGTTTGGAAGGAACGACTCAAGGAAGGGCCGCAATTCCTTCTCATGCCAGTGCCAGTCTTTACCCGGCTCGCCGTATTGCTTGCACTTTGTTTCAAATCTGTCGACGAGATCCTGTAGTGCGTCAGGGGCCTGTCCAAGGACTTGATGAAGGAGAGACCGGAAGAGGCCGAGAGGTGTCCTTTGGAGTTCATCGCCGCGGCCGTGGAAGAAGAATGAGAGAACAACGGCGTTGTCTCTAGATCCATGGTTATCGAGAGCGTATTTTACTAGTGTCGACTTCCCAGAGCCTGGTTTCCCCTTGATCCAGAGTAGACCCCGATCG
>Ga0247824_10001769_pt1 | contig 11955 bp, 15 predicted proteins | sample 13C_PalmiticAcid_FD_194412 | JGI IMG/M metagenome (GOLD analysis project Ga0247824, IMG submission 194412) | Soil microbial communities from agricultural site in Penn Yan, New York, United States - 13C_PalmiticAcid_Day48 | ecosystem: Environmental > Terrestrial > Soil > Agricultural land...
GGCCCATAGGAGGCCCTATAAGCCCCGTAGACACGTTTAAGAGCGTCCTTACTATCTACACTACCTTCAAGGATTTTAAACGCTTTAGCAGCTCCTGTTCCAGGAATCCCAGGTACAGTGTCTACGGGATCACCTGTTAAACATTGAGCATAGAAAAACATCAATCCAGTTCCTACGATCTTATTTGTCTTTCTACCTTTTGAATCTACTTTTGTTTGTAGGGTGATTTTTCCGAATTCATCCACCAGCTCCGGACCATAGGAGGGTTGATTGTGACACTCCCATCCATAATGCCATCCCGGCACCGAGAGTAAATCCTTATCTCTAGTGCAGATAATGGACGGTTTAGTAGGGCCTGAATAAAGTGGATTTCCTCCAAGAATTTCTTCTCGTCTGGTTTGTTCGATTGCAATGAGGTCATCAGCTTCCATCCCTTCAGAAACCTTAGTATCGTATTTAGCCTTAATATAAGCTTGTAAATTGTAATAGTGATATGGCTTATTACCAGCTCGTTCCTTATATGGTTGACGCTTAGCAATGTCATATCTGAAATTACCCTTACCTGTTAGGTAGAGGATGGGAGGAGCCGTAGCCCCTACCACCGCACAGATGTTGCTAATACGACTATCTAACATATCAGCTGCAAAATCAAACGATGGATAGCCAGGGCCAGTCCATGCTGTTTCACAGGCAAATCCCACTTCGTATACTAAGACATCAGCATCGATTAGGGGCTGCATAATCAATACGGACTATTGTCAGCCGTCTCTTGTCCCTTCTTAGGAGCTTCCTTCTTGGCAGCAGGCTCTGCTGACTCACCAAGAAGCTTCTGGAGAGGGCTTCCTTGGAAGTTCAGATTGCTCTTAATCTTGTCTTGAATCCACTTAGGGAAGGAATTAAAGACAGCGAGATCAGGAGCATCCAGATCGAAGAACTTAGGCTCATTCTTGAGAGGAGGAGCCTTCTCAGCATCCTTAGGACGCATAGCACTAGTAAGAGCCACGTTGTCATACACCTTATCACCAACAACATTGTTCACGATGGTGACGTTGAGCGGCATAGTGAGCATTTTAGTGATGTCACCCTCCCATTCGTCATTAGGATCAAGAGCTTTGAAACGCTTAGTACTCTTAGCATTCTCAGCAAAGAGAGGGTGAACAGGGAAGCTTTCAGACACCCAACGAGGCTTATCTTCAATATCTTTACCAGCTTCATCCTTCATGAATTCATCGAGAAGTTCATAAGTGACACCAAGTTCATTAGCTGGAGGTTTGTCTTTCCCCATGAAAGGTTTCTGAGGTTGCAAACCAAAGTCAATCAGTTGGACAACACGACCAGGATAAGTGCCTGCTTCCAGGTTTGCTTGAGGGGTGAATTTACGTTCTTGATTAGAACCAGTGGGAAGCTTGAGAGCCATTATTCAACATCCTTATAAGTTTGACGAAGTTCACGAATACGAGAGGCAGGGAGGACAATTGCATTACCATCAGAAGTCACCACTTGGAGCCAATCGCTACCAAGCTTGAAACCAATCACACCTTCGTAGGTGGTTTGATCGTAGAAGAGTTCATCTTCATTTCCTGCACTACCAACACCAATGACATCATGATAAATAACAGTGATGTCTTGACGCTTTTCCTTACCTTCTTGTTCCGGAGTATCCGGCTTAATCTTCTTAACGTTAGTCATATTTTCCTTAGTGAATATCGTACCAGTTTTTACCGATAGCGCCTTGTCCTTCATGTGGACAGGCAATGTTAAAAAATTCTCCTGCCTCTTTAATTGCTTGCTCAGAAATGAGCTTTACATCTTCAGCAATATCTTCTCGGCATTCGACAGTGTATTCATCATGATACCAAGCTACGACGCCATAATCAACGCCATAGATATACTTCTTGTTTAAGTTGGCACACATAATATTGTATGCCTTGGCCATGTGAATTGCTTCATCAGATTGTAATAGATAAACTAACAACTGATGTTCATATGGAATCCTAACAGGTCTACCATCAAGTCCAGTGATACACCCATTGTAGTATTCCATCTTTCTAAATTTAGCGTTATAACGTTGTTTAGCTGTACTACGCCATTCCTTCGTTAAACGCTCCATGAGGTCTCCTAAACCATCTAGTCCTCGATAGAGCTTACCTCTAAGCTCTGCACCACTACCTTGTGGCTTCTTAGCAGTTTTAGCAAGCTTTGCATCTCCTCCACCGAACAATAAGCAATACATTGTATTCTTAGCAATGTCTCTGGATTCAAGTTCTCCAGCCCGTTGTGTAAGGGTGTGGGGATCTGTGCCATCTTCTTTCTTCCCTGAAGTCATAGCATAAATGAATTCTGGATTATTCATTCGTGCTGCTAATTGTCTAAGCTGATTACCAGCTGAGTCAGTCCCTACTAGTACATACCCAGGTTTGCTCGTGAAGATTCTTCGCATTTGAGGTCCGAAGAAACTTACAGGCTTACCATTTTCATCTAGACTTCCTTTAGGGATGTTTACGATGTTACGATGGGTGGCTCTGGATGTATCAGTTAGGTTGTTTACAACTGAGCTAATTCGTCCATCTTCTCGGATAAGGCCAATAAGCCCTTCAATAATGCTTTTTCGTTGCTTGGCTTGCACTCTAGTTGCAACAAGCTTACCAACAGTGCCTTCGACTCCCTCAAAAGGATCGTCTTTTGACATCTTAGCGCTAGTTCTTTCTCCGTCATCATTAGTGTTCCACTCCAATGGTTCCCAGCCTACACTAAGGAGATAGTCCTTAATCTCTGCTGAGGAATTAACATCTACTTTCCGAAAATTAACACGAGTGTAGACACCACCAACGGGCTTGCTGAGAGGATCAATACCGTGCCTAGCACACCAGTTGCTAACACTTTCGGAATACGCTCCAGACTTGAGAAACGGTTTCTTGACATATTTATAAATACCCTTTTCTTTTGTTTCCTCCACTTCTAACATATCTGGAAGTTGTGGAATAACCACTCTATCAATACGACGAATATAACGTTCAAGAACATTAATACATCGTTCCATGTGAGGACGATCGACTAACCATCCATACTCTTCTTGTTTCTGGAGATTCTCGAATAGCTCAAAGGTTAACAGAAAAGCATTACGCCAATTCCCACCTTTTGATTCTTCCATAAGTGAATGAAAGATTTGTTCTTGAATCTCCACGTCCTCAGAACAACGATGTAACATCTCCTCAGAGAAGACGCTCCAGTCGTTGTGTTCTGGTTTTCCTCGTCCCACACGGTAACCCCAAGCTTCAACAGAATGCGGTCCGATGTTACGATTTGGACATATCGGAGGGAGAGATCGTTTTGGATTGAGTAGTCGTGACATGATAAGTGTGTCAACTTTCTTGCCTCGATACGTATACCCATAAAGCTTTTTAAGAAGTGGCCAGTCATATCCAATCCCGTTGTGCATTTTTAGAACATCCAGAGTGTCCATATAAGACAGCATCTCTGGAATTTGATGAGGACGGAATTTATGGACAGTTCCATCGTTCTCTTTGAATACGCCACAATGAACCTTAGTGGCTGTATCTAGAAGACCATCCGCCTCCAAGTCTCCTGTGGCAATTCTCATTTAATCTCTTTTAATTCGTAAGCGTAATAATTTTTACCTTGTTCCTTGGTAAGTCTTTTAGCACGTTTTAAGGCTTCTTCTCTGGTTCCTTCAAATTGAATCCAATTACCGAAGTCATAAATACCAATATGAACAGAGTCTCTATACTTACACCCGATTACATATGCAATCTCTTTAGCTTCCATAGATTTCTTTCAATTCTTCTTTAAATCGTTGAATGATTTTATGGATGTTAGAATAGGTGTGTTCAGTGATACGACTGATATCAGTAGCTGTATAACCCTGTTGGAAGTGATATTCTAAAATCTCTCTCATATGCTCAGGCTTCTCAGCAATAAGCTTATCAATCCCCCAATAAATGTGGGTGACATGCTTATCACAGTCTACACCTTCAGTAAGTTCCTCGTTGAATTCTTCACCAAAATGTCCCTTCTCTTCATTCTTATAATCGTATAAACAATTATTCAAAATCATAGAGAACCATTTAGCAAACTCAACCTCAGTGTCATAGCTCTTCCAATATTTCATACAACGAGCATAAGCTTCTTGTACGATGTCTTGAGCTGCCCACACAGTGTCCGCTCTCCAAGCCATAGTCTTTACAAGCTTGCTATAGTTTTCGTTGTAGTGCTCTAGCAAGCCAGGATATTCCTGGCGGAGACACATAGTATCTAAATTTTCCATGTTTTTAGACAATCTCGTTAAATAAACCTGTAATCTTGTCCCACCAAAGCTTGAATCGTCCAGTCTCACCGAATTCTCTATCCTCTAGGAGGACGAGGGTTCTCATGTTCTTTTCTTCTGGACTAAGGTTAGGATCTCGATTACCTTCGAGACCAAGCATGAGATTACAGGAGCGAGCCATAGCTCTACTACCAGCAAACTGACTGCTAAGAACCTCGCCACCACGCTCATGAGGAAGACCAGATTCAGGATTACGAAGGTGACAGAAAATAAAGATAACAACATTAAGATCCAGAGCCATCGCACTAAGTTCTTGGGCAATCTCTTGAAGCCTTGTATTAGCAGTTGCAGCATCTAAACCATTCGTTAAGTTGGTGATTGGATCGATGATGATAGCCTTGCAGCCTTCCGCTGCAGCATTACGAATATCAGCCTTAAGAGTTTCCCAACCCACATGCTGATACAAATCAAGCATATACAGATGGTCACGAAGAATGACCCCCGCTTCATCATATGCCTTTTCATCAAATTCGATCTTAGGATCATGGAAGATTTTCCCAGCGAGCTTCCCAGCTACAAGTTTATAGGTTTTATTGTTAGGTTCTTCCGGCTTGACAAGGAACACTTTCCATCCATGTTCCCTGATAAAATGAGCAGCTAACGTATTAACTACTTCAGATTTACCTTGCTTCTGTCCTGCTCCAATATAAATTGTCTCGCCAAGGCGAATACCTCGTGTCGCTTCTGTAATGTGCTTCCAAGGCCACGATACACCATATTTAGGCGGTGCCTTGGCAGTTTCGTGGAGGTCATTGCCACTGATAAAGCGTGTGTTCTTAGGCTTAGCCGCATTGAATTGACACGCATTATAAACAGCTTTGCTCCGGCCTTGGACAAGTGCTTCATTTACATCCTTGGTAGGAAGGGATGCAACAAGAACATCAGGAATAAGCTTGACAACGTCCTCAGCAGCTTTCTTCCCTGCAGCATCACTATCGAATACAAGAATAATCTCCTTGAAATATTTCTTGATTTCAGGAAGCATAGCTGTAATTTGTTTAACAGCAGAGCTTGCTCCATTCGTAAGAGAGACAACAGCAGGGTTGAGATCAGCATAAGGGCCACCCTTATTATGATCCTTGGAAATCTGGTAGAAGCTCATACAGTCGATTTCACCTTCTGTAATAAAGAGTTTCTTACCTCCTGTACCAATAGCCTCTTGCCAACCGAAGAATTCTACTTCTTTAGTTGTTCCGATTGCCCAGAAGGATTTTGGATTGACGAGCCTAACCTTGTAACCGACCAATTCACCACCCTTACGGTATGGGTAGTAGTGAGAGACAACTGACTCTCCGTCAACCTCGGAAGTCCCCACTTTGACAGAGAAATAGTCCAGCGTCCCACGTCTAAGTTTACGGTCTGGTAAGTCCCGTACTTGATACGTTTCCACCTCAGCCAATTCGGCTTTAATGTCTTCATCACTTTTGACAAATACATTTGGCTTATATCCTTTAGGCTTGTCACTGTATGGATCTGGTACAGGAGTTCCACAGGAGAAACAGAAACCATCATAGCTTCCATCGTCCTTGAGGAACACCTGTAAACCATTCCCACTATTACACTTATCAGTTCGATGTGGAAGTTTTTCCACGCATTTGGACATATATTATTCTCCTACAGTCACTTCATCCATTTCAAAATGCTCCCAATAACGAAGACCATTCTCGTAACGTTTAGTTGCTTTATTCACACCCTCTTTAGTCTGGTAAGCCCCGACAAACTTACGAGAATTTTTCTCTCCACAGATGAAAAGAATAAAGATGGTCACAGATAAGTATCCTCAATAATTGCATCATTACGAACTACAACAGCTTGATGGCCATAGTAACCATTGTGAGAATTGTAAGCAGTGAATTGTAAGAGTCCCTTATTCGTATCAATATTAACAAACATGGTGTGAGTTTCAGATGAAAAATAATGTTCTTCCATCTTGGTTACATTAAGGCACTTATCAACAACACCTACACTAATGAACTCAGCACCAATGAATTCAGATAAATCATCTAAAGAAGTGAAGTACCCCCAATTCTCACAACAATTTTGTCCATTATAGATACCAAGTTTGATTTCAGTATTATCATCGAGTGTAATTAGAATACCGTCAAAAGATAAACCATATTTACTTTCATCAATACGGAAAGTTGCTTCTTCAATTTTTACAATCTTAGTCATACATTCTCCTGCCCTGCTTTCCAGAACAATTCTGCTAATTGAACTGGTGCATGTTTGTAATGATCCCATTCGTGTTCTGGAATGGATTCAAGATAGTCTTCAAAAGAAATCTTATTCTTCATCAAACGTTCTTCACTTCGTTCAATATTCTCTACAACATCAGAGAGCTTCATAGCAGGCCTATCAAATTGTTCCTTGAGAGGCTGCTTATGAGCTGGATTACGAATAGGCATTTTCATTTCCTTAAAATAGCGGGGATGTTCTTGTTAGCTTCTTTGAGTTGTTTATCACGAATAAGTTCCACCTTATGAACAAAATCTAACATAAAGGCATTTTGACCAATAGGTTCGATGTTATTCATAAGTGCGAAGTCCACAAGATCATCTAATACTTCTCTAAACTTAATCGTATCTAAACCATTCCAATCATCAGAAATCATGATTCACCTCTACAGGAGGAGCTTCATCGTGGATAACCATCACAGGAACATTACGTCCACGAGCAGCTCTGGCAGGACGAGCGATAGCAGCTTGTAAATCAAATGGTTGTGCAGCAATATTCTCCCAAGGAAGAGGTTCCTCCTTCACAGCCTTCTCTTTCTTAGGCTTCTCTTTCACAAAAGCTTCATTGAACAGATAGGGAAGATTGATGGAAAGAGAGAAGCTCAAACCAACATCCTTCTCCACACCCTTATACACGAAGAATTGACTAAGATCACCAAGGACATGCTTAAGGAATCCTTCAGCCCCAAGATTATTGAACGTGTCATGAACATCCAAACAATCCTTCTGATGACATGCGTAATTACGAATAGACACCAGAGCCATAGACCAGATGTTCAGAAGTTCTTCATCAAGCGTACCACGCATACCACGGAATTCAATACTCCCATATTTCACAATGGAAGCTAAATTCATAGCAGCGTAACGAATGTTCCCTTCTTCCCAATTCTCAATACTCTTAATACCCTTCGTAAAGATGGAATCGAGAAGCTTAGACATACCATCAGCGTCTTGATAACGAAGACAGAATCTATTCCCCTTACGTTCCTTCCCACACAGATTCATGAGAGGCTCTTCTAGAAGAAGATAGGTATAGATGAATGAAAGGATTTGATGGCTAGTCATGTCCAGAACATTCACATGGACATGGACACTGGTACGGAAGCTGAAATCAGGAACAGCATCAGGGATATCAGCCTTAAGCTCAAGAACAGCTTCTTTCACACTCTCAACAGGGATGGGACGATGAAGGACATATTCAATACGTGTCTTAGGATAGATTCCACGAAGGCTTCCATCGTCTTCACAACGCCAGTATCGGGTGTACACCTCCTGGAAACCCTTACCTTCACATTCAATCTCTAAACCAACATCACCCTTAACAGGAGCCTTACCGAAAATTTCGTACAGCTTTTTCATGACAATCCTTCAGTAGAACAGAATAATGTTTGAATGGTTCATCTAGCTCAATTCGCTTATCAGATTCCCAATACGCTCCAACCTTATCAGTGCGGAAATACACAGCACCAGAGGCATCTAATGCCCATTGCTTATCAAAAGCAACAGCACCATCAATCTTCTTAGCCTGAGCCCAAGCACTCTCAAGGGTAGGATAGTGTCCCAACAACATATCCGCAAATTCAGGACACTCCATCTCTCTCACCTTATGTTGAGCTGCAAGACGATCACCAGCAACAATACTGTTGAGAGGGAAGCATTCCGTATTAGTGGAATTAATCCCTGTCAGATATTGCTTACGAATAAGGCGACGAACATAGACAGCTACACCATCAATGTTCACCATACCTAAACGTGTCTGAACAGGGAGGAAATCCTTAAGCTTGAATTCCACTTCCTTCGTACGTTGAGTACGTAAGTCGAGGATACGGACATCATCTTCACCAACACGCTTCACCTTATGGGGTTTACCCTTATAGAAGAAGGTGGTGTTAGCAAATTGTTGAACAATGTCCTCATGAGATAGATCAGCCATGGCACATCTCCAGGTTAGCCTCCTTGATAATCTTCATAGCAGCATCCTTATCGGACGTATTGATGATAGCCTGAATATCCCCAAACTTGGAAGGAAGGAAATTACCAGACATCAGTTCCTGCATACCCTTAATAGCGTTACGATAGACGAAACGCATACGTTCTTCACTCTTAAGCCATGCATTAGACAGGGTACGATACTCACCACCATAAGACTTATAACGGAGAGCACCAGCCTTGCCATACATCTCACGACGTTCCTTGTCTTCGTCATAGAAGATGCTAGGAAGGCCAAGGAAGAAGTCCATCTGTTGTGCCATAGCATTAACACGGGATTGATGGTGAGGATTGCGAACATCTTCCCCATTCGTCCAACCGATATGAACGTGACCAGAAGCAGTACGCATAGGACGCTTAGCATCAGGACGCTTATTGATGTCACCAGTCCAACCACAATAGTCAGGCTCACAGCCAAGTTCAAGAGCAGCACGAGGTTGTTCCTTCATATAGGCTTCATCAAAGTGAGCCACAGGAGTGGCCACCACTTCATATTCAGGAACCATCTTGCACATCTGATCGAACACAGATTGAATGGAATGAACGAAAGCATTCTCATCAGCAGCAGGATCGATGTTGAATTCCAAGGCCATGCCATCCACTTGAACAGCACCATTCTTCACCTTGTGTGGACGACGCTTATCACCAGGGATAAGTCCATGAGCAGAGAAAAACTTATTGTTCTTTTTGACAAACACTTCAGGGTCGCAACCCAAGAGGATGGTAGACATTGTATATTCCTTTACAAATTAATGGAGAAACTTCACAGATTCATTTACGATGGGATTGTTCGCACATTGAGAACAGATGCAATCATTTTCAGCAGTGAACCGATTCTTATCACGAGGATCAAGAACATCTTGACACCAAGTGCAATAAGGATATTTCTCAGTCCACTCCTTCTTCGTCAATCGCTTACCACGATTGTCGAGAAAGTATTTGCCATCGTCCTTCTCTTCAGCAGGAGGTGCATTAAGCTTGACAGTGCCATGCTCCACCTTATAGTAGACACCTTCACCAGCATCAACAATACGTCGACCAATGGTACAAGTGATTTCCTTATTGATTAGGTCAACAGTGTCAGTACGCTTGATGAAGAGGCGAATAGCATGCTTACGATTACTAGAATCAAAGCAGACATAATAAGCACTCCCACGCTTATCAATCTTCTTTGCCAGCACTTCCAATAAAACGCCTTTTTGCCCGCTGTACGAGTCGGAGGAAGGCAACACCTGCTTGGCTGTTTGGGGCGCCACCCGGCGGTTTCCCAATGAAACAACATTCGTAACAGGCTTCTCTTCAGGCTTCACCTCGCTAGTGCTCGGATAAGGCCATGCAGCAGCAGCAGAGATTACAGCGGGAGGGGCAACAACAGTGGTCTTAGTCTCGGAGATTTGCGAGGTACTCTTCCCACTCTGCCCCGATGGAAAATTTCCTTGTTGACCTTGGTAATAGGGCTGAGGGGCAGTGGAAGGCTTGTACGTTACAACAGGGGCTTGAAGCTTACGATCTTGCTCAATCTTGAAAGAATAATGATGATCGATCTTGGTCATACGGGGGACATCCCACTTAATCGTAGAATGATCCATCATAAGCTCAAGCATAGGAAGCTCAGAGGCCCATAACATCACTTCACCATCAGTGGATGCCATAATCCACATAGGACGCTCATTGTTACGAAGGAAGTTGAGGGTTTCATCAGTTTTGTCCCACCAGACCAACGACCATGCACCACGCATCGTAGCCAGAAGGTCATCTAGACCCTTCATTTCCAGGTGGTGATACAGATTTTCACTGTCCACCTGGAAATCACGACTATCCAGAAGAGAATGCTTATTATGCAGCGTACCATTATGAACACCAACGAGAGTGTCAAAGTCGAATGGGTGAGCATTCTTCTTATTCACATCACCTTGTGTGGCATAACGGTTGTGGCCAATAACAACACGATTGAGCTTCTGAATGGCTTGGTCATAAGCCTTAGTGTCAAACAGGTTCCACGGATTACCAACAGACTTAGCAATACGTGTCGTACCTTGAGGATCAACAGCAGCAATACCAGTGGAATGTTCCCCACGAATACTGTCAATGATGAGAAGCTTACGGAGAAGTTTATCAGTTTCGGCAGTGAGTTTACCAGCCGAGCCTACGAGTCCACAGATAATAATATCTCCAAATTCCTAGCGAGGGATTAATTTTCCATCATCGCTATAAAGGTTACGTTTGATATCACTAACTCTTCGTTCATCGATACCAACAATAACAGAAATCTGCCTGTTAGTCATGAAATTCAAAGTTAGTAATGACTTGACTCTACTTACAATCTCTTCGGTAATAACTTTATAAGTTCTTCCTCGGTCCACCCTATCTTGAACATTCTCTTTATTAGTTCCAGGTATAAGATGATCTGGTTTGATACATAAAGGGTTGTCACAAATATGTCTGACAACTAAACCTTCAATATCAATACCTTGAAGTTTTTTAACAAATCGATGAACTTTAATATTACCGAGCATGTGTGCATATCCATCAGTGTTTACTGCACCTTTCCAAATATAGCACCCATTGACATCATCAGTGTAATTTAGTAAGTCATTTAACTTTTCCTCGTTAGTAATTGAAGTTTTCTTAATAATTCTATTAGGCATAATATTTCCTTTATATGTGGTTGGAGTTCTTCCACACATAGTATCGAAAAATCAGCCTGAATTAGACATCAAGTATTAAAAATATACGAATGAATTGCTTCCATACTCTCAGCAGTGAGGATGGGAGAACTATTAGCTTCGAGAATCTTGAAATCTTGCTTCGTCTTAGCAACAACATCGAAGCCAACGTAGTCAATATTCAGGGCTTTAGCAGCAGCAACACACTGCTCACCCATCTTATCGAAGCCACGCTTAGGTTGTACCATGAAGCTCCAAACATCGTTCTTATCACGTTGCTTGTAATAGTAGCCAACCACCTTCCCCATGAACACTACGACACGATATTCATATTTGTGTTCAAAGTATTCACTGTAAAGCTCTCCTTCCGGGATGTTTCCAGGGAAGTTTTCATAGTAATCCAGACCTTCGGCTTTTCTACCATTACGTTCCTTACGGACGACAACCCAATCCCAATGCATAGGTACATCAGCCAAGTGAGTAGCATACTCAACAGTATCCACACCAGCTCTTTTAAAGGCTTCAAAGCTAGTGGGTTTATCAACACATGCTTTAACAGCAGCAGGAGTGTTAATAATTCTACGAGCAGTAACAGGAGCGGAACACCCGTAATTAAATACCAAATCGTATTCATTGAAATCTCGCTTTCTAGTATCGAAAGGTTTAGAGACATCCACTGTAACACCAGGATCACGGAGGAAATCTCCGAGTTCCTTAGAGC
>Ga0247824_10001770_pt1 | contig 11952 bp, 4 predicted proteins | sample 13C_PalmiticAcid_FD_194412 | JGI IMG/M metagenome (GOLD analysis project Ga0247824, IMG submission 194412) | Soil microbial communities from agricultural site in Penn Yan, New York, United States - 13C_PalmiticAcid_Day48 | ecosystem: Environmental > Terrestrial > Soil > Agricultural land...
TCTCGATGTAGTTCTATATCGTAGCTTTCCGTCTTACAACCTTCCTATAGAATATATATACAAAGCATCCCTTTGTAGCCGAACTAGGCAAGGATAGGGCGGGAGCCCTATAGCTCTCTTCGCGTCTTAGTTAGGGATGCTAAATAGGGGTAATTGCTAGTTCCTAAATTATAGACGCGAACTATAGTCGTTTATAGGACTCGTAGTTGCCTATAGCCTATGGTTCTAGGGGGCTAAATATCAATGCTTGATCCTTCGTTTCGACTATCTAGGTATATCAGATTAGGGCGATAGTAGCGTCGATCTTCTTATATACGATAATATCTTTAGAGAGTTCCTCGTCGAAATTCCCAAAGAGGACGGTAATTTATCTTCGTTCGGGAACGGTAAAATAGATAGGTCGTATCTTCTAGGGAGCCTCGAGTGATATTTCGCTCGATAGCTACCAACTAAGCTCGTTGTTATTCGTTATAGTAAAGTAATCCTTACATAAGAGGCCGAGAACTCTTCGTCCGTGCCGCTACTTTGCTACCTTTAGCTGAATTTATAAACTGGAATATTTCGTCTTATCGGCTCTAGTGGTATAGCTAGCCTTCCTATACTTTTTTCCAAGCTTGGTTTAAAGAGCTAATAGCTGCTCCTCGAGCTAAATTATCGTGCTATCGGGACCAACGAGACGCATTATCTCGTTTATCACCTCTAACGGCGTATTCTCGTCGTAGCGAAGGCTAATATAGTTAAGAATGTCGATAAAGGGTAAGTAGGTACTATGACCTAGGAAAGTATCCTAAGTAATGGCCCTTATCCCTTGGCCGATATAAGACGTTTTGTATATATTAGTGCCTAGGCGATACCTCGCTCCCTGGTTTTGGATAGATGTCCGGTAGTTTATTGCTCGGGCGTTAGGAAGGGTTGTATTAGGGCGGTAGGTACAACTTACTATCCAGGGTCTCTAGATTACCTCGATAATAGTCGTACGACTAAAGTCTATCTAGAAGTCTAGCTACCTTACCCTCTCTTTCCACATTATTGTCGACGATGGCCTTCGTTATCGGTTCGTCTATCTTTATAGGGTAGCTATCCGGGCCAAAGTTGGTACGATGGAATACCAGTGTATATAGGTACTCCTACTTCTAGGGAATCTCGACCAAGGGTTGGAGGATCTTAATTTAGAACAACTTCCTAACAAGGCTATCTATCTCTATCTTAGAGGCATCGATATACAAAGCGTCCTAGTCGATAACGCCTTTAACATAAGCCTTCCCAAAGATATATACGATAGGGTAGAGCAAGGGATAGGGCTCCTCGATAAAATAATAGGTCGTCGGAACTATCTCGTTATTTTAGCCTTTATAGAATCTCAAGAGGATATCTATAGCGAATATATCTCGACCGCCGTTATTCTCGGGGTCTAGAAGAATACAAATAGTTATATCTTCCTAGTAAAGGACTTTATACTAAGGCAGCGTCCTATTATCGGCCTTACTATAGACCTAGTAACGCTTGGGTACCTTCTCTATATATAGATTAATACCGTTATTAAGGTCTATAAAGGCATCAGACTCTTCGAAATAGCTCTATATATATTTCTCGGTATTGCGCTTAGGCTAGACCAGCTTATATAAGCGATATCCTATCTATATCTTGACCATACAGTAGAAGATATCATTAAGCCGGTCTAGCCCGATCTTAAAGGGCTTTCGAGAACGAACCTAGGTAAAATGAACCAGGTATATAAAGCCGCAGGGTCCTAGGATATTCTTATATTTTAGTTCCGTTTATAGTCTAAATTTAGGGGCGAGCTCTTATTTAGCAGTCTAAAGCATATAACCTCGGATACATTCGTCGAGCTCGGAGCTCTAGAACCTAAAGTATAGTACCGAAAGGTCTCGAAGATATCTACGAAGTATCGCCAAGCTTCCGATTCTTAATCCTTTTCTATATATAAACCAGCGAGTAAATATATCGGCAATGCCCTTCTCTTCCCAGCAAAGTACTCGGAGAAGGGTTTTCCACTCGCGACCTTAGGGGTCCCGGAAGAACATATAGAAGCTACGCTATCGTTTCTCCATAGCAATAAAGTTAAATATTATATTATCGGTACGATTAGGCGGCAGCGGGCGTCGCTTATTACCACGGTAGTAAATATCGTAAAGCTCAACTTCTATCAACGGTACCGCCGCTAGGGTTGGCTACGCGGCAAGCTACGCCCGCACTCGTTCCGCTATAGCGTCCATTGTTGTTCGGCTAGTCGTACTGTATATAATACTTTACCCTCTATTAGCAGAGCCTATACTCAGTTCGATCTAAGTAGCTTATAAAAAACTATAACTAATTGTATAGGAAAATAGTTGTCAAATCAATGTCAAAAGGCTATCAGCAGTGTAAAGGCCAGCGGGTGCAGATATGGCAGTCTTTAAGCCAGGCTTGTGGCCTTCATCGCCGCAAGTGTGAACTAGTTCAACTTTCCGCTAACCTGCTGAGGTGTACGGCGCTTGTATATATGCTAGGGTTTAGTACTGTGCGGGTACTATTGACCCCGAGAGGAACATGTGCCCCGCCCGAGATGTACTTATGGGGGCGGCCTAGACTGCGGAAACTTGAGGCCTCGCGCCCGCCAAAAACGGCAGTCCAAACCACGGCACATATAGTCTGGCTGGAAAAGTCGCCATTGCTGCTATATGCAACAGTGTACTGGGCGGAACACGCACGGCTTGCTTCCACACACGTGGACCGGGACCTCGTTCTTTCGCGGCCTTTCCTGCAGAAATGATCCCGTTTGCGGGCGAACTGGTGGAACATGTACATCAAGTACAAGTTTGCTGAATGGGAGGTTCAGGCCGTTAGACTCTCGAGTTACATGTATGAGAGCTTCGCCGTGCTGGGAGGACATGATGACGCAGTGCGATTACTGCTCGACCTAGGTGCCTCCGGTTACATGGAGGATCTGGTAAATGCTGCAAGCTTGGGGAACGAGGTTGTGGTGAGGCTGCTACTCAGCAATCACTGCCACAACGTCGAGCACGCGCTGATACGCGCCGCGGCGAACGGGCACGAGGCTATCGTGCGGCTATTGCTCGATGAAGACGTCACCAGCAAGAACGAGGCATTGGGGAGCGCTGCTCTCGGTGGGCACGAGGCAGTGGTGCGGCTACTGCTCGACCGTGGGGCCTGCGTCGACGCAAAAGTTGGCCTCAGGAACACGCCGCTTCTCTGCGCCGCCCGGGGAGGGCACGAAGCAGTGGTGCGGCTTCTTCTCGACCGTGGGGCCTGCGTCGATGTAAAAAGCAACATTGGTCTCACGCCGCTCATAGAGGCCGTCTGGAATGGGCACGAGGCAGCGGTGCGGCTACTCCTCGAGCGTGGGGTCTGTGTCGATGCAAAGAGCGAGCATGGTGACACGCCGCTTATGTGGGCGGTCCGGGGAGGGCGCGAAGCCGTGGTACAGCTGCTCCTCGACCGTGGCGCCTGCGTCGATGTAAGAAGCAGCCTTGGTCGGACGCCTCTCATCGAAGCCATCTGCGGTGAGTATGAGGCAGTGGTGCGCTTGCTCCTCGACCATGGGGCCTGCGTCGACGCACAAAGCGCGGTTGGTGAGACGCCGCTTATGTGGGCTTTGTGGGGGGTGCGTAAGCCCAGCAAAGCAGTGGTACAGCTACTCCTCAACCATGGAGCCTGCGTCGACGCAAAAACTGACGATGGCGAGACGGCCAAAGATGCGAAACAAGGCCACTCGGCACTAGACTTGCCAAACGGAAGCTGGGCGGTCTCTCCTACGGAGACTACGGAGACGGGGGCGTCGAGGATGAAGCCGTAGTGCGGTTGCCAAAATCTGCTACTGCGGTTGGTGTTTTGGATGGTGTGTCACGTAATTGATTGTCTCTCGGCTCTATTTTGTTTTGTTCTGGATTTGGAATGTCTTGTAGGCGAGGACGAGCCGATGGGAAGGACATATAAAAGGTTTTTACATGACTGGAAGGCCGGGGTTGGCGGGGACAGGGCGGTATGACTCTAGTTATTGGACCTGATGGAACTAGTCCGCCTAGGTAGACAATAAAAGATCAAACGGGAAAGGTCTGGCCAAAAACAAAGAAGACATGAAGGCCTGCCTACGAGCTGTCGCACTTACTGAAACCGTCGCCTTGGCCATCATGCCTGTCACAATTCCCTGTAGATTGGTTGAAACGATCAATAGAATTCGGGACCCCTTTGACCAGCTCTTTGACGCAATTCAGTGCTTTCGGGCAGACGTACCTATTTTGGAGTAGATTCGATGGTACCAAAAAGTCTGATCTGCTACTGCTACTGCCCCCCCGTTCCCTTGCTCTGAACCCAAGCTCAATTCCCTTCGATCTGGATCTCCTGTCTTGCTGTATTTCCGTTCACTTGATCAAAAGGACCACCGTCGTTGTCCCACCTCAGTCCTTGTCAAGCTCAAGTTATCAACGGACACACCAAGCTTGGTGAATTCAATGCGCTTACTCCTAATTAGGGGGGACCAGATTGGGACTGCTGGAAGAGGGGCACGGAACACAACATCCATCCTCTCTAGGCGTAAAGCTTTCAACATTTGCGAGCCAGCCTCCGAGTCACCCGCCCAAATACCTTCGGTACCTTAATCTTGCATGGCTGTAGCAGCTCTACGGTTGCTACATTCTCCGCTCTGCAAGATCACGCCTGTGCAGGGGAAGCCGTCGTTGGCGGCGGGCTGTATGAGGAAGACGCCGTTGTTATGACGACCGGGGCACTTGCAACTCGAGGGTGGGGTGTGCACATAGTACGGTGTTCAGGCGCCGCCAGAATGGTTCAACTCCCACGCGCTTGGCTCCGGACAACAAGCAAGTGTTTATCCAGGAACTCGAAGCTCTTTTGTGCAAGCAGCCCCCAAGCGCCAACCTTGGCCGTGAGCCCGCCGTCCCCAATCTCGTCCGGGATCCAAACCTCCTTCTTGTTTTCTGCGACTTCCGAGAGGGCGTTGTAGATGGCCATCGTGCTGTCATCTGCGGATGAGTACAGAGACCGCGATGCCCCCGTCAGCAGCACCGGGCACCGGATACGGTCGACAATCCTGCCCTTGCCGTCGGGCGCGACATCGAGATCAAACAGCTGGAAGCGGCGCAGCGTGTCGCCGGGCGTCGAAGTCCCCATGATGGCCATGCCGAGTCCAAACTCCCAGGACGTCGGGAAGTGGGTGGCCATTTGCAAGTACACGAGAGCGTTGAAGGCCTGCTCGGGCAGCCACCCAGACGTCCACATGTTGGCAAACCAGGCAGGCATTCGCGTCATGGCGACACGCCAAAGCCCGTAGCACGGGTCGACCGAGACGCACGCCTTGACGCGGGGGTCGATGGACGACCGCAGGGCGTAGTAGGCGCCAATGGACGCGCCCGCAAGAGCAATCCGTGACAAGTCGAGTCGCCAATCTGGGTGGGTGGCTGCCAAGTGTTCAAGATGGTCCAGAACTCTGCAGGTGACCGCCTCAAAGTCGGGCCGCAGGGCTGTCTTGTTTTTCCTTGCCATCACGCCCTGCCCGGGCCCGTCAAAGGTAAGAACCGCATATCCCAAGCTGACTCCTGCCGAAGGAAAGATGTGATAGAGCTCCTCCTGCGTCGAGTCCCCGCCTCCGCAGTTCACAACAACAGGTGTATCTTGCGAGCCAGCATCTGTCATTCTTCTCGACGAAGCGGGCAGGTAGAGATAGGCAGGCAGGGTGATGCCGTTGTGGTACGGAATCTCGAGCACAATCACCCGATTCTCCATGTGGGCGAAGGACTCCCGGAACAGCGACACAGACCGCTCGGCCATCTCAACGAGACGCTCATCCTGTCCCGACCACGAAAACATGTACCCGGATGCTCTGGCGTAGTTTGACGCCCTCAGAAACCCCTTCCTGGCTGCATCGACGTGACCCTTTTCGGCTGCATCTTTGGCAATTCTCTCGGCTCTCTGCGACTGCTCATGCCACGCGCTAAACCAGCTTTGCGGGTCGTGCTGTCGGATCTTGCCCAGGGCTTCTAGGAACTCTGCAATCTCGCAGCCGCCGGTGCTGGTGGTGCTGAGCAGGCGGGTTGCTTCAAAGTTGTAGAAGTCGCTGCTGAAGAATCTGAACATGATGGCCAAGCTATGTGGGCTTGAAAATGGAGATGTGATGGCAGGGGTCAGCACTGCGTCGACTGACCTGTCGAAACACACGAGTGAAACAAGAACAGAGCGGTAAGGTAGGTATCAAAGAATGAAGATCCCCCCGTGTGTCCGGCCAAAACCGGCAAACCCGAAAACCTGTCCGTTGGGTCCTGAGTGGACTGCATAACAAATGCATCAGCTCGGGGCGGGATGTCGTTTGAGGCGGATGGCTCGGATGCCGAACGGGATGTCCGAGGTATGAAAAGAAAGCCGAGACATGGGTGTGGAGCAATTGGTTGTCTTTCAGCTTAAGAGCCCATCTCTGAACCCCTGGTGTCTCAGGATTGCGTCCGACATTTTCTTCCCAGTGCTGCAATTCGCCCTGCAACTGGCGCCTGGGGTTTATTTCGGAGGCCGGCGATGCTGGTTTTAGCGAGAGATATCGGCTGTAACCGATGCCCGTAGCAGAGACCCCGGAACGTCCCGGGCATGGTGGCTTTTAACTCCAGCTGTTGCACGCAGTAAAGATTTTGATGTTGAAGATCTTGTTGGCCCGTGACAAAATACCTATTTTGCACTGGCCCAGGCTTCCCAGGCAAGCAGTAACCATGAGCGCGCCGGCTAGTAAAACAATACGCAACCTCAACGGGTCATGGGTCATGGTATGTGCTTCCAACCCCCGACATGAGACAAACTTGAATATGCGGTGCTTAACACCTAACAGAGCAAGAAGCTGTCGGATGACTTTGAGATCGCCATGGCTCTTCAGGGAATCCCGTGGTGCGTAGGTCTCAATTCCCCGACTCCCTGTCAGGCACACGCGTTGCTAGGATTTGGCACTGATTTCTAGCGGCAGGCTTCTTCGCAAGGCAATCTCTTGGGCGACAGTAACCTCCGCAATCACCCAGACGGAGGATAGCGAGGGGTGCACTCTACTTAGCATAGCGCACACGGCAACGGGCGGCATCAAGGGCGAGACTGATAACCTCCGTGTTGATGGGGCCGAGTACAGCCACAACTCAGTCATATTCGGCACCCAGAAAGTGCGGACGTCCTGGCTCGACCTTAAGAAGGGGGATATTGCCCCTGGTGTTGCCACAGGGGAGCATCTGGACCCATATCTAACCCAGGATTGGCTGGAAGAGGAGAAGGGGAGCTCTCCTGGGCAAATCTTGCTGCAAGTGATGGCTGACACAAATGGGTGGACGGCAAAGCAGGTCTGGGGGTTTGCTCTCGTTGACGGAAAACGGCATCATGTCAAAAGATGTGTTGTGAAGAAGGGCGAAAAGTGTGCGAGGATTAGGGTGGTGTATGAGCTGGTCGCCTGATGCTCGATGTCAAGATTGTTACACTGCGTTGGAGAGAGTCCACGTCTATGCATGATCATACAATTTTATTACATATTAAAACGCCTCATCCTGACCACAATGGATCGTGCCGGCATTCCCGGCCCCGCAACATATCTACACATCCGTCCGGACCAACGTAATGTCATCGATGTACATGATGATAGGCCCGTCAAGCGTACTCGTTGCCGCTCCGTTTCCGTTGGAGTAGTACTCGATTAGCACCGATGCCCACGACCCCGCGGCCTGGAAGTTCAGCACCACCTCGCGCCACTGGTTGACGGCGCCGTTGCGGAAGTAAAGGTCGGTTCGGGCCGTGGACGCGCCGACGGCGGGAGTCACCATGAAGGTCGTAATGCCCCAGTCGTAGACGTTGTTGTTGTTGTGCACCCACATGCTGAGCCGGTACTGGGCGCCGGGCACGACGGCCACCGTCCGTCTCAGGTTGCTGATCTGGCCGCCCTTGTTGTACGCCACGATCTTGAGCGCGTAGCTGCCGGAACGCGCGAGGTCGGTGCTCGCGTTGGTGAAGAGGAAGGGGCCCGCGCCGCGATCGACCAGCGTCCAGCCGGAGATGTCGCCGTTCTCGAAGCCGCCGTCGGGGATGGCGTTTGTGGTGACACCCGTGGGCGAGGCGGGCGGCGCGGTGGGCTCCGCGCCGACGGTGTAGGTCGCCGTGGTGCAGACCTCGGCGTACGAGCACACGGCATTGGTCTGCAAACAGCTGTAGATGCTGGAGGCCGTGGCGGTGGGCACGTACCCGGTCGGGAAGCAGGACGCAATGTTGGTCGGCATGGGAGTGCCGATCGCGTTGGTGCACATCATCGCCGACATGGAACCCATCCACCAGTCCATACTGCTGCTCAGGGAGTTGCAGTATGCCGGCAACTGCGCAAAGCACTTCGTCTCGGGACCGCCCACCAAGCCCGAACTGCAGCTGGTGACGGTTGTGAGCTCGGGCCCGGGCGTGATGGTTGTCGACGCAGGAGGAGCGGTGATGGATGGGACGGTCGATGAGGAGGGGGTGACAGGGTTGACGGCGTAGAGGTTCAGGCGGTTCGGACCACCGCACCACTGCGAGGAGCTTCCGCCACAAAGCATGCTGCAGTCGGCCTCGTCCGCGGCCTCGCCGGCGAGCTCGTTGCTGCAATAACACTCTGTTTGGTACTCGAGGCCGAAGTAGGCGTAGCCGTCGCAGAAAGCCGCGCACATCTCGGCCGTCAACCCGGCTTGCACCTCGCTCTTGCCGGTCAGGGAGCGGGCACCGACGGCGTCGGTCCAGCACGACTGGTAGTGGAACGCGCCCACGGTTGCGGGGTTGGACGGGCCGGACGGCTCATCGGACGGGGCCTTTTGGTAGACGGAGAGGCGGTTGGCGTCGCCACAGAGGAGCGACTCGTCACCACCGCATGCCAGAGCGCACTCAGTCTCGGGCGACTTGACGCCCGAGGCATCTAGAGTCATACTGCAGAAGCACTGGGTCCCAAACTCGACACCGAAGTAGGTGTAGTCGGCGCAGATGGCCGCGCACGCCGCCAAGGTCATGTCGGGGCTGGTGATGGTGGAGCCGGAGAGGACACGCAGGGCGATCGAGTCGGTGTAGCAACCCGCGTAGTTGAAGTCGCCAACCGTAACCGGGTTGCTGGTCGTCGGCACGCCCGTCTCCGTGGGAGCCGGCGGCGCGCTGCCGACGGGGCCGTAGAGACTCAGCCGCATGCCGGCGCCACACAGCTCCGTCGCATCTCCGGCGCAGGCCATATTACAGTCACTCTCGGCCGCCTTCGCGTCCTCTCCTGGCGCCGTGTTACCGCAATAACACTCTCTTGACCACTGCGTGCCGAAGTACGCATACCCCTCGCAGTTGACGGCGCACCGGGCCGCCGTCATGTCGTCTTCCGAGATGATCTTCTCCGGCAGCAGGCGGGCCGGCGTGTCGGCGTAGCAGCCGAGGTATGGCGCGCCATCCGGGGCTGACGTCGTGGGGTTTGGGGGGGCGTAGTTGGCGTTAGAGTAGACGTCGAGACGCAACCCGGCACCGCACGTTTCGGTAGCATCGCCGGCGCAAGGAAAGCTACAATCGGCATCGGGAGCCGCGACAGAGGAGGCATCGCGCTCGTTGCCGCACCAGCATCTATTCTATGTTAGGTGACCAGTAAGCTGAACTCGAGGTAACAGCAAGCACTAACTCTCGGCCATATTCAACGCCGAAGTACTGGTACGACGAGCAGAACTCGGCGCACATCTCGACCGTCATGGCGTCATCGCCCTTCGTGTCGGCGGAGAGGGCTCGCGTCGTGCCATCGGTGAAGCAGCCCAAACGAGTGAAGGCGTCGTCCCGGGCGGCGACCGGGCGGCGGCTGGGCAGGCCCGCCGCGGTCGACAGAAGCAAGGAGTAAACGAAAGGCGCGGCCAAGCGGCCAAACGAGAGGGACGACATGGCGATGTCAGGCTGATGCCAGCGACGAGGGGTTGCGGGTGACGGCGGACTGCGAGAGACGCGTGTCGTGGTTGGGGAGAAGCAGCCTTAAATACCGAACATTCTCCAGAACCCTGGCCATCAGCCCCAAGTTTTCGACTCGTGAAGGCTCGCACCGGGCACTGCAGGCAGTCTGCAGCCTGGCCCCCGGTCTCTGGTCCATGCCAATGTCGCTGCTCCAGATCCCGGGAAGCCCTGGAGCTGCGGAGTCGAGCCTCTCAACTATCGAAGCTGCATGGATCCTCGAAGCGTTCTAGATTTAAAAGTAGCTAGGATTCTGGTTCTAGATTTAAAAGTAGCTAGGATTCTGGGGCGGTTCGCATTCTCAGCGGGTTGGATACCCTTGCGCTAGCCCGAAGCAGGTTGATACGGTAGTAGCTCGCTTTCAGCTCGCGTGGTGCCGCACCGCCACGCCCCAGTTATCCAAGCTATTGGGTTGTAATGTAACCGAGCGAAGGTTTTCTGGCGATCATTGCTCTCACGCATGGGGCCAACCCTGGATTCCCCACTCCTGGCGTTCGAGACCCTCCCACGAATCCAGCCTGGAGCCCGCGGCGGGTCTGCCGAGGCCCCGTGGGAATGGATCCGGTCTGGGGCACCTGGTCAATACCTGACTGAGAACTGCCTGGAAGATTGGGGATTTTCCGCCAAGACCAGCCATCAGGTACCATTTCCCGCGTACACGTGTATGCTCTGCGTTCTGGTGTGCGCTTCAGCTCGTTCCTGCAGGTCTCGCCGGGTGCCGCGAGCCGCGGCCCGGGAACTCGTTGTGGAACGGCGGGCGTCAAACCCGCGAATCACACCGGACGCCGCACCACGCGTCTTCCTAAGCTCGGCGCTTATCGCAATCGAATTTGTCAAATACTTGTTGCGGCTTTTGGGATAACTCACCTGCGTAAGGTATAAAGCAGGAATATGTCGCTGGGTTTCACGAATCTTTGATGTTGTCTGTTACGTTGTTTTTGGACACTAAAAGTCTCTCATTCCAACTTCTTGGCGTTCCGTGTGCTGAGCGGGTCTTTCCGGAACTGATGGGCTGCGCTGCGCCTCGCCTCTCGTCGAAGAGTCGAACATGGATGGGTGCTAACATCACCTTCACCCACCTCAGTCGATGACAGTAACGATTATGCCAAACTCAATACTCAATCGATGAAGGAAAATGGCTCTGTTTGGAGAGGACGGATCTGGCTCCCTCTCTAACGAACCGCTCCGGACTCAAAACGTGCAGGGTCGCCGCGACCTGGCTCACTCTCAGACCGGGCGGTGGCGCTACGAACCATGAGACGGGCGGCGCGGAGCTGGTTAGTAGACCAGCTGCTGGATGTAGGGAAGGTCGCCACCTTGTTGATGTGTTCTAATAGTGGTAGAGGCTACTGTAACAAGACCGACTGGTCGGTGACGGTATCGAAGTAGGGCATCTTGGTCGAGGTAGGGTAGGTAAAATGAAGATATGCGCTTAATGGACTAAGCCAAGGATTGTTGCCCCTACCGGTCTAGAGTTTTGAGAAGAAAGACTCTTTTATACCCGTAAGTTTTAGTATAAGAGTTATTAAGGCAGCCGGTCGGTCAGAGCTGAGTAAGATATAGTACTACTAGCTAAGTAGTATAGCTTGGGTAGGAGTTGTTCTATCTAATCGAGTTGGGGGATAGCTATAAAGGCGCGTACTAGGTGGGGAATTGCTAGTTTCCTAAGGTTATTTAGAAGGAATAGGTAGGCTATTTATAAAATAGGAGCGTTCTACCTAATATAGTTGCGAGGCTATACTATAGGCATTTACTTAAACGAGGAACTATCGTTTTATTATATACCTAGTTTCGGCGGTGTATTAGGGGCTATCCCTAAGTTTATATTTGAGATTATCCCTAAGCTTGCTCTAGAGCTTATCGTTAAGGTTATTTATATTATAATTCTTACCTTTAGGAACTTTTATAAGAACAAGGATAGTCTCGACGGCCTTCTAAGCCTTACTATTACTAGCATTTAAATAGGTTAGGGTAGTATAATAA
>Ga0247824_10001771_pt1 | contig 11950 bp, 12 predicted proteins | sample 13C_PalmiticAcid_FD_194412 | JGI IMG/M metagenome (GOLD analysis project Ga0247824, IMG submission 194412) | Soil microbial communities from agricultural site in Penn Yan, New York, United States - 13C_PalmiticAcid_Day48 | ecosystem: Environmental > Terrestrial > Soil > Agricultural land...
ATTGGTTATTCTTTATTAAAAAAAAAAAAAAAAAAAAAAAAAAAAAAAAACTGGAAGAGTTCAGAATCGCCCTCTACAGAATGACAAGAGGACCGGGGGCACACACTTTGGTGCCATGATGGACACCTGGTGGTTATAGAAGCGTCCACTAAACGTGTTGCGTGTCTTGAGTGTTCTCCACATTCCTGTTGTTGCCGCCATTGGAGCCTCAATTGACCAAAGTCGTCAATGTCAAAAGACGGGCCAGATGTTCGTCTCTCCTCTCACTTTTGAACATCACAAGAGGGGGTCCGAATGCTCGGCTGCGAGGGACGACGGGGGGACCTGAACAGGGACCTCAGCGCTCAAGAGTCAGCTCTCTCTTTTTTTTTTTTTGAAACGCAAAGAGAGAAGGTTCAAGGGGATCCGTCATTGGTCAATCGGAAGGGGAACATGAAACCGGGCGATTTTTTTTTTCTTTAATCCTCTCTATCTTTGCTCTTGTCTCTCTTTGTGTTCAAGAGAAGGTCGATACCCTTGACTCCAGGTTTGGAATAGTTATCGCCCTTGTTGTACGCAACTTCTTTGGGGTCAGGGCCTTCGCCTTTGCCTTCTTTGCCGTCACCTTCGGCAGTCGTGTCGTCTTTCTGACCAAGATCTGGAGTATCGACAACAGTCATATTCAATGGTGGAACGATACCCGTGGGTGAACCTTGGATGATAACATTGGAGCAGTGGTGGTAGAACTATTGAAGAGGAGCAAGAGAGAGGTTAGATCTCTTGCAAGTCGTGGTGTTACCATGAAATAAACTTTCTTTCACTCTGCAGATGAGGTCTCTTACCTGGCCAATCTTGGCGGCAACCCAAGACCATGAGAAGAGGCACTTGTTGGAGTTTTTGCACTCGCGGATGTTTTTAGGGATCAAGACGGGCCATTCAAAGTAGATGTCTGGACACGTCCTGGTGTATTGTGCAATGACGCCCCACTTCTTGCCTCCATCGTAGGATACTGCAAACTCGCATGCTCCTCCTCCATGGCGTGCGGATTTCAGTCCTTCTTTGTAAGGCATCTGGCCATAGTTCTCCTTCTTCATATCAAAGTTCCAGAAACGAACGTTGATGACTTCACCGGCCTTGAGAGTCGTCACTGCACCCTTTCCGTAGCCACCGCATGGAAAAGGTTTTCCCTCAAAGCCCATGAAGGCATGGATGATCCCGTCTGCTTTCTGGTTCGCCACGTCAAAGCCCTGGGCTGGGGGGAAACCCATTGCCATATGGCCCAATGTGGGGGTTGTAAGGAAGGAGAGTAGGGTTGCTGTGAAGGCGATGAATACGCTGTTGATAATAGGTGCGGTCCTCATGTTATTAGGTTGTGTATATGTGTATGTGTATGTACAGTGTGTTGATGAGAGGTTTGCCAAAGGCAGAAAGTGTGCAGTCGTGAGAAAAGACGAATGACGATCGATGATGAGGCTGAAGGGAGTGAGACAAAAAGAGAGAGAGTTTTCGTCAACACAGGAAAGGGGAAAAGGAAAGAGAGAGAGAGAGAGAGAGAGAGAGAATGAGGGGGCGAAGAACGAGTGGAAGAGAGAAGCATTCATACAAAAGAGAAAGGAGGATGTGTGCATGGTCTTATATATCGCACTCGGAACGACGGAGCAAGTCAAAATCGCGGTGACCTTGTCATGAAGTAATAAACTACTCGATTCCCCTCGTTTCGAATGCACAGTGTGATTGCATATCTTGGGCTCCCTTCAAAAACAACTCTGTTTTTTATTATAAGCGGGGATACAACCGGCACTTCGGAGCATATCGTCCACGATACTTGCAGTCGTCCCCGACCTTGTCAGGGTGTGGTGGCCACTAAACATGTGTCTTTTGAGAAAAGCAGGGTTCAAAGAGTCTGTCCTGTCAACCGAGCTCGCTGAAAGAGAGAGTTGTTTTCATGGGATGGGAGTGACGAACAGTTTGAATCAAATGCAGAATGTATGAGGGTCGGGAGGGTCAGGGGGTAAAATGTATCCCTATGAGACGACACGTTCGGGCACATTCCAGCAGTGAGCATTTTGATTATGCAACTTACAGCAGATTGCAATCAGCCCCCCTTAGTATTGAATAAAGCTCAATATCCATATACGACGGGGCAGTTGTCCCTCGTCAGCCTCAGCATGTATTCCTCTCCAGAGCTGGGATCGATCGATCAAAAGCGCTAAACCCACGGGAATGCATCGACTTGGGTAGTTCTTCTGAATAGTGGTTTCCTGTTTGCTACTAACGTTATCCACAACGATTGTGGAGGAGCAACTCAAACGAATGGATCCTATCATAACCACATTGACCACATTCAAAAAAAAAAAAATGTTCAGATGGACAAATATGGGTGCTTTGGCCAGGATGCAAACGATCTGCAGGCGTCAAGACTTTTTTTGAAACGACCTAACGGCAGGCAGGAGGAAAAAAGGAAGGCAAGCTTTGACCAACCTTTTCACTAGCGCAAAGGGAAAACGTCGTTCCTGGAAAATTGAGGAGCCTTGTCACACTTTGAACCCGAAACCGGCTCCCCCTGATGTCTCGAGCATCGGCCCCCCTTGTAGAACAGTCCACTTTATTCACACGACTACTGGCGATCGGCGATAACGTTGTTCCTTAGTAAAGCTTGGTGTAGATAGGTAGCAACGCTGACAGCTGCACGTGCTGGCGACAGAGTGGGCATTCGGGCTATTGGACGTAGCAGCAGAGCGAAGGGAGAGAGATGTTAACAAACGCACTTTTTTTTCGTTTTCCGCTAGATCATTAGTCGTCTCTCCACGTAGACCTGCCTTATTCTGACACCATTCTCGGATACAAGTCCAGCAAAACAAATGTCCACACGGTGTAGCTGTAGTGTTGGTCCTCGGGTCGAGACAGAGCGTGCATTTTCGAACATTGATCGCTGCAGCCGACTGAGCAAACTCGTCCTCGTCCTCTTCCTCTTCCTCTTCTTCCTCTGCTGGTTGCCCTTGAGGAGCGACTGTAGTAGCAATGGCTCCTTTCTCGCCAGTGACATGACCAGCTGCAATAGCCGCTGCAGCAGCCTTTTCCTTTGCTTCTGCCAAAAGTCGCCTTCTCCATTGAATGAACTGAATCACCATCTGGATGACGATCAAAGCGCCCAGCACTTCATATCCTGACCTCTCCTCGCCAGGCGAGAGTTTCCTGTTGAAGATGTACCGAATGCCGGTGATTCGCTTTGAGAAGCTGTAGTAGGCGCCGAAAAAGTAAAAGATCGCCAAGTGTGCAGAGTGTCCATGGGTACTGAAAAAAGTCTTTAATGTTGGTAGCCAGTTGTGAACAGCGCCTTTGAACTTGGTCATCCACTCGGAGGGTTCCTTTCGTTCATGCTCTGTTCCTGCAAGGGATGCATCCAAGAGACGCTGTCGCTGTTGTTGCTGTTGCTGTTGCTGTGTTGAAAGTCGAGAACGTCTTCGCCATTCCTGAGTACCCTTGGAGTAGAGGTATGGAACCAATACATGCCAAAACACAAGAGCTGATCGGCGCTATTCGATTCGAGCAAGAACAGGAGTACGGTTGAGTCGATGAGATTCTGTCATCCTTGTCCGTTGCAGTGCTCTGGTAAACAGGTCTCTTTCTCTGATCACAACTTACAGCCAAAGAAGGAAATGTGCCGGTGGAGCCTTTGATCTGCATGATATCACAGTACTCTTCCCCCAGTGTTTGCATCCCGAGGAGTGTTGTCAAGGAATAGTAGCAGAGATCCGAGAATACGCCCACTTCCGTTTGATACATGTGCTGCATTCGGCTTCCAAAGATCTCCCGGACAGCATCCTTGACCTGCTCCTTCAGGATCTGTTGATAGTAGGTGTCCTTCTGGTTCGCACGAACTGTGAGAGAAGGAGGGGAAACACTGTTAGCGTGCCATAAACCAAGCAGCGCGATTCAAGCGTCGAGCATTATTGTAAGGACCCTTGTTCTTCCTTACTGATGTCTGGCTGAGAAGCGCCCGGAAGCGAGAGGTTGAATCTTGGGGGTGGCGGTGGAGTGTCTCCAAAAGCTCGGGGACTCGTGCCAGCAGCGGTTGTTGGTACTGGCGCTGGTGCTGGTGCGGGCACTGTTGCTCCAGGCTGCGACCCGTCTGCGGAGTTTGCGGGCAACGGACTCCTTGAGGTCATGGTGCAATCGATGCTTAAAAGTGGAGAAGAGCAAAGGAAGCAAAGGAAGCAAAGGAAGCAAAGGTAGCGATGGCGCGAGGGTGAGCGAGAAAGAAAGCGAGTGTGTGCAAGAAGAGAAAAAAGCAATGCCGGTCAAAGTGTTCGCGGGTCGGTTCTCATGTTTGTGGGTGACAGGGAGAGGGGGCAGTGAGCCGGTGCAACAAATGGGTGTCGATGGGATGTGCAGTTAGAGAGAGGAGATCGCCGAGAGGACAGTCATAGTAAACAACTGACGACGAACGATCCAAGTTTCCCCGCCTACGATTTTATCTGGGCCCTTCTTTTCTCTTCTTCACACCTTCACCCACACACCCAAGCCAGCAAACAGCCTTTGCCTCGGGAAACCTTCTTCGACAGAACGGTCAACTGCCAGCAAGACATAGTGTAAAGAAGATCAACCGGGTCTTTCTCTCTCTTCTCTCCTTCAAGAATCAGATCAGCTCAGGGCAAAAAAAAGCTTCTACCACAGACACTCATATCATGTCGCACCACACCGCCAACATCGAGGAGGAAGAGTCCTTTGCTCCTATCTACAGCAACCAGGAGGACTTTAACCCCGAGGACACTGTCAGCTCCTTCCTCAACACCGCATACGACCCTACTCGTCTCCACCCCCTGGCCGGTCTCGGTGGTGGTCTAAACTATCTCAACCTCGATGACGATCCAGCCGTTCTTTCAGGCACTCAAGCTGGATTCTTGCCCAGTAGGAGCTGGTCGGATGATCTGACCTACGGAACTGGCCTCACTTATATCTCTGGTACGTCCGGCGTCTGTGAGCGTATGAAGAGGTGAAGCTTGCTAGCACCAGCCTCTTTTCGAAAAAAAACTGACATTATGAGCTGTTGCCATGTCGCTCTTAGGCTTGAGCGTGGGAGGCGCTTATGGTTTTTACGAAGGTCTCCGGTCGTCACCAAGCCCTGCGCTCAAGATTCGTCTCAACACTGTCCTGAACTCCATGACCCGCCGTGGACCCTTTATCGGCAACTCTGCAGGTGTTTTGGGTAAGAGCCTAACAACACAGTTGAGGGATTACCACATTGTGTCGCTTGAAATTGGGGAGGGGAGGGATCTTAGTTTGCTGACTCATGTGTACATACTCCTTTTTAGCCTTGATGTACAACGGAATCAACGGAGCAGTTGGCAGGGCTCGTGGTTACCATGACCCCATGAACTCTGTTGCCGCCGGTGCTTTGACGGGTGCTATCTTCAAGTCGACAGGTAATGACTAGTGGCGGCTTTTGTTTCTTTCTTCGCTGCTTTGTCTTAAGACAGGTTGCTGTTGCTCTTTGTCCGAGAAGGGTGCCATCATTTCTGACCGCTACCTTTTACTTTTTGTTCAATTGATACAGCCGGATTGCGTGCTGCTGGATCGGCAGGAGGCGTTTGTGCAGTGCTTGCCGGAATCTGGGCGTTCGGCAAGGAAGCCCTTTTCAACTAACTTATCCCACCTGCACACCAACAGAAGAGAATTTGTTGCATTGTCAGTTGAACCCATTTCGTCCTGCTTTCGTCTTTCTTGGTTGCAACCATTTTTTCTTGCATTAGCTATCATTGTAAAATACAATATCACAATATCACCCATCTTGATGTATTTGTCCCTTCGGGAAGAAGGAAGGGGGAGTCAGTCACTCCCCCTCTCTATGATGGTATAAAGTCTATGAACGTGGAGGTCGTTTTCCAATAGCAATATACCCTTGTTCTCGGTGCATCCTGAACTGCAGACAACTCCTGTTTCCTCCGAGTCCATCTTGAGTCGTGAACGTTCTTATCTCTACATGGACGGTTCCCTCAAGGCACAGGTCAATGAAGATGCTAGACAAAGACACACCAAAGTCACTCTCACTCGAGAAAACAACAGCAATGTACCTTGGTAACCAATGCCTAGAGTCCCTGCTCGAAGGACCAGGGATATGAGATCTGGGATGGCAGCTTCCATGGCAATCATCGTGATCTCTTCATGTTCCTTGAGCGATCTTATGATCTATCATACAATGGCATCATCACGGTCAGATAGGTCCTCACTACACTCGCGTTCCAAGAAGAGCTGTCCCTCTGATCCACTTTACCCAGTCCAGATACGCATCTGATCCTAGCTCCTTGGTTGAAACACCATCCTTGACAATCTGTCGAACTGGGGGGATAACATCCGTGAGACAGATGAAGGCCGTAGGTTCCATGCCTGGGATAATGTTGGATGAGGATGACGATCCCAAAGTTGTCGATGCAGCAGCTCCTTCTCCTCCACCTCCACCAACGTTGGCCGCTGTTGCAGAAGTGGTCGATCCAGCCGTTGTGGAGACGGATCGCCCACTAGCAGATGATGCTGACCCTGTTGTTGGATCGACCGAGGCCTTGCGAGAGCTCTGTGTGGCTGACACTGCCTTGGAAGAGGACCCGGATCGACTGGAAGGATGCGGCCTTGTCGAAGAGGACGTTGTGGCTTTGGATCCTGAACCACTTCCAGCTCCAGTCCTCGATCCGGATCCCGGATCAGTACTAGGCCCTCCATTCGCAGGAGGACCGTTCGACTTTTGCTTGCCTGAAGAGGTTGACGGTGACGATGACGTCGATTCTTTTGACGATGGCCTATCTTGGTGGTGGTGGTGTTGCTGCTGCCGCTGTTGTTTACCAATGGTGTCGCTGCCGTTACTGTTCAGTGGCCTACTTTCTCCTCCATGCGAGTTTCTGTTGTGAGACTTGTTATCATTGGAATCATGGTTGCTAGAAGAAGACGGAGTAAGAGATGATGGGTTGTTTTGCTGAGATGGTCTCCGGGTTGACTTGGATGGTTGTTTTTCCTTTCGCTGCTGCTGCTGCTGTTGAGAATCCTGCCTAGATCTTGGGGGTCTCTGTGATGATCCGTCTCGAGGCGGAGGATCCCTTACTGTTCTAGGCTGCTGCTGCCTGTTCTGTGGTCGCTGCTGTGTCTGTGTCTGTGTCTGTGTCTGTGTCTGCGGCGGTACTTGTTCAGCACTTGAATTCTTACTCTTGACTGCGGCAATGATAGGATCGACTTGTTCGGTTGGATCAGGTTGAGTATTCGCACTGGACGTACTGGACGACGACGACGACGACGACTGCGCTGGCACTGCCTCGCCAAGAGGGGCTCTACTTGCTTGAGTGTTATTAAGACGAGTACGAGAAGCTCCTCCAGCAGGCGTAGAGGGAGCAGGCGGGGTTGCGATGAAAGAAGGAATGAATTCTTTAGCGGTCGCCTTGAGTGTCATTGGGGGGTTGTGGGGAGAAAAGAGAAAAGGGAAAACAACGACGAGTGTGCACGCTCAAATAGGTTTGCGAAATCTTTACCAGCCCCCCCTGTGATGCTAGGATCATTTTGCTTTTTGCTTTTGAGGATGAGTGGGGGGCCATCATGGCCCCCCAATGCTGTTTATTAGGTGATACTTTTTTTTTGCTACGGATTGAATGAGAGTTTGTGAATGAGGAATAAAGTGATCATGAGGTGTGGACAATGCTGTGAATGAAAGGAATAGAAACGCGTTGGTGGAGAAGATGTCGGTCGTCTCCTCACCTAGGCACCTGTCACAGGTGAGGACTCGAATCCAGGCGGGAGAATGCGTCGCGTAGGCGAGGTAGGGGTGATCGGGGGTGATGTACCCAATGGCGACGATACAAACATCTGAGGCACGGAAGCGCTATGTCTCAACATTGCCTGAGATGATTGTGTCGTCAAAGCTGGAAGACGTTCTGCACCCGATTGAATCACCAAGATGGGCTCGGAAGAAGAGCGTGGTGTCATTTTTGGAGAGAAACTGCCTTGCCGGAACGTTGGTGAGGTAGGAGACGCTGGGTCGATCAACGAGTCCAGAGAGAGGGAAGGTGTTCGAAGAATCCCTGCATCACAAGGCAATGAAGAGGGTCCGGACAATGGGAGCGATATCGAGATCGAGGGTATAGGAGAGGATGTGTATGGTTGTCGCATGGTGGGTGGAGGGGGTGGAGGTCTTGATCCCAACTGCTGCATCGAGGCACTTTTGTGCAGACCGGATCCATATTGGCTGTTTCGGTTAGAGGCTCCTGGAGAAACGGTAAAAGAACGCGACATCTTTGGATCCGTGCCTGATCCGAACCCTGGCCCCGATCTGACTCCAGCAGCCGGTGGTGGCGGCGTGACGAATACAGAAACAGACCCATTTGTCGCCGGCGTCCTACAGCTGTCCATCTCGATAGAGACCGTACTCGCATTGTCTTCTAGAGCACCTCGTCGGAAGGGATTCATGACAGAAGAGGAACTCGAGTTGGCTTGGCTGTAATTTGGCTGCGAGTACGGCGAAAAGTGAGGTGAAGGCAGTGGCGTTGCCAAGGGAGAGATCTCGTTCGAGATGGGCGGAGGGGGAGGCATGTAGTGAGATCCTGTAAACTTGGCCGGTTTCGTATGATCGTTGTCGCCATCAGCCCCATCATCATTCTTCTCGCAGTCCACCTTTGAACTCCCCGACGCCCATGCCACCGAGCTCTTGGTCCAGAGCATCAACGTCCTTATAACACAGCCGGCAATAGCCAGGGCGACCACCGCTCCTGCCGCCATGAGGATGATCAATATTGGGCTGAACGTTGCTTCCTGTTTCCCGAGCGGATCGTCTCCTAGAATGATGACCGCACTCTCGCTCTTCGGCAGCGGTATCGTCTGGGATGTGATATTCACGCACACATTTCGGCTTGTATCACACCTCCCTGCATAGCAAGGCACTTCGTTGGAGCAGTAGTTGAGCAGACAGGTCTTCTCCACGCCATACTCGTACTCCCGGCAGGTCTCCACTTCACGCTTGGTGTTGAAGTTACATCCCATCGTGTACATCCGCATGGGAGGAGGGGTCAATGTGATGAACGATGAACTGTCGGGTTGGCATTGGCAGACTCGATCGATGCAAGGGATCCCGGAAGGGCAAGGATTATCATCCGAGCAGAACAAAAAGTCCTTGATACAAGATCGACTGTCGTAGATCGACTGGGATGGATCGCAGTCGAGTGTGCTGTTGACCGATTCATTGTCGGTGTTGTCGAGAAGTGGGAGTGTCAACTTTACCATGGTTGGATCGACACAGGATATTAAGGTGAAGGAGTGGGGGTGTGTATGTGTGCAGTTTTTTTGAAAAGATGAAAAGAAAGAGTGAAAAGAGGGGAGAGATCTGAGCAAAAAAAAAGAGTTCAAGGTGGGTCAAAGGAAGAGGAGAGGAGTGGAATGTGGTTTTCTTGGTATGAGCGTTGCACAAAATGAAAAACACGTTGCAGCTGCAAACGCACGGTTAACGGCGAAGAAGACGAAAAAACAACAACAAACAGATAGCGGAAGGGCAACTTTGGAAGGAGTCAGAAAGATGAAAAGGAAGCAAAGAGAAGGAGGAGCGAGTCGATGCGGACCTTGAGCAAGTGTCACAGGGAATGCCATCGAGATGGATATGCGCCGATGTGTCTGAAGCATGGCTTTGAGTGTACCTGAGGGGGGGCGAGAAGCAAAGTGAATTGAATGCAGGAAAGGTCCGACCGGGTCTAAAATTATCGCAGGCAGGCAATAATAGCGAGTGTGTGCAAGTAAAAAAGTGCGGGCGCGGGTGCAGGAGAGGGATTCGCGGATGTAGTCATCTGTCACCATGGATCTTTGGGGTCGCAAGAGTTGTTTCGATCTTGGTCGGGCAGTGGTCGTAGGATTCGGAGGCAGCATTCGGGCAGCATTCGGGCAGTAGTGGTAGTTCGATGAATAGCAACAATGTTGTGTGGTTGGCAGTGAAAAGTGAGCATTTGGGTACGGATCTCCCTTCTATGCCTTTTCCATCCTTCCATCGAGATGCAAGGCGTTAATTGGGGGGGACCCAGGGGCAAAGCGGGATGTGTATGCGCCTTTGCTTGACTTTTTTCTTTCTGCGCAGGTCGACCCCAGTGGGGATTCGATATATTGATGGGGAGTCGACAGTCATATTGGGGGGGCTCTGCACTTTTTGTACCTCTTGCATTTCTTTGCAGGCAGGGATCAAAGGGGGAAAGTACAGATATGATTCAGGAGAATGCCACTCCGACAAAAAAGTGTCGCCGGCTCTCCCCCACTGTCCAAGCCAGACAAAGTACCGTAGAAGATACCATATCGGTTCTCGGATAGCGATTTGACCCCCAACATTGGCACAGATCCTTGGGATGTGTATGAAAAAGAGCAAAGATGTGTCTGTGTCTGTGTGTGTGGTGCAGAGCGCATGCTGTTTTGTCTTCTCTCATTGTTTCGGTCCTCACGGTTATCGCCGTCAAGAACCATTTCCACTTCTACCAAAACTGCCTATGAATGATTTCCCTCCAGAGGCTCCAAATGACTTGGCTGCAGCCAAACTAATCCTCGACGTGCTCTGAGTCCTCTTCAGTTTAGCAGGGTCAATGGTCGTATGGGGTGTATTGGCGGATACCGTCGATGATTTGGACAAAGTGAGTGATGAGGGTTGTGCGGTCGTTGGTGATTGTGGACTTGTAGGTCCATTCTGATTGATAAACGTCGAGTAAGGTGATGATGACGATGACGGTGAAGGCAGTGCCTCGGGAAGCATTCCATTCGGATGATATCCATTCGTCGAGGCATAGGCCGGCTGTCCTGGTGATGATGTTGCAGTGGCAACACCGTTGGTGTACACGTACGATCCGCTCGTAATCTTTTGTCCGTTCAGCATGTTTGGGTCATGGATCTGCGTTGGACTACGTGGTCCGTTCGCAGATCCCGTCGAGCTGGTTATGGATCCATTACCGAAAAACGACCCGAACCCTCCGCCACCGCTCTGTTGTTGCTGTCGACTCGCCAATTGTTGATGGATCAGCTCTTGCTGTTGAGTGTGGGGTAATAGCCCTCCGTATTGATCCAGGTCCGCTGGGCCTAATCCGGTCGGTGTAACGGGGCTTTTCATGACAGATGCTTGCTGCTGTGCCCACTGCAATGGTATAATGTTGCTCATATCCAGATCTCGCGCCTGATAAAAGAGAACATATCCAGATCCTAGTTGCGAAGAGTCACCAAAGTACTTGTGGATGTCCGACTCATCGATGGTCTTTATATGGAATGTGGGAAAAGCAAACGGTTCAGTAGTCGGTTGGGACTCTTCAAGTAAGGGTGCCTTACATGACATGTAGCATACCTCAACTGTTTCGTCGTCAAAGAGCAGCCAGCGCTCATTGTGCTTGACAACCGCAACATAATGTCCATGGTGAGGTCCACTTCCAACGTGAACTACGAAAGCATTCAAGTCGTAAATCCTGTCTGGGTCCTCCATGTCGTCGACCGTGTTGAAGAGTCGAAGTTCCATCGGAAAAGACACACGGTACGATAGTTTGACATATTTCTGGAGCGCTTCCTGATACTTGAACCGTTTGAGGTGCAGCGATAAGATGTTTGGTAATACTTGGATTTTCATCCTTCCAATTCGTTAAAGCAGAGGCGTAGCCGTTAATAAACCGAATGACTGAATCAAACAGTCTTACAATGATGGTCATGTAGAGATGCCAAGCTGTCATGGCGACTCACCTCTTCTCAGCTTCCTGTAGGCCGCAACACTCGTCGCAATAAAACTTGTCCTTGTGGCAGAGCATTTCAGATGCCGAGAATTGTCTTAGACAACTCGTCACCGACGAGTTTTGTTCAATGTCCAGCGAGAGATCCATGAATGATTCTGCTCTGTTGGTGGTCTAACAGGATCAACCGCGAGCCAGGTCATTAACACTTGGATGTCAGTGCCGGGTGTCGCCATTCTCACTTCCCCAGTCGTGCCTCATACAGT
>Ga0247824_10001772_pt1 | contig 11947 bp, 7 predicted proteins | sample 13C_PalmiticAcid_FD_194412 | JGI IMG/M metagenome (GOLD analysis project Ga0247824, IMG submission 194412) | Soil microbial communities from agricultural site in Penn Yan, New York, United States - 13C_PalmiticAcid_Day48 | ecosystem: Environmental > Terrestrial > Soil > Agricultural land...
CGTGCCGGACATTATCAGGTGTGCCGGTGGCTCCTGGAGCACGGCGCCGAAGTGGACGCCAAGTGCACGAGGAATAAAATAACGGCTCTGTGGGCAGCAGTGGTCAACGATGATCTCGAGGTTGCTTGCTTGCTCATCGTGGACCATGGAGCCGATACACATGTCCGTAGCAGCACTGGAGCGAGCATGTTCGGCCTGCTAAACTACCATTCCTGCACCAGGATCCGCGAACGCTTCCCTCTTGAGTTTTGGTACCCAGGGAAGAAGGAACTCAGCGGCACGAGCCCTGGAGTGCCCATTGAACAACAGCCCACAGCCGGAAGCAACCGCGCTTTTCCAGACTACCAAACGCAGCTGATGATATTGGAGCAGGAAAGGAAGAATCGCCTGGCAATAGAGCGTCATGAGATTCGCCTGGCAATGGAGCGTCATGAGCGGGGCAAGCAAATGCAGCGGTTGTTGCTGGAGCAGCAAAAGGAGAAGCGCCTGGAGAGTGAGCGCTGGGAGCAGGAGCTCAGTGTCATAAACAGAGGCCAGCGTTTGCAGGGCTACCAAACGCCGGAGACGATATTGGAGCAGCAAAGGACGGAGCGCCTGGCAATGGCGCGTCAGGAGCAGAACTACCAGTTGCAGCGGTTGTTTCTGGAACAGCAAAAGGAGGAGCGCCTGGCGAGGGAGCGTCGGCAGCAAAACCTCAATGCTCTGGCGAGGGTGTCTCAGGAGCAGAAGCTTCGTACCACCCACAGCAACCAGGCTTTACAAGAGTACGAAACGCAACTGGCGTTGTGGGAGCAGCAAAAGCAGAAGCGCCGGGCGACGGCGCCTGAGCCGGAAGAGCATTACGACCTCACTCACACCCCCGAGAGCAACCAGGCTTTGCAAGACTACGAAACGCAGCTGGCGTTGTGGGAGCAGCAACAGAAGAAGCGCCGGGCAATGGAGGGTCGGGAGCGGGAGCTTAGTACGACGACGATGACGCCTCAGGATCAAGACCCGAGCACCACCCGCAGCGGCCCACGTTTGCAGGACCACCAAACACAGCTGATGTTGCTAGAGCAGCAAAACAAGAAGCGCCTGGAGATGGGACGTCAGCTGGAGGAGCAGAACAACCCCAGTACTACCCACACCAGCCAGCGTTTGCCAGACTACCAAATGCAGCTGCTGTTGCTCGAGCAGCAACATAAGGAGCGCCTGAAGATGGCGCATCAGGAGCAGGAACAGGCGTCCAGCACCACCACCCAGAGCAGCGACCCTGTGCACGACTATCACATGCAGCTGGTGCAGCAAAATAAGAAGCGCCTCGAGAGGGCGATCAAGGAGCAAGAGGATGAGCTTCGGCTGCAGCAATGGTTGGAGCTGCAAAATAGGGAGCGCCTGGTCATGGAGGGTCAGCTGGAGGAGCGGGATGCCAGTACCACCGGGAGCAGCAACCCTTTGCAAGACGAATGATAGTGCCAATTGATGTGGGGGCTGTATCAACCGTGCAAAATGGGGTGTACGGCGAAGGTCCAGGCTGTTGTTGGAGTTGATGAAGAGAAGCGGCGCTCTCCTCGGTTGGCTCGACGGTGGTGAACGGGCGACTTTGGCGTGCGATGATATTGGTGGCCTTGGGCTATCCTGGCCAGCAGTTGCCAGGGGTGTGGTCACTACGGAGACAGTCACCTGGCACTCTTCCTTGGCCGGCTGTCACTCTTCCCTTCCTTAACCGCTTGGAGCTCATCCTTGATGCGGCCGAGTTCGCCTGCATCACCTTGTCGGGTGTTTCTTGTCCACTGGGGCGAGAATTACTCCATCTGTTGTTGATACTTTGTGAAATAGGCTTGGATGAGCAAGTGTGGCCTAGCAGCTAATCACATCCTGTGATCTCTCATTTCTTCGTCTATGAATTGGCAATAGCCCTTTCTGCCTGCGGCCGCACACGCCGGCTTCCAAACTCGCAGCAAAGACGCCACCAGCAAGGCCCTCAACTCCGCCGTAACAAGCACCAAACCAGCAATACCATCCCGGCAGTGCCCTAATGAGAAATGTACTGAAACACCGCACTAACCTCGGGCTCTCCGCTCTCCTGCTTGAGCAAATGACCGTGCAGGTGTGTGTACTTCTGTGTAGCAGGATGGTTTTCGTATCAGCAACAGATGTGTTTTTTTTATTCCTGGTCTACGGTAGAGGATGGAATCGAGTAATACCCATCGAAGAGTCTGGGGTGGATGTGGTGGGTTTTGTCGGTGTGGGTGGTTGGTGGTCTCTGCGTCCCCAAACCCAACGCATCTTTCCATAATCCCAATAATTATCACCCATCCTGCCCTCATGTACATACGGCCATGAGCATTAGAAAGTTTGGGATCCCGTCCGCACTCCCCTCGGTAAACTGGCGACCATATTTTTGAGGATAGGTTGAGCAAGATGTTGCGAAACAGCATTCGCCTTACAGTCAATTAGCAGGACAGCCGTCTTACTACTCACTGCCGTGGTGGTATAGTTGCCTCGAGTCTTTCGAATTGAGCTAGGCCTTACGTCCTCTGGTTCCATAGAGTGGTAATTTGCCTTCCCCTGTAAACGCAAAGATAGCCTGCGAATGCGAAGTCGTTTGGTTCAGCTACCTTTCCTCAACTGTAGAACTTACATCTCTCAATGAGAGGTAGCTAATCATGGCGCCGTGTTATTAATCTCAATAAACCAGCCAGCGTACACAATCACGAAGCAATCTTGATAGCACAGAATGGATAAAGACACCATATTACTTTTAGATACTGAGATCAAGGATAGGTGGAGGATATACAATGGAACACACTGGAACATCTTCAGACTAGCTTCGTTTCTAGTTTGGAATTGTGACTCCGATAACTACCCAAGGAACATCTTATCCCAAGACCGCCCGCTCCAGTCTACCTTGGGCCAAAGCGAAAAGACGAACAGTCGTCCGCTATGTCATCCAGCACAAACCCTTTCAAATCCTCGCCGTCAAGCGCCTCAAAGTTCTCCAAAACGACGGCGTCAAAAACAAGATCACAGTCGTGCATCTGCCAGTTTAAATCAAGATCAAGGTGTACCTCCTCCGAGATGTCGGTGTTGGGTTCGGATGCGCCGCTGTCTTTGCTCGACTCTGGTGTATCGTTTGGGGTCAAATATCTGTACGTGCCAACGTTGGCCAAGAACGAAGACGGTGGTGAACCCCAAGAACCCAAGGAGGAACCCAAGGAGGCGAAGAGATCCTGTGGATCAATGATAGAGCCTGCCCAAGGATCTTCCGCCTTGTTGGGACTGAGAGCGTTGGTGATACCGTTCCCGTGGGAAGCACTGTTAGTCTCGTCCTGTGCGGAGCGGTTCCCGGCGGTAGGGCTTGGACTACCGGCCGGTGTCAAGCCAAGTGGCTCTGCCCGGGAGTCATGGCCAGATTGTATTGGCCGGTCGTTTGCTGACGGGTCCAGCCTGGCTCGTTTTGCGAGGGGGGGTGCGTCGGATGATCGATCTGGCACAGACGCGGAGAGATCTGCTCCTGAGGGCGTCCCACGAGTCAGGGGATACGGACGCCGAGCAGTGCTGCTGCTTCGCAAAAAGGACGGGAACCTCTGAGCCAGGTCCCTCGCGAAACCCTCCAGCAGAGTGTGCCCCTGTTCCAGCTCCTCGACGGTGATGGAGAGATATCTCTTGAGAATTCCTGGAGTGATTAAGCCTGCTTGCTGGTCCTCAACATGGAGCTTCTTTATGATGCGTGTCAGTGTCTATTCGCGTCCGGACTACTTAATCAGGAGCACACGTACGAATCTCATAAAGGCCCTCGCCGACGCCGCATTGTTTGTAGCCGAGTACCAAATCCTCAACGCTCTGGAGATCTTTTTAATCATTGGCGACAGGTTGAAGAGTTTTTCCCTCGCCTGGGAGGATTTTGCGGCTGTCATGCTCAGGGCAGTGCTTGGCCATGCCCGGCGTTTTGTTTCTTCAAGCATCATTCGCGTCAGGCTCTGAACCGCCTGACTCTCGTCCCGAAATGCGGTCGTTGTGTTGGAGTCGGTGTGGAAATCAGGCTCTTGAGACATGCTCGATATGGCGGTGGATGCAGAGCTGATGTGGTGCTGTTGGTCCTGCCCGCTTCCTAGTGACAACACCTGCGTTAGGGGGGAGGGCGCTACTGGGTTTGGACTTGGTGACGTTCCCCCTCGTGAAGGTGTAATGTCAATCTCAACACTCTTGTGTCCTCCGGGTGAACATCCGACAATGGCGGATTGGATATCCACAAACAGATCATCGTATGCGACGAAGTGAGCGTACGGCTCATTCTCATAGCAGGCGATGAGCATGCCTAGAAGAACCTTGCCCCTGACAACCCAGGAGCCCGAACAACCTGGTCCTGGAATGGAATATCACAGTTAGCCGGTGCCAGCCCCTATCTTAGCCCAATGAACGACCCCAGGTTGGAGAGAGCGGAGAACTCAGTTGAGAGCATACCGAGAGGTGCTTTTGTCCGAATCTTCCGGCCAGTGAAATGAACGCCGTGAACCATGAACTGCGATTCGCCTGGCAGCAGATGGGCTCGAACAGACTGGTCCCAGCTCGGTCCTAACAGCATGTCCACGTCGAGGGCATTGAGCGATCCGACTGTGTCGGGAGCTGGTCTCTCAGAAACAACTCGGAACTCGAGACCAGACTCTTCCCACACCTCGTAGTCGTTCCCTAAGCTGTCAGCTCTTGGGATTCGCCAGAGGGAGAAGTCGCTATCTCCCTTTTGCTGGCTTCTGGGCCCTGTTCGTAGCGGCACGCATAAGCCCATGTCAAGATGTGCACTTCCTAAAAAGCTCGTCACACCAAGGACCTCCACAGGCTCCCATCGGCGAACGCGTTCGGGGCCGAAACTCGTCGTCGAGGTGGGCCAAGTCGCCTCAACCCATGCCGCATTGTCGGAGTCCGAAGACTCATCGGATTCGTAGCCATCATCAGTCAGAGGTGATCCAGCGGAATCGGCAGCTTCTTCAGCTTCCAGCTCACTCTCTCGGAAAGCGTCCAACGCGAGTTCAAGCATGCCATGGGCTGTCGTGATAGCCAGTGTTCTTGTGGAGTCAATGGAGACAAGACCACCGATTCTCGAAACGCGCTGGCCTCGTACAGCGCCGTTCCGAGTGACTGTCGCGCAGCACAGGAGCCCGATCGCAGATGTGGCCAGACGATGCTCCACGTGGAGGAACAGTTCCGCGCCACCGTTCAGAGCGAAGCCATGGCCAGGGTCCAACGAAAGGCCGTCAACAGACAAGGGTGGATTGAGGGTTGCAAGCCTGGGGCTTCCTTTTCGAATCTCGACCGGGCCGAAACCCTCATGCTCTAACCACTCCAACTCGGAAACAAACTGCTTCGTCTCTTTCTTCCAGCGGTTGTGGTCATATAACACCCATATCCGGGGGAACAACTCGACGTGGGCGCTGCTCGGGCTTGACGCGTAGCCGGACATTCGAAGCTCGATGGAAATCCCTGGGGGATATCGTTGACCAATCTTGGTTTTCATCACCTTGCGCTGGAACTCCGAGGCGTCTGTCCAGAATCGGGGCTGGATGTACGTCTTCCATCTTTGCGCTTTTTGTGAAGGCGGTGGAATCTGGTCCTCAAATGCGACGTAGAGTCCTGGGGCCCCCCTGAATGGGTACATTTTGTCTTCGCTTGGGACTGGCACGATGACTGCATCCACGGATGCCGCGGGCGCGGGCGGGATATGCTGCTGAGCTGCCTGTGGACGACTTGGCTCGGCATGTCCTCTCGTGTGCTGCAAAAACCGCGAGATGATTGACAGGGACCTTGTGTTTCGTAGGATGCTGTCAGATGCTTGTGGCTGTTCCTCTGAAGATCCCGTGGCTAGTGGAGTCGATTCGGAACGAGGTGGTGAGCAATTGAGCATAGCATCGACAGTGACGGATGGCTCGGGCGCAGCATGATGTTCCACCTCGTCCAGTGACGCGCAAGGCTCTTCGTCGGCGTGCTCCTGGACGCATACTGACGAAGCGGGACTTTGTACTCTCGAGCGCGTGGTTTCGGAGGCTGAGAAGGTTGAATCAGGGGTGTGGTCTTCCGAACTGTCGGAGCCCTGATGAGCGCTGGAGTTGGAAGAGCTGTCCTTCAGGAGAGTTGCCGGCGAGTGCCCCCAGGATTCAAGGGCAGCATGTCCTTGTCCGACGTTGGAAAACCGAGCTGTCAAGGTTGTGCTTGACGTCCCTGTTATGATCTCTGATATCGTGCGCGATCTGGCCTCCATGGTTCGTGGATGGCAAACAAAAGTTCCCATCTCGGACTGGGGAGGGATCGGGGATGATGAGCCTTGAGGGACTCGAGCTCCCCATGCCCTTATCAGCGAGGCCTCGCAAACACTCACCGCTTTCCAAGGTGCGCGACTATTTGGGGCTGTGCCGTGTCCATTGGGGCTGTGGCTGTCCTCCCGCCTCGAGATTGGCCCTCGCCCCCTCACCCCAAACCCCCCTCCGGCAGCTCCCACACCACACCCCAGTCTCTCAGGGGGGGAGTGAGGAGGACAAGGCTCTGGGAGCAAATTCTTCACTCTTCATCTTCAATGCCTCTCAAAAGCCGCGGTTCGGCCTCAACCCGACCATTAGGCACAAGTCCTAAGACCAACTCAGCCATCAGTCGTTTGTCAAAATGCCTGGTGAGCAGCCTCACCCTCGAGGACGCGGGTTCGTCGCCAAATTTTGGCCGGACCTCTCGCCCGCCGAGTATGGCAGCACGGGGAAACAATACAGCAGGCTCTACGATTACTTCGACCGCGAGCTAGCCGTCATGGACGGCAACTCCGACTTCTTCGCAGTCGTTACTTACGGGGCCATGGTCGCACTCGTTGAGGAACTAGTCGGAGTCGGGAGCGGAATCTCAAGAGAAGAGGCCCTCAACGCCGCACGCAACGTGGCAGGCCCAGAACCCTCCGAGGACAAACTGATGCGGTCCGTTGATATTGCCGTCCGGGTTTGGCTAACGCTGGATGTCAGCTCTTTGGACTTGAGACGCCCAGGCCTCCTCTCCTGGTCTTCGAAGCAGACTCTGGCCGAGGTGGTCCAATCGCATTTCCGAGACCTCGACCAGGAACACCGCCGCACGCCTCTCTCCGACGGGACCATTGACGCCGACCTGAAAGCCGACCATCTGGTTGCATACCACGGCTACACCATCGTCTGGACGGACAACCTGGCGGCGCATCTGACCATCAACTGGAAGCACAAGACCCTCACCGTCTACGAACACAAAATCACCCTCCACAACCACCTCCGGTTCCCCGGCTCCTGCGTCATCCCCGCCGACGTCCTCGGCGAGGCCATCGACACGCTCAACCTCTTGTTCCCTTTCCAAGACAACGGCACCAAGCGGTTCCTCACCAAGCACAAGAAGCCCTTCTACGGACTGGGCATGTGCAACCGACCCAGGAAGCTGAAACTCAGCGACTATTCCTACTGGCGAAGCCGCGTCGCGGACCTCGTCTACATCTCCGCCGGCCCCGCCGTCGGGCTCCGGCAGCTGAGACTAAACAAGGACGGCGGCAATCTGCTGCAGTTTGCGACGTTTTGGATCGCCACGGCGGTCGGGGTGTTGACGGTCGTGAGCATCGCGATTGGGGTTGCCGCGACGGTGTACGGGGCAAAGCAGTACGAGCTCGCCTTGAGGCAGTACGAACTCTCGATTCTTCAGCTCTGTGTTGACCCGGTTGCGCGTGAGAGTTTTCGGGTCTGCGTGGGCGTCGAGAATCTCATGTAGGTCACCGCACATGAACATGTCTTGAAAGTTGAAGCCCTCGTCCACCTTGTTCCGACTCGAGTTGCTCATCTGAACGACTGTCAATCCCTGATTGCACATACAGGCCTGAAGAATTACCTGAAAAGGGTGTCTTATTCCCATAGCACCGACGACTCCGTCCAATGCTCAGCGCGTTGATGTACCGCGATCAATTAACACCATGTGTTGGGGTGTTGTTAATCTAGGGCCTGAATGAGCAAATGTGGCCTAGGAACTTATCACATCCCGTGATCTCTCATTTCTTCGTCTATTATTTGGCAGCAATCCTTCTAACTCCGGCAGCAAACACACCAGCAATGCCCCCAACTCCGCCTCAACAAGCAAGCACAATAGCACCAGAAGCGTCTAATGAGAAATGTACTGAAACACCGCGCTAACCTCGGGCTCCCCGCTCTCCTGCTTGAGCAAATGGTCCTGGATTCCCTTCAGCCCGTCATTGATAAAGTGATTCCACGTGCTGGTATCGCCATACAACATCGCCTGCGCCTTGATATGCTGCCGCCCATCCGGACGACACCGCTTGCACTTGAACGTGTCGTGGGTATCGCTCCTGGTGTCCGGCCTGTACTGGAACAGCTCGCGCAGCGAGTCCAAGCTGAAATGCCGTTCCACGTCCTCGGCCGAGTCGACGACGCACGAGCTCAGACTCTGCTTGTGGCTCTGCCGCTGGAAAATCTTCTCCTCGATGGTGCCCGTAGCGATGAAGCGGTAGACGAAGCAGTCCTTCTTTTGCCCGTCGCGCCACACACGGGCGAGCGCCTGCTGGTCGGCGGCCGGGTTCCAGTCTGGGTCGAACAGAACGAGGCGGTTGGCGCCAATCAGGTTCAGACCGCAGCCGCCTGCCTTGGAGGACAGGAGGAAGACGAACTCGTTGCCGTCCGGGTCGTTAAATTTGTCGACGAGCTTCTGGCGCTTGTTGACGTTCATGGTGCCGTCGAGGCGCAGGCAGCCGTAGCTGCGGTTGCGGCAGAGGCGCTCAAACAGGTCGAGGGTCTGGGTGTAGTTGCTGATGAGCACAATCTTGTCGTTGGTGTCGGCGCGGATGCGAGCGAGCATGCGGTCGAGTACTTGCATCTTGCCAGAGTACCATGGCTTAATGTCGCGGTCGCGGCCGCGGGCGTCCTTCGGCACGTAATCTGCTGGCCAGTACTGCTCGCAGCCCGGCAGGTCGGCCGCAAGGTCCAAAAGGTCAGGGTGGTTGCAGAGCTTCTTGAGAATGCCGATGGCCTTGAGCGGCTGCGAGCCTTTGCCTCGAAGCAGCGCCTGAATGTCCGGGGATGTGATGAAGTAGTTGTACAGATCAAGCTGGAACGGGGCCAGATTGCAGAACACAACGTGCTCGTACTTGACGGGAAGGTACTTGGACAAGATGTCGTTTGTGCGGCGGATGATGAACTTGTTGACGGTGGCAAGCAGCTCCGCAAGGCACTCGTCGCCGCGCTTCCGGTCAGCCTCGGAGGCATCGGCATCACGACCGCGGAGAATTGGAAGCTCGAAGCGTTTGCGGAACTCGAGGCGTGTCCCGAGGAGATCGGGGTTGGCGAAGCTGATGAGGGCGAAATACTCGGACAGGTCGTTCTGAATCGGTGTGCCGGACAAGATGACGCGCCGCGAGACGTTCAAGTTGTTGAGGGCGCCGAATGTTTGGCTGTCTCCGTTCTTGAGGCGATGTCCCTCGTCGCAAAGCATCAAGCCAATCGGCGTATTCTTGAGTTCTTCAACGTTGAGACGGAGGGTCTCGTACGAGACGATGATGACTGGCCGGATGATGGAGCGCCCAGAGGCGATGGCCCACTGACGAAGCTGACGGGTCAGTTCCTCCTTTGACGCCTTGCCGTCAATAGCGAAAGGCGTGATGGCATCAGCTCCCAGCCACTTGGTCAGCTCGTTTGCCCAGTTCCGCACCAAACTCGAGGGACAGGCCACGATGGCTTTCTGGATCGTCGACTTGCCGGCATCGGGCGACTGCTTGAGGAGGGTCCATAGGAGCGTGATGCATTGCAGGGTCTTGCCGAGACCCATCTCGTCGGCCATGATGCACCCGTTTGCCTTTTCGTCAATCATGCCCGTCACACACCGGTACATGAACTTGACGCCCTCGATCTGATGCGGCCGCAGCACCTTGGCCAGCCGCGGGTCGATGACAACAGGAACGCGCGGGTGCTCGCCCACGACTTTCTTCCTGATTCCCAGAATCTCAGCCAGACTCTTGTGCATCAGAGGCGCGTCAAGCTTCGCCGCCGACTCGGCCTCCGTTTCTTTTTCCTCGAGCTTTGGTGCCTCCTTGGGTTTGTCGTCGACCGTCGGGTCGTGGAGCACAATGGCAAACTCGCCGCACGGGTCGTGCAAGGGCTTTGCTATAAAGACGGCGCCCTGTCTCAACCCCAGCGTTGGTGGCGGCCGGTTCGGGTTGTATGCGGCATTGTCCTTGTTGACAAAGGGGACGGAAAAGGCCTTGCGAAAGACCTTGTCCTTGTCTTTGGCCTGAAAGACCGGGAACTTGTTAGCATCTCGATTCGCCAGGGCGAGGCGGTCGGCGTTTGTGTAGGGTTTGTCGGCATCCTCATTCCCGTCTGCGCCAGCGTAATCAATCTTCCTCCGCTTCCGGGCGGGGCGGTCTGCCGCGACGGTGCGGGTGGCGGATCCAGGGCATTTGAAGGGTTTGTGCAGGCGATCGAGGGACTGTGGCGTTGGAAAGCGGCTCCGGGGAGCCAGATTCTCCTTGTTAGCAGCGGGCGTAGCTGGCGTCGAGACCGTCCTGCATCTGGTCAGTCAGGCTGCACGCGACGATGGCGGGGACTTGGGGTCAACAAACATGATGATGCGCGGGCCTCGAACCACAGTTCAATCAATCTCAATGAAGTTGCCACAGCAAAACTCGTGTTTTCCAAGTTCTCAAACCGCGGAGCCAATCGAGTCGAACGATTTGGGCGAGGTGCAACAGTTGGAAGGGGCGAGTTTGCAGTGTTGATGCCAGGAACGCGCCAGGCACCAGGCACCAGACGCGCCGTCCCCACGATGTCAGCTGACCAAGACGCCAAGGCAGCGGTGGGGGCCAACTTTCGAGGTGTAAGTCAGGTTTCCGCTTTCCCCGATTCGGATCGAGACAATAACCACAACACAATGCGAGTTTGTTGCCCCAAGCAATGACAGCAAGTTCTCGTTCCATCAAAAGAAGCATCAGTGGTTGGCTTTTTTCTTCCGATTATTGTGAGCAGAGAATTGTTTTTGTGAAGCCCCGAACCCCCGATTGAGACCAGGTCCTTCAAAACCGGTTTTCAATGGTTAGACATGGCCTGAATCGATTCCTCATCGAGTTGTTTCTCCTGTTGTGAATTTGACTGATGGCGGGGATCTACATTCAAACTTGATGTTGGGAAACTTTGACAAAATCAACACGTCTCACATCAGAATAAACTTTGCGCTCCGGAGAACCCAAAATGTCGAGAGGATGTCTAGTTGTCAACGCACTGCCACTTGAGAACAATGAAACATTTAATTAGAGCTTTCAAGCTTGAAACCCCCATTGTACATAGAGTAAGCCAACCAGTTTCCTGCGACCCACGTTGTTTCGGTACCCGGCATGCGGTCAAATGATGCAAGAAACTCGAGGCAAAGGCCCGCCGTTTCAAATAGGGGTTGTCGTCTAGACAATGATCACGTTGTTGGCTTTATGCTGCCTGACGGGGAATTCTTCTGTTGACTCGACCCTTGTTGATTTTGCTTCTTGTATTTTTGAGAGAACAATAAATTCCACTCCCCGAATTATCAGAGCACTTGCCATTGTTGCGTTTTTTCATCCCAAGTCTAAGCCGTGATCAACAAATCATACTGCAGAGAAATAAAAAATGGCTGCCATTATTCCTCAGGTTGAGCTCTTGCCATTGTTGATTTAATTTTTAATTCAACAATCGCACAATCAGCCAGCACCGCGAGGGCCAGGTCGCTGCCTATAAATACCAGGCATTTTTCCTGCTTGCTTCATTTTCTTCCCACAACACAACACCGAAAACACCGACGACCACCACCGACGACCACCACCACCGACAACCAAACCGACAACCCAAACCGACCACCACCACCGACAACCAAACCGACAACCAAACCGACAACCAAAACCGACAACCAAAACCGACAACCAAAACCGACAACCAAAACCGACAACCAAAAC
>Ga0247824_10001774_pt1 | contig 11942 bp, 7 predicted proteins | sample 13C_PalmiticAcid_FD_194412 | JGI IMG/M metagenome (GOLD analysis project Ga0247824, IMG submission 194412) | Soil microbial communities from agricultural site in Penn Yan, New York, United States - 13C_PalmiticAcid_Day48 | ecosystem: Environmental > Terrestrial > Soil > Agricultural land...
GCGGGCCGCGTTGGGGTGACTGTATCTCGCGCGCGTGGTGGTGACGGGGGGCGGGGCGGGGGCGGTGATTGGTGTTGGGGCGCAGGAGTGAGTTTCTTCTTTTCTTCTGTGTTTTTTCCCCCTGAACTGTCCCGTTGCTCTCTGTGTTCTAGAGTGTCGATGCTGACGAGTGGAATAGTCAAGAGATGTTCCAGTTGATCCATCTGGTCAAGGGTGCGAGTGGATGGGGGTTGGATAGAGACACGGTAGTTGGACTGCCGGGAGCGCACGGGTCCGAGCTGGTGAGAAGTTTCTGCTTCTACGATGAGCAGCAGGTCGTGTTTACTGCGGGCGAGGATGGGTGTGTCAAGGCGTGGAGGCCTGGGAGCTGAACTGGCAGCGAGCAAGTGTGCGACACTGCGGCACTGACCAGAAAAAAAATACGGAGCATGTAGACGGTGTTTGGTACTTGTCACTCTGGTGTATTGACTTCGTCTGCGGCATCCGCCCGACTATATACTAAATGTACTATAAGTTGGGTCTGGCTGTTGGAACCGCCACCGATCTATGAATCATGTTCATCTTGCATTAGAACTGCACCGCCTTTTGGCTAACAACGCCGGAACCCCTTTTCCATTCCGTTTGCTAATGCTCAACGCACCGCACCCGGGTCGCCACTCACTGCAGGTTCTCAATCACCAGAGCCGAGGCACCGCCGCCACCGTTGCAGATGCCCGCGACACCAATCTTGCCCTTCTTCTCGCGCAGCACCGACGTCAGCGTCGTGACGATGCGAGCACCCGACGCACCCAGCGGGTGGCCGATGGCGACGGAGCCACCAAACACGTTGACCTTCTCGGCATCGAGGCCCAGCAGCTTGATGTTGGCCAGGGCCACCACCGAGAAAGCCTCGTTGATCTCGTAGTAGTCGACGTCCTTCTCCGTCAGGCCGGCGTGCTTGATGGCCTTGGGGATGGCCAGCGCCGGGGCGATGGTGAAGCGAGGGGGGTCCCTTGCCGCATCAGCCCAGCCGAGGATCTTGGCAATGGGCTTGATGCCGAGCTCCTTGAGCTTGGCCTCCGAGACGAGCACCACAGCGGCTGCGCCGTCGTTGATGGGAGCGGCGTTCGCAGCGGTGACGGTGCCGCCGTTGGGGACGAAGGCGGGGCGGACCGACTTGAGCTTGTCGATGTTGAGGTTCTTGACCTCGTCGTCGCGGTCGACCTTGACAGGGGGCTTGCCGCGGCCGCCGCTCACCTCGATGGGCGCAATCTCGGTGAAGAGGCCGGCCGCGGTGGCAGCCTGGGCCTTCTGGTATGTCTTGATGGCGTACTCGTCCTGCATCTCGCGGGTCAGGTCGTGCTCCTGGCTGCAGAGCTCGCCCTGCATGCCCATGAGCTCCTGCTTGCCATAGGCGTCACGGAGACCGTCCTTCTGCACGCCGTCGACGAGGCTGGTATCGCCGTACTTGGTGCCGGTGCGGAGGCTCGGGAGGTAGTGTGGTGTGTTGGTCATGCTCTCGGTGCCGCCGGCGACGACGATGGAGGCGTTGCCGGTCATGATGGTCTGAGCACCGAGGATGATGGCCTTCATGCCGGAGGCGCACACCTTGTTGATTGTTGTGCAGACGACAGCCTCCGAGAGACCAGCGCCGATGGCGCACTGCCGGGCAGGGGCCTGGCCAAGGCTGGAAGAAGAAAGGGGTCAGCAACGCTCCAGCACAAGCAAGGAGCTTAGTAGAGGGGAATCACATACTTGGCCGAGAGCACATTGCCAAAGAAAACCTCCTCCACATCCTCGGGCTTGACCTCGGGGACACGCTCAACGGCGGCTGTTTGTGTTGTTCTGTGAGCAACTTGTCTTTCTCTGTAAGGGGGTAGGCGTACCCTTGATGGCGTGCGAGCCCAATTGGGTGGCACTGAGGCTGGAAAGGCTCCCCAGGAAGCTGCCAACGGGGGTTCTCGCGGCGGAGACAATGTAGACGGGAGGAAGGCCGGCCATGTTGACGGTTTCTGAGTGCAACAACGTCCAAACTATGCGAGACAAACTGGTTGGGGACTGGGGATTGTCGGTGTAGCGGGGACCTTAAAACAGTTGAGCCAGGGACGCGCAGGAAGGAGCACCGATAAGATATGCCCCTCGATGGGAACAAGGGCCCCTTGCCTGCCGTTGAGTCAGCGGCGAATAAAGAGCGAGCATTGTGCAGGGTCCTGGCCGATGCCCGGAGCACAGATGCTGGGCGGCCGCTGCGCCTCCACGACCCAGCTGAACTTGACAGGGTGTGGCGGCTCTATCCGTCCCTGGCTTTCAGCCACACTACTAACAGCCCCAGCCAATTTTTTGGAGCAGCCTTACATCACTGCACGCGACGCGGCGGGAAGCGGTTTTGGGGACTACCTGCAGACCGACCACAACACCCACCAGCAACCATGGACGACGATTTGTACGACGAGTTCGGCAACTTCATCGGCGAAGAGGTTGAGGCCTCGGAAGAGGAATCCGAACATGGCGTGGATGTGGGCAACTTCGCCTACGATGGGTACCCGGAGGAAGCTCCAGAAGCTCCCGTCGAGGAGCACATGGACATCGACGGTACGCATTGGCCGGCAATCAATGCGCGAGAATGTGGAAACTGACTCGGCACTGCAGACGAAGGGCCATCGAACGCCGTCATCCTCCATGAAGACAAGCAGTACTACCCGACCGCCGCCCAAGTCTACGGCGAGGGCGTCGAGGCCATGGTGCAGGAGGAGGATGCGCAACCCCTAACGCAGCCCATCATCGCGCCCGTCGAGCAAAAGAAGTTTAGCATCGAAGAGGCGGATCTGCCGCCAGTCTCCTTCGACCGCAACTTTATGGCCGACCTCATGAACTTCCCCGAACAGATTCGCAACGTCGCATTGGCAGGCCATCTGCACCACGGAAAGACGGCGTTCATGGACATGCTGGTTCTGGAGACCCACGCCATCACGGACAGGCTGGAGAAGCGGACAGGGAAGAAGCGCGACGAGCAGCTCAGATACACCGACGTCCACATTCTCGAACGGGAGCGGGGCCTGTCGATCAAGACCGCGCCAATGAGTCTGGTTCTTCCGAGCACGAAAGGGAAATCACATCTCGTCAACATCGTCGACACCCCAGGTCATGTGGATTTTGTCGACGAGGTTGCCGCCTCCTTCCGCCTGGTCGACGGTGTGTGCCTGGTGGTCGATGTGGTGGAGGGGGTCCAAGTCAACACCGAGCAGATCATCAAACACGCAGTCCTCGAAGATATCCCGCTTACTCTTATCGTCAACAAGATGGACCGGTTAATACTCGAGCTCAAACTGCCGCCCAACGATGCGTACTACAAGCTGAAGCACGTCATCGAGGAAGTCAACACCATTATTGAGAACACGATCCCGGGCAGGGGCGCCGAGAAGAGGATAAGTCCGGAGAAGGGCAACGTCCTCTTTGCCTGTACCTCTATGGGGTGGTGCTTTACTTTGGGGTCCTTTGCAAAGATGTACTCCGACAGCTTTGGTGGCGTCAACACCGACGAGTTCGCTCGCCGGCTTTGGGGCGACGTGTACTTCAACCCGCGGAAACGGAATTTCACGAGGAAACCGGTTGAGAAGGAGGCCAAACGGTCGTTCGTCAACTTCATCCTGGAGCCGATATACAAGCTCTTCTCGCATACCATCAGTGAAAGCCCGGAGGACCTGAAGGAGACGTTGGCCAAGCTTGGGATTCAACTCAAGCCATCGCAGTACAAGACAGACCCAAAGGTTCTTCTGAAACTGGCGTGCGAGCAGTTCTTCGGTACGTTGATCACCACCATTCTTCTGTCAGCATGCTGATCCGATCTGATGTAGGGCCGTCGACTGGTTTTGTGGACATGGTCTGCCAGCATGTTCCCTCGCCTGCCGAGGCTGCCGAGAAGAAGCTGTCACAGTACTACACCGGCCCGCTCGACACCAAGATCGCCGAGTCGATGAAGAAATGTGACCAGAACGGGCCCTTGGTGATTTATGTGACCAAGTTGTTCAGCACCCCGGACGCCAAGAGCTTCTACTCCCTTGGCCGGGTCATGAGCGGCATTGCGCGGCCAGGGACAGACGTACGGGTATTGGGTGAAGGTTACTCGATCGACGACGAGGAAGATATGGTACTAGCAAGAGTCTCCAACGTCTTCATCGCCGAAACGCGATACAACATTCCGACAGACGGCGTCCCCGCCGGTAACTGGGTCCTCCTGGGAGGCGTCGACAACTCCATCGTCAAGACCGCCACCATTGTCGACAAGAAGTTCGAAGACGATGAAGCGGCTTACATCTTCAAGCCGTTAACACACTTCACCGAGTCCGTCTTGAAGGTCGCAGTCGAACCGATCAACCCGTCCGAGTTGCCCAAGATGCTCGACGGGATCAGGAAAATCAACAAGAGCTACCCCTTGATTTCCACAAAGGTGGAGGAATCTGGGGAACACATTATTCTCGGCACTGGCGAACTGTACATGGACTGCGTCCTGCACGACCTGCGCCGGCTCTACGCCGACATGGAGGTTCGCGTGTCAGACCCGGTCGTCCGGTTCTGCGAGACAGTGCAAGACATGTCGGCAACCAAGTGCTACGCCATCACTCCCAACAAGAAGAACACCATTACCATGGCAGCGGAGCCGCTCGATGACGGGATCGCCAAAGACATTGAATCAGGGGCAGTCAGGATACGAGATCCCGCGCGGAAGACTGCCAAGTTCTTCGAGGAGAAGTACGGGTGGGACATGCTCGCCGCGAGGAGCATCTGGGCGTTCGGTCCCGACGAGATGGGGCCCAACATTCTGCAGGACGACACACTGCCGACCGAGGTGAGTCTATCATGTACCTTTGTATGGAGGATGACAATGTTGTCGCTGTGCTTTCGGAACTTCTCTTGATCAAGACGTTTCGCCGTGTTCAACTGCTGATAAATCCCTCCAGGTTGACAAGAAACGCCTCAACACGGTCAAGGAGTCGATCCGTCAGGGGTTCAGTTGGGCCACCCGCGAAGGCCCGCTCTGCGAAGAACGTAAGTTGCTTTCCTCTCCTGTCACATTCCCAGTTTGAGCGGTGTGTTGTCCCTCAACAATCGCTTGCGGAGCAACCTGCCATGCAAGACCCCATGTTACACCGCACCCACCCGGATCTTCCCCATCCCGCTCGCAATAGGAAGTCCAACCCGTGTGATCCGCACCGCTGTTCAACCAACTGCCTCCCCTATCCGGCAACTCACCTCCCCTCAGCCCCATGCCGTGACACCATTACCAACCAAAAGCTAACCCACCTTTCCCCCCCCTTTCCCAGCCATCCGCAACACCAAATTCCGACTCATCGACGTCGCCCTCGCGCAGGAAGCCATCTTCCGCGGCGGCGGCCAAATCATCCCCACCGCGCGCCGCGCGTGCTACTCGTCCTTCCTCATGGCCTCGCCCCGCCTCATGGAACCCATGTACGCCGTCTCCATGACGGGCCCGCAGGACTCGGTCAGCATGGTCTACAACATCCTGGCCCGCCGCCGCGGCCACGTGCTGCAGGACGGGCCCATCGCGGGCACCCCGCTGTACCGCGTCAACGGCCTGCTGCCCGTCATCGACAGCTTCGGCTTCGAGACGGACCTGCGCATCAACACCCCCGGCCAGGCCATGGTCAGTCTCGTGTTTGACCGGTGGAACGTCGTGCCCGGCGACCCGCTCGACCGCGAGGTCGTGACAAAGCCGCTGCAGATGGCCACGCCGCTGGCGACGGCAAGGGACTTTGTGCTGAAGACGAGGCGGAGGAAAGGGCTGAGCGAGGATGTTACCGTGGCCAAGTTTTTGGAGCCCGAGTTTTATCAGAGTTTGGTCGAGGGGGGCACGCTGGATGGGGTGTGAGCTTCTCCCGTTCCCGAGACGTTTCTCTCTCCTGGGTGGGGATGGATGGATGATCTGCTGGTGGGGGTGTTGGGGCGTTGGGCATGTACTCCGTATGTTCTGTGTGTGTGCGTGTATTCTACGACGGCGGTGGGGAGGGGAATTATGAAAATCGTTCGGATGTTCATGGTTCACAGTGTCTCGCTTCGATATGTGGTCAACATCCGCAAGTCATGACGAAAGGTTGGTGAGCGGCTTGTCAAACGACAGAACACCGCGACGGCTGCTGGCTTTTTCTCAGATCCCCCACCTCCTTCCTTGCTTCTCTGCATGGTAACGGCATGGCAGCGTCACGGGAAGAGCAGCAGCGGGGTGGCATATCACATATCACACAAAACCGGATACCGACCAACCCAACAACACCCTCTACCCGCGCCTTCCTGCCGAACGCCACTACTACAACGCTGTGGCGCCGCTGGTCGTCGGATGTGGGCATGTATGTCTCACCGGAACTGGGCAAGGAGAGGCGTTGGGGAGTTGTCATGGCGTTTTCCATGTGCGGCACTTCCTTCTGGGGGGTGTGTTGGTTCACGTTGTGTGTTGTGTGGTGGTCATGGCCCAACAGCGGTTGGGCTGTGAGACAATGTGGTGGTGAGTGAGTGAGTGTGGTGGTTTCTGGTGTGCTGGATTAGGGAGGAGAGGAACGGATTTGGTGGTTTGTGTTGCTTGGGATTTCACGTGTGGAATTTCATTTTATGTTGAGGTGGGAGCAGGGACTTTCCCCGTTCCAGAGAATGGTCATTGGTGAAGTGCGTTGGTGCTAACACGGGGTCCTGGAGCGATGGCTCCTACAGTACAGACAGTATGGTGTATGGAAGCGTCTGTGGGGCTTGGAGTGGAGTTGAGATGCCCCATGTGTCAACATGTTGGTTAGATCGTCGTTCTGGATGTCAAGTTACTGTCAAAGCCAACCGCGTGAAAGCAAAGGGCAGGTCTGGAGATTGGGCCGAGATCCATCCACCCCCTGATCCCTGACAGACACCATCCGATCCACTTGGTAGCCCCGGGACGACTACCATGTGGCATCTCACCATCCCCGCCATGTGTCATGGTGAACGCGAGGGAGCCATTCAGTCCCAGAGCCTTGTTCGGTGGCTTACTGGTTGGCCCGAACTTGTTCGTCCTAGGTGCCGCATCGCCGATGGCCTAGCCAGACTACCGGCAATCTCCGTCTCCCTAACCCAGGGAGGCAAGTCCCCGATTCGATGCAACCTCGGCTCCGAGATGCCTCTCAAGTGACGCATATCTGAGGAAATAGGGGGCATGCGTGGCGGTCGAAGGTGTTTGATGACAAACGAGAACAGTTGGGTCCGAAGTGAACTATTAACATCCCCGGATATCGGACCATAGACTCCGGGATGCTTCGCATCTGGTTTCTTAGGAGACGGCATCACTCGAGGCAGAGGAAGTGGGAAGCCCAAAGTATCATGTACTCAGGTTTGCAATATGCTGCAAAAAGCTAAGCTGATCCAGGAAACGTGGCAGATAGACTAACACAGGTACCGACGGTGGACTCGTGTAGCTCAGACCGGGTAGGGAATGAATTAATACCCAAGCCAGAGGTTTCAATATTGCCACCCATGTCCTTATCAAGATGAGAAACAACAAGTGTCTCACCCAAAATAGTGTTGTTTGCCTAAAACCTGAGCGGAAGAAGACGATCCTCGAGGGGTGTTTGAAGGGTGGGGTGTGCCGAGTCTCGGCCTTGAGGAGCAGAACGAAACTGGCTGAAACATATTGCACAGCACAGCCAAATGTAAACAAGCTCTACGCGTGGCATGGTCGAGACAGCCTTGAATTGATGACACGATGCGCCGCCGGTGTAGGCAGTTTGCGCTCGCAGCTCTGTGGTAGAGCCACAATCTCCGCCTAAGGGATCTGACCCTAGCCAGGCACATAGGCTGCTTTCTAGAAGCTCCTTGTGCCCGCAGTACCGGGATTTTGTGCTGTGCAACATTTCCTGTCTCCGTCCCCTGCAGGCGGGACGACAACGAGAGCTTGGGACCGTCCCGAGTGGGCGGGAGCGCCTCCAGCTCAAGGGGTTCAGACCGAAGTCGTGCCGCCAATCACACCAAAGCGCCACCATGACCGAACTCTTCCTTCAGGACAGATTACTTCGCATGTGCTTCCGCTTGGTAATGAGGCTTTGAGGATTTTGGGTCTGGTGTTGGCGACCTCATTCGTGCATGTGATGCCATGCAACAGGCGCGCGATTTGAAGCCCTCCCCGAGCCCGCACGGTGCTGGCTGCTAGGTGGCACAGCACTTCACTTGAAGCATCCGCTCACGCGCATGTCTCGAGCATTTTATCCACCATGCGCTGAAGGGTATCGTTTTCAAGGGCGGCAGCGACTCTCTCCTTGTCGGCCAGCTGCTTGGTGACTTGGTCGTCTTGCGCGTGGGTTCCATCCTTCATCCTGACGTCGACACGATAGTTGGGTGGCAACGTCTGCTCCAGCCTGCACCGCACTGCCAGACCGATGACAGTCGCTAGGGAGCAGTGGTTGATGGTGGGTGTGAGTTCGACCAGAACCGTGAGCAGGGAATCTGGGCTAGGCAACTCGGTGGGCGAGGGGCTCAAATGGATATCCGGGAGCCTCACCACCGACAGCTGGCCCAAAGTATGCGGATGCTCAGGGTCCGAGATGGTGGAAATCAGATCTGTAAGGCGTCAGCCGCGATCCAAGGATGCAAGAGCAAGAGAAAGCTGCCGGTAAGGCTGTTTGCCAGAAACACTGCGGGCTGTCCCCACGTGTTGTGAACCCCTCCTCTGGTGTTTGACAAGGGTGAGACTCTCTCAGATGGGAGATAGCGGCACGTACCGTAGATATCCTGCTCGTCCACGGGCTCCTCCCCGTAACCTTCATCCTCGTCGGACGACGAGTTGGCGCCGTAGGGCCAGTGGTGCTTGGGGTAGACAATGCTGTCGCACTTGGAATCAGGGCCGCGCCTTGCAGCGGCTCCCTTGCGGCTCCTGGAGGGCAACTGCGAGACACTCAGGATTGTGGGGTTGGCGTTGTCGAGATCCCTCTCCATCTTGGCGTGGATGGCGGAACCTGTCAGCGGTCTGGGTAGTCGGCCCGGAGGAATGTTCTGCGTGGTGTTGCTGTGGAGATGTCAAGATGGAATTGGTCGGGGTACGAGGCGACTCTTTGGTGAAACTCGAATGCACCTTGTTTGATGAAGGGTTGCCACTTCCTCCGTTGACGATGAGCAACCGATTTGTCCGTCACCGGTCTGCTGATTCATCATTCTGCGCCAGCCGAATGGACTGATGCCCCACGCTCGCCCCACCCGGCGCACATCAGGGACAGGCAGCTGCAGGAGCACTGTCCACCAACCTGCAACAGCGCGGTATCGCGCTGCGGCAAGTGCCTTCTCGCGACCAGTCCGGCATTCCTGTCCCACAAAATCATCATTTCCGGGAATGTTATGTTCCTTCTCAACCAATATTCCTGCAGTGCCCATCAAAGACTGTCGTGCCTCGGCAACGTCAACTGGCAAAACCATGTCACTCTGCACTAGCGCCTCTCTCATTTTATCGTTCCCCTTTCCCCATCCGGGGTGGTCATAGATTAGGGTTTTAAGCTATTGACTACCGCGTCCATTTTCTCGAATCTCATCCCGTCCGACCTTGAGAGCGAAATCGCACATTCATGCATCTAAGACATGGGGTTCGGCAAGATCCCGACCACGCCGCGTGGGGCGCACGATCCCTGCGTCGAAGCCGCGGCGAACGCGAGCGAACACCCAGCAGCAGCGATGTGCTTGGCACCCACGGCTCCCGACCCGTGTCCTCCATCCCCACGTTTAAGGCGGCAATGACGCAGCGTCTCTCGGACTTGTTTCTACAATAGGCCTGGGGAGAATCCGGGAGATGCGATGGGACAGCAGAAAGAGACTTCTGGTCCGTGATCTCCAACCTTAAATTCATTTCCTCGTGGAAAGCAGCCTGCCTGTGCCTGCCTGCCTGCATCTGCCGCCCCGGCACTCCGGGTTCCCGGATTGTTCTGCTCGCTTCCCGCTCTTTTCCGTCCAATTTTCTTTCTCGGCCATGTCTTGCATGGTCCCCTGGGATCGCCAGCCCAAACACTCATCTCGGCCCAGTGGGAACCGAGTTGGGGACCCCCCCCCCCGTGGTCTCTTGTCTCTCCTACCTTCTGGTCTTGGAAACGGATACCACTCCACGTCCCTTCCCACATGTCATAGAGACAATCGGAACGCCATGGGTGATCCCTGAGCGGGTTATCTGATCTCTCCTCGTTGGACAGGCTGCGCGCCATCTCGGCAACCCCGCTTGATGTTCACTTGTCTCGATGCGCCTCTCGATTTTTCTCATCATCGTGGACGGCAGGAAGCAGCCGACCAACGCCACAAAGGTCATGGCGGTGAAGACGGAATAACCCCCTCCTTTCCTCGGCATCTTGCGGGTATTTTGGCTTACCCCACTCTTTCGTGTCTCACAGGCCTCTAGCATGTGATAAACATGGGATCGACAGGGTCGGCCATGGCGTGGTATTGGCGATGCCCACGCGAGCCACCGCAGCAGTTGAGCCAACAGCGGAGGGCAGCCATCAGTTGGGGAAAGAGCTCGAGTCTTCTCTAGTGGCCTCGGCGCCGCGTGTTCGGTTGGACTCTGCTAAACGCCGCCACTTTCGGCGTCATTCAGATCGAAGGTGGCTCCTTTCATGCAAGCTATCGACGAACTGCGTTGCATCGAGACACGGAATCGCCCAGGATCGTGCTTTCAGGAAGCGGGACTGGTCCGCTTAGGACCGTTGGTCCAGACCGAGCTCCCAATCCAAGATTGCTCACTGACAGCCCTCGACCAGGATTTCCAGCAAGGAGGCGTGCCAGGGGGGCTGGCGGGAGCAGAATGTATCCGCAGTCCGGGGAAACCGGAGTCAACTCCATCCCGGCTATGGTTCGTCCCAGCCGTCAAGTATCCTATGTCTCGGTGTCGGCCTCCGACTTTACCAGCATTGAGCGCGCATCTCTCACTGCCCCGACCTCGAGCTGACCACCAAAGGTTTGGTACGCTGTTTGTTTGAGGAAGCTGGAAAAGCGTTTCAGCGTCCAGAGCGGTGCGTCAGGGGCACGAGATATGAACCCCCCTCGGCATGGGTAGAAAACATCGCGATGAGAGGGTTTCAGGGCTTGAGGTGTTGACGCAAGCAGCCTCCTGCATCTCTCATTTGCCGGAATGGACACCCGGATGGTCGATTCCACATTAGCGTTTTCATCTCTTTGACGGTCGAAGCGACGCACATAGCGCCAAGACGTCAAGACTGCAGCACCCAGGCGCAGAACGGCGGCGGGCTTTGGTGGGTTCTGCCCTTCCGGGGGTGCAGTTCGTCTTTATCTCTGAGCTTTGCACCAAACTCACCACGCGTACGGAGGAGAAAATGCCGTTAGCCTGGCGCGCCCCCTCACCCCCAGGAGGAAGCGGCGGCAACGGCGAGGTTCCCATGCCACTGGCATGCTGCCAATGCAATTGCATGCCCAAGGGCATACAGTCTTGCTTGCCTTTTGACCTGGCAGACGCGTGGCATGTCACCACCGTGGCTCTCCACTCAGCCTTGGCCAAAGTTACCGTCCCACGCAGCGCACGAACCTCTGTACCGGTACCGCAAGACAAGACGTGGTATTACAGACGATTATGCAGACACGGCGGCAGTTGGCAGGGGCCTGGGGTACCGGGCCTCCAAGCCAGGCCCAAGGGTGTGTGTGGAATCCGGTTTCTGCTGCTGTCCGCGAGCGCCAGGGCGTCGGGATCGGCGTTTAGTGAAGCGGAGAAACTGGATATCTGCCGTGGCACTGCGGGAAAATAAACGACAGGACGCTGCGGGGACAAAAACCAGCGGCACTGAGCGGCAAGAATGGCACCACGAGCTTGGGTCGAACGTTGTGATGATATCGGGCCGTGTTCGTGCTTTGCGGAAGCCATGCAGGGATCTCAGGGGCTGCACCCCAGTCACTTCCATGTCGCCTTCGAGAGAAGCCGGGAGGTGGGCGGACAGGCGGCTCCTGGATTCCAC
>Ga0247824_10001775_pt1 | contig 11941 bp, 11 predicted proteins | sample 13C_PalmiticAcid_FD_194412 | JGI IMG/M metagenome (GOLD analysis project Ga0247824, IMG submission 194412) | Soil microbial communities from agricultural site in Penn Yan, New York, United States - 13C_PalmiticAcid_Day48 | ecosystem: Environmental > Terrestrial > Soil > Agricultural land...
GGATGGGGGCGGGGAGGACCAGTTGGAGCATTTGGTGTCGGGCATTGAGCAGCTGTAGGATGGGGTGGGTGGAACGGGACGGGCGAGACGGGTGGGATGTTGCTTCAACCGCGGTGTCGGTACATGCCTCTGTGTTGATATCAAATGGGGGCTGTTAGCTTCTGTTGCTTGTTGTATTATTGGGGGGCTGGGGGTCTGAGAGTTCCGGGTGCGAGTATACATAGTATGAGCCTTTGCAGGCTGGTGTGGCAGGTCTGCCGAAAGTAGTCACAAACATGTCTTGATACATCCACAAAATCTGCCGAAGATTCAACTGCCACGAGTCGAGCGTCGTTTCTGTGTGTGAGCTGCCCGGCAAGGGAAACACATGTCAAAATAAGGCAGCATCTTCGAGGCTCTGGTCGTGGCAAAACAAGAGATGTGATTAAGGCTGAAAGCCAGCTATCGACCAAGGTTCCCTGCTAAATACGACCAAGTAATGAATAGTAGTCCCGGTCATAGCAGGTCCTGCGAATATGTAGAAGATGGGGATAACGAATCAAAAGATCATGCTTCCTGACCCCCGAGGCTCCGTGTCCCCAACTCCATCCCATGTGGTCGTCCATTACTTGGCGATCTTCCGACCCAAGATACCAACGAAAGGGTTCCTCTCTGCCCAACTCTGAACCGCAAGGCAATGCGGGGCAGGTCTTGTTGACCCCCAGCGCTTCGGAGCGATGTTGTAGCAAGTCTGCGTCTGTGACCTGACACACATGGGAAAATGTAAGAATGCCGCCTCACTATGGATGTGTGGCAGCGTTTCACCGGTGCCCACATCAGAGGTCGAAGTCTTGATCAACACGCTCATGGGCCGAATCCGACGCGAAGGGTCCGCCGAAGGCATTGAACGCCATGCTGCCCAAGTTCATCGCGTTAATTGCTTGGAAATTAGCAGTCGATGGCTTCGCCTCGCTGCCAAAGTTTGAGTAGCTGTAGGGGTTGTAATAACCGCCTCTGGCCTGAACGCACAAGGGGTTGAAGGTGCCAGTCCCCATTGTGTGCTGCTGGAAGTAATGGCTGCTGGGAATTGGTGGCTGGGACGCAAAGGAGGGTGCTCCAGTCTCTTGAGGAGAAATGTACGAGACCGCTTTTCCTGGCTTTTGAACTGGGGAGACCAAGGAAAGGTTCGGGTTTAGGGACTGAAGGGCAGGACGACGGCGGAGGCCGCGAAGGTCGAAACTGCACTATGTCAGAAACCAATTGCAACCCTCAGGAATGGTCTTGGGAATCTTACCGAGATTCCCTGAGAGGGCTCTCGGTTTGAGCTGCAAACCATTAACACTGAATCCTAGAAAGGGCGTGAGTATCGACTTACCTGGACTCGCCTTCGGAGGGTCCCGGAAGACGTCGTAGCCATCAGCCGTTCCTGGGAGTCCGTCATTGTCATCCTGCTCCAGAATGGAGCGTTTCCCCCGCGGAGGCTTGGTTCGGGATGCCAGCCGAGTGACACGGGCCGAGGTGCGTGTGCGAACCGGTCCAGTTGTGGCGGCAGCCGTAGAACGACGACCCCGTTTCGGCTTATGGGCGGAGCGGGCTTCAGGCTTGCGGACCTGTTAAGTATGACTGCGTTAGCACAACGCTGAAGCATTGCGGCGACGGGCATTACTAACCGGGCTTCCCTCGATTGACGGACTGGCATAAATGTCCCGGATACGTTGAAACTCGCCAACCTCGGTCCATACAAACTCGTTTGGCACGATACCAGACGAAGTTTCCTCCATGTTCCTCAAGACAGAATCGTCTTTCCGCTGGTTGCGCATCCGCTTCTGTATCTCGTCTGCCGAATCAAACAGACCCATGCCTGGGTATCTCACGCCTTTCAACTTGCTGGCGTCGTCGTCGTCGAACTCGGTGCTCTCAGAAGGGTCAGAGATAGGGACACTGTCGGCAGTTTCCGTCTCGGAAGGCCATCTCCGGTAATACTTTGGTCGCGTCTCGTTGTCTGGGGTGCTAGGTACTGAGGGGTCGGATCGAGAACGCTTCATGTTCGGGGTGTGATAAACCGAGTGGTCAAAGTGGCCATGGTGCACTTCCTGAAAAGGGTCTGGAGCAGTAGCCCAGTGAGAGGAGCCCGGCAGAGGGTCGATGTACTCGTCGGGGTCGGGTTTGACCATGTTGTGGTGGCTCGCAACGGGCGTGGGCTTGTTGTTCTGCCACCAGGTAAGCCTGGGCTCTCTGGACTGACTCAAATGCACAAGAGTGACTTACCACCACGTTCGACGGTCGTCCTCTCCTCCCGGCTCTCTTGTGCTCCTTTGCGGCCATGCGCTCCGCAAGAAGAGCGTTGATTCCATACTGCTCGCACCAAGTGTCATACTGCCGAACCTCCTCCAAAGCCGCTTGGTCATCCCGGGCCCTCAGTTCGGCCTTAAAACGGTGGGCGAGATGGCTCTTAGAAGATATGTGGGTGAGAAGGTGGGAGAGATCCGAGAACTTGGGTTTCTTGGGGCAGAGGGTGCATTGGAGAGGGATGGAGGCTGGATTGATCCTCACAACCAGGTCCATGGGTGCAACCGCTGCCATGATCTGCCCAACCGAGATCAGTATCTGACACAACGTTCCATGCGAGGTAAGCCACGGCCAAGGAAAAACTTACGGATAGGAGCGACTAGGGCTGGCCGAGCCAACCGTGAGGGTAATGGAGGTCGAGGAAGGAAACAAACTCGACCGGGGAAAATCCGAAAACCACGAGGGTGGGTTTGATGTTTGAAGGCAAGAGAGACCTTGAATCCGTATTCGAAACTTGATAATCCGGAGAGGCTTTAGGAGTGATTTTGACGGTAGCGAACGTTGGGGACACTGATGATGATGTCCAACGGACCCGACCTCGTGATCTCCGAGGGCGAGACGACAAGGGACGAGTTGTGGTTCTGATGGGCGTCACGGCGGGACTGACCAAACCCTGTATCGTCACAAGGATTTGGGGTCTGGAGACCAAAGTCCGAGGACAGACAGACCCGACGCAGTCGCAGCTGGGGCAGAGAACCGAGGGAAACCTGAACGAAAATCAGACGCGTTAGAAGAAGGAACGACGGTGGTGACCGGGACAGATTTTTGGAAGCGACCACCGGACCCGCCACAACTCGCATCACGTCAAGAGACGAGATGGGAAGGAGCAAGCTGCTTGTGACTGGGTTAAGTGGATGCTTGAGGGTTGGATGCCTGAGGATGGCGCTCAACATGGGAAGAGGAGAAGGAACGAACGAGGGGTCGGCGGAGTGCTTGAACCGCACTGAAGCGAGACACCGGGAGAAACGGATCTCAGAAGGGTACTGTTCTCTTACCTTCTCAGACTCTCGTGGATGTCGAGAAACGCACAAGCATGTTGATGAATAGAAGAGTCAGTCTTGCGGTTTGCGAGGTGTGAGGCAGCCACAACTTCAGTCCAGAATCTCCAGGTTTGCCATGGGCATGTCGAAACTGCAGCCTGTAATACTGTCTGGTGCCGTGGCCCAAGACATCAAGCCGTGTTGAAATAGAATATTGTAGAGCGAGAACCACAGCGGACAGGTTGACGAGAGTGGTGAGGTGGTCCCGAGGAGTAGAGAGATACTCAGAAGGGTGAAGTGAGAGAGTCTGATCCGCAAGTTTCCAGAGCAGAAAATCAGATTCTTCAGTCACCGGTGAGATCCTCGTTTGGGAGGACGATGTCATCGCCCCGGCACCTGACAGGAGAGAAATCAGGTCGAAAGCGGACCCCATGATAACAGCCAGCGGCCGGTCAACCAAGAGTCGGTGAAGAGCGGGTGGCCATGTTGCTTGTTTACTTGGGAACGACCACTAGAGAGACTCGAAGTACTGTACGCAAATGGGTATACATCTGACGCTTGACGGTAACAACTGTACTTGCACTGAGGGTCTTCTCTCGAGACTTAGTCTCTCTGTGACTAAGATCAAGGACAGAGGTTGGTGATGATTAGCTGGTTAAGTGTTATGTAAACCTGTGTACCAGAAACGGGAACCGAGATTCAACTCGCTGAACATGGTTAAGCAAAGTGAGTGTGCTAACAGACTCGTTATGGAGGATATTGACAGTTTCGTCAAGGTAAGAGTTGGGGAACTACTTTGTGTTGATGGGAATGCTTGGATTTGGCAAGCCCCTTTCGAACACGAGGTTTTGTAGGAACAACATTGGTGCTCACAAGCCTAGTCTGCTTCCAGGATGTAAAGAGGAGCAATCTCTATAATTTAAATTGTTGGGCTTCCGTTTGGAAGTAGAAACGCCAGCCTGGGAGTCTGCAAAATGAAACAAGGGTAGGAAGCAAGGCATTGGTGACTTTTAAGAGAACATACCTGTCGCATTGGCTTTAGTAAACCATGCACAAGGAGTCAGAAGCCGTCATGAAGCACGAGTGTAAAGTGGCTGAGTCTCTGATCAGTTGACTGAAACTTGTCTTTCAGCTAACCCCAACTTTGAAATCTGCGTTGATTTTGTGGCTGAGATAGACCCCTGGACTGATGTTGCCAAAAGACTACCAATAAAGAGCCAAAGTAATGTAACTCTCCACTCAATCAGAAGGAACAAACCTGCCCCTATTGCACTCAAGTAAAGAGATGAGAGCTTGGTGAGCCACCTCAAGCATCACTTGATATCACCAGGAGGGAAAGGGGTTGGGAGCCAAGATGGAGAGATAATACGATTAATTTGCAGCCTATTGGCCCAACACCCGCGCAATCGTCGCTTTGGGCATACAGTAGACCTCGTCAACAGGCTGCAGTCCAGGGTACTTGAGCAAGCTTAACCCTGTGAGACCAAACAACGTGTGCCAGACATCGACCATGTCACCAGGTCTGTCTGCGATGCCGCCTCGCTCGGGGTCTTGGCAGCGCAGGATGAAGGCAACGAGCTGCTCCTTGTCGATCCAGTGCGTCTTGCCAATCATCTCCAAGCTGCTCAACACCCACCAACTGTAGCAAACATCCTCCTTCTTCTCGGGCCGGCCGTTGAGACCGCCGCCGGCAATCTGCCGTTCGCTGAGCCACCGTCCAAGCCGCTCCTTGTCAATAAGGTCCTGCCTCCCGGCGATCGTCAGGGCGGCGACGCATGTAAAAATCTGCCCGGAGTGGGACTCGGCGCCGGGGCTCACTCCGTATCCCCCGTCAAAGTTGGCGCATGCCGCAACATAATCGACTGCCTTGTCAACATCGACGAGGTGACGGAGCCCCAAGAGGGACAGCGCATTGAACGCGCCGTAGAGGAAGCGCGTGTCTTCCTCGCCCCACTCGTCGCCAGCAAACGTGCCGGTCTCGCGGTTTTGAAGGTTGGCAATGTCTGAACACACACACAAAGAGTCAGCATCCCAGGCTTGACCGTCGAAGCCGCATACTGGGAGACGCACACTCCCCCACGCGCGCCTTGCCCTTGCCGCGCGTCTCCAGGTCGTCAAAGGCGTCGACCATGGCGAGGATCTGCACGGCGCTGACGGTGGAGAGCATGTGGGCGTCGTGGCCGGGGGCGGCGCCGAAGCCGCCGCTGTCGTGCTGGCATGAGAGCACAAAGTCGATGGTCTCGGCGCGGGGCAGGGCGTCGGGGCGGCCCAGAAGGTGCAGCGCCGTCAGGCCCCAGTACAGGCCGTTGAGCCGGAGATGCTCGGTCAGCCAGTAGTCATACTCGTCTTTCCTCGTATCCAAGCTCTGGATGTACTTGACATGGGCTGACGCGGCGAGCTGGAGCTCCTCCGGGAGCTGCTCGAAGGTCTGCGACATGGTTGCGTTGCGGCGGTTGTGATCGAATCGAGGTTCCAGAAAATGCGGGGAATGGAGACGATCGCGGCCGGCAAGGCGACGCATGTTCCCCGATCCGCTTACATAACTGTAACTGATCGGGTCCTCCACCCGCGCCAAGCTGCTGCTACTCCCAAGCATCGCAGGTTCGAGGTTCGATTCCATCCACAGTCACCACCCCAACTGCAGCGCATGGTTGGGACAAGCTGAAGAATTGCTTTCCTTCATAGTGAAGCTGCCGTGCCGAACTGACGGCCATTGGATCATGCTAAAGCGGCCATCCGCTAAGCTGAGCCACTCCCCGCAAATCACACCCTCCGGCGCTTCGTTGCCGCCCCCATCAAAGCTTGAATCTGGCTGCGGCAAGGCTAGCTGAGGGGAATCAGCTCGGATGCTTCGTACCTTATAGTCGTCGTCATTTCCGCTTGGCGTTTACGAGATGCGAGCAAGACACAGTGTGATGATCCCGTCGAGCATCTTTGTCAGAAAAGGCTCCGTTCTGAAACGGGACGTGCTGAGACCGTCTCGCACAGTTCACTGCCCGGTCCATCATGGGCTGAGGACCTGTCAGACTGCCTGCCCTCTCATACCAGCGCAGAAACCAGTGAGAGCGTGCATCACTCGACAGATGGTGAAAAGCTGAGAAGATGTGCTTTGTGCAACGAAGCCGATTCAGATGGTAGAAGCTGACGGGTCGCGGCCAAGACAGCCCGAGTTTCAGACCTGTTGTGTTCCTGGACTAAGCTGCATGCGGCTAGCGTCAACAACCCCGCTTGAACCGCCGACTTCCGACCAGGCAGGGGCCGCACGGGGCAATTGGCCATTGGAGCTTGGAGGGCACCTTGAGCTGCATGCGGAATTTGGCCCCAGCAGCATCAACTCGAGCTCTTGCGCAGAAACCGCCTGATTGACGGGGCTGGCGTTGCTTGAAGTGCCCTGTCACCCAATATAAACATCGTGTTGTTGAAGTTTTAATATTGCTGCCTCGTGTTCGCAAGCTTTGGCCACGGCGAGTTGGCGAAGCAATGCCGGCTGAGAGATAACGTTACATGGTAATTACCTTGCACAGCACTACCCTGGTAGTATTCGCGTTAGCGCTCAGCATTGAGGGTCGTGATGATGTCCGATGGCCGACGACTCCAGCCTTCAGCTCAATCTGCACCTATGGCAGCCGGGTGCTTGTTGCGAGGTCATTGTCCGTGGAAGTGTACGTAATTCAGCTGGCCGTCTTCCTCCTCGGCCTGCCCGCGGTGGCTTTGGCGACGTTCATCCGTTTGCGTCAACGAGCTCTTCGTTTCTGCTGCAACAGATGTGATCAGTGGCATCTCGAGTATAGCCGAGTGCGACGCCTCTGGCGCCGTGGTCTTGCCGTTCTCGTATGAACCACCGGCGCTTGTTACCGACCCTACCGCACATCACCGCGCCATGCATTGCTCTCATTGCAGCCTCTCCCTTGCTGCAGCTGCTTGACTCGGCGCCTCGAGTCCAGACTCTCCCAACAAAGAGCCCCTGGCGGGAGATGGTTACACACGACTCGTTGTGCGCTGTTCTGAGAGGTCCGTTTCAGAGGCCCCGTTCGGGACTTGGGTGGCCACCCTCAAACTGCAGCGTGTGAGGACGATTGCTGACCGAGACCGGCCATCGCAACCACAGCATTGAGATTGACCAAGACCAGTTTCTCTCCGCCCAGCTGTGATTCTGTTTCCGGCGGGCGTCCGATTCGCCTCGATACCTAGGCCCGGGGCACCCTGCTGACGGGTCGTCGTCATCCGTTCGACAGCCCCTTCGAGATTCTCGTCGGAAATCCAGTCGATCGACAGGGAAAACCCGAGCTGTCAAGGTCGGCTGCGAATCAGATCGCAAACACGGGCTGGAGAGTGGGCAATCGCAGCAGGGCGGGGTCTTGGGACCCCTGGCGGCTTAGCGTGCGTGGGCCGTGGGCTGTGGAAGGGAAGAACGGGCAGGGCACCGGAGCGTTCCTTGTCCATGCCAGTTTGCCAGTTTGGCATCGGGCGATTTGGGCGCAGCGCGGCCCACCGCAGGCTGGGCTGTTCCGTTCCTGGCCTTTCGTTCATCTCCAGGGCTGTTTCCGCGGTTCCTGCATCGCATCAGAGCCCCTCCAACACTCGTCCGTGCCTCATCGGAGAGGTCGCTCATTTGTCGCAGACGGCAATCTGCCTATTTTCCATTTCTTACCTGCCCCGTAATAAGGCCCCGACACACTGTCGCTGCTGCGCGCCCGGCATTGCATTGCCTGCAGCTGTCGGCTCTCGAGAATCCAGGGCACTTCCAGGTTGGCTGTTGGCTGTTGGTGCGGCAGAGTGCGCACAGCACCGCGCAAATCAGGAACCAACCCCCGAGTCGCAGACCAGACGTCTTGCTATACCCAGCCCCGTTGTTAGCCAGGTGGACCGGCTGCGCACCTGGCAACCCGTACCGGCCGGAATGGGTCGTAAAGCTGCACCGCAGCCGCTCTCGCTGGGCCTCGACGTGCGGCCCAGCGACGACGACTATCGTGCTGCTGAAACGATCCCCGGCTCCGCGCGACTGCCTCCCGACACAGCGACGCCCCGGTCCCCGCGCTCTCCTTTTCGCTACGGCCAGAACAACTTGCCAGAGAACGTCCACACTGGAGAGCCTCTGCAGCCGCTCGCCGATGTCCTGCACCAGTCCCAACGATCGCTAGAACCCCCGCAGGAGCAGCAGCGCAGACAGCAGCACCCCGACGCCGCCCGCGACCCGCCGCACCCTTCGCCAAGGGCACACTCGGCGGACCACCAACAACAGCTGGGCCACCGACACCAGCGGCGCGGCGACGACAAGGCCTCGAAGTCGGGCTTCTTTTTTAACTTTGGCAAGACGGCGAAGCCGTCGGACCGTCCCATCGTGCACCAACACTCGAATTCCCGCACCGAAGCCATGTCGAGGGACTCGGACCGTACGGCGCTCTCGAAACAAAGCACCAAGCATTCAGGTAAGCAGGCAAACATTTTGTACCTGTGCTATTCTGCATTCGACGACGGTCTGGAATCTTCCGGCCTTGTCGATCCCGCATTAAACGGGGCAGACACACCTGGGTCTCCGAGCCTTGTTTCAAGTTGCGCTAACGACGTTGGTCCTGAATCTTAGACTCGTCCCATCAAGAAGCCTCAGCACAGAAACCAAACACACCACTGCCATCCAGGTCCGAAGTGTCGTTAGCATCAACCGTAGACTACGACAGCCAGGGCAACTCGGTGTCCTCGTCCAAGAAGTCCAAGCCCAAGCCCTTCAACCTGCTTGGCCGCACACGGTCGATCAAGGACAAGGACAGCAAGGACAGCCCGAGTCCAAAGGAGAGCATCCACGTGCCTGCACCAGCACCGCCACCGGCGCCGGCACCGGCCAGGGCCCCCGAGCCCGAGAGACCCTACACTTCGGCTGCAGCTCCGAGGACCGCACCGCTTCAGGCACGCGACCGGTCGTTCCGCGAGATGATGTCCTCGGCGGTTAGGAACCATTCGGCCGAACGGTCCCAATCCCGGGACATTGGGAGAGTGAGGGATCCGGAGAGCCAGCCGAGACCCCAGCCTCGGCCCCAGCCCAACTATCCCCAGACACCCGGAGGGGCTTTCTTCAGCAACCTCAAACATAGCAAGGCGGCGGGCATCCTAAGCAACCGCTTCTTTGGGAGTTCCAAGCACGAGACACCAGCCCCCAGAGATCCGGTGGTGGACGATGAGCACTATGTTCTCAAGGTCATCAACCTCCCGCTTGTCGAACAAGCGCGCCTTACCCGGATATCAAAGCGACTGGAGGACTCCCGGGACAAGACCGAGTTCTGGATGCCCGCATTTCCCTGGAGGGCGATAGACTACCTCAACTATAAGGGTAGCGAGGTCGAGGGCCTGTACCGCGTTCCTGGCAGCGGGCCGCAGATCAAGAAATGGCAGCGGAAGTTTGACGAGGGTACGTTTGGTAGAGTTCCGCCACTCTGAGACTGTTGCTAACGTATTTTGTGCAGAGCTGGACGTGGATCTTTTTGAGGAGACAGATCTTTACGACATCAACATCGTCGGGTCCATGCTCAAGGCGTGGTTACGGGAGCTTCCCGACGAGCTGTTCCCCAAGGAGGCCCAAGACAGGATTTCAAGGGAGTGCGCGGGGGCCGAAACGGTGCCGCAACTGCTCATCGAGGAGCTCTCCAACCTGCCGCCGTTCAACTACTACCTCCTCTTCGCCATCACCTGCCATTTGAGCCTCCTCCTCGCCCACTCGGAGAAGAACAAGATGGACTTCCGCAATCTGTGCATCTGCTTCCAGCCGTGCATGAAGATTGACGCCTTCTGCTTCAAGTTCCTGGTTTGCAACTGGCGCGACTGCTGGAAGGGTTGCAAGAACGAGGCCAAGTACATTGAGGAGGAGTATGCCCTCCTTGATCAGCCACTACCCAAGAGGTCGGGCGACAGGAGGCCCGGCGGCAACAGCATGGTCGAGGAAGGGAAACAGCAGGAAGAACGCAACACGTACTCGTCGGACAGCAGCAAGAGCCAGAACCGCGGCATGGCCGAGCAAAAGGCGCGGATCAAGCAGAAGACGCTCGCCGAAAGCGAGAGCGTCGAGACGAGCTCAACAATATCGACGACCCTGACGGTCGCCAGCGAGCGTGAGACACCACCGAGGAAGTCTAACGACTTGCGCCCTCTTTCACCCATCAAGCCGCTATCGCCGATGAATTTCTGAGCCAGCCAGACACTCATTTCTTGACCTTTTTTCCTCATCGTCGTCCACGGGAATAGCGAGCGTTCTGTCGATTTACACTTGCACCTGAGAGCCAAGCATCATCATCAACATCATCATCATCAGCCATCAACTATCCTCACGATCTTACGCCGTTGACGAACTTTTCTTTGTGCCCGCCCTCGCCCTTATATCGCCATCATTAGGCCCCGACCTGCACACCCACTCTCCGGACCATGAAACCTCCAATTCACCCATCCACCTACAAGCGCGCACAAGGGGGGAGTTTGTCGAGTTCTAGCGTCGCCTGCGTCGTTTCAGTTTGTTTGTCTTTTCTCCACACCACGGCTTGCCAAGCGATTGAGCGTCGTCATCTTTGGAGCGCGATTTTTTCGTTCGTCCTGGCTCTCTAGTTGTTTCGGTTGGAATACCCCCGTCCAGTTTTTTTTGTCTCTCCGTTTTCACCGGCAGGCCTCCTTTCCGCATGCGGATATGGGGGGGCTTGATTCCGTTTTAGTTTTCTTTCTGTTTCAAGTTGATTTAGTCCAAGTCTTTTTGATACCGTTGGAGGCATGCGCAGTAATGAAGGAATGGAGGCCAGGATGGGGTGGCAGAGGGAAGAGGGGTTCCTTGGCTGATGAGAAGGATGGCTTGGGAGGATCGGGAAGTGCGTGGTCTGTCGTTCTCGGCATACGGATTCCCAGGGACGGATTCCCAGGGGCGGTTTCTCATCGGGGGCACGAGCAATAAAAGCATGGGGTAGGGAGGGGCAGGGCCTTTTCTTTGTTTTGGAGGGGACGAGTTGTACGATATTCAGGAGTTGGGTTGGGGGGGTAATGAGATGGATGTCCTGGTGACAGTTGAGTTTTTTCCGTGAGAGCCGCTACGGGGTGGAAATGAACGACTTTGCAGGCACAATCTTATACCACAAGTGAGACGACATCATGCGAGAAATCTGTTCTTGAATGTATTTGCCCAAGAGCTGCCCTAGCCTTTTTCTTTCCTTCCCCCTCCCCAAACCTGTAAACGCCGGAAAACAACATACACGACCCTGCACAAACGCCTGTAATGCAACACCCTCCTCTTTCCCTAGACCTAGAGAGAAATCATCCCTTCACTTCCTCCCCTCGGCCGCGTTCCTCTCATTCCGCCTCATCCGCCTCTCGTTCCGCTTCACCTTCTCCCGAATCTCGCGCCTCTTATCCCCGCGCACGCTCGTCCCCTCGGCACGCTGCGCCTCTTTCGTGGCGTTGACCTCGATGATGGCGTCGTCCTGCCCGGCCTTGTTGGCGCCCTTGTACCCCCACCGGCGCTCAAACTCGCCCGTGGCCTCGTTGTACTGCTGGTTGCGCCGCTGCTCGCGCGTCTTGGGCTTGATGCCGCGGCGCTTGGCGAAGGCGGACCATTTGGTCTCGGCCTTGGGGGCGGGGACGGGCTTCTCGCGGGGCAGGGGGGTTTG
>Ga0247824_10001776_pt1 | contig 11936 bp, 10 predicted proteins | sample 13C_PalmiticAcid_FD_194412 | JGI IMG/M metagenome (GOLD analysis project Ga0247824, IMG submission 194412) | Soil microbial communities from agricultural site in Penn Yan, New York, United States - 13C_PalmiticAcid_Day48 | ecosystem: Environmental > Terrestrial > Soil > Agricultural land...
GGTATGCTTTACTCTCGTCCTTATGTCGTACGAGGTCCATCAAAAGCCCTGCTAGGACCCCCTCCTCTTGTCCCGCGAGTGGGCTGCCAAAGTTGTAGTCGTCCTCATCACTCTGGTCGTCTTCCTCTCCCATTTCGTCGTCGTCGTCGGTTTCATCTGATATTCTGATTGGCTGGGACCTCCCGGGAGGTGGGGCGGGCCCCACCGCAGGATTTTCTCGGGTCGTCGACATCCCACCGAGTTGCCCTTCTTCCGGCACCCGCTGCGGCCACGCAACAGGCCGCGCGTAGCCGCACACAGTACTGCTAGATAGGGTTTCTCGAGAGCTTTTGAACAGTTGTAGTTTTGGCTGTTTTAACGGCTTCCCCGAGCAAGCGCTCGGGAATGGTTTTCGATGTTCTTTAATCCTATAATGTAAAGGTTAGGATATAAAGGTATTGAGAGCCCCTATAGGAGCCCTCTCAATAGCTATTTTTAACTACCCTATATAGCTACGTAAAGGCACATACATAGGTATAATAGGGTTAGTTAGATAGAGCTTTTCGTAGGCTTTCGAATAGTAGTAATGTCAGGTATTTTAGTATAGGGCCTATATAGGGGCCCGAGAACGAAATTAGAAGTTCTATCCCTACTAAGTAAAGAAGCTCTTTAAGGTAGATAATATAATAGTAAGTACTTTCTATTAGTAGGGATAAATATAGTTAGTAGGTATATAAAGAGGTTAGGCTAAAGGTTAGTTAATTTAGATTATACTAAGAGTTAGCTTATTATAATATCTATCTAAGGTTTAAGCTAAGGGTAGTAGTAGTAGTAGTAGTAGTAGTATTCATACTCCGTTTTGCCCTATAGGCATGCCGAAACTTCTGCAATTTAGTTACAAAGGAAATCGTGCCCTCTAGGCCGGGTAAAAACCTTTGCCTCCCCTGTGTGCCATCCTTTTGAATCTAACTAGTACAAAATAGAAAAAGGTCCTATGCTAGCCTCTAGGCATCGCTATCCCCCGTTTCTAGCGCTAGCTTTACAGCCAGGCTATACTGCGGGAGCCAGCCACAGCCTATCAGCCAGTCTAAAACCCTCCGTAGAAGCCAAATTCGGGGCCTAACTCCCTGTAATACTAGCAGTACCTAGATATATATAGCAATATACTATGCTGCTATTATAAGTATTAGGAGGCTTTTAATAGCTAACTTTATTCTCTTTATTTAAGGAGCAATAGCTCTATCTAAATAGATAGCTAGTTATATTAACTAAGAAGCTCCTTAATGTCTTCAATTCGCTGGACTCTTCTCTCTTCATCAGACATCATGCCAAGGGACGTAGCTCTGGCGCTAGTTAGCAAGTATAAAACTTCAAGTACCATTCATCAACTCACATGAATTTCTTCCTGTCTTGGATCCTCAACATTCGCTGCTCAACACTGTCCTTCACAATGAAGCGGTAGACTTTAACCTCATCCTCCTGGCCCATTCGGTGGACTCGGTCGATGGCCTGGGCTTCGATCGCAAAGCTCCACCAAGGGTCCATCATGTAGACTCGTTTCGCACTCGTCAGGTTCAGTCCGACGCCGCCGGCCTTGAGGCTGATAAGCAGGACCGTGAACTGGTCGGAGTCGCGGAACTCGTCGAGGACGGCCGCGCGGGACTTCTGGGCCATCGATCCATCTAACCTCAAAAAACGCATCTTCGCCCGAGTGAGCGCAGGCTCAATGAGCGAGAGGAAGGACGTGAACTGGCTGAAGACGACGGACTTGATGGAGGGACTCCCCTTGCGAAGCTCGCGCAGGTGATGGATCAGTGCCACAACTTTAGCGGATGAATTGCCGACTCCAAGTCGCTGTAGCGTAATTCGCGAGGGTCCGCCGCCCAGGTTCGATGTATCCCCATGGCTCTCGTCGTCATGCCGAACCACTTCGAACAAGTCGCGTGAAGAAATGGCCTCGCGGCAGTGGAAGCAGCGAGGTACCTGATGGCGGTCCGTTTGGTGCTTGATATATTCCAACAAGCAGTTCTTGCAAGCAGAATGCCAACAGCCAGTTACTGTTTGGTCCACCATTGGCTCTTCGGCACAGATGGGACATTCGTTGATGGCCTCATCCTTGATCTGACCGAGAACATGAGCTCCGAAAGCGTTGGAGTCGTTCGCGTCGTCCGTGGCAGCCGTGAACCGCTCTATCAGGGACTGGAGGTCCATGTCGTCTGCAAGACCGGCGGCGGCATCGGCAGCGGCCCCAGCTTCCACTTCCTCGGCGACGATCTCTTGGTTGCGGACCAGCACCGGATGACAGCATGATTGGCGAAGCCGGAGGATCTGTGCGAAGATGCTGGTGAAAGCTTTCATAACGGTGCCGGCCTGGACATTGTCAAGGAACGTGCGCTTGGCCCTGGTGAAGATGTAGTCGTAGACATCGCGCTCCGCCTGAGAGAGCTCGATATCGACGATTTCGACTTGTTTGGGCGGCAGAGGCACCAAGTGGTTTCCATCTGGCGTCTTCATATCCTTTGTCCTCCTCATCACGAGTGGTTCCAGCACGGTCTGGACCACGTCCAAGGCTCGCATGTAATCCTTGGACTCGAACGGCACCGTGATGAATGTGCGCCAGAATGAAAAATTGCTCCATGGCTCCACCCGGAGGAACCTGACGAGGCTGAAAAGGTCCTCGAGTTTGTTGACGATAGGAGTCCCAGTCAACACCCAGCGGTGCCTTGCGGCGATCTCGTAGCAAGCCCTCGCTGTTTTAGACTGGCGATTCTTGATGTTGTGAGCCTCGTCCAGGATGACGCGGAAGAAGTTCAAAGAAAAGAGGCCGCGTGTGCTGGACCTGTCGCCATTCTTGGAGGCAACGTGGCTGAACTCGGAAAGAACCACACCATAGCTGGTAATGATCACGCCCGGGGCGTTGGCTGCGTTGGCTCCGCAGCAGAGCGCAACCAGATCGGCGTTCTTTTCGTTCCCATAGTAGACCATGGACTTCAGGGTCCCTGACCTCGACGTCTTTTCTGCCTCGCTCTGCCACTGGGTGAGGAGAGACATCGGGGCAACAACAAGGGTGGTGCACGGGGCATCAACGACAGCCCCTCTGCCGGGAGCGGCTGGGAGGCGCAAAAGTTGGTTGACAGACGACAAAGGGTGGCCGTGCTGGTGCGCCTCTGTTGTCGTGTGAGGCCGGTGGGTATGGATGAGACTGAGCATCTGGATCGTCTTGCCCAAGCCCATCTCGTCGGCCAAAATCCCGCCAAGGCAGTGCTGTTCTTGCCGTGGAAAGAGAAGAGACAGCTCCCCGGAGTATGGATTGACGTAAAATGCAGGCTGGCCAGACACCTCCGGAAGCGGTTTGTCGTCGTGATCCTTCTCGGGCCAGAGATACTCCTCCCACAACGGATGCATCGAAGCGTCTCGCCCCTCGTTTCGCACGTTCATTTCTTTTGCCATCATCCAATGGAGCGACTGCTTCTGATACGGGCGCAAAATCAGGGCGAAGGTATCAGCAGGCTCCGCCTCGGGTGTGTTGAAATCGAAGGACTGTGCTTTCTTGTAGAGGGTGTCGAGTTGGTCTTGCTCGAGTTCATGGCCGTCATCGTTGTCATCCGAGGGAGACGACGGCGCCGCGGTGTCTTGGGCCAGGCGCTTGGTCGTGTCGTTTTCCTTGCTCTCCGCCATCTCCGCCGCGTGGAGCAGACCCTGCCGCTGCTGCGTTGCCGCCGCCGCGTTCCCCCTGGTGGGAAGAAGATTGATCTCCTGGAAGAGCCTTACCAGCGCCACCTGTCTCAGACGCAAAGCTCTCTCCTCGGACGACTCGGCCTCCTCGAAGCGGCCGGTTGCTCTGTTGTCGGCATTTCGAAATCCTCGACTGAAGAAAGCGGACTTCAGCAGCGAGCAACGCAGTTGTAGGAACACGGTGTCGTTGGTGCGCATCCTCTCGGGAGCGTAAACGCAGGTCCCGTCAAACCTGCAAATCTCCTGATCCATCAACGTCGACACCCAGTTTGCTGTATCCTTGGCGAGACGGCCAATTTCTCTCCCGCTGCTATCCGTAAAGCGAACGATCACGTCGACCCTCTTGGCTGCGGCCGCGCTCACGCGATTGGCGGATTGGACAGAGCCAAGCTTGGTTTGGCCTTTTTGCGACGCCAGCTTGGGAATCTGGGTCTTTTGACGCTCGATCTTGACGACATCACCGTGTCTCAATAGGTTGACGCCGCCCCGAGTGGTCCATCCTTCGACGCCGAATGAGCCGACATATCTCGATCCTGGCATTCGGCTGGCAGGCGGGGACGGCTCAAGCGGCGGGCCCAAGGAGCTCTCTTGTTTAGGGGTTGCGGCGGTCGAGGACGACAGGCGCATGGAGGTGGGTGGAACCCGGCGCTTCAAGGCCTTCCAGGTGCCGTCGAGGTACATGTTGATAGCTCGCTCCATGTTGCTGCCGCAGTGTTCCTGAATTATTGTCATGGTACCCGGATCGATGCTTTCCCCGACAAAGCTCTCAAATGTCCCCAAATCGAACGCAGCGGGGTCGGGGCGGTCGGCACCAGCGGGGTCGATCAGCCCAGAAGCTCCTTGGGTAGGCGGGGGCGGCGCATGCCGCTGTGGGAGAACAGACCGCGAGGATGACGGAAATACCGGAGAGTCTGTCCCTGAGCCCTCCAGTCCGGTCCCATCGTTGGCACCGGGAGCGTCTCTCGTCGGTGCTGCTGTGGTGGGGGCTTCTGGCGGGCTGGAGGCACTCTCACGGGTTGCGTCAGCAAAAAAACGCCGCTTTTTGCTTGGGGGCTCGTCGGAGCCTGCAGGGTCCATTTGGTTGGGGTTTGAGCGCCGTGGAAAACGGCGTGCGGGATGGACTGATGGACTCGAGTTGCGGCGGTTGTCTGGACGTCCTGCAGGAGACGCGACGGGGCACCAGACCGCGACTTTTGGCGTCGCCCGTTGGTGGGTGGTCAGGTGACAGTGATGGGTGCTGCGTTTGCAAGGCGACCCACTGATTCTTGGCTTTTTCTTCCACCCCGAGTTCGAGTCTGCCCTGCTCCTCACTGGCCACTCCCAGGGTACACCAGACTTTCGGTAAGCCGAGATGGGGCGGCCGAAATAGGCGTTTTCCCGCTCATGTCTTTCGTTCGAGCCTCTGGCACTGGCCTGACTCGGGCAGCTCGCCCCGCTCGTCACTTTCGGCGCGGCTTTGCGACCACCCCAACCCCAACAGATGTCGATCAGGCACGCAAGTACTGCCTCAACCAACTCAGGTCTGCATGTTTGTTCTCGCTCGCGCGGCCGGAGGAGCTCAGTGCTGATGGCTGCCCAGACACGGCGACTATGAAGCATATCTCGTCCGGCACTTCCTCCCCGGCCCGGCCCAGGATATCTATGCTGCCCTCCGGACCTTGAACCTGGAGCTGGCCCGGCTGCCCGAGACCGTGTCAACCCCAGCGATAGGACGCTTCCGGATGCAGTTCTGGCGAGATACCATCAACCGCACATTTGCCGGCAACCCCCCACGGGAACCCATATCCATCCTGCTGCACAGCGCCATCGCCGCTCTCAGATCCCGCGCAGGCCCTGGCACTGAAAACTCGCTCAAGTTCTGGCTCTTGCGTTTGATCGACACCCGTGAGAAACACATGGAGAACAAGCCCTTTGCAACCCTCGCCGCCCTGGAAGACTACGCCGAGCACACGTACGCCACACTGATGTACATGACCCTTGCGGCCGTGCCACTGCGATCCATGCACCTGGATCACCTGGCGAGCCATATCGGCAAGGCGTGTGGCATCGTCGCGACGCTGCGGGGCATCCTGGTCCTCGCCGCGCCTTCGCAGCCCATCCAAGGCCCGTCGGGATCTGGCGTCGGGAGTACCAGGCCTCCCGCGCTGCTTCTTCCGCTCGATGCCATGGCCGAGGCGGGCTTGAAGGAGGAGGACGTCTTTCGCCAGGGACCGCACGCCGACGGTTTTCAGGATGCCGTCTTCCAAGTTGCCACCCGCGCCAATGACCACCTGATCACGACCCGCGAGATGCTCAAGAATCTGCAGTCCGGAAAGGGGCCTGGGCACGACTACGAACACCAGGGGGAGCCCGACCATGTGTATTCCACCACCGCCCTTGGCGACGAAGACACTGGAGTTCTCGTCCGACGTGGGTTTGGGGTCCTTCTGGAGGCGGCCGCTGCCGGAGACTACCTGCGGCGCCTGGAAAGCGTCAATTTTGACCCATTCCAGGTCAGGAGCAACTGGAAGCTTCCTTGGGTGCTCTGGAAGGCGGCGAAGCACCACCAAGTATAAACGTGACTTCTCAGCACAATTTCATGTCCGTTCTGTGCTGCGTCACATTCTTCTCTTGCCCTCCCTGGATGTGATGCGGTCAGGATTTATGCCCGGCGGTGGATAGACTACGACACAGTAACCCCTGACACACAATATGCTGGCGGCGGGGTTGGTACGGCCAGCCCGCCGGCCGACATCTCAACGCGCCCTCTCCTGGTGTTCACGAGTCACGGCCAGGTTGAAGGAGCCGCTCACCCGAGGCGGTGGCTCAATTCCGTAGTCGTGCAAATTTGCTATGGCAAACTCGGTGATGACAACCCAGGCGAGACAGACAGCCTTCCAGCCGGGCCGTCGAGCACAAGGGCCCGATGCTAGCCGGCCACGAAGGGTTGAAGATTTTTTCCAGTGCAAAAATAGTCCACGGTGCCCCATTCCGAGATCCATCCCGTCTCAACCCGCCTGCTGGAATAAGGAACAGGTGGGACACGGCATGGCCCAAGGCCCACTGGGTCCACCTGTCAGGACTGGGTATGGCCCGGCCCTGAAGGGCAGCGAAGAGTCAAGATGAATTAGCTTTTGCGCCGAAGAGGTACTGTCATCATGCGGGCACGTGGAGCAGTTTGCCTTACCAGCGACCGATACATCGCCTCCAGCGTGCCAGCCTGGAAGTAAACACGGGGGGTTGGGGAGACGATGTGTAGTTGTAGGTCCTGCGGGTATGGTACATTGGGACCCAGTATGGATGCAGCTGCGGGGCGAAAAAAAAACATCCAGTCTCAAATGCCGGACCGGGCCGTGTCTCCCTCCATGTGGGAGGGGCCCACTCGTTTGCACAACGCGGCGGCCCGATGGGTCCCGCAGAATCGGCCGACTCCGATGGACCGCGCCGGCCAATTCAAAACCTGGGCGGCCTCGGGACCCGGTGAGCCTCGCCGTCTCCGTTGAACACAGAGCTGGGGAGGGGAGGGGTGTGGCTGACGACCCGCCGAGTTTCAAGCGTTCAGACATTGCCAGCAACCCGGTCCAATGCTGGCGACAGTTGAAGGCACGCCCCGAACCCCCTGAAGCCCTGCCACCGCCCTCCTGGTCGACCCAGCCCAAGTGTCGAGCCCCGGTGATGCTGTGACGTGATGGATGGGCTGGCGGGGCGGCGCCCAATCAAGAGGACACAAACATGGGTGTTATGTAATTTGAACCACGGGGCTGGCGAAGCTGGGGCCTGCGCGAACCATCTCCGAGGGGCGCTTGCTGAGCCGGAATCCGGCTGGGCCTGCTGTTGGGTGGCCCGAGGCCCTGCTGGCCGATCAACTAGTTAGTTGGTCTTGGGGAGACAACATGGTTGCTGGACATGCTTCTCCTGCGCACGAACCGTGTTCCCTCAACCTCTAGGCCACAGTGGGGGGCGGGGATATCGTCGTCGTCATTTTGACACCACGTCCTCGCGACCTTGGCCAGAGCCTGGGGGAGTGGTGTGGCCCGTTGCCGCTCGTTCAGGGCTTTGCGGCCCGGCGCAACCCTGAGCTGCACTCCATGGCCTTCCTTGTCCTGTTGGTGTGGGACCGATGGGGGCTAAGGTTCCGCAAAAGCTGTGCCAGCCCAGGTGACCCGGCTCGGGCGAGCCAAGGAGGGGTTTGCATGCAGAGCTTTTCCAGGCGCTCTGGGCCGTGTGACCTCACCCAGAGGAGCTTGGCGCGACATGGATCGATCTCCCCGCTGCCCAGCCAGCCGGCGGTCAATGGATCCAGAACATTTTGACCCTGGCAGTGTGGAGCTCCGAAGGAAACCCGAGCGAGCGCATTCTGGCTCTCGGCAGCGCGTGTCCTGGACTGGGGGCGTGGCTGACCAGATAAATTTCGTCAGGGACTGGAGTTACATAGTTAGTACGACATGATACTCGTGGAGCCCGTTTCCAACACTGCCATAGAATGTAGGAATGTCTTCAGCGTGAGTCTGCCCAACATGCTCTCTCCGCCCCAGACCACAAACAGGTCAAGTCAGCTGCCAGCATCTCGCCAACAATGGCGGACTTGGGCGGCGGAGTGGGGAAAGTGGACGATGTCTCGGGTACCTCCTGAGTGAGCTCGCGTCACCAGGCACGCAGGGGGTGCAGCCCTGTAGTGGGTCCTGGGTACGATCCACCGCGCCATCCAATGCCCCATTGACGCAGACATACATTGAGTTACGTGATGGGAACACATGCAACTCGCTGGGGGAACATACAAATAAATCCAGGCTGCAGCTCTTGATGTGCGCGATTCGACCCTGAGAGTTTTGACCTCGTCTCCCCTCGCTCCACCAGCTTTCTTCATCGCTTGCTTGCCATCTTCACGAAACGAGAGCAGAGAGCACCAGGGCTTCACAAACCACACCTGCCGAAGCGAGAAACCCGACTGCGATATTCCTTTTGAGTCCCCACCGACAGAAGCTTGTTTTGGGGTGGCTGTCTACCACAGGGGCACAAGTCCAGAGAAACGGGTGAACCCTCGACACTTCGTTCTCGTGGCCAAGCCAGGTCCTGTGGTCTGGGGGGGAGCTTCCGGTTTTGGCCCCACACGCAGAGACGCAGCTGAAGCGGTGGCGCGGTCAGGCAATCCCGAGATTCGCCCACCATTTCCCCGCCACTGGCCGTTGGACCTCAAAACCAGCAAGATGCCGCAGAGGGTTGCGGATTTCTTCCGGTCATCAACACACACAATCGAACACAAAGTTTCAAATCTCGCCAAGAACTCGACTGCGAGCGCATCCCGGGGACGACCGTCAGCAGACAGGGCCGCCAAAGGCTCTAGGGGCTCCGGACGGGCATCCTCCCTGAACCACGCGGACGACTTGGACGACACCCCTGTCCCGCCATACCAGCAACACAGGAGGATGTCGAGTTCGCGAACGAACAGCTTCTCTTCAGACCCGCCCAAGGAACATGGCCAGCACCACCATCACAGAATCTCGTTCCCCGGCCTTCATTTCGGCCGCTCGAGCAAAGACACACACAGCTCGTCGCCCGCGACTCTTGACTGGAGACTCGAGTCGCCGCCTCTGGTCATGTACGGCGATCCCGAGAGCAGCACCGGCGCGCTGCTCTCGGGCCAGCTGTTTTTGAATGTCAGGGAAGATGGCCTGGAGGTCGAGTCGCTCAATGCAACGCTCAACATTCACGTCACGCAAAAGAGGCCCTTTGCGAACCACTGCGCCGACTGCACGAGCCAACACACCGAAGTCAAGCGCTGGGCAATGCTTCAGAATCCGCTGGCCATGGCAAAAGGTAAATGCTCCTCATGCTCCCTCCCTGGCCTCCAACTCTTTGCCGTTGTGTTTGGCAGGCCAAGTAAGGCTGACGAACTTGTTGCAGGCGAGCACTCGTTTCCTTTCTCGGTGCTGTTGGAAGGACATCTTCCGGCGAGTATGGACAACCCGTTGGTTTCGATTTCGTACGAGTTCAAGGCCGAAGCCGTCCCGAGAAGCAAAGGCAACGCTGCCCATGCCCCGATCAGACTCGACAAGGTCCTTGACGTCAAGCGCAGTCTTGCGACTTCCGAGACGCCGCATCACTCCGTCCGCGTTTTCCCCCCCACCAACATCAAGGCGAGCGCGCACTACCCCCAAGTAATTCACCCAATTGGCAACTACACACTAGCCCTCCGTCTCGATGGCATTGCAAAGCTCAACTCCAAACTCAACACGATCGAATATTGGAAGGTGAAGAAGATGATGTGGAAGCTCGAAGAGACGACCAAGACCATCGCGCCCGCCTGCGAACGCCACAGCCCCAAGGTCGGCGAAAGCGCAGGGGAGCAGCAGAACAAGAAGGGGGTCATCCGTTCCGAGACTCGGATTATCGCGGAAAAGGAGCTTTCTTCGGGCTGGAAAAGCAACTATACGAGCTCCACCGACAGCACGGTCGAGGTCGAGCTTGAGTACAGCTTGGCCAAGGGCGCCAAATATGCCTGCGACAGCAAGAGCCGCGACGGAACCGAGGTGACTCATCAGTTGCTAGTCGAGATGGTAGTTGCGCAGGAATGCGCCCCGGCCAACAAACCATCACTTGTCACGCACACGGGCGTGGGACGCATTTTGCGGATGCACTTGGGCACCACCCTCACGGAGCGTGGCGGGATCGGGATCAGCTGGGACAACGAAGCGCCGCCTATCTACCAAGATGTGCCGCCCAGCCCCCCCGGCTATTGTCAGGAAACAGTGTTCTTGACGGAAGGCTCTATCTCGGATGTTCTCGAGCCCCTGGACGCCACACCTGAGGGCGAGCTCCCGCGTGGCTCCACGGATAGCGCTGTCCACCATCCCAGCGAATCCGGCCCGAGATGACGGCTCTTGGCCGGGACTTTGTACGCTTCTGCTGACACATTTCGGTGTTTGTTTTTGATATTCGACCTGGTGCAAAGAGCAGTGTTAGGAGGTTATTGAGTGGGGGGTCGAAGGGCTCGGAGGATTTTGGCCAGCAGCATCACGGGTGATGCCGCTTGGTTCCGCGCGAAGGCGTTTGGCTTGCATGAAGATACCCCTGGAGATTTGACTCCAAGCTACCCTGTTAGTTGCTTTCTTGTTTTCGTTACTTGTAACTTTTGGTTGGGAAGCGGATTGTTTTATAGGAGGCGTTGGACCAAAAGCTGGTGTGGGTGTTTTTCCTTTACTGCATTTACAACAGCACGCAGATGTACGCATGGATGGGACTGGAGTTGGTCTGGGAAAAATACCACGTCCGCATGAACAGCATCGCTTTGTCTGTTGAAAAAAGTGCGGAAAATCGTTGCACAAGCAACACAGGAGATGCTTGGCCCCGTGTGCCACATGGGTTCTTCTCCTGCGCTTCTCCAGACCATTGACTTCACATGACATGACCCACAAGGTCACGGTGACTCAAAACCGCCTCCCCGAGCACAGCAGCCCATCTTTGCGGGGAAGGTGGAAACTTGCGTGCTGCAGGGTTCAGCCTGGTGGGGCACTCACTGCGAAGGGAGGGGGCCGATGGGTTGACGTGAGTGTTCGCCGTTGGTTATCGATAAGGACAACAATGCCATACCTGCTATTCGCACGGCACCATTGCTCACCGGGCACAGCTCCTCGATGACTCGAAAGAGCTTCGACTCAGCCGGCGAGCCACGCCACCATCAAGCGTTTATAAAGAACCCTCTATTTGGCTTGTACGCGATCCTGCCCTGCTTCCTCGTTCCTTGTTCCCTTCCCCAGAACAGCAAGCTCGCGAGGCTCCGCGGTGTCAATCATCCCACCACCCCCCATCAACACCCCCCCCAATGGTCGGGTGAGGTCGACGTCCGTTTCCATCCGTACCACGACTTCTCTCGAGCCTAGCAGCTGGGCCGAACGCGACAATGTCCAACAAAGCCGCGAGGCAATTACCCCACGAGCGGCGGAAAGGCGAGGCCGCTCTGAGTGACTTCGCCGAGTACGTGGAAAAGCAACAGGCCCTCCGTTACCCAAGCGCCAAGCAAGCCGCAACAAGCACGACGGCCGCCACTGCCGCGAAACCCGCTCAGGGAGACCTTGAGCATCACGAAGAGCTCGATGACATCCTCGACAGCCTGGATCTCTCGGACCCTACTCCACGCGTGAGGTTACGAGACCTCCTGCTCTCCCCCAGCGGCGATACCGATGCCCTTCGAAAACTCGCCGATGTCGTCCAAGAGCGGCTACTTGAGGGCCATGGCGAGGCTG